>Ga0316187_10000658_pt1 | contig 27961 bp, 22 predicted proteins | sample CroRivburrow1_MG_FD_204927 | JGI IMG/M metagenome (GOLD analysis project Ga0316187, IMG submission 204927) | Coastal sediment microbial communities from Maine, United States - Cross River worm burrow 1 | ecosystem: Environmental > Aquatic > Marine > Coastal > Sediment | place: USA: Maine... | reverse complement strand
GAAGCTTTTCCGGTCGGTAAAATCCTGCTGCACGAGCCCTGGATGGGCCGACGCCCGACGGTACCCGATACCTTGCCGATCATCGGTCCGGCACCGCGTCACGAAAACCTGTGGCTGGCGTTTGCGCATTCGCACATGGGATTGACCCTGGGGCCGATCACAGGGCAGTTGATTGCGAACTTCATCAGCGCTGCCGAGCAGCCGTTTTCACCGGCTGCCTGCGATCCGGCACGCTATCTTTAACCGCTGTCAGGCAAACTTACTGGCTAAATTTACCGAGGCTTCTGATTGCACTGGAGCGGCCGAGCATCTGACGAAAGTGCGCTATTTCATCGCGCTTAAACTCGGTAGCCTGCTCTAATGCCGACTGGAATCCATCCGATTTTAAAATGGAAACGTAGCGGTCGACGACACTGGTCGTCGATGCGTAGGGCGGCTCGCAGGCGCGGTTGTACTGGTTGCTCGCTTCCCGGGTGATTTCAGCTGCGGTCGGGGTATTATCGACAAGGTCGAAGGACATGTGCAGGCTGAATGCTGCACTGGTGATGCAGCGATGTGGCACGCCGGCGCGAACATAAAGTGCGTCACCCGGGCGCATCGTTACCTCCTGCATTACCGGTCCGAGCTGCTGATCATTTAATTCCTGGATGTCTATATAGCGTCGTTGCTGCGGCTGAAACAGCTGCCAGGTCTTCTTGCCGGCGAGTTGCACCACGAGCACGTCGTCCGCGTCGCAGTGACCCTCGTAGGCTTCACTATCCTGCTGTGAGAAAAAGACTTCGCTGTTCGACAGCACGCAGGGTAAGGATTCATCGAGCCTGGCGACGAATTCATTAATACCCGGCTCGAGGATATCGATACCTTCGAGCACGACTGCGGCACCCTTGTTGATGGCATTGCCTAAAACCTCCTTGTCCATGAAATGTAATTTCCGGGCCTGCACGGTTTTGTAGAAGCAGGTCTTCTCCAGTTCGACCCGATTACCATCGAGTTTTACGTGCACCCACTCGGGCTGTAGCAACGGATTGTTGAGGTGACGCTGCAGGTCGGCCATTTTAAAAAAACTGGGATTGTTGATGATTCCAGCGGCATAGGTGAAAGCTTCAGGCAGGTTTTGCCGTTGCTTGTGGTAAAAATCGAGTAGTGCCTGTAGCTCTTTATGTAGTTTTTGTTTCATATCAGAAATCTCATAGATTAGCGGTCTATATTCAGGTGCCTGTTACTGATAGCAGTCGGGTCAACGGGCTTCGCTAGGGCTGGAAATGGAAGCTGGCGTGCTCGGGTGCCAGGGGGGTGTTACCCAGAATAAAATCGGCGGCACGCGCGGCGATCATTTGCGTCGGCGCGTTGAGGTTGCCACTGACGATTTCGGGCATGACCGAGGCATCGACCACGCGTAGCCCTTCAATGCCATGTACTTTCATTTGCGCGTCGACCACCGAGTCGTCATCATTGCCCATGCGGCAGGTGCAGCTGGGATGATAGTCGGTGGATGCAGTCTGGCGAATCCAGTTTTCTACTTCGCTATCGGACTTGATTTCCGGTACCGGGTCGGTGCGCTCACCGCGAAACGCGATAAACGCGGGTTGCATGACCAGTTCGTTGATTTTTCTGTAACCCTCGAGTAGCTCCTGTAAATCATGAGCTTCGCTCAGGTAATTGAAATGCGCGGCGGGCTTGTCGAGCGGGTTGGCCGAGTTGAGTGCGATATGCCCCTTGCTTGCCGGCCTGAGTTGATCGACCTGTAGTGTAAACCCTTGCGACAGAATAATTTTGCTGCCCTGGTATTTAGCCGAAACTGGCGCGAAGTGATACTGCAGGTTGGGGTAGTCCACGCTTTCATTGCCACGGATCAAACCCCCGGCTTCCCAGATATTCGAAGCACCGAATCCAGTTTTGGAGGTCAGCCAGCGCATACCTATCTTGAGCTTGTTCCAGGGTCGATCAACCCGATGGTAGGTGATTGACTGGGTGCATCTCCAGGCACAATGAATCTTCAAATGGTCCTGCAGGTTCTGCCCGACTGCAGGCAGTTCGTGCCGTATCGGGATGCCATGCTTGTCAAGCTCGGCGGCTGGACCGATACCGGATAGCATCAACACCTGGGGTGATTTGATTGCGCCACAGGAGACAATGACTTCACGGCTGGCGCGAATCACCTGGATTTTCCCCTTATGCTGGAATTTGACCCCGATCGCGCGCTTGTTATCGAGCAGTACCTGCTCCACCAGCGCATGGGTCACCAGGTCGAGATTAGGACGTGATAGTGCCGGTTTCAAATGTGCCACCGCGGCGCTGCAGCGGCGTCCATCGCGGATCGTGCTGTCGAAACGGGCGAGACCCTCGGGTTTGTAGCCGTTGAGGTCGTCCGAGCGGCCCTGTCCCGAGGTTTCGCCTGCGGTCAGAAATGCATCGAACATGGGATTAACAAGTTTCGCTTTGGCCACGCCCAGTGGTCCGCTGCCGCCACGCCATTCATTCTCGCCGCGCTCGGAAGTTTCGCCGCTCCTGAAATAGGGCAGGCAGTCGGCGTAACTCCAGCCCTTGAGTCCCAGTTTATCGTTCCAGCGGTCGTAATCCTTCGGATGGCCGCGCATGTACACCATCGCGTTAATCGATGATGAGCCACCGACCACCTTGCCGCGCGGCAGCTCGATATTGCGCTGCTCCAGTTCGGCTTCGGCTTCGGATTCGTAGTTCCAGTTGATGCTCGGGTCCTTGTAAACGCTATGCACCCCTGCGGGGATGTGAATTAGCAGTTTCTTGTCCATCGGACCGGCTTCAACAATCAATACCGAATGTTCGCCACTTTCACTCAGGCGGTTGGCAAGCACGCATCCAGCCGAACCGGCGCCGAGGATGATGTAGTCGTATTCGTTGTTCATGCGCGGAGCATCGCAACTGACTTTTTAAAGGTCAAGCGCTAATCATCGAAATCACTTGGACGCTCAATCGGCTTGGCATATGATCGCCGCAACGAAATACAGTACCTGGCGCAGATGACCGAGACTTTTGACTTCGATCAGATAATTGATCGCAGTAACACCAGTAGCTTGAAGTGGGACAAGTATCGTGACAGCGATATCCTGCCGATGTGGGTGGCGGAATCCGATTTTGCGATCGCTCCTGCAATCCAGCAAGCCCTGCTTAAACGGGCCCAGCACCCGGTTTTCGGCTATACAGGTCCGTCTCTACACCTGACCGAACTTGTGGTTGCACGCATGCAGCAGCTTTATGGCTGGGAGATTGATCCCGACTGGCTGTTATTTCTGCCGGGCGTAGTCGGCGCGATGAATTGTGCCTGTCGCGGTAATGGCGAGGTCGGTGATTCGGTATATACGCCGGGGATTATTTATTTCAATATCAGCAAGGCGCCGGGGCTGAGCTCGCGCGTAAATCAGCCGATGCCGATGTGCATGCAGGATGAGCGCATGATTATCGACCTCGACTGGCTCGAACAACAGCCGGCCAGACCCGGGCAGGTCATGTTGTTCTGCAACCCGCAGAATCCGGGCGGCGCGGTTTACCGTGAGTCTGAATTGCGCCGCCTGGCGGAAATAGCCGAGCGACAGGAGTTGATCATTTGCTCGGATGAAATTCATTGTGACCTGATTCTGGACCCGGATAAACGCCATATTCCGATCGCATCCCTGAACCCGCAGATCGAGCAGCGCAGTATCACGCTGATGGCGCCGAGCAAGACTTTTAGCCTGGCCGGGTTGGGATTTTCTTTCGCCATAGTGCCCAACCGCGAGCTCTACGCCGGCATGTTGCGTGCCCGCACCGGCATTATTCCTCACGTGGGTGTAATGGGTTATACCGCGGCCGAGGCGGCATACGAGTTCGGTGATGAATGGAACCGCCAGCAATGTGAATATCTCGCCGCCAACCGGGATTACCTGATTAAAGAAATCAATTCGATCCAGGGGCTTCACCTGGGGCCGGTTGAATCGACCTACCTGGCCTGGATCGACGCTTCCGCCCTGAAGCTCGAAGACCCACCCAAATTTTTCGAGGATGCCGGGGTCGGCATGTCACCCGGCCACGCATTTGGCAGCCCGGGCTGGATGCGCTTCAACTTTGCCTGTCCGCGCAGCAGGGTCGAGCAGGCGGTTGAACGGATCCGCAAGGCTGTCGAAAACCTCGACCAGGTTTCTTTGTCTGATTAGAACGACATTTTGCCATGTCGTTATTTTCTTTTGTTTAGTCGTTCTAGTTCAGCGTGGCCGTAACTATTTCAGATATTCTTTTTCGACTGAAAAACTCGGGCGCCGTATTTGCGGCTACCTGGTTTAAACAACGATAAACACGGCAGGTCAAAAAATGGCAATACCTTCACATGTGAAATATCTGATCATCGGCGCGGGCATCCACGGTCTCAGCACCGCCTATCACCTGGCGCAGCAGTTAAAAGCCCAGGGCAAAGGCGATGGCAAGGATATACTGGTCGTCGACAAGAGCGGAATTGCCGCGGGTGCGTCGGGCATTGCCTGTGGAGTGGTACGCAATAACTACTTCCAGCCGGCGATGCGCGAGTTGATGGCGCATAGCGTCAGCGTCTGGGAGACCGACCCGGAAGGTTACAGTTATCACCCGGTTGGATACATGCAGATCAGCCCGGAAAGCATGCATGCCGATGTGGCTACTATCGCGCAGCAACAAAAGGATATCGGCTACGAATCAACCTTCATCGAAGGTGAAAAGGAATCCTCGGATTACATGAAGACCCTGTTCCATGACTGGCAGGCGACCGGAATCACCTCGGTGCTGCACGAAAAGCGCGGCGGCTACGCCAACAATACCAAGGCGATTTACGCGCTCGCGACCAGGGCCGAGAACGAGGGTGTGCGTATCCTGACCGGTTGTACCGTGACTGGATTCAAGAGTGACTCAGCCGGTGGGGCAATCCAGGCCGTCGAAACCGACAAGGGTGAAATCGGTTGCGACCAGGTTGTGATCGGCGCCGGCCCCTGGGCCAAGACTGTGTGGGACATGCTCGAACTGCCGAAAACCATCAGCATCAAGGGTGCCGACGGTCAGATGCACAGCAATATACCGATGTGGATTTACTGGTCGCTGCAGGAAGGCACCCTCGGTGTCGATCCCGAATTACAGAAAACCAACGATGGTCAATTCCCCCCGGTTATCCATGTCGACAGCAACGAGCCACTTTACTCGACTTACGATGGCAGCCTGATTACTGATGAAATGTGGGGCATTTACTACAAGCCCGATTTCCACTTCGGTGGTATCCAGGGCGGTGCCGCACCCTATGCGATCGATACCGATCCTGACGATGTCGCGGTCGATCCCTACGGTGTCGATTCGCCTGATTTCGTGGTCGGCGAAGATTTCGCCCACATGTGGGTCTCGGCGCTGGCGCATTGCCAGAAGCGTTTCGAGGGCCAGTTCGAACACTACAAGAACGAACCTTCCGGTGGCATCGGTTCGTTTACCCCGGACAGTTTTCCGGTGTTCGACGTATTCCGTGAAAACTGCTACCTGATTGCCGATTCGAATCACGGCTACAAGATGCTGGGCGTTGGCAAGCTGGTGGCCGAAGAGCTGTGCGGCCAGACCAGTTCGCTGCTCGAGCCCTTCCGCTTCTCGCGTTATGAGCAGGGTAAGTTGCATCCGGTTTCGAGTAGCCCGTTTCCCTGGAGCTAGACGCTTTCCTCCGTTACTGGCCTGCGCTTGCGCAGGCTTTTTTTATATACGGGGATAGTTTACCTAATTCGAGCAGGCGGATTAATGAGATGTCCTCTCCGGGGCTATCTAAGTCTCGGCCTGGTGAATGGTCAGCTGCGTAAACGGAATAACCCAGCCTTCCTGATTGCAGATGCTCACGCAGGTTTGCTGGATCAGGCGCCCTATTTTGAAGTAAGAGGCTGCGCTCTCGCCGCCCATCGTGGCGTAGACCAGGTAGTCCAGTGAACTGGTATTCGCTGCCTTGAAATCTACTACCAGATCTTTCAGGTCGTTGCCAAATTCGGCCTGCTCGAAGGCTGCGTTGAGGCCTGATCTGAAACGCTCAGGCACCCGGTCGAGAGAAATTTCCTGATGCTGATAGTCGATCCCGAAAACGACGATAATGCCGAAGCCCTCGCGCGAAAGATTACGCACATTGAGTTGTAAAAAGTCCGCGGCACTATATTGCACTATGCTGCTGAGCACTTTCAGTCGCACCAGTTCGACGGTCTGCTGGAGAACCTGAGCGAAAGCGCCGTCAGGCAGCAACACGTAATCGCCGGCATGACAGGGAAACCAGGCTTCGTAGCTGTGGGGGCGCGATGTCAGTTGAGCAAGTGCTGACAGTGGCAGACGGATGGCGCCCTCCAGTTCGGGATTGCGCAGCTCCGAGTACATATTAAGAGCAGCGATACGAAAAGGGAGCCCGTTATAAATCACTCGTTCTCCCGCACGCGCGGCACCGACGTTAAGCAGAAGACGCGCCTCCCGGATGTAGCCCGGCAGGAGACGCCAGGCACCGAGGGCGAGCATGACCAGAATAATGATAGACAGGGATAACAGCAACAAATCGCCGCGGAGATAGAACACCGACAGCACTGCTAGTGACACCAGTATTATCGTCATCAGGTGGTAGCCGTAAAGGACCAGGCGGATTCTCGCAGCGTGAACCGTATCCTGCGCCGGGCCCCTCCAGGCCTTGATCAGCCGTCGCAGCGCATACATTGCAAACCACAGGGCAATGCCGGTAAGTAGCGCAAGCAGCAAAGTCAGTCCACGTCCCTGGATAAACTCGCGCAGGGCACTACCTACGGTCTCGAAGACATCGAATTCTTCTGTCTCGAGATTGCTCAACTCGTAGCGAGAGATTTCGAGCGAGCGTTGAATATCCATGCTGCGTTCGTGCCAGGCAGCAGCGACTTCATCCAGTCCAGCGGCGACCACCGATGGCATCTCATATTGTTTGAACAGGGCAATGGACTCGGTTGCTTTCCCGGATACTTCGAGTTGTTGCTCGTATAGCCTGATTTCCCTGCGCAGTTCTTCAATCTTGCGAGGCTTATCGGTCGCTCCTTTCAGGCTGTCGAGAATCGGCCGGGCGATCTGCATCAGTTCGTCGCGCCAGGCTAGTTTCTGATCCTCGGTATCTGCCAGATTTCGCAAATTAGCGCCGCTGACTGCAATATTCTCGAAAGATTCCGTTAGTGTGCCGATGGTCTCGCGCAGAGTGTCAATCTGTTCATTGATCTTCGCTTTTTCAGTTTCATCGGCGGCTGCCCGTTGCTCGACCAAATTCCTGATCCGCTCACGTTTTTCCTCTAGCGCTTCCTTTATCGCCAGCAGCCTGCGAATTGCCTCAGCGCGCTGGGTCAGGGCTATTTGCGAGGATTCTGCTACCTCGTCAGAAGAATCTGTCACCGCTGTGTTCGTCTGCGCCACGGCCACCGTCATGACCAGAAAGGCAGCTGAAATAATTGCTACTACCTGCGCGATAGTTTTTCTACTCATGAATATGTCTCGCCATTGGTTATGCGCTACTCGCACAAGCATGTTATCGAATTACCGGAGATCTTTACACCGCGGCAGCCCGCATCAAACCAACCTGATTTGCGGGTAATAGTTGGCTGCGCCGACCTTTGATAGTGTGTCAAAACTACGAGTCTGAGACAGGTAACCTGCCCGGCCTCTTATATCACGTCTGCGTTAAATGAAAACGCTTTATCGAGCGCGCGCGGATTGGGCGTTGGCCGCGATCAGCATCCGCAGCACCACGTAGGTTGCGACCGCCGCCGCCAGGTGTTTCAGGCTGTGGCCGCTGACCAGGTTACCGGTCAGCTCGAAGATACCCCGGTCGAAGAACTCCAGCACCTTGGAGAGCCCGTACCAGGCGATCGTCCAGCCGAGGAAGCGGCCGATGGTGTAGTGGTGGTCTTTAAATGCCCAGATGATGATGGGCAGAGCGAGCATCGGGTAGAATTGCACCAGCCCGTAGAAACGCAGGTCGCCGCGGCCCAATGACTCCGTCCAGTCCCAGTAGAACAGGCTCGCGAGGCCGAGCACGAGCAGTATGGCGAGGACCCAGCCATTACCCGCCGGGTTATTGATGCGGTCGGCCACCACCGCCGCGCTGATCGCCATGAAGGCGATGGACATGGGCAGGCGGTCCCACAGCAGGCTGGCGTTGGAAGGTGCCCAGTGGTAGTAGCCCGAGCCGAGGCTGACCAGGGTGACACCGACGAAGAAGATCAGGTACGGTCGCGCGTCAGCAGAGCTGCGAAATAATTCCTTGTGTCGAAAGATCAGGGCAACCAGCGCAATTACCCCGACCACCAGGAAGCCCAGGTTGGAAGTAACGTCGCCGAAATTGGGGATGCCGAGCCAGCCACGCTTGTCGGCGAAATCGTGATAGGCGAGGTCCTGGGGCACCGGATCGACGAACAAAACGATTCCGATGCTCACTGCCAGCAGAGCGATCAGCAACTGGATGCGTCGTGCCTGGGACATCATGAGCCCGGAGATACCACCGACGGCTCAACGTCGCTGCCGATGAGTTGGTTGCCGGAGTGATCATCGATAGCGACGCGGGTACGCCCCTCGAGACTTATTGAAATAGGGGAAATATAAACACCGTTATTAATCGCAAGCATGGGAAATATAAACACCTTTTTATAACCAGGTCAAACCAGGGAACCCTAAATCCCCAGGATGACTGCGGCATTGATATGGATCGGCACTTCTTCGACGCAAAGACGAGCAAGGAGTTTAAAACTCATGTGAGAACGAGTGGTTGTTGCTGCGATTTCAAAGCAGGTCAGGCGAAGTACGCGCGGGTACGGTTGGCTAGTGACACCAGCGAAAGCATCACGGGCACCTCAACCAGTACACCGACGACGGTGGCCAGCGCGGCTCCTGAATTCAAACCAAACAGGCTGATGGCGACGGCCACCGCAAGTTCGAAAAAGTTAGAAGTGCCAATTAAAGCTGCCGGCGCAGCGGTGTTGAACGGAACCCGCCACAGATAAGCCCAGCCGTAGGCGATGGCAAAAATCCCGTAACTTTGAATCATCAATGGAATTGCAATCAGCGCGATCACCATCGGTTTGTCGATGATGGTTTGCGCCTGGAAACCGAACAGCAAAATTACCGTTGCCAGCAGTCCCATGACCGAGAAGGGTTTGATTTTTGCGGTGAAACTGCCGATGCGTGCGTGATTGCCGGAGCCGTCCAGCAGTTTACGCGTGGCGTAACCTGCCGCCAGGGGAATAACGACATAGAGCACGACCGACAATAACAGTGTTTCCCAGGGCACCACGATATCGGTAACCCCGAGTAGCAAGGCCGCGATCGGTGCAAACGCGAATACCATGATGATGTCATTGATGGAAACCTGCACCAGCGTATAGTTCGCGTCGCCACGCACCAGCTGGCTCCAGACGAAGACCATCGCGGTGCAGGGCGCAACCCCCAGTAGGATCATACCGGCGATATATTCCCTGGCCGTTTGCGGGTCGACCAGTCCGGCAAAGATATGCTCGAAGAACAGGATGCCGAGTGCGGCCATGGTGAAGGGTTTTATCAACCAGTTGACCACCAGTGTAATGCACAGGCCCTTGGGTTTTTTGCCGACATCTTTCAGTGATGCGAAATCGACGTTTACCATCATCGGGTAAATCATGATCCAGATGAGTACCGCCACCACGAGGTTGACGCTGGCATACTCGATGCTGGCAACGAGCTGAAAAATGCCGGGCTGCAGAACGCCAAGTACCACGCCGGTGAGGATGCACAGCGCCACCCAGACCGACAGGTAACGCTCGAAAACTCCCATCGGCGAGGTCGAATCAGAAGACATGCTGGTTTCTGTCATTGGTTTAGCAACAGCCGGAATCGGCAGGCGCCTTTTGCCTGGGGGTGCAACAGGCCGAGTCCTGCGCCGCCGTTGCGATGAAATCGCTGCCATAAACCGGGCTTTCGCCCCGGGTCAGGAAAGTTTCCCAGGCGATGCCTTGCGGATCGAAAATCCAGCTCTTTTCGGAATTGGCATAGCAGCAGGTCGTTTCGCCCTCTTCGATGACCGGCGCAGCGGCGCTCTGCAGACGCGCATAGACCTCGCCGAGCTCGGCTTCGTTCTCGACCTGTATGCCCAGATGATCGATACCCTTGCGCTGGCCGCGCGTGGTGATTGCGAAATTGACGCGCGGGTCGTCCAGCATCCATTTGGCGTAGTCTTCCTTTTGCACTGTGGGTTCGCTAGCGAACAGTGAGGTATAGAATCCGATCGAGGTGTCGAGGTCACTGACTGCAACGTTGACGTGTAGTCTTTTCATTGGTTATCTCCGCTTGAGTTATTGACAGCGCAGCAACCCGACAAAACACTGTCGAGTACCGGTGCGCATAGTTCGGGACGTCCGCGGCAGCAATCTTCCATCAGGAAGGCAAGCAGGTCGCGGGTACCGACGAAATCGATACTGTAGATAATCGAACGACCTTCGCGGCGTGAGTCGATAAGCCCGGCGTTGACCAGGATCGAAAGATGCGAGGACATCGTGTTGTGAGGAATATGCAGCGCGCGTGCGATTTCGCCCGCCGCCATGCCTTCGGCGCCGCTGCGTACGAGCAAGCGGAAAGCTTCGAGTCGTGATGCCTGCGCAAGGGCGCCAAGCGCCTTTACCGTGATCGATACGTCCATATGTCGACGATAATCGACACAATGTATTAGGTCAATACAAACTTACAAAAGTTGGGGTCAGGTCTAACATTCCAACATAACCCATTTCCAGAATCCTCCGCTGCAAGTGCCTGCACTCGAAAGTGGCTGATCCAGGAAGCCCGGGTCGCACATTTCACTGTCTGCTATGGAGAAACAAGTAAAAGCCTGCAGTATGCACTAGCTGAGAACCGGTGAAACTTTTCTGGTACTCTCGACAGGAATTCGGCTGGAGGCTTGCATGGCACCAAGAATCGAACGTATAAAAAGCACGGCATCACCCAAACTTCTTTGCGAGTTGTTGGAACGGGACGGGGCCGTCATCGTGGAAGGTATTCTTAACCCTGAGCAATTGGCCGGCCTTAATGCCGAACTAGATCAGTTTGTTGCACAAGTTGACCCAGGTCTGCGTAACCCCTCAACGCAAGAGATGATCGATTTCTATGGCCTTTCGACCATTCGGATTGATGGTTTGCCAGCGAAATCGACGACCTTTCTCGATTTGATGCTATTGCCACAGTTATGTGAAACTGCGGACCATTTTTTATTACCCAACTGTGTAGATTACCTGTTAAACACCGGGCAATTGATTCAAATCGGTCCCGGAGAGTCTCCCCAGGAGTTGCACCGCGACGAGTCAGCCTGGGACGATCAGACAGGCGTGCTGCCCTGGCCAAGACCGCCGTTGCAAATCGAGGCAATGTTTTCACTTACAGATTTTACCGCTGCCAATGGCGCAACCCAGGTGGTGCCGGGAAGCCACCAATGGCCTCTGGACCGTAAAGCCAAACCTGGAGAAATTGCCCGGGCAGAAATGAAAGCCGGGTCAGCCTTGTTCTACCTGGGAACAGCCATACATGGTGGCGGGGCAAACGAAACAACTGATCAGCATCGACGAGGCATGTTTGTTGGTTATGTAGTTGGCTGGCTTCGTACTGAAGAGAATACTTTCTTGACAGTTCCTATTGAAAAAGTCCGCTCGATGCCGGTGCGTATTCAGGAATTGCTAGGCTACAAAGCGCATGGCGCTATCGGTGTTGTTGATGTTGGCAGCCCGATGGTACTGCTGAATTAACTGGCAAACTAACAGTGCATGAATTCACAGGGTGGAAGAATCAAGGTGTAGCGGTGTGACTAAAGCTCCGTTAACATGTGCACAGAATCAATCCAGGACACGGGTATAGTTTCCGTACTTAATAAGGATCTACTGGATTGCTGTTTTCTTAGATAATTATTCACCAGGGACTACGAAATGAAGTATACGATCGCACTTATAGCACTAATCTCGATGCTGGTTTCAGGGACGGCCTCGGCAGGAGATCTCCCCACACTTGAACAGATAAAAAAGAACGAGGAAATACGCATTGGATATCGTGAAGCTGAACCCCCGATGTCCTTTTTGAATAAAGACAAACAACCGGTCGGGTATTCCATCGAACTCTGCTTGCGCATAGTGAATGAAGTCAAAAGCATGCTGCAAAACCCCAATATTGCTACCAGGTATGTACCCATCACTGCCTCTAACCGCTTTGAGGCTCTGAGAAATAATTCGATCGATATACTTTGCGGGGCCACGACCAAGACGCTTTCGCGCTCAGAGTTAGTCGATTTCACGCAGCTCACTTTCATTACAGGGGCTGCTTTACTCAGCCTTAAATCTACCGAAGTAAAAGGAATTGCAGATCTTAAGGGCAAGAAGGTTGCGGTCGTGAAAGACACTACCACGATGGACATCCTGAGAAAGACCCTGCGGAAAAAGGCGAACGATGCAACAATCGTCCCGGTAGATTCTGCTTCTGCGGGCATGGATTTAGTCATCAAAGGCGAAGTGGCGGCCTTTTCGGCTGATCAGATTGTATTGATAGGTCTTGTTGTTACCCATATGGATCCGAAGCAATTCGCCGTTACTGACGAGGTTTTTTCATTTGAACCTTTCGCTCTCGCGGTTAGACGAAACGACGCTGATTTTCGACTCACGGCTGATCGTGTATTGTCACGGTTAAGTCGAAGTGGTGATATTAAAAATGTTTATAAGCAATGGTTTGGCAAGTACATTACTGAAGTTCCTGATCTGCTTGAAGCAATGTATATCCTGAATACAACTCCTGAATAAATGGATGGCAATCCAGCAGGGGAATAATAAGTCGGCCGGCTTTTCGAGATAGCAGGATATGGACCAGTCTTTCGATTACATTATCATCGGCGCGGGATCCGCGGGCTGCGTACTGGCGAATCGCCTTAGCGAAGATCCGGACACCACGGTCGCATTGCTCGAATTCGGCGGCAGCGATAACAGCATCTTTATCCAGATGCCGACCGCGCTATCGATTCCGATGAACATGAAAAAGTATAACTGGTTCTACGAGTCGGAGCCCGAACCCTATCTCGATAACCGGCGCATGCATTGCCCCCGCGGCAAGGTGCTTGGCGGTTCGTCCTCTATCAACGGCATGGTCTACGTGCGCGGGCATGCGATGGATTTCGAAGCATGGGAAGCGCAGGGAGCGAAGGACTGGGGCTACCGTCATTGCCTGCCCTATTTCAAAAAGGCTGATCAGTGGGCTTTTGGCAGCGACGAGTATCGATCCGAGGACGGACCGCTGGCGGTTAATAACGGTAATAATATGCGCAACCCCCTGTACCACGCCTTTATCGCAGCGGGCCAGGAAGCCGGTTACATGAAGACCGACGATTACAATGGCCGCCAACAGGAAGGGTTTGGGCCAATGCATATGACGGTCAAGAATGGCGTGCGCTGGTCTACCGCCAATGCTTATTTGAAGCCGGCCTTGCAACGGCCTAACCTGAAAGTGATTACCGGTGCTCTGAGTCAGCGCATTCTGCTCGATGGCAAGCGCGCCAACGGAGTCGAATTCACCCGTGATGGGAGTAAGCAAAGCCTGAGTGCGCGCCGCGAAGTTATTCTGAGCGCCGGTCCAATCGCGTCGCCTCACTTGTTACAGCTTTCAGGTATTGGTCCGGGTGCGGTACTGCAGCAGGCGGGAATCGAAGTGGTGCATGACTTGCCGGGGGTTGGGGAAAACCTGCAGGACCACCTCGAGTTTTATTTCCAGTTCCGCTGTAAGCAACCGATTACCCTTAATGCCGAACTGAACCCGTGGCGTAAATTTTTGATCGGCAGCCGCTGGTTACTGAGTAAATCCGGTCTGGGTGCGACCAACCATTTTGAATCCTGCGCCTTTATCCGTTCCAAACCGGGCATCAAGTGGCCCGATATCCAGTATCATTTTTTGCCCGGGGCGATGCGTTACGATGGCAACGCCGCCTTCGATGGGCATGGCTTCCAGGTACATGTCGGCCATAATAAGCCTTTCAGTCGAGGCACGGTCAGGGTGCGCACACCGAGCGTGCAGGACAAGCCGGAAATCATTTTCAATTACCTGCAGGCCGAGGAGGATATCGAAGCCTATCGGGCCTGCGTCAGGCTGACGCGTGAGATCATCGGGCAGCCGGCGATGGACGCTTATCGAGGCCCCGAGATCCAGCCGGGCGAAGCGGTGCAGACCGACGCCGAGATCGACGCCTTCGTGCGCTCCGCGGTCGAATCGGCTTACCATCCGTCCTGTGCCTGCCGCATGGGTGAAGACGATATGGCGGTAGTTGATTCCACGACCCGGGTGCGCGGTATCGAGGCGTTGCGCGTGGTCGATTCGTCGATCTTCCCGACCATCACCAATGGCAATCTGAACTCACCCACCATCATGCTGGCCGAGCGCGCGGCGGACATCATCAAGGGCAAGGGTATGCTCGTGCCCTCCGACGCGGCAGTCGGTCTCGGCCAGGACTGGGAAACCCTACAACGCTCCACTAACACCTAACCGCTGCCTCCAAACCGCTCATTCCTGGTACGGCAACCGATGGAAATCCTTGCGACTGACTGGGTGGCCTGCGGCTTCCTGAAAAAGCATTAATTTTGAAGGGCAAGGCGAGACTCGACATCCCTGTCTCGACTCGCCACAGGTCGCGTCCGTGCAACCTGACCCTTCAAAATTAATGCTTTTTCAGCACCCAGCCTTTACGTCGCAAGGACTTCCATCGGTTGCCTAATCACTTTCTAGCTATCCCGGGGTAAAGCACTCAAAAGTGTAGCGAGGCATGGATGCCGAGCTCCAAGCGATCACACGGATGTGCCAAACGGCGCTTTTTGCCGTTTGGGAGCGCCTTTTGAGTGCTTTACCCCGGGATAGCGGTGGGATGGTTGGTTTGGAGGCTGAGGTGAAGAGAGCTAGCCGACGATGGCGAGGAGTACGCCGGCGGCGACTGCCGAACCGATGACGCCGGCCACGTTCGGGCCCATCGCGTGCATTAACAGGAAGTTTTGCGGGTTGGCCTGCAGGCCCATCTTGTTGGCCACCCGCGCCGCCATCGGCACCGCGGATACCCCTGCCGCTCCGATCAATGGATTAATCGTTTTACCGCTCAGGCGATACATGATCTTGCCCATGATCAGGCCGGCCGCGGTTCCAATCGAGAAGGCGACCATACCCAGTAACAGAATGCCCAGGGTCTCGGCACTCAGGAACTTGTCAGCGGCGAGCTTGGAGCCGACCGCGAGGCCGAGAAAGATGGTGACGATATTGATCAATTCATTTTGCGCGGTGTTACTCAAGCGATCAACCACGCCGCTCTCCTTGAGCAGGTTGCCGAAACAGAGCATGCCGACCAGCGGGGTCGCGGAGGGTAACAACAGAATCGTGACTACCAGCAGAATCAACGGGAACAGGATTTTTTCGAGTTTGGAGACCTTGCGTAATTGCGTCATCCTGGTCTGGCGTTCTTCTTCGGTGGTGAGCAGCTTCATGATCGGTGGCTGGATGATCGGTACCAGCGCCATGTAGGAGTAAGCCGCCACCGCGATCGCACCGAGTAGATCCGGCGCCAGTCGCGAGCCGACATAAATCGCGGTCGGGCCATCGGCGCCACCGATGATGGCGATGGCCGCGGCGTCGGCCATGCTGAATTCGATTCCGGGAATCAGGTTCATCGCAATCGCGCCGAACAGCGTGAAAAAGATGCCGAACTGCGCGGCGGCGCCGAGGATCATCAGGCTCGGCCGCGCCAGCAATGGACCGAAGTCGGTCATCGCGCCCACGCCCATGAAAATCAGCAGCGGGAATACGCCGGTTTCGATGCCGGCATGGTAGAGGATGCCGAGCAGGCCGTCGGGACCGGCAATTTCTGCGATCGGGATATTGGCAAGAATGCCGCCGAAACCGATCGGAATCAGTAGCAATGGCTCGAAGCCCTTGTTGATCGCGAGGAAGATGAGCAGCCCGCCGACCACAATCATGGCCGCCTGGCCGACGGTGAAATTATACAACCCGGTCGAAGCCCAGAGTTGCAGGAGACCTTGCTCCATGTGGTTTAACCTATGGTCATCAGCGATTGATCGGACTGGATCGCATCGCCTTTCTTGATCGCGATCGATTGCACCTTACCACTGCAGCTGGCGCGAATTTCGGTTTCCATTTTCATTGCTTCGACGACCACTACCGGGTCGCCATCGCTTACCTGATCGCCGACCGCGACCAGTATATCAATGATACTGCCGGCGAGCGGGGCCCTGATTTCAGTGCCGCCGGTAGTCGCTGGTGCCACCACCGGGGCCGCCGCCGGGGATGCGCTGGTTGCGACCGGCGTGATCTGGCTGATATCGGCATCTCCCGGGCCCACAACGACGTCGTACTGGGTACCGTTCACACTGACCCGGTAGCTTTCTACTGCGCCTTCGCTAGTAGCTGCTGCTGGCGTAACCGCCGCTGGCGGGGCTGCTTCGGCTTCGCTGCCAGGTGCGGGTTCGAAGGCGTCTGGATTATTTCGGTGCTTGAGGAAATTGATACCGACCTGCTGGAACAGCGCGTAAATCAGCACATCGTCGATTTCGTTTTCCGCCAGCTTGATGTTTTCCGCTTTGGCCAGGCTCCGCAGTTCTGTCGTCAGCCGATCCATTTCAGCGTCGATTAAATCGGCGGGGCGACAGGTTACCGGTTCCTTGCCGTCGAGCACGCGCGCCTGCAATTCCTTGTTCACCGGGGCAGCAGTGGCGCCATATTCACCGCGCAGCACGCCGGCGGTCTCCTTGCTGATCGACTTGTAACGTTCACCGCTGAGTACGTTGATAACCGACTGGGTACCGACGATTTGCGAAGTTGGCGTGACCAGTGGCACGTAACCCAGGTCCTTACGCACCGATGGAATTTCTTTTAACACCTCGTCGAGCTTATCACTCGCGTTTTGATCGCGCAGCTGGTTTTCGAGGTTAGTCAACATGCCGCCCGGCACCTGCGCGGTCAGAATGCGCGGATCGACGCCTTTCAGCGAACCCTCGAAGTTTGCATATTTCTTGCGCACGTCGCGAAAATAGAGCGAGATTTCTTCCAGCAGATCAAGGTCGAGCCCGGTGGCACGCTCGCTTTCCTCCATGATCGAGACGAAGGTTTCGGTTGGCGAATGGCCGTAGGTCAGGCTCATCGAAGAGATCGAAGTATCGATCATGTCGATGCCGGCATCGATGGCTTTCATCAGCGTGGCAGTCGACAGCCCGGTGGTCGCATGGCAGTGCATCGATAACGGCACCGCGCAGCTTTCCTTGATGCGGCTGACCATTTCCTCGGCGGTATAGGGCTTGAGCAGGCCGGCCATGTCCTTGATGCAGATCGAATGGCTGCCCATGTCCTCGAGCTTCTTCGCCATATCTACCCACAGGTCGACATTGTGCACCGGGCTCAGGGTATACGACAGCGATCCCTGGGCGTGCTTGCCAACCGCGATCGTTGCCTTGACCGCAGTTTGGATATTGCGCATGTCGTTCATCGCGTCGAAGATGCGGAACACGTCCATGCCGTTGTCGGCACAGCGCTCGACAAACTTTTCGATGACGTCGTCGGCATAATGTCGATAACCGAGGGCATTCTGTCCGCGTAACAGCATTTGCATCGGCGTGTTAGGCATCGCGGCCTTGAGCTGCCGCAGGCGTTCCCAGGGATCTTCACCGAGATATCGAATGCAGGCGTCAAACGTGGCGCCGCCCCAGGTCTCGAGCGACCAGAAGCCGACCTGGTCGAGTTTCGCGGCGATTGGCAGCATGTCTTCGAGACGAACCCGGGTAGCCAGTAACGATTGCGAGGCATCGCGTAACACCAGATCGGTAATCAACAATGGATTCGACATATTCGGTTACCTGCTCTTTCTATGTTGATGGATGGCTGCGGAAATTGCCGCGATATGACCGTTATCGACAGTATGCGTGACTATTCCTGGGGGAGTCGTCGCTTCTTCAGGCACGATTTTCGACACCAGGGAAATTATTGCAATCAGCAGCAGCAAAATTATAAACACTGCGCCCATTCCCAGGCCCAGTAGCTGCAGACTTTGCATTAAAAGTTGTTCGATTTCCATTGTCACGTGGCCAGCATGCGAAAAAGATCGCGAATTATACTATTGAAATTGATATTTTTCAGTTTTTCGCCGCGCGCAAGCTGGCCACGGTTGCCGTTGGAGTGAGGATGTTCGGATCGAGCCGAACCTCGATCAGGGCGGGCTTGCCGGCTGCCTGGCTGCGTTCAAACGCGGCTTCGAAATCGTCAGTCTTGACCACCAGTTCGCCATGGGCGCCATATGCCCGGGCCAGTGCGACGAAGTCCGGGTTGATCATATCGGTGCCAATGACACGATGTGGATATTCCCGTTCCTGGTGCATGCGGATGGTGGCGTAAATTCCATTGTTAACCACGACGATGATTATGTTGGCCTGGTATTGCATCGCGGTGGCGAGTTCCTGCCCGTTCATCATGAAATCGCCGTCGCCGGCGAACGCGACCACGCAGCGGTCGGGATAGCGCAGCCTGGCTGCAATCGCCGCGGGCACGCCGTAACCCATGGTGCCGCTGGTCGGCGCCAGTTGGGTTTTATATTTACGGTAGCGAAAAAACCGGTGTAACCAGCCGCTGTTATTGCCCGCGCCATTACAGATGATTGTATCTTCCGCGGTATGCTTGCGTACGCTGTGGATGATGTCGGAAAATTGCACATCGGCATCGATCCTGATCGACCTGTTCCAGGCGAGATAATCCTGGTGTGCGGAGGCTACTGCCGCGGCCGCGGCAGTGGTGTCGCCGGTGCTGAATCCTGCCGCTGCCAGTGCCGCGACAAAGTGATCTGCGCTGGCGTTAATGGCAAGCTCAGGCTGGTAAATGTGGCCGAGTTCTTCGGCGCCCGGATGCACGTGGATCAGTCGTTGAGTCGGCTTAGGGATGTCTATCAGGCTGAACCCGCCGGTGGTCATTTCGCCAAGGCGCGCTCCGATAACCAGCAGGCAATCCGACGCCTGCAGGCGGCTGACCAGGGCGGGGTTTACGCCGAGGCCGAGATCGCCAATGTAGTTGCCGTGTTCATTGTCGAAAAAGTCCTGGCAGCGAAACGAATTGGCGACCGGCAGGGCGTGGGTTTCGGCAAACTCCTGCAACTGTAAACGCGTGATGTCGCTCCAGCCGCTGCCGCCAACGATGATCATTGGTCTTTCGGCAGTTGCCAGCATATCCCCCACCTGCGCGATATCCGCAGCCGCGGGGCTGGTTTTGACCACCTGCCAGGGCTTCGCGTCACGGGCCTCGGTCAGGTCGGTCAACATATCCTCGGGCAGCGCCAGCACCACCGGTCCGGGGCGTCCGCTGGTGGCAACGCTGAAGGCGCGATTCAGGTATTCGGGGATCCGATCGGCATCGTCGATCTGTGCGACCCACTTGGCGACCTCGGAAAACATACGGCGATAGTCGATTTCCTGAAACGCTTCGCGGTCGAGATCCTTGCGTGCGATCTGGCCGATCAGCAGAATCATCGGGGTTGAATCCTGCATTGCTACATGCAACCCACCGCTGGCATTGGTGGCACCTGGTCCACGGGTGACAAAACATACTCCGGGCCTGCCAGTCAACTTGCCATCGGCTTCCGCCATGTAAGCCGCGCCGCCTTCGTTACGGCAGACTACCAGTGAAATTTCGCTGCGATCATAAAGCGCGTCCAGTGCGGCCAGAAAGCTTTCCCCGGGGATGCAAAAAATGCGTTCGACTGAGTTGATTCTGAGCGCGTCGATGAGGACTTCGGCGCCGCTGCGTGAATTGATTTGTGTTGTCAAAGTGGACCGGGTCTATTATGCGCTATTAATTTTAAATCGGATTTTACCACTGTTTTTGGCGTCGTAGATGGCACGGTCGGCGCTACTGATCAGGGTAGTCGTATCTTCACCATGATCGGGATAAAAAGCAATACCTATGCGCGCGGAACAAAAAGGTACAGGCGCAGATGGCGGAAAAACCCTAGAATGCGGCCCATGATGTCGACACATGCAAAAGGCCTGTTGATAACCGCCTGCGGAGTACTGATTATATCTCCGGATGGACTGCTAACCCGGCTCATTAGCGCGGATCACTGGACAATGATTTTCTGGCGTGCGCTATTTTTATCCTTTGGCATGTGGTTGCTGATCAATTTGTTCTACCCCAACCGGGTATGGCAACAGTACAAAACCATAAGAGGGCCCGGCCTGTTGATGGTTGGGGCTTATTCACTGGGTACGATATCCTTTATTTTTGCAATTACCCATACCAGCGTTGCCAATACCCTGATCATTTTAAGCACCACCCCGTTGTTTGCGGCGCTAATCGGGCGCTTGCTGTTGCACGAGAAAATCCAGCCGCGGACCATGATCGCAATCCTGCTGGTGGCGATAGGGATCGCGGTCATTGCCTCGGGTAGCGCCGCGCAACAGGGGCGCCTGCCGGGAGACCTCGCAGCGATACTCGGTTCATTTTTCCTTGCCTGTGGATTCAGCTTTGTGCGCCGATTTCCGCATATTTCGTCGTTTTCGGCAATTTCATGCAGTGGTTTGCTAACCGCGGCAATGATACTGCCGCTGGCAGCACCACTTTCAGTGTCTCAGGCCGACATGGGTTACCTGTTAATTATGGGCTTGTATATGCTGCCGGTCGGCACTGCGCTTATGTTTCTCGGCCCGCGCTATATCCCGGCCCCCGAAGTCGGTCTGCTGTTACTGCTGGAATCGATACTGGGGCCGGTCTGGGTCTGGTTGGCACTCGGTGAAGAACCCGGCAACAGCACGCTGCTTGGCGGTGCGATCGTACTATCGACGCTCGCGATCAATACAGTATGGGCGTTGAAATATCCGCGGCTCAAACCCGCAGTGCAAACTTCAATTGGTTAAATACAACGCGTAATAACTTAGCGATGTTGTGAGCGCCGATTGAATGTAAGCGCGCCACGTGCGCGCAGCTCCAGCGAGCGCAGGCTATAGAGAAAGAATCGATTCACCGGCGTGTCGAGCGCGACGTCGTAGGCAAGTCGCACCACGGCACCGTTCTGGGCGTCGAGTTCCGATGGCCGGCCCCTGACCAGGTCGCGTTGCATCGATGTCGTCGAGTTAGGGGGGATATCTTCGAGGGTAGCTATTGTTTTACTGACGCTATCTGCCGGCAAATCGATTTCCCGGGCGCATCCGAGTTGATAAATCTCTTCGATAGCCTGGGTTAACAATTCACGCGTTTCCGGCTGTTCGAGCAAGATTCCCAATGGCGCGCGGGAAACCGCACCGAGCCCGCTCCAGGGCGTGATCAGCATGAATTTCTGCCACATTGCTACCTGTACGTCTTCCGGAATGCTTGATTTGACGCCACTGCAATGATTGAAAACTTCGGACAGGGCATGGACGCGGGGATCGGGTCGATTGTCGAGATGACCGAAACGGATCAGCGGATTGGCGCCACTGTGTTTGATATGACCCGGGCCCGCCTGAAACGCGACGATTGCACAGAGTCCACCGAGGACATTTTCCGGGGCGAGGATGCTGGCAAGTTGCACGGGGGCTTCGACCCCGTTCTGCAGTGGCACAACCAGGGTGTCAGGTCCCACCATCGGTTTCATGGCCCTGGCCGCGGCCGTCACCTGCCACGCCTTGACGCAGCACAATACATAGTCGACGATGCCAACCTCGGCGGGATTATTGGTGACCTTTACCTTGTCGATACTGAAATCGCCGGCGATGCTGCCGACCTTGAGGCCCTGGGTGCGCAGTGCTGTCAGGCTCTCGTTGCGCGCAATGAAAGTGACATCCTTGCCGATTTGTGCCAGACGTCCGCCGAAATAAGCGCCTACGCCACCACTGCCGTATATTGCAATTCGCATCCTGCCTCCTGGCTTAAAGATAGGTTTAACCTGACATTATGGCGCAGTGTCATTATTTTGTAAGAAAAATTCTTTAACTTACATCACGCTATTAACACAATGCATCGGTTCAACTGTGTGTGTAGATGATTAATTCCAGCTGGGAACACCCCGGTTTCAGGCTTTATCGACTTCCTCGAGACCCAGGGTGTAACGCGGCAGGGGCGAATCCGGCGCAGTTCGATGCTCGATGATTCCGGCCCGGGCGATTTGTTGCCGTGGCAACAAGTACCGGGTTTGGATGCTGGAATGTTTGGCGGGCCAGATTGCGGCAAGGCTATTGGCATACTAATAATTGGAAATAATTCCCATTTAATGGAAAATAATTATTGGCACATTAAATTTCATTTTAAATCATTAAATACAGTTACTTATAATAATGATCGATAAAATTAATACCTACATTGAAAAATATTTTTATAAGTTAAGTGTCGTTTTCAGGTATGTTCCTGCTAAATCATGCTGGTAAATTGCGAGCCATGCCAAATTCAGTAACCCATATCGTCAGGAAACGCGGCAGGCCGCCCGGGCCGAATAACCGCGCCGGCGATGGCAAGAATCAGTCGTTGATTCGTGCGCTGACTTTGCTCGAGCGGCTATCTGCAGCCCCGGGCGGGGTGAATCTGACCGATTTGTCGCAGCAACTGGGTATGCCGGCCGCTACCGTGCATCGCCTGCTGAGTACTTTTGAAGAACTCGATTTTGTCGAGCAGGATGCCGAGCTGGGGTTGTGGTTTGTCGGCCTGAAGGCGTTTACCGTTGGCAATGCGTTTTTGAATCGTCGCGATTTCGTCGCCAGCGCCCGGCCACACATGCATCGCCTGGTCGAGCAATGCGGTGAAACCGTAAACCTGGGGGTAATCGATCAGGGCGAGGTGGTTTTTATCAGCCAGGTCGAGTCGCGGGAAGTCATGCGCATGATCGTAAGGCTGGGTAGCCGTTCTCCGATCCACGCCTCGGGCGTGGGCAAAGCCCTGCTGGCGAGCATGCCGGAGCAACAGGTGACGCGCATATTGCAGCAGCGTGGACTGGCGCGCTATACCGATCACACCATCGATAGTCCGGCGCCGCTGCACGCGGAGCTGGAACAGGTTCGACAACAGGGCTACGCCCTTGATGATGAAGAGCACGCGGTCGGGTTGCGTTGCGTCGCGGCACCGATTTTCGATGAAAACGGGCAGGCGCTGGCGGCGATTTCGCTCTCCGGACCGAAGGCGCGCATTGTCGATAACCGTTTGAGCGAACTGGGTAACGCCATTCGCCAGACCGCTGTTGAAATTACCCAGGTACTGGGCGGGCGTATACCTGCCGACCACGGTTGACTTTGAACGGGTGCAGATATGGAGCAGAAATACAAAATCGATCTGGGAACTGCCAAAACAGTCGCCGACGCGGCACAGCAGGAAGCCGATCGCAATGGCTGGAACGTGGTTATCGCGATTGTCGATGACGGCGGGCACCTGATGTACCTGCAACGCGAAAAGGCACAACTTGGCAGTATCGACGTTGCCATCAAGAAGGCAAAGGCCGCGGTGTTGTTCCTGCGTCCTACCAGCATCTTTGCCGATCGGGTTAACAGCGGGCAACCGGGTTACCTGGAGATGCCCGGAATTATGCCGCTCGAAGGCGGCGAACTGCTCGAGTACGCAGGCGAAGTCGTGGGTGCAATCGGTATCAGCGGCGCCAGCGCAAATGAGGATGGCATCGTCGCGCGCAAGGGTGCGGCGGCCATGCCAGTCGATAGATAGCCGATGAAAATAACCAGGTACCAGGTGGGTCAGCTCGACCGGGCCGTAAATTCGATGCCGCCAGGCCTGGTGCCACGGTGTAACTTTTTATAAATACGAGAGACGAGAAAATGTCCGCACAACCAGAGTTTAACGAGAAATCCAAAGAGGCTTTAGATATGTTCCCACAACTGGAAATCCCACATACGCTTGCCGCGGGCCCGGGCCCCGGCAATACCGATCCGCGCGTGCTCGAAAGATTTGCCGCGGCTGGTGTGGCCGATCACATGCAGGCAGACGTCGTACGTGGCATGAAAGAAGCCAAGATAATGCTGCGCGAAGTGTTCGGCACTAAAAACGTCCACACCTTTGCGGTCTGTGGCACCGGATGGGATGGCCTTGACTGTGCATTCTCACCGATTCTTCCAGGTGACACCGTGGTCGCTTTCGTCAATGGCACTTTCAGCGGTATCGACGATTTCAATGTTCGGCTGAAGGCGTCAACTCCCGCAGACCTGGCCAAAGATCCGTTGAATCCGAAGCCCGCGAATGTCGTTACGATAAACGTTCCACATGGTGAATCGGTTACTGGCGATATCGTCGAGGCTGCCCTTGCCGAGCACAAACCGATGTGGGCTTTCATGGCGCACTGGGAAACTGGTAGTGGTCGGATCAATGATATCCAGGGGTTTAACGATGCCTGTGCAAAGCACGGCGCCATGGGTATTGTCGATGCGGTCTCCAGTCTTGGTATTGCCTGTTTCAATATCGATGACTACCCGGCGGTAACCACCTGGGCTTCCTGCCCGCAAAAAGGGATTCTGGGCCTGCCGCTGACTTACGCCCCGGTCAGTTTCAATGACAAGGTTATCGATCTGCTCAGGCAGCGTGGCTGCTATACCTACGTGCATCATCCGATTCTGGAAGCGCGTCACTGGTGTATTGCCGATGGCCAGGATGTTGAAACCGCGTCTTATCACCGCACGCATTCGGGTTACGCGGTGGCGTCTTTCCACGAAGCCCTGCGCCTGTTGCTGCAGCATGGTCGTGAACAGAAGGCTGCCGATTATGCATTCTTTGAAAAAGGCCTGCGCGCTGCGATCGAGGCGATGGGTTGCAAGGTCACTTCCAACATGACCAGCCTGGTGGTTTTTGATTTACCTGACGCATTTTCAGGTCACGAAAAAGAACTGGTGACGGGTTGCCGTGCTGCGGGTTTCGCGATCTGGAACACGCTGTCGGAACCGGCGCAAATCCGCGTAGGAATTCTTAACCACCTGAATTTCGAAACCATAAATGAAATCGTTGGCCGTTTTGCCGATGCGATGATCGAGATGGGCGCCGAGGTGAACAAGCAACAGATTCTTGATGATCTGAATAGCTATCTCGCTACGCGTTAAGCCGACAGGCTGTCCGAAAAACGCCGGTTTTATACCGGCGTTTTTTTTGCCTGTTCAGGGTTGCCGCCTAAAACGCCATGCCGCGTGCGCTAACCGGCCACAGGCATTCAACCTTGCCATCGCGAATGCCGACATACCAGTCGTGCAGGTTGCAGGTGGGATCGCAGTGGCCGGGCACCAGCTTTAAGCGATCGTTCAAACGCAGACTGTTGTGCGGGTCGGCAATGATGCCATGCTCGTCCGAGCAGCTGACGTATTCGATATCGTCACGGCCAAAAACCCGGGGCAAGCCCGAGTCGAGACTCATTACCTTGAGGCCGGCGTCACAAACGGCTTCATCTTGCCTGGTCTTTGACATGATCGAGGTCCAGATAAACAGGCTGTTTTCAAATTCCGCAATCGGTCGCTCCTGTTCATCGAGTACGCGTTGATAGTCGGCATCCATGAAAATGTAGGACCCGCACTGCATTTCATTGTAAATTCCGGAAGCTGCCTCGAAGTAATAACTGCCGGTACCGGCGCCGGCGACGATATCGCATTCGAGTCCATGTTGGGTTAGCAGGTCAACTGTAGCGGCGGTCATGCTGGTGGCAGATTCGATTGCATTGCGCCGCTCCGCGTAACTCCGGATATGTTGTGCCGAGCCATGGTAGGCCTGAATTCCGGCGAACTTGAGGCCTTCACAAGCTACAATTTTCTGTGCGATGGCAAGCGTGTCGGGACCCGGCTCCACCCCGCAACGGCCGGCGCCGATGTCAATTTCGACAAGGCACTCAAGCATGCCGTGATGGCGCACCGCGGCAGCGGACAGGTCATCGACGTTAGCGGGATCATCGACACAAACCAGTATCCGCGCACTCCCGGCGAGCTGTGCCAGGCGATCGATCTTGTTTCGATCCACGACCTGGTTCGACAGCATTACGTCGCTGATACCGCCGGCGACCATGACCTCGGCTTCGGCCACCTTCTGGCAGCAGATGCCACAGGCGCCGCCATGCTCGATCTGGTAGCGCGCGATATCAACCGATTTGTGGGTCTTGCTATGCGCGCGCAAGCGCACTCCGGCGTCGGCGAGTCGGTCACGTAACGTGGCCACGTTGCGTTCGAAGGCATCCAGCTCGATGATCAGTGATGGCGTGGCAACGTCGGCGAGCGCCATGCCGATCTCTGCGGGAATGTTGAAACCTGGTACGAGTTCAAGGTGGTCGGTGTTGGTTTTCATAATTCGTTGTCGCTGATTCACTTGCAGCCGGGGCAATTTTTGATATCGACGTTGCCCCCGGTAATTATGACGCCGACACGCTGGCCCCGGAACAGATCTTTATTTTTTAAGATGATTGCCAGGGGTACCGCGGACGACGGTTCGATAATAATTTTCATGCGCTGCCAGGTCAGGTACATCGCATCGAGAATCTCGCTCTCGCTGGCGAGCAATATATCGCTAACGAAGTTGGCTACGAAGTGCCAGCTGAGCGGGCACAGGTTGGTCTTCAAGCCGTCGGCAACCGATTGCTGCGCATCTTGCCTGACGATTTCACCTGCATGGAAGGAGCGGTAGGCGTCATCGGCATTGGCCGGCTCGGCCGCGTAGATCCGGGTTTGCGGTGATAGTGTCGACATCGTCAGGCAGGTTCCGGAAATCAGGCCGCCGCCACCGATCGGGGCCACCACGGCATCGAGCTGGTCGATATCCTGCTGCAATTCAAGCGCACAGGTGGCCTGACCGGCGATAACGCGCGGGTCATCGTAGGGATGTACCGCGTCGGCCCCGGTTTCGGCAATCACCTGCTCCAGCATGGCCTCGCGAGCGGCCTGGGTGGGTTCACATTCGAGTATTCTGCCACCGTAGCTCTGCACGGCAGCCTTCTTGGTAGCGGGCGCGTTGTTGGGCATTACCACGGTGGCGTCGATGCCACGTCGAGCAGCGGCGAAGCTGAGCGCCGCCGCGTGATTCCCGGACGAATGCGTGGCGACCCCGTTGACGGCATCGGCATCGCTGAGACCAAATACGGCATTACTCGCGCCACGCGCTTTAAAAGCGCCGACCTTTTGCAGGTTTTCGCATTTGAAAAAAATCTCGGCACCGCTCAACTGGTTCAAATAGCTCGAGGTCAGTACCGGTGTGCGATGAATATAGGGAGTGATGCGCTGCTGCGCCTGCAGTACGTCTTCATAGGTTGGGATGTCCATGTTAGCTGCCCTGTCAGTTGCTGGAACCTCAAGGCGTAATAATGCCACATAAACTACACAAGCCTGATATTTGAAATCCGGATATGGAGCTAACTGGTTTTCCTTTGATTTAGGTTAAGGTTAACCGGTCACCCCGGGTTGTCGCAGAATCCGCAATTTGGCGAACAGTCGCAGCATGTCTGGATTGTCGATAAAGGAGATATTGTACGGGTGCTCACAAACGATCTGCTCATAACCAGCGCTTGCGGGTATGGTTTCGATCAACTTTGCGATCTGGCCCCATAAAACCAGCGTGATGCGCCGCGACGTATTTTGTGCGATCAGGTTCAGCAGGCTATCGAGAAACCGCAACCAGTTCCGTGCTTCCCGCGCCGGTTTACGTTCGGGATGCAGCACCGGGGTTGCGTTCAGCATCAGGAATCCAGACCGCTCCAGGTTGCCGAACAATTCTCCCAGGGTCGGAACCAGGCCGCTCTTGTCGAGCCTGGCGATAGCGTCCTGTGTGATTTTGCCGGTGCTGTCCTTTTGCAGGTGGCCCTCGGCTACCAGCGCGGTTTTAACGATGTTGCGCAACGAGGTGGCGCGGTTCACCGCCTTGCTTAAACCCTGTTCGCTCCACAGACTGCCTACAGCCGCGTCATAGAAGGCGATTCCGTTAGCCGATTCACGACGCGGGTAGGGTGATTCGCCGATCAGCAGGTATTTGACGCCGT
>Ga0316187_10000657_pt1 | contig 27984 bp, 28 predicted proteins | sample CroRivburrow1_MG_FD_204927 | JGI IMG/M metagenome (GOLD analysis project Ga0316187, IMG submission 204927) | Coastal sediment microbial communities from Maine, United States - Cross River worm burrow 1 | ecosystem: Environmental > Aquatic > Marine > Coastal > Sediment | place: USA: Maine... | reverse complement strand
CGTCCACCCACCCTCTCCGGCCCGACATGGCCGGGCCTGCGACCCCCTCGGCAACAGCCATTGACCGCAGCCGACGGTGTGGTGACTCGCAGGCTGTGGCCGCGGCGTCCCGTCGGAACCAGCGGATTGCTCCAGGCCGCCTCCATCCATCCGCCCCGCGGCCCGAGCCATGAACCGCTGCTTCTCGCCGTGATCGAATCCAGCACGGCTCACCACTTCCTTCCACGGTGACGCTCCATTTCACATGATTTTCAGTTCGAGATGATGCCGCACGCCGGGTGTGCGGCGTCTCGGCGGACTCAGTATCCCGTTTTCTGCCGGAAAGGTCTCAGTCGTCACAATGCAACAATGCGGAACGTGGCACCCATGGCACCCATGCGACAGTGTCATTATTTGGTCAGAACCTGATGCGGGCATAAATGCTGACGTCGTTGAAGTCGATGTCGATGTTGCCCGTGAGTTCAGGATTACTTTCCTGGTCTTCGAGTTGCACCCATTCGACATTAATGTTGGAGAGGTTGACACCGCCGCCGAAGCTCCACCTCTTGCCGAACAGATACTCGATGGACGCTCGCCCGAGCCACTGCCCACCCTTGATGTCTCCGATCTTGACATAGAGCCATCCGAACCCGGTGAGGAATCGCCACCGCTCCGAGAACAGACGGCGGTACTCGAAGTAAAGGTACGGCAACGGCGCGGTGCCGTCGATGCTGTTGCCGCCCTCACCGATGGTCTCCTCCTCCCACTTGAGTTCGGTATGGATATCGAGCGCCCGTAGCCCGAATCCGAAGCCTGCCGCCCAACGATCTTTGACCCACGGGTAGTAGGTGTAGTCGATGAAAGCCTGGTTCGTGTCGAAGGCGAGTGTGATGTTCGCGTTGATGGGGATAATCTCGTCACCCCACTGAATCTCAGTCAGAGTCTGCGCCGAGGAGTCTCGAGTGATGTGATGCCAGCGCACCCCAAAGCGGTGCCTGCGTGCGATCTGCCACTCGAAGGCCAGGGTGGGAATGGCTTTGCCGCTTTCAAGATTGAGGTCGTCCTCGAAGTTGAGAGTCGCTCCCCGTCCGAGAGTTTCAGAGTCGAGCCGGATCTCGGTCTTGAGGCCAATCCAGCTGCCCTCGAGCTTGAAGTTGAACTTGTCGAAGAGCGGTTCGTACTCCCGCTGCGCCTCGCTCGGCGCGGCCAACCCGAGCGCGACGACCATCAGGAGGACAATCCTCAGTGGGCGAATTTCTCGACCTGCGTGTCGTAACACGAATTCCTCCGGCTCCAGCTGTAGGCCGTTGATAATGCGGCAGGCAACGAGGCGCGATGCACGCTAGAAAGACTCAGAAACATAAAAATACCAGGCATCATCGTCTTTACCGCGAGCCCAGTCAACGCTGAGGTTCAGACGGTGGTCCTCGGAAAGCATGAAACGGATACCGGCGCCAACACTCGGGAGGAGGTTCTGGGTGTTGAAGTCGCTCACAGATTCGGCAACCTCACCGACGCCCGCAAAGGCCACCATGCCCCACCGCCCGGAAAACCTCCAACGATACTCTGCCTGCGTGGCAAACATCATCTCATCCCGGTACCGTCCGCCAATGTAACCTCGCAGGTCCACCCCCTGGCCGAAGCTACACAGGGCGTAGTACGGAGCATCGCCCGGCACCGCGCAACCCATGAATCTCGCAGCAATGACCTTCTGTTTTCCGACCTCCCGATAGAGGTTGTACGAGGTTTTGACCGATTGAAAATCAAAGTCGGAGCCGAAGGCCTGATCCGCGAAGCTCCAGGAAAACTCGAAATGGTTGCCCTTGTAAGCGTTGAATTGGTCGTCGCGGCTGTCGTACTCGCCGACAACACCGAGACCGGCGACGGCACTGTCGAACTCGATAGCGGGCGGGAGCTCAATCGGAACCCCATCGGTGACGTCAAATGTCGAGTCGATTTTCACAAAATAGTACTGCAGCCCCGCGTACCAGTGACCCTTGATTCGGCGAAGAGCCTTGAGACCACCTCCCCACCCTTCCTGGTTGACGGGGACCGAATTCCCCTGATCACCGGCGCCGCTGCCGATGCCAAAGAAATCGAGGTTGAGGTCGAAGTACGCAACGCCTGCCTTGAGTTTCCAGGCATTCTCATTGAAGAAAAATGCTTGCGCTACTCCTACGCCCCAGCTCTCCGAGCTTGTATAGAGGGCGCCCGCACCCGTAAAGGACGCTTGAGACTCCTCGTCCATCTGGTAGAAGTACATCGCGACGGCGCCGAGACCCTCGCCAAGTGTCGGATTGACGATGGGAATCGGCGCCGCGACAAAATTGCGACGGCTCTCGAGCTCTTTTATCGCCTCTGCCTGTTCCGCCTCACGCTGAACATACCCTTCCTGCGCCGCCAAAGGTGCTGATATTCCAGCCAAACACATGGCCACGATCGGAGCAAGGCGGGATATTCCGCCGAATGTGAACGCCCTCATCTGCCGCTCACTTTGGCAGGGCACTTCTATCCGTCCGACAACATCGAACCGCTCACCGATTCAGACTTCCAGTCAATGATGAGGCGTTCCCTCGATTCACAGGCGGTAACCCAACATAAACATCGCCGATGTCAGGTCACCGAAGCCACCCTCCACGGTGAGCTCCCAACGACCGGCCATGACGGTGTGCATTCCGAGCTTCGGGGTCCAGCCGGCTTTGCGGATGAGGACGTCATAGTTGAAGTCGTCCAAGCTGCCCTTCTGGCGGGACTCCTCTTCCATGTACTGGGCACCGATCCAGACATTGACGCCCCGGAAGTTGTAGCCGAGGTTGAACTGCACCCGCTCCGAAGTGAATCTGTTTTCGCCGATCGCCGACTGACTCGCATCGAGCTTGGCGTCGGCGTAGCTGATGGTTCCGCTGCCCCAGTAGTTCTTCCATCCACCGACCACCGTGGCGCTGGTTGCCCAGAACGGTCCTTCAAAGTCCAGGTCGAGGGTCCTTTCGCCGAAAATGATCTCGGGCGGTTGGCCCGGCCCACCCGGCGGAGAGATCCCGATCGGCGCCTTTGAGAGGTGGATATCGGTCTCGACGATGTTGTAGCCCACCGTCCCGTTGACGTTGAGAAAGGGCAGCAACCAGAGACCGACCTTGACGTTGACCGACTTGGCGTCGACAAATGCAAAGCTCCCCTCGATATCGAGGTCCATGTCCGGTCGATCACCGAAACCGATCGAGGCCGACACCAGATCGTAGTTCTGGGTCTGCCAGTAGGTGACGACACCGACTGACCAGGGGCGGGGAAGGGCGTGATCGCCGGCGATCGACTTCCACAGGGGAAAGATCCGGTTAAGGGCCGAGGTCGTGGGCTCGTCCTGGGCAATCGCGGGATCGGTGAGGTATCCGCCGCCCGGCACCCGGTACTCGACGGCTTCGACGCCCTTCTGTTGTTTCTTGGCTTCGTCTGAAGGCTTCTCGGATTCCGACCCTTCGCCATCGCTGACCGTGTCCCTTTCAACGGGGACTTCGGCCCAAAGCGGGCTTTCTATCGGCCACAGTGCGATCACAAGTACGACAACGACGGCGCCAAAGTACTGAGTTTTCACTCTGGCCTCCTTCAAGAAAGCTCTTCGACGAATCCTAATGTCGAGGGATGAAACAGCTCGTCGATGGTCAGTTTTCGGCTGGCGAGGCCCTGCTCGTAGGAGTACTCGAAAAAGGTGTCGAGAACCTTGCGGTTGGGGCCTATACCGTACGACCAGTAGTTGCCGCCCATGAGCGCCCGAGTCTCCTCGAACTCCTGACCGAGCCACGGCAGGGAGCCCTTGTACCACGCGGAATTTTCCAGGTAATCGTAAGTCTTCTGTTTTGCCAGAGAGTAAGCCGTGAAGACAGCGTCGAGTAGCCAAGGGTGCTCTTTGATCACATCGTCTCGAACCGCCACCGCGTGCATGATCGGAAAGATGCCGGTCTCCTCGAAATAGGCCCGCTCAATCCGGCGGTAATCGGGGAATAGTCGGCCGACTATCGGGTTGCCGTCCCTGAATGCCTTTGGTTCAGCAGCGTGGAACAGCGCATCCACCCCACCGGATACCAGCAACTCGGACTCGTCCACACCCGCGGGGCCCTGGCGGATGGGAACTCCCTCCGGAAGGGCTTGCTCCTGTTTCGAGGTCTTTCCCGATCTCGCATCGGAGTCTTTGGAAGCAGTCACCCACTCCACATCATTGGGTGTGATGCCGTATTGGTGCTGGAAAATACCCCTGAGCCAGGTCAGCGAAGTCGAAGAGTACCCGGGTGTGGCAATTGTCCTACCGCGCAGATCCTCGGGGCTCTTGATGCCACGATCGGTGCGAATATAGACACTCTTGTGCCGGAAGAGACGCAGCGGGAAGACCGGAATCAGGCTGTAACCCCGAAAGCCGTTGTTGGCTACTGCCAGCATGTAGGGGTGGAGGCCGATCTCCGTGACCTCGATCGTCTGCGGCCCGCTGAAGACGTGGGTGTTGAGATCACCGATTCCCGACTCTTTGAAGGTGACGTTGCAGTCCTCGATCGGGACGCGGCCGTCAATCAGGGCCGCGACCCGGTCATACGTGTAGCCCGCCACCGTGATCGACAGGCCGTTCGCCTCATCGCCCGGCGATTCTTTGGGACCGCCTGATGGAGCCGTTGCCGCCTTTCCGCATGCACCCAAAACACCGGCGGATCCTGCAGCCACCGCGGCCGACTTTATGAAATCGCGGCGCGAGGCGCCTTTTTCTGTCGTACTCACGATAGAACTTTCCCCTCTCGATCGCTGATTCAAAAATGAACGACGGCTGACCTATCGCTCCTTCTGGTACGAGAAGTTCTCCACCGTCATCTCAACCCCCTTGTCGGGCACGACAATCATCGTCCGAGCCACGTAGTCGAGACCGTCCGGGGTCGTCCCGTGATCGGTTTCCAGCTTGACATCGGCTCCATCGTGTTGGGTCGAGACTTCAGTCTTTGTCATTTTGTGGTCGGCGCCGATCCACACCGACATGCGGTCGCCTGGCTGGACGACATCGGAAGCATCGAGCCTGCGGCCGTCGCCGTCGGGCGTGACAGAAGCCTCGTTGAGGAAGTCGAGGAGATTACCCTCAGTCGGAAGGCTGTACGCCTTGAGAAGCTCACTCAGATCCGCCATCCAGTCTTTCATTTCTCCGATTTTTTTCTTGGCCACTTTGCCGCGAACACCTTTTGGCGCCTTGGCGGAGGTCTCGTCGATGGGGGTCTTTTGCAGCTCGCCGTCAACGGTGTACCGCACGATCTCCGACTTGAGGTTCTTGACCTCTCCTTTGACCTTGACTTCGGTGCGCTGCGTCCAGCTGTAATCACGGGTTTTCTGTGCGTTCTCCTGTCGGGCCTTGCTGACCTTTTTCACGATCTCGGTCATGTCCATTTGTGCTGCTGCCGGAAGCGCAACCAATGTCACAAGAGCTACTGCGCCTAAATGCCCTTTTTTCATTTTCAGAATTCCTCTCACTCGGGATTTTCGACTACCAGAAGAACCGGAATGCGGCCACGGGCCCGCTCATGCTCATGTCGTATTTGATGCCGTTGTTGTTGTTCGTGTAGTCGAAGTCGAGATGGCGGTAACCGCCGAGAATCGCGACCCAGCTGCCGATCTGGAAATCGATGATCGCCTCGGCGTTCCACACCAGGTCGGAACCACCAGCGCCGACGTCGAAACGCCCACTGAAGGTCAACCGCTGGCCGAGTTTCGGCCGCCACATCAGACCGCCAAAGAGATCGGTCCACGATTCGGTAACCCTGATTTCGGGAGCGATGTCCAATTGAAACCCAAGGTCCGTGTCGAGCTTGAAGTACCGTGCGCCCGCGATGACCCACCAGTTCTCGGCAAAGCTGTAGCGCGCCGCACCCTCGTAAATTATGTTTTCGACGCCGATGTCGGCCTGACCTCCCGGCGTCTGGATCTCCTGGGATCCGGCGATGTCGAGGCGGCTCACATCGGCGATCAGGCCCCACCGGCCTTTTTCCGCCTCGAAGTGCACCGTGAATGCGGCCTCCAGATTGTCGAATGCATCACTGAAGTCCACCGAGAGGTCCTGTTCGATTCGATCCCGAATGGTCAGAGTTCCATCGACGCTCATCGCCCACAGATAGAGCGGCGCCAACTGGAACTGCCATTCGTCAGACTGCCTTTGTGCATACGCCGGCACCGTCGTCGCAACCGCTGCCATCATTGCGAGTACCACAATTGTCGATTTCAAACGCATCGATATCTCCCTGCTACTGCTGATAATTTTCGAAAAGAGCCCAAAATCCGTTCGGTTCAAAGGGGTTGCAGCTTCGTTGGTTCAGAAGTCGACCCGCCCCACAGAGAGGCGGGCCGATTCGTATGCCGTCGTCGACTACCCCGTATCACCTTATTTCTTCTTCGGCATGCCCATGGCGAAGATCCGCAGCAACTCCAGGGTTTCCGGCCTGAGGTTTTCGATGCCTCCGTAGGGCATACCCATAGTGGGCGGCCGGTCCGGGTATTTCATCTTCATCGCCATATGTCGCTTGACCATGTTCGCGAACTGGCCACCGGCCCATGGGCCGTACTTGATGGAGTCCAGGGGTCGGTCCTCGCGCGGGTCGCGGGTCAGGTCGAACAACGGTGCGGCAATGGGATTGCTGCCGGGCGGCGGCATGTGCATTTTGTACTTGTTTTTGACCACGGCCTTGAGGTTGGGGCCATCATAGATGTGTACATAATCCCGGCGCCCGTGCGCGTCGCCGAGGAGCAGAAGACCGGTCTGATCGACTCCATCGATAATCCGATCCGTCGGAATCCCGTTCGTCGCGCCAGCAATGCGTGCGAAGGTCGTGTACAAGTCGGACACGTGGACGATGTCACCCACGGTCATACCAGCCTCGACGGCGGCCGGCCAGCGCAAGTAGGCGTTCACACGAACCCCACCTTCGAGAACGTCCGCTTTGCCGCCCCGGTACACGCGGTCGCTGACGCCGCCGATTCCGGCGTACTGCATGAATGGGCCATTGTCGCCCATGACGATCACGATGGTGTTGTCGGCGATGCCCAGCCGGTCGATCTCGGCCACGATCTCACCGATCCACTGGTCGACCTCGACAATGGTCTCGGCGATAACACCACCGTTCAGCGTCTGTGTTTTCTCGATATCCGAAGGCACGAAATTGAGCGGGAACAGCGGCCAGTAGTTGAGGAAGAACGGGTCGTCCTGTGCAGCCAGCTTGCGCAACTGGTCGATGGCGTTGCGCTGGTATCGTTCATTCATCTCGCGGTAGTGCTGCTGGGTCCAGGTTTCCCCTGCCTTGAGGTCGACTTCGTAGAGCTTACCGTCCCGGACCTCCACGCCCGTCACCATGTGACTCGGGTTGGTCACGAAGGTGTCATCCAGCGTGTAGGTCTGGAGCTGGGTGGTCGGGTCGGAGCCCCGAATGACGTCGGCTTCTACCGCTTCCGGTGACATGATGGCCAGCTGGCCCTGCTGGTGAATCGGGAACACGGCGTGCATGAAGCCCTGGTTGTTGGCGTAGGCCTGCTCGATGTCGCCCATGTGCCATTTACCAACGTGGGATGTGTAGTAGCCCGCATTGCGGAGCACCTCGGCGATGGTCACCTCGTCGGCGTTCAGACCATCACCAGCCAACGTCGCCTTGGCCTCGGTGGTGCCGGTGCGAACCGGGTAGCGGCCCGTCATCATGGCGACGCGGGTTGGCGTGCACGAGGGCTCTGAATACATCCGATAAAAGGTCAGGCCCTGCTTGGACAGGGCATCGATGTGAGGCGTCGAGTAGCCCCGCGACGGCGTCAGATCCGGCGTGCCGATCTCGCCGTATCCGATGTCGTCGAGCAGGATGTAGACGATGTTGGGCCGTTTGCCGCCGTTGGCCTCGCGAATCTCGGCGAGCCGCGCATCAACGGCCCGGTCGTCCTCGGCCCATTGCTGAGCATTCTGTGCCTCGAGAATGGAGTACTCGGCGTCGTGGACGATGTCCTGGGCCGAAGCGACACCCACCGCGAGCAGTCCGAACAGGGCTGCAATAATTGTTTTTCCGATCACTGCTCTCATTGTTTTTCCTTTCCTTAACTCAGTGGCCAATTCTGAAAAATGACCACCTCATCAGTTGTTGCAGAGGATGTCCACTTTCATCAGTGCGCGGTCGACCTCGGCGTCGGTCTTAGCGACCGAGAGCTCCTTCTTGGCCGCGGCACACTCCTCGGCCTCCTCCTTGAACTCGTCGTTGAGATCTTCAACGACTTCCGCGGCCGCCGGATCACAGACCTCGGGATTCACTCGCCGGATGTTGGTCCCCTGGCTGGTGTCCTCAATGACCACGCAATCGCCCATGTGGATCTCCACCTGGTCCGTGACGACCTTGACAGCACCACCCGCCACCTCGACCGTGTACATCATGCCCATCTGCGAGGTGCTGGTCGCGGAGCCGACCACTGCGCCTGACGCCGCACCGATGGCGGCGTTGCGGCGGCGCTTGTAACCCGACGATCCACCCGAAATCAGACCGACGGTCCCGCCGACCTTTGCGCCCTTGGTGGTCTTGTCATCCGAAAGATCGACTCTTTCGGATTTCACCACGACGCCGTGCTGAATCGACGCGGACTGGCCCTTTTTCTGCGCCTCGAGCGGCTCTGAGCCTCCCAGGAGCAGGCCCATGCCGATCAGCGCGACGCACACAATTTGGATTTTCTTCATATCGTATCTCCTTTTTTTGAGAGTTGAAACCGTTGTGCGAAACCCGTATCGCTCATTCCTTCGCGTCAAGGGACGTTCTGAGGACCCCGTAGATCACTGCCGATACCGACAGGCCGCGCCTGTTCGCCAAAGCCCTCAGAGCCTCGAGTTCGGCCGGTGTCACGAACGACACGACCCGCTCTGAGCGAGCTCGGCCCAGTTGCAGCGGTGGCCTGCCGAAGTGAGACCCCCGATCATTCTCTTTGTTGCCCGAAATCTTTTGCTCTGCCACTCGGTTCTCCCTACTGTGTGCCAGCTCATCCATGTATGAAGCTGTACGATCGCGTACCACGCTTTCGTATTTTTATTGCCGGTATTGTCTGTGAGACAGAATCACAATAACATCAAGAATTCGCAACCATGACGATCGAATCCACTTCCGCCGCTGTTCCGAGAACGCCCCCGATCCAATCGATGCGGCAAGAGTTCCGCTGCTTCGACGAGCTGGCCGAAACGGTCCACGGCTGGGGCCTCGACTGGGTGCAGCTGGATCGCGGACCGCTCGACGCGGCCATTCAGCAGATCGCCACCCCGACCACCCTGCTCAGCCGCTTTCGTTTTTCCCGTAAATTCCACCAGCGAGGAACCTCCCCACCCGGCGTCCGGACCTTCGGACTCATCGGAGATCAGTCACCGGAGGTGCAGTGGCGCGGCAACACCGGCAGCAACGCTCACATCCTGGCCTTTCCGACCGACGATGTCTTCGAAGTGGTTTCGCAGCCCGGGTTTCACGGCGATACTCTGTCGATTCCTGAAGATCGTGTCCGTTCCGTCGCCGAGTCCATTGGTCTTCCCGACCCGTTCGAGTCGACTCCACCCGGGCTCGCGTTCGTCGAGATCGATCCTCGCCGCCTGGCGGCTCTTCGCGAAGCAATTTCCAGGCTCCACAGGATGGCGATGAGCCGCGTTGACAGTCTCCCGAACGCAGCGGTGTTGTCCGAAATGGAGCTCGACGTTGTTTTGGCGCTCGTCGCGGCGCTCCAGACGACACGGTTTTTCGAGACGACTTCTCCCGAACCCGGGCTTCGTGCGCGCGCCATTCGCTCGGCTCTCGATTACATCGAAGAAAAGGCCGACGAACCCCCCAGCGTCCAGGAGATCTGTCGGGCAGCGGGTGTCAGCTGGCGGACGCTCAACTACGCCTTCCGCGACCGCCTCGGTGTCACTCCGAAACAGTACCTGCAGGCGATGCGGCTGCATCGAGTGCGCCATGCGATCTTGGACGCGGCCCCTCCACGGCCGATCTCCGAGATTGCGGCCCACTGGGGCTTCTGGCACATGGGGCAATTCGCGGCCGACTATCGACAGCAGTTCGGCGAGCTGCCGTCCGAGACGTTGCGGCGGGCCAAAAAGATCGCATCAACCGTTGCGGGGCCAGGCTGAAGCCAGGCACGATGGGTGTCGATGGGTGGCACCCATGCTTTGCGAAGTTTCGAGCGAAGCCTGTCCCGACGTAGCGAAGCGAAGCCGGACCCGGGCACGCCAACCTCGTGAAAAGCCTTGATGAGAATTATGGCACCCATCATCATCGCTCTTGTGTTCGGCCTTGACGACTGTATATTTTAGGTATATATTTTATACCATGGAGTTCGAATTCGATCCTCGCAAGAGCCGCTCGAACAAAAAGAAGCGCGGGATCGACTTCGACGAGGCGCAGGCACTGTGGGATGACCTGGACCTGATTGTCATTCCGGCCCGAACTTCCGATGAGCCGCGGTATCTGGTCGTCGGAAGAATTGGCGCGACCCACTGGTCCGGGGTCATTACCTACCGGGAGGATCGACTTCGAATCATTTCGGTTCGTCGTTCTCGGGACGAGGAGATTGAAATATATGAAAGCTAAGGATTTTCAAAAGAAGTTCGACGCGGGCGAGGACGTCACGAAGTACCTCGATTTGACGAAAGCAAAACGGCCCGGCCACGAACAGAAACGGGTCAATGTCGACTTCCCGGTGTGGATGATAGAGTCCCTCGACCGCGAAGCCTCTCGCCTCGGTGTGCCGCGACAATCGCTGATCAAGATGCTGATTGCCCGGCACTTCGACAAGGCGTCGTGAGCAAGAGTACGGGTGCGTTTCGCTTCGTTGAATTGTTAAGGGGTGGGATTCTAGGTGGGTTCCGAGCGGGCTAGGAGCGGGCCAGGACTGCAGTTGGACACCTCACATCATAATCTCAATGACGTCAATGATGCAGGGTGTGGACTTTTAATCCGATGGTCCCGAGTTCGAGTCCCGGGCGGCCCACCACTCTCTTCAACGCCTCCCCACCTCCAGTGCTCTCATGACTTGATCGCGTTGCTCGCGCCCTGAAGGGCGCGGCGTCACATCGGAACCAGCGGATGGCTCTGGGCCGCCTCCAACCATCCGTCCCGCGGCCCGAGCCATGAGCCGCTGCTTCTCGCCGTGTTCGAGTCCCGGGCGGCCCACCAAATAATGACCTCAGCCGGGGTCTGAGGTCATTATTCGTCGCGGCGTAGCCTTCAGGCGAAGCCGGACCACGATTCCGCTCCTTAGCCGAAAAACTGCGAACGTCGCGATCCTCGACCCTCAATCCAACATCAGCAGGATCCGTGCGTTGATTCCTGAACTGTTGCCCTGAAGGCCTTCGCGATCGAGCGTGATATGTCGGTAGTTGAGGGCGAAATGCGCGCTCCGACTGAACCACCAGATGGCGCCCAGCGAGAGGATGTCCATCTCTCCGCCGTCCACGGCCTCGTCAGTGAGGTCTAGGCGCGAGTAGCGTAGGGCGAGCTCCAGTGCGCCCCACCCGCCTTGGTTGACCGGTCTCGATACGGGAAGTGGGTCGAAGGCACCGCTGCGTTTGCGATAGGCACGAGTCTCTCCTGTCACGGCCCAGGACCCAGTGAGGTGATAGCCGTTGAAGGTCGGATCTCCCGACTCCGGTGACGCGACGTTGGAACCGATGTACTCGAAGCCTACCCACCATGGCCCCTTGCGCCAGTAGGCCTCCAGGTTGTAGGTCATCACGTCTTCCGCCGACAACGGCCCCGTGTCAACGAACAGCGGCGCGTTGTTGAACTCCGGTTCGGTGCGAGCACGAACGGGCTGCTTGGCGTCCGAGTACCGCAGTCCGAGCCCGAGGTGGAGCAGGTTGCTCTCGTCCTCGGAGACTGCCGGCACCCACGTCACGCGGCCCACGAGCTGGTTCGAGGTGTCGCCGAAGGACGCGCCCGAGTCGATCCAGTTGTTGAACGCCCCGCCCGCCCAGGTGAACCACTCTCCGGCAGTCCCGCTGAGGACGACACCGTGGTTGCGGGCCGGCAGCAGGGCGTCGGCGACGGCGCTGCGCTCCTGCAAGGGCCAGTACGCCAGACCCATCAATCGCTCCATCGAGATGGGCTCCTTCTGCTTGCCGACACTGAGCATCAGATCGGCAGGCAGAGGAATATCGAGCCGGTAGTCAAACAGTGAAAATTCGTCGGTGGTCTCGACATCGAAACCCTTGTCGAAGGTGTTGGACCCGGCGAATACCGTGTAGCGCCACGGTCGCTTGAAGTTGAGGGTGCCGACCACGCCGGCGCGAAGGACGCGGATCTCCCCCCCTTCGAAGTCCGAGAGGTCACCGACCTGGTTCTCGCTGTTGCCGTCCTGGCTCAGCCAGAACTGGCGATCCAAAAGGAGTGCGCCGATAAAGAGCCCCGAGACGGGCTTTGTTTCAAACTTATTCCATTTCCTGCTGTCGAAATAGCGAATCGGGACTGCGATCGGCGGCGGCGTGTACGCCTTCCATCGCCGCGGCTTCGCCGTGGTTTCGGGAGGCGACGGAGACAGCGCCGGCAGCTCATTCGTGACGATCTCCCCTTCCCGCATCGCGAAGCGCACGTGCTCGCCGGTGTCCAGCATCACATCGAAGTCTTCCCGTGGGTCCCGGTCGAGGATCACGAAGGTGGGATGGGAACCGAGCGCCAGCTGGCCGAACAGAAACCCTCCGCTCGCGTCGACGGCGATGTCGCCCGGCTCGATGACGACCTCATCCTTGGTTACGACAACCAGTTTCCCACCGACGATGAGGAGGTTGACGGGCACGTCGTGCGCGGGCGCTTCGCGACCGATCAACCGGGCATTGGTGACGATAATCCGCTCGCCGTCGGCTGCTTGGGCAAACGGAGCGATCACAAAGGCCGCCATCAGAAGGACGGCGTGCAACAGCCTTCTCCATCCCGCTCCGGCGCCCAGGCAGATCGCCCCTGCATGCTTCATTCAGCGGCCACCGGTTTCGGAAACGTCCAGGTTCCGTTCAGGATCTCCGGCCCCGGCTGATACATCCTGACGATGTAGTTCCATCCCGGCAGGATCGGCAGGAAGTTGTCCGCCTCGGGGTCGCCGCCAAAGTGGATCGTAATGCTGCCGTCTCTGTCCTTCTTGGCTGTGACGTTGTTGAACGAATAGGCGTTGTATTTGTTGACCGGTATCCAGCCCTTGTCGTCGTAGAGGGTCACGGACCAGAAGCCGTACACCGGCACGTCCGTCACGGTGAGTGTGTAGGGGGTCTTGCCGTCGTTCTTGTCGGGGAACACGATCCCATAGGTTGCAGCATCCGCCGGCAACCCGCCCCAGCCGAGTGCCGCGCCGAGCATCCAGTAGACCGGGTCCAGGTTTTCTTTCCTGCCGAAAAATTTTGAAGAGTCCGTCACCGTGGAGCCAACCACATTGATCGTGGCTCGCATCTTCTCCACTTCTTCCTTGTTCCAATCAGGCACTTCGAAGGTTCCGATTTCCGCCTGTTCGATAACGACCGCGTCCTGGAGCCGATACGCTTCTTGCATATCCTGCTTATCGTTCGGATCCGCAAACGTCCGAATCGTCAGCATTGCATACCGAGTGCCCACCTTCTCCTCCGTCAGAGTGCCTGTCCTGGGACCGTAGAAACTCCAGATCGAGTGGTCCTGACTGACGACCATCAAGGACTGATAGCGACCCCCGGTTTCCGGAAGCGTAATCGTGACCGGAGACCTCAGGTCAAACACGCCAAATGAGTAGATCGTGTCCCGGTTGCCCCGAACGGTGACCTGGTTGTCGACGTCGTAGGGCTGCCGGCTGTGGTGGAATTTCCCAAAGTTGTCCATGGTCTCGATATAGCCTTTCATCTGTATGTCCGACTCGGCACGGACGTAGTTGAAGGCTGTGACCTTGGGAGCATCCGCGGCCTGAGCCGGTGCCAGGGCGAAGATTGAAAGCCCTACGATCAACAATGCTCCTAGAGCTCGTGAAAACAATGATTGCTTCTTCATGCTTGGTTCTCCTTTACCAATGGCGTTCTATTGATCGCCATTCACTACTCGACTACTTCACCAATTCAATTTCGCCCGGACGCCAGGTCTTCTCGATCCACGGCTCGAGCGGGCCGTACATCCGCAGCGCGACGAACCAGCCCTTCCCCGGCACCGTTGCGAGCCAGTTGTGCTCGTAGCCCGCGGGCGCCTCGGGTCCGAAGTAGATGTCGTAGGAGCCGTCCTCGTGTGATCGAATGCCTTCGGTCTGGCTGCCGACGGTCGGGAACTTTTGGCTCGTCTGGAGCATCGAGCGTGTCTGGTTGTCATACATGGTTAACGCCCAGAAGTCCTTGGCGGGCGGGTTGGCGGGGATGTGCAGCTTGTAGGTTTTGGAGCCGTCCAACGGCTGCTTGTTCGCATCCACGTAGGCAATGCCGTAATCCGACCCGATCCCGGGCACGCTGACCGCCATCGCCGGCGTGACCGCGGTATAGGGATAGTGGAATGTGATCCGGGCATCGGAGTTCATGGTCTTGCCGTCCGGACCGTTGAAGAACACGTTCTTGTTCACCCAGCCCATCATCCAGGCGCTGTTCTGGCCCGGATAGACCTCGATGCCCTTCATCGTTCCGTCGATACGCGGGTACCAGACGATCGAGCGCGCTGCGGCGTTGGCGATCGCGACTGCGTCAGTCAGGATTTTCTTCATGCGCTTGTCGGGCTCGAACGGCTTGCCTTTTTCCATGCCAATGGAGGCGAACAGGCCGCGCGTCTCGGCATCCAGCATGTCCAGCGGCTCCTTCTGGATCACCTCGTTGAGGTGCTCGTAGAAGGTGTAGTCATTGGCGTGGATGGTATTGAACGCCTTGCCCGAGCCGCTGATGAACTCCATCTTCGGCGGGTTGTCCTTCTCAGCGAGCGGGTAGACACGCAGGTTGTCCACGACGTTCTTTTTGGCCACATCGATGCCCTTGGCAATGGATGCCCGCATGAAGACCCACACGTCGTAGGTCCTGGGCCTGACCACGAAGTAACCCTCCGGCACCTCGCCTTCATAGCCGGGCGGCAGGACGAGATACTTGCCGCCCTTGCCCTTGTCCGGGCCGGCGGGGCCCACGTCCTGGACGTACCGGAACCAGGCATCGTTGAAGGCGCCGAGCATGCCCGCCGGTGCCTCGACGACCGTCGGACCATCCCGCTCCAGATCGAGGTTCGGTAGGACATACATGGTCGAGGTGTTCCCGGTCAGGTAGAGCGACTGGGAATCCATCAACTTGTCGAAGTAGAGGACCTGATGACATTGCACCGCGCCTTGACTGTGAGCGCCCTTGATGAGCCCCTGCAGGGAGGCGCCTGGCATACCGTTGAGGAAAGCATCGACACCCCGCATGGTGTCGAGATAGTCGTAGACCTTCTCGGCGGTTTCGGGGTAGGGCGCTCCATCGAGAAACTCGAGGGTGCCGATCGACGTCTCGACTTGATCCGGAGTCGAGATCGAATCCAGAACCTCCTTGCTCACTTGCGCGCCAACCGGCAGGCACACGAAGAGCGCGACGGCAACCGCTACGACAAGGCGCCGGCAGACTTTGAAGAGTGTTTCGCTCATTTCTTTCTCCTTATGATTCATCTCATTTGCGAACCAGATCCGATGACTTCTTTTCCAACCACTCGGCTCCATAGAGTGTGGAAATCCAGATTCGGGTCAGCGCCTCCCGGACCGGGTCCGGCTGTTGTCTCGGGCGTTGTCCGAATGCCTGGAGGAGGGTGTAGGCGTTGAGCCGGTTCAGCGCAAACGCGACAGCGCGCACCTCGAAGTCCGGGATCAGACCCTGTTTCTGGTCGGCTTCGATACAGGCAGTGCTCGCGTCGTCGAACCCGACAAGAAACTGCAGCCAGGCCGTTTCGAGGCGGGAGTCGGTTGAGGCGGCATCGGTGATGGCCCGCAGGAACGGGCCCCGTTGATAGCAGACGTCGACCAACCCTGACAGCGTCTCCCGAATCAGAGCGACGGGATCACCGACTCCCGCGAGCCAGGGTTCGACCGCCACGAAGATCTCCTCCTGCAACATCGTCAGCAGGGTCTCCATCACCTCGTGCAGATCACTGAAGTACTGGTAAAACGTGGAGCGGCTCGCGCCCGTGGGTGCCATCAGCGAGGTGACGGTCATGTCGCGAAAAGGCCGTGTCCATAAGAAGTCCAATGCCTCGTTCAGAATTGCTGCCCGAGTGCGCTCGGATTTGGCGATCTTGGGCACAGCCTCGGGACTCACGTGGAGGGGAGACGATGTCTTTTTCGTTTCTGACATTATGTCAGAAACTAACGACACTTTGTCAGTTTGTCAAGGTGAATCGGCCGCCGGCCCCGATCCGGCCCTTCTCAGACGGGCTGGGATCGGGCTAGGGCAGAAATCAAGCACATTGTAACTTACTGAATAATAATGACTTCAGTGATGCAGGCTGTGGACTTTTAATCCGGTGGTCCCGGGTTGCTCGCGCGCTCCGGTTGCGCGTTGCAGGGTTCGCTGCGACAAGTCGCGCGCGGCGTCACGTCGGAAGCAGCGGATGGCTCTAAGCCGCCTCCAACCATCCGCCCCGCGGCAAGAGCCATGAGCCGCTGCTTCTCGCCGAGGTCGAGTCCCAGGCGGCCCACCACTTGCGCCAATGCCTCCCCTGATTCGAAGTGATCTCAGAGCTGCGATAACATAGCCCCGCTGGGAACCCTGACAAAGCGAGACCTCTTCGGTCGCACCCTCGGCCACTACCGCATCGTCAAGAAGATCGATGAGGGCGGGATGCCGATCTGTCCAGTTTCGGGCGGTGGCAACTCGATGACGGAAAACGAGACCAATAGCGGTCCAAAGGGAGGTCTGCCCGACAGTTTCCTGACAGCGGACCAACTCCTTTACGACCGCTATCAGATCAAAACACAGCTCGGCAGGGGAGGCATCGGCGTTTCTATTTTTACAGACAATCTACGGTAGAATATTTTGAATTTTCACCTGCAAGGCTCAGGTTCCCCGGAGGTGATCCTTGGCCCGTGTCAAGAAGGTGATTCTGGTCCTGGCGTTCCTGGTGTTGCCATCCTGCGGTGGTGGCGTCAATCTCACCTGTAATAGCCGGATCGTGGAACTCCGCGTTCATGACACCACCTGCGGTCAGGCAAACGTGTCCTGGACCATTTGGCAGACCACCTGGGAGGATCGGGATTCCGGAATCAGAAACCTGCCATGGAGCATGGCCCAGGAGTTGTGCACCGCGGACATCGACCTGACCGCCCGACGCCAATGCGAAGACTCTGGGATTGTCACGGTGGAAATCTGGGTCGACGGTAACTTGAAACGGCGGGACCAGGGACAGGGTCCCAGCGCCGCGGCGCACATCGAACTCTGGTTAGACTAGCTACCGGCCAACGCCTCGATAATCCCACGCACATGCTCAAGCAGTTCCTCCGGAGTCTTATTGACAATCGCTTCATAAGGCACCGCGGGAACGAAGGCGATCCGCACCGTTCCGGGCTTCAACCGGAACTCGCCCGTGCGGTTGCTCGAGGTCGACCCCTTCCCCGGCTGGGCCGAGGTGCCGGAGTGGTAGAGAGCGGCGTGAGCGGAGTGACCTGACCCCCTGAACCCAACCCGCATTTAGAGTTCGTACTCTATTTGGTTCCCAATTAGAACATTTTTGTGCGAGTTGTAAGAGGGTCTATTTCTCTGTGTGCGCCTCCCCATGGGTGGCGACGGCGGGGATCTGTTCCATGGTGCACTCCCGGTGCACTTGAACCCAACAAACGCCAATTCTCGGCAACAAAACACAATACAGCGAGGCAGTCTGTGCCGCTCATAAGTCTCTTCGGTTCTTGTTGTTGAGTGTTTTGGCGTATTGTAAGCAATTGTCAACAATAGACTTACGTGCGGACTTAAAATCCCTTGACCGTATGGTCGTGTGGGTTCGAATCCCACCTCCGGCACCAGGCTTCGTTCTCGACCATCGGGAGAGAAAGAAGCCTGCCACGGCGTAGCTGCAAGCGAAGTCGGGCCGCCCATTCAAGATCAGTTGATGGTCGAGAACTACGCCCGGGCAAGCCAGCTTTCCGCCAACTCAGAAGCGAGCAACATCACTACCCCCGTACCAGGCACCTTTTAAGGCACCTTTTAGGAACTTAGAGGAATCGGGCAACTCGCACCCCTCATTGGTTGATCATTTACAGTGTACATGATAATCATTCATGGTATGAATGAAAAAATCCTACCTCGTCTGGTTGCCGACAGCCTCACTGACCGCCTTCGAGTTATGCCCGCAGTCGTCGTTACGGGCGCGCGCCAGACGGGAAAGAGCACTCTGGTGCAGAAGCTCGCCCCTGGCAGTCGGGCGTACTTCTCGTTGGACGATTTGGATGTCGTCGACACAGCGCGGCGTGATCCCGACGCGCTGGTGGGCGGTTCTCTTCCGGTGACCCTGGACGAGGTGCAGCGCGAGCCAGATCTGTTGCATGCTGTGAAACGGGCGATCGACAAGCGACGAAAATCTGGCCGCTTTCTGCTCACCGGTTCGGCGAACCTCCTGCTCATGCGCCGCGTCTCCGAGTCGCTGGCCGGTCGTGCGAGTTACCTTACCCTCTGGCCGATGACGCGGCGTGAGCAACGGGGCCTGGGGCGCTGCGGGTTGTGGGATGAGCTGATCGAGACTCCTGACGAAGACTGGCTGGACATGCTCGCCTCTGGGTCCGGCGATCCCGAGGATTGGCGCAAGGTGGTTAGTCGAGGTGGCTACCCGACCCCCGCCGTGCACATGCGCAAGGCCGACGAGCGGGCAATCTGGTTCGACGGCTTTGTACGCACCTATCTCGAGCGTGATCTGCAGGAGCTGTCTGCCGTGGCGGCGCTGCCCGACTTTCGCCGTCTGATGCGGGCCGCCTGCTTCCGACTCGGACAGCTGGTCAACCAGACTGAACTGGGTCGCGACATCGCACTGCCTCAGCCCACCGTACGCCGCTACCTCAATCTGCTGGAGACGTCCTACCAGCTGGTGCGCCTGCCCGCCTACGCGGTGAACCGCACCAAAAGACTCATCAAGACGCCCAAGCTTTATTGGGGAGACACCGGAGTAGCGCTGCATCTGGCCGAAGGCGCGGAACCCGACGGCCCGCATCTGGAAAACTTGGTTCTAGGCGACCTCTTGGCCTGGCGTGACGCGCGACTCGAGAGTAGTGGACTTTTCTATTGGCGATCGACTATCGGTGAAGAGGTGGATTTCGTGATCGAGACTGGAGGCCGTCTTCTGCCCATCGAGGTCAAGGTCTCGGCGCGACCACGCTTCGGCGATGCCAGGCATCTGTTGACCTTCCGTGCCGAGTACGGCCGGAAGGCCCGGGCGGGACTCTTGCTACACACTGGGAAAACGCTGCAATGGATCGCTCCAGATGTGTTGGCCGCACCGTGGTGGTATGTGCTCTGACCGTGATATGTGAAGGTGCCACGGTCCGTATTGCTCCAATGGAGACTGACGTATTCCCGGATTTTCTGTCAGCCAGAGTGCGGAGATCACCAGCGTTTCAGTTCAAACACCGAACCACTGATTACCTTTTCCCGGGACACTCATGGGACATTTTTCCACAAAAGTCCACATTGTTAGCATCGATCACCGTAGATTGAGATCTGGCGAAGCAGCTTTGAATCAGTAGTTTCTGTGTTAGTCAGCATGGCCAGGAATGTCCAGGGTTGTGGTCGATAGAGGAAATTGGCCGACTGAACATCCCTTGGGAGTAATCCCGTGTGGGTTACTGACGGCCTTCCGGCTTTGCTTGACAGCTACGCGGTGACAGGTCGGCCGTCGTGTCCCGTCGGAATCAGCGGATGGCTCTAAGCCGCCTCAACTCAGCGGCTAGAGCCATGAACCGCTGCTTCTCGCCGTGATCGACCCCACCTCCGGCACCAGGCTTCGTTCTCGACCATCGGGAGAGAAAGAAGCCTGCCACGGCGTAGCTGCAAGCGAAGCCGGGCCGCCCATTCAAGATCAGTTGATGGTCGAGAACTACGTCCTGGCAAGTCCTCCCTCACAAATCGACAAGTGTGGAAGTGTGGACGTGGCAACCGTCCATCCCCATCGAAGTGCACCCATCCACCCATCCCGACCATCCGCCCAGCGGCGGCGGCCGCACGCAGCTGCCTCTCGCCGCGGACAGGCAGAGATGCCCTGTGGTGAGACGGCAGTGAGAATCATGATTCGAGCTCGGAGCGTGCCATACCGGATATAATCACCTCATGAATCGTCGGCAAATCGAGCAAAGCGTCACGGAGGAGCTGGCTTCGGCAGATGATCGGCTCGTCGCCGCCTATCTTTTTGGCAGCGTTGCCCGGGGAACGGACTCATCCAACAGTGACATCGACGTCGGCATCCTGTTGCGGACGGCACCTTCTGGTGAACTCAACGATCTGCGTTTTGAGCTCGAAGGCCATCTCGAAAGGGCTCTGGGTCGAAGAACCCAGGTTGTCATTCTCAACAATGCGCCGCCCGATCTTCTGCACCGCGTGCTGCGCGACGGCCGGTTGCTCGTGGATCGTGACCGTGCGGCGCGGATTCGCTTCGAGGTCCGTGCCCGCAACGAGTACTTCGATTTACTTCCGATCCTGAAGCGGTATCGCAGGCGAGAGGCGGCAAGGGCATGACCGATCCGGGACTGCTGGCCAAGAAACTCGCCTTCATAGAAACCTGCGTTGCGGAGCTTCGACGTCTCGCAAGGCCCGAGATGATCCACACCGACATCCGCGAGGAGCGTTTCGTCGAGCATACGCTGCAGGTCGCCATCCAGGCCGCCCAGGACGTCGCCTCCCATATCGTCTCGGATGAACGGCTGGGCGAACCGAGAACCAATCGAGAGCTCTTCGATCTGCTGGTTCGGGCCGGGTGGCTCACCGAGCAGGAAGCAGCCCCCCTCGGCAATATGGTTGGGTTCCGCAATATCCTCGTCCACGGCTATGGCGATGTCGATCTCGCAGTGGTGCAGGATGTCCTCGAAAATCACCTCGACGATCTCCTGCTTTTCGCGTCGATCGTCTCGGCGAGACTGCCGGAAGCGGACGACAGATAACCACCACGGCCGGCCGCCGCAGCTTCTCGCCAGGATCGGCCCCCACCTCCGGCACCAGGCTTCGTTCTCGGCCCTGGACGAGAACGCAACCCTGCCAAGCCAGCTCATCGAGAGATTCATCCATGGTCTTTTCTCGCCGTGGCCGTTTTAACCATTTCCAGTCCTTTCTTCGCGGTTAAGAGTGAGGGCGCGGCCCCGAACCACGGAGGATTTAGATGAGATCTCGTACATTCATCGCATCGATTCTCGGCGATCCGACCTTGAGGGTCATCTTCACCGTGAAGGACAACCCGGGATTCGCCGGGACCCTGAGCGAGGAAGGGGTGGCCTTTCCGGGGATCGACGAGGGTTGCAACGCCAACTTCCCGGGCCTCGACCTCGAAGGCGGCAGGGCTGAGTGATGTTCGCTCGCGCGTTCTTGGCCGCGCTCCCGTCGCCCCACCGCCGCTCTGTGCCCGTTGCGGTCATCTGCCAGTCATTGATCGCCCTGTCGGCGAACCTGGTTTCGGCTCAGACTCCCCTTCCGCCGTGCGTCACGGACGATCGCGTCCCTCGATCAATTGCGGTGTCTTCGGAAAAGCTTCGGGCATGTCCAACGAGAGGTATCTGTGACAACCCGGCCGATCGCGACGCCGCCATTCCGGATGCGGAAACACCGATCAAGTACATCACGGTCAAGTTTCAGAGCGTGAGCAACGACGACGGCTCCGACCCATTGTTCAGCCGCGCTGAAGCGGAGTCCGCCATTGATTGGCTCAACCACTGCTACGAGCCGTGGCGCATCCAGTTTGTCTACGATCATCGAAGAATCTATTCGACCTTCTTTCACGACGTGGAGAGTTGGTACGCGGTCGATGAGATAGGAGCACGATTCTCGGTCGACACCCTCCACAACCTGAACATCCTCACGACTAACTACTGGTGCGAATGGCAGGGCCAGACCACCCTGTGCGGTGGTGCACGCGGACCCTGGCAGGACCCGTCAGGAGTCCCGCTCTGGTCGACGATCATGACAACGAACCACTGGCGTGCCGACGGCCTGATCTGCCACGAGATTGGCCACAATTTCGGCCTCATCCATACCTTTGGTGAGTTCGATGTGACGCCGTGCGGCCGGTGCGACGAGGTTGTCGGGGCCGGAGATGGGGATTTCACGGGTGACTTTTGCTCCGACACGCCTCCGACCCCGGTCGACCCCTGGAACACCCGATGCGCGCCCGCGCCAGGGACTGACCGATGTTCGGGTCTGCCGTGGGGGGAGACCGACTACAGGAACTGGATGGCCTACACGCCCTACGCTCCGTGCAAGGACCATTTCACGCCCCAGCAGGCCGGCCGAATGCACTGTTGGTTGGAAGACGTCAATTCGGAATGGATCTCCTACGCCAAAATCGAAGCGGACGTCGACACCGGTGCGGCGCCGCTGCGGGTGCAATTCGACGGCCTGACATCGATGACGCCGGATGATTGGCGGTGGGACTTCGGCGACGGGACGGTTGGCCACGGCCCGTCTCCCGCGCATGTCTATTCCGCGCCGGGCATCTATAGACCGACAGTGACACTCGCCGCCGCGGAGGGGAATTTCGAGGCCACGATGTCGCGCGATATCTGGGTGCACGCGGACAGCCTGTCGATTGATGACGTGGAGGTCACTCCGGGGACCGAGCCGATCAGAGTCCCGTTGCGCACCCGAACTTCGATTCCGGTGGATCACGTCGATTTGCCGCTGCACTGGGACGGCCCCGCGGATCTGGTGCTTGACTCGGTCAGCACCCTTGGTTTGATATCGGATTCATACCCGGCGCCGCAGTGGCTCGACCTGGACGCCACCAACATGAGGGGCTGCCTTCGCATCTGGACCGTCGACTCGCTGGCCATGGAACCGGGCGAAGGAGCACTGCTGGAGCTCCGGTTCTCCGCTGATCCAGAGAAATACTTCGTGAAGAATGACGTCAGACTGGCGGACTATGGAGACTGCCGGCTGCAGTTGATGACCGACAGGGGCCCCTACCGACCGCAAATGAGCGACGGATCGGTGCTGATCTGCGAAGGGTCCGATTGCGAGCGCGCAGACGTCATCCGCCGACCTACCGGGCGTCGACAGACGCGAGCACATCAGGCGACGGGGCTGTTGCAGCGAATCTACAGGTGAGGAGGAGCGACTGAACCGTGGCGTCTGATCGGCGGCGATCGGTCCCTCATGACCCCCGGCACTGACCCGGCACTCGAACGGCTCATCCGTTTCACAGGGTATTGTTCATTGTCCGGCACGTTGGTCAATTCGAGCTTTGTTCAGCGCGCTGGCCACGTTTTTCTCGTCTCAGTTCGCTGTCCATTGAAAAACTCGACGATCCGGTCGATTCAATCCCCTATTCGGCGTTCTTGACGTACTCGTCGAACCATCGGATCTGCTCCCACAGCACGTGCTCGATGCTCTCCTTTGCCCGATAGCCGTGGTCCTCGAAGGGCAGCAGCACGAGGCGGGCGGTTCCGCCCGAACCGCGCACGGCCTCGAAGAAGACCTCGGACTGGATGGTCAGGGTGCCGGGGTTGGAGTCGGCGTTGCCGTGGATCACCAGCACCGGCTCGTTGACCTGGTCTGCGAAGAAGGTCGGCGAGACCTGGATGTAGACGTCGCGCGCCTCGAAGAGCGAGCGCCGCTCGGACTGGAAACCGAAGGGCTGCATGGTCTTGTTGTGCGAGCCCGAACGGGCGATGCCGGCACGGAAGAGATCGGTGTGAGCCAGCAGATTGGCCACCATGAGCCCGCCGTGGCTGTGGCCGATGATGCCGATGCGCTCGGGATCGGCGACGCCGATCTCCACCGCCTTGGCCACTGCGGCCTCCGCGTCTGCCACCAGCTGCGGCACAAAGGTGTCGTAGGTGGTCTCGGGGTCGCCGATCATGGGCATGGTGGTGTTGTCCAGCACCGCGTAGCCTTCGAGCAGAAAGAAGAGGTGGGAGGCGCCGTAGAACCGACTGAAGCGTCGGGTCGAGCCGCTCACCTGCCCCGCGGTGGCCGGGTCGGAGTACTCCAGCGGGTAGGCGTAGAGCACCGTGGGAAGCCTGGTGCCTTCCTCGTAACCCGGGGGCAGCATGAGCTGGAAGCTCAGCGGCACGCCGTCCTCACGGTTGTAACGCACGAGGCGTTTTTCGATCTGGCGCAGCTGCAGTGTCGGGTCCTCGAAACGGGTGATCGGGGCACGCGTGTGGGCCCGGGCAGCCTCGCCCTCGGCTGCCTCGATCTTCTCTCCCAGGGTGGCCAGGTAGTAGTTGGGCACGTCCACCGACGACTCGGAGCGTATGACGAAGCTGTCGTCACCTCCGGCAAAGGCCACGAACGTCTCGTAGCGCTCGGGATCGCAGCGGAAGAGGCGTTCGGTCTCGCCGGTCTTCATCGAGCGCAGATCGAGGAACGGGCGGTCGCCATCGGGGGTGGCGCCGCTGCCCTCGAAGTAGATCGCGTCGCCCTTCTGGTACATCACGTCCCGGCCGTTGGCCAGGGTGCGGAACACGGGAGAGCCGGGCGACTTGTAGCGCTCGCTCACGTTGAGGTCGTACCACAGTCGCGAAGAGCCCTCATCCACGTCGAGAAGCCAGGCGTAAGCCCAACGCCGGATGCGTTCGTACTGGATGAGCATGAGGGTACCGCCCTCTGCAGCCCAGTTGCCCCAATCCGCGATCCGGTGCTCGGCCTTGAAAATCTCATTGGCCTCCCCGGTGAATGGCGCCCGCAGACGCATGAGCCGGTCACGGTGCTCGGCCTCGGCCACCGGGTTGCCGCCGTCCAGGGCCTCGATCCAGTAGAGCTCGTGCGGTGCGGTGGCGCGCCACGCGACCTCGCGCGGTCCGAGCGGCACACCGTGGATGGGCACCTCGTCGGCGAGTGGGAGCGAGGCGATGGTGGCCACCTTCTTGCCGGTGGCGTCCCACACCTCGACCTCGCTGGCAAAGCGCCACCAGGGCACGGCGTGGGACCACGGCCCCACCAGGTACTCCACGAGCAGGTACTCACCGTCGGGCGAGAAATCGGCTGTGGAGTATGCCGCCGGTTTGCCCAGAAGCGTGAAGGTGCCTGCCTCCGGGTCGACCACCACCAGCTCGGAGGTGGTGTAGTAGGTGAAGAGCTCGTCGTCGTGGGCGGTCTCGAGCAGGTTGCGGGACTCGTAGGTCGAGCGGGCCTTGGCGCCCTCACCCTCCTGAATCTCCGGGCCGGCCGGGATGGGTGGTGGCTCGGGCGGCGCCCCCCGCTCGGGCGCGCGGCGAACGAGCAGGTGCTTCTGGTCCGGCATCCAGCGAACCGGTGTGCCGAGCAGCGGGCTGAGGGCCACCCTCTCGATCTTCTTCAAATGGCCCTCGAGAGAACCCACCCACAGGCCCAGGTGGTCGGCTTCCCTGACGGTGAGGGCGAAGTGCGTGCCGTCGGCGCTCCAGCTCACTCTGAGAACTTCGAGCTCGTCAGGCAGCGGAAGGGCCGTCTCGGCGCCTCCTTCCACCTTCACCAGGCGTGGAGAGGTGCCTCCGTGGCGTCCGTGGATGTTGCCCACCGACGGGTCCACCCGGATCCCGGCCAGCCTGTGCATCGGCCCGGCCAACTCGGCCAGGGGCGGATAGAGCACCGGGTCCGCCAAAAGGAGATGCTCACCCGTGGGCGAGGTCCACACCCACGGCAGCTGGGGAGCGTGGAGCACCGTCATGACCTCCTCGGGGGGGGTCTGCCAGCCGGTTGCGGATTCGGCGGCGTCGGCGGCGGGAAACGCCATCAACAGGGCGACGACAAGTGTGGTCACGACACGGAGCATGTTTGTCCTCCTCGGGTGTTGAGGGGTGGTCGGAGATGCCTCGGAACGGGGCGGTTCTTGCAGACCATCCGGCGGGGGTTGAGCGACTTTCAATTTGCAGCGTCAAATTAACCCGCGCCGACGGGGAGGGTCAACGGTCCGCTTTGAAGCGTTCGGGAGGGATCAGAATGTTGTCAACGAATGCCGGGGGACCCTGCGCTGGGTTTCAGGTGGTGTCGGTTTTCAATCTGTCGAAGGTGACCCCGGTGAGCTTCTCGGACACCTCCCAGAGTCGACGCGCGTCGAGCTCGTTCTTTGCCGCCGGGGTCGTGCCGACAGGTACCGGGTACCCGCGCATCTCATAGAAGCCCTTGGGTCCGAAGTAGTCGCCGCCGTTCGCATCGGGATCGGTTGCAGCCCGCAGGGTCGGCAGCGCACCCATCGGTGGCGACTGGGCAAAGAAAAAGTTGAAAAACCTGATCAGGCCGGAGTGGCGCTGGAGGTCGGTACCCGTCCAACCCGGGTGAGCGGCAGTGGCCTTGATCTTGGAACCGCCGGCTTCAAGCCGCCGCTGGAGCTCGAAGGTGAAGAGCAGGTTGGCGAGCTTGCTCTGCCCGTAAGCGGGCATCTTGTCGTAGCCCTTCTCGGCGTTGAGGTTGTCGAAATCCATCGTGCCGTAGCGATGGGCCATGCTGCTGACCGTGACAACCCTCGAGTCGGTAGTGGCCTCGAGGAGGTCCAGCAGCCGGCCGGTGAGGGCGAAGTGGCCGAGGTGGTTGCAGCCGAACTGGAGCTCGAAGCCGTCCTTGGTGTGGCCCAGCGGCGGAACCATCACCCCGGCGTTGTTGATCAGCAGATCGAGGCGCTCGTGGCGGTCGCGAAAGGTCGCGGCAAAACGCTCCACCGAGGCCAGGCTCGCGAGGTCGAGCTCGATAAACTCGAGCTTGGCGTCCGGTGTCCGCTCGCGGATCCTCGCCATCGCATCCTCGGCCTTCTGCCGGTTCCGGCAGGCCATGATCACGGTGGCGTTCCTCGCGGCGAGAGCCGCCGCCGTTTCGAAACCGATCCCGGTGTTGGCGCCGGTAACGATGGCGATGCGGCCGGTTTGATCGGGGATGTTTTCTAAATTCCATCGCTTCATGTGGTGCTCCTTCAGTTCAAGGCGCTCATCAAGGGGTTCGCCTTCCGGCCCCAGGTGGTGATGGGATGCCCGCCTCTGGACGAGGGCGACACCGAGAAGGTGATCGCCTCAGCAATCGAGGTCTTTCTCGCCGCCTATGAGACCTGACGATTCCAAATTGTCATGCCTCGTTCTTTCGTTCCAGCACGGCCTTGAGAACTCGCGCATCCTCCTGGTGCCGCGGGTGATCGATGGCGCTCTTGATCGTGAGAAGGCTCTCGAGATCGATCCAGTTGGCCGGAGCGCGACCGTAGCGGCTCACGATGCGGCGCGGCCAGGCATCGGAAAAGCTGAGATCGATCGTATCGCGAAGAATATCGATGCGGTTCGGAGCGACGCCGAGCTGCAAGATCTCCTCCGGATCGTCGATTGTCATCAGCGACGGGCTGCCAAACTCCTCCAACGCCTGGTTGGCACGCCGAACATTGTCGTGATCGGCATCGATCCAGAGATCAATGTCCTTCGTGTAGCGTGGTTTGGCGTGATAGATGAAGGCCAGCCCACCAACAATGAGATATCGCACGTCGTGCCTGGCGAAGAGCTCCAGGATATCTTCGAAGTCCTGAACGGCTTCCATCGTTCAGCGGCCCGGTCCGGAGGTTTCGCTTTTGGCGGCCTCGACCAGCGCCACATCCCGGTGTATCGCAACGAGGGCTGAAAGCCGCTCTTCAGGAGTTTGGCGCTGCCAGTACTCGAGATCCCACGCCTCGGCGTCGGCGATCGACCTCGTCCGATGCGTTTCGATCGTCTCCCGACGTTTCCGGCTGCGTTCTTTAAGGTCTATCACAATCAGTATTTTAGCATCGTCAGGCTGCGAAGTGCACCCGGGGATTTCTTTGTTCTTCGGGCTCGTGTCCGACTCCTTGGGGGCGCCACGTATCACATGGTGACTTCGCGCGATTCAAACCGACAAAGTGATCCGCGGCACCATTCCAATGACGGCGTGAAAAATTTGGAATACTGTAACCCAAGGCC
>Ga0316187_10000656_pt1 | contig 27992 bp, 26 predicted proteins | sample CroRivburrow1_MG_FD_204927 | JGI IMG/M metagenome (GOLD analysis project Ga0316187, IMG submission 204927) | Coastal sediment microbial communities from Maine, United States - Cross River worm burrow 1 | ecosystem: Environmental > Aquatic > Marine > Coastal > Sediment | place: USA: Maine... | reverse complement strand
TGGCGCTCAGACTCTCGAGGTCGACAAGCTGGTCGTCGCCGTTGGGCGCCGGCCGGTAACGGAAAACCTGTTTGCCGATGACGCAGGTATCCAGCTGGATGAGCGGGGCTTTGTTGTCGTGGACGAAGATTGCCGTACGCGCGTCAAAGGCGTGTATGCGATCGGCGACTGTGTTCGTGGGCCGATGCTGGCGCACAAGGGCTCGGAAGAAGGTGTGATGGTCGCTGACCTGATCGCCGGGGAAATCGCCGAAATGAACTACGACGTCATACCTTCGGTGCTTTACACGAATCCCGAAATTGCATGGACAGGTAAGACCGAGGCCGAAGTGAAAGACAGTGGCCGGGCGTACAAGACCGGGCAATTTCCTTTCATGGCCAGCGGTCGTGCCAAAGCCATGGAACAAACCTCAGGATTTGTGAAGATCATTTCGTCCGAGGATGACGACGAGATACTTGGTGTGCATATCGTCGGCCCAATGGCTGGCGAGCTGATATCAGAAGCCGTACTCGCGCTCGAGTTCTCGGCCAGCACTGAAGATTTGCAGCGCACGATCCATGCGCACCCGTCACTCGCAGAAGCGGTTCACGAAGCAGCGCTTGCGGTGGACAACAAAGCGCTGAATTTCCCGAATAAACCGTAGGAGCGGCCATCGGCCGCGAATATCGTACGAGCGGCGATCCGCCGCGACCTTTCGCGGCCGATGGCCGCTCCTACTTGTTCTCCCAGAAGTCCGCATTCTTGATCCCGAGCTTCTGCGGATCAAAGGTGTAGGTCGTTACGCCAGCCTTCTTTTGTGCCTCGTAGTCCTTGAGTGCGCGCAGCGCCGGGCGTCCCATGAAGAACAGGATCAGGATGCCGATGATGTTGAGCCACGCCATCAGGCCAACACCGAGGTCGCCCATTGCCCAGGCGAGGTTGGCCTCGCGTATCGTGCCGTAGAACACCGATACCAGGGTTACGATCTTGAGGAGTTTCAAGAGCCCACGTGAGTGAAAGGTGCGGCGTATGTAAGCAACGTTCGTTTCCGCAATGTAGTAGTACGCCAGCAAAGTAGTGAACGCGAAGAAGAACAGCGCAACTGCCACGAAGGTCTTGCCGAAGCCTCCCATCACGCTCTCGAGAGCCAGCTGTGTGAATGCCGGGGAATTAACTTCTGTTGTCAGCGGCAGGTTCTGCACTATGATCTCGCCGCTTTCGGGGACCACGTTGTAAGAGCCGGTTAGCAGAATCATGAATGCTGTTGCGGAACAAACGAACAGTGTGTCCACGTAAACCGAAAATGACTGCACCAGGCCCTGCTGAGCCGGATGTTGTACCTCCGAGGCCGCGGCGGCATGCGGGCCGCTTCCCTGTCCGGCTTCATTCGAGTAGATGCCCCGTTTCACGCCCCAGCCAATTGCTGCACCGACGCCCGCCATCGGGCTGAATGCGTCGCCAACGATCAAGGCGAAGATCGCAGGCAGTTCGGTGATGTGATACCCGATGATGCCGAGGGCCATCAGGATATAGCCGAGTGCCATGAATGGGACGATAACCTGGGTAACATGGGCAATTCGTTTGACACCACCAAAGATGATGAAGCCCAGAACGCCTACGACGACAATCGCTGTCACCAGTTTGTCCAAGGGAACAGCATCGCCCAGGAAATTCACCATGGTGTCGCCACCAACGGCGAGATTTGCCGCGTTGCCGATGCTGTTGGACTGCACGCCTGGCAGCAAAACGCCGCAAGCGAAAATTGTCACGATCGCAAATATCCAGGCGTACCAGGTCTGGCCCATTGCTTTTTCAATGTAAAAGGCCGGACCACCGCGATACTGGCCGTCGATTTCTTCCTTGTAGATCTGGCCAAGCGTCGATTCGACGTAGGCGGTCGCAGAACCCAACAGGGCAACCATCCACATCCAGAAAACTGCCCCGGGTCCACCAAAGCCGATCGCGGCTGCAACACCGGCAATGTTACCGGTGCCGACGCGACCCGAGAGCGAGACGGCCAGCGCCTGGAACGAGGAAATGCCTTTATCCGATTCCTTACTCGAGAACAACAGGCGGATCATCTCCCGGAACATCCGAATCTGGACAAAGCGCGTTAGGACTGAATAAAAGAGACCGGCGCCGAGGCACAGGCCGATGAGTGCCGCACTCCAGACGAAGCCGTTTAGCGTCGCGACCAGGTTCGCAAAAAATTCCGCGATGGATATTCCGGATTCCTGCATGCCGTCCCCCTTTTTTGAATTCTAATGGCGGCCCGCAGAATGTTACCGCATATGGGGACGGAGAGTTTAGCTTTCAAGCTGCCGCTCTCAAACGATTCGCGATATAGTGGCCGGAGCTGTTCGCTTGGGAGAAGGCTATGACATGGTGGAGTTGGATGGTTCTGGGTGCGGTGCTGCTGGCTGCAGAGTTATTTGCGATTGACGCACAGTTCTACATGGTCTTTCTCGGTGTGTCTGCCGCTCTCGTGGGCCTGGCAGGGCTATTTGGTCTGGACATGCCCGAGTGGGCGCAGTGGATGGCTTTCGCGTCCCTGTCACTTATTTTCTTTTTCACGTTTCGCAGGAGCCTCTACCAGAAGATTCGTGGTGGCGCGGTTGGCTTTCGCGAGACCCTGACTGGCAGTACGGTTAACGTGGCAGCAGACCTCGCGCCCGGTGCCGAAACCCGTATTGATTATCGCGGTACGAAGTGGACCGCGAAGAATATTGGAAATGACACGATCGCGGGTGGATCAAAAGCAAAGGTCGTAAAGGCCGACGGCCTGACGCTTCACGTCGAAGCCGAATAATCGCTATATAAGGAGAACGTCCTAATGGATACATCACTCATTGTTGCTCTTGGGTTCGTCGCTGTCGCGATTATCATCCTGCTCAAGACGGCGGTTGTCGTCCCACAGCAGAATGGCTACGTGATCGAGAGACTCGGCAAATACAGCAAGACTTTGAACGCGGGATTTCACATTCTCATCCCGTTTCTTGAGCGCATCGCTTACAAGCACACATTGAAAGAGCAGGCTGCGGATATCGCCGAGCAAGTATGTATCACAAGAGACAACGTGCAAGTCGGCGTCGACGGTGTTCTGTACATGCAGGTGCTCGACCCGAGCCGCGCGTCGTACGGTATCGGCAACTACATGTTCGCCATCTCGCAGCTCGCACAGACAACACTGCGTTCGGAAATCGGCAAAATCGATCTTGACCGTACGTTCGAAGAACGCGGCACGATCAACCAGAATGTCGTTTCCGAACTCGACAAGGCATCGGATCCCTGGGGCGTAAAAGTGCTGCGCTATGAGATCAAGAACATCAATCCACCGCAGGATGTTCTTAGCGCGATGGAAAAGCAAATGCGGGCAGAACGTGAAAAGCGTGCCGTTATTCTGACATCGGAAGGTGTTCGTGACGCAAAAATCAACGAGGCAGAAGGCGAGAAGCAGCGCGTAATCAAGGAATCAGAAGCTGCGAAGCAGCAACAGATTAACGAAGCCCAGGGTGAGGCTGAGGCAATTCTGGCCGTTGCGACGGCAACGGGTGAGGGCTTACGCAAGGTGGCACATGCGGTCGTGGAGCAGGGTGGCCCAGAGGCCATGCAGTTACGCGTTGCGGAGCAATACATCACTGAATTCGGGAACCTGGCCAAGACCGGAAACACCTACGTTGTGCCGGCGAACCTTGGCGATTTGACGTCAATGATGGCGCTTGCAACCGATATCGCGAAAGGCAAGAGCAAGCTAAGCCCGGCCGAACAGTAAGAGCCGGCCCGCAAATGTCGGTCAGGCTTTCCGCCTGACCGACACGACGTTGGGCAGCTGTTCGAGTTTCGTAATTACAGCACTCAACGTCGGCAAGTCCCGAATCTCGATACTGATGTCCATGACAACCTGCATGGAGTCCGGGTCCGTACCGGATTTCAACCCGATGACATTGGCTTCGTCGTCCGCGAGCACTGCCGTGATGTCACGAATCAGGCCTGAGCGATCGAATGCGTGCAGACTGAGGTCCACGGGGTAGGCCCCGGATTCAGACTCGCCCCAACTGATTTCCACGATGCGTTCGGGGCTCCGCCGATTTAAGCCGAGAAAGTTGCCGCAGTCCTGGCGGTGGATACTGACACCGCGACCCTGGGTGATGTAGCCGACGATAGGTTCGGGTGGGACGGGCCGGCAGCAGCGAGCGAAGTTGCTCATGAGATCACCAACACCAGTAACTGCAAGCGAGTCCGGTTTGTTGTCTTGTTTGCGGGGGCGCCGAGTACGGATCTTCTCAGGCAACTCAGTGCCGCGAATATGCTGTAACGCCGTGGCAATCGATGCGGATGTCAGATCGCCCGCACCAAGCGCGACGCACAAGGCATCGGTGTCTTTGTGCTTCAGCTGTTTGGCGATGGCATCCGTTGCGACGTCTTTGACATTGAGCCGTGAGAGCTCCCGGTCGAGTACGTCCCGACCCTGGCGCATATGCTGGTCACGGTCCTGGTGACGAAACCAGTTTCGTACTTTTGCCCGCGCGCGGGCGCCAGCCAGGTATCCGAGCTTTGGACTGAGCCAGTCTCGACTGGGCTTCGCCTGGCTGCCGGTTATGATCTCGACCTGGTCACCGTTCTGTACGTGATGCGTAAGCGGGACGATACGGCCATTGATCTTGGCACCGCGGCATCTGTGTCCGACCTGGGTATGCACGTGGTAGGCAAAGTCCAGTGGCGTCGCATGGGCCGGCAGTTCGACGACATCGCCTTTGGGGCTAACCGCGTATACATGGTCTTCAAAAAAATCATCTCGAATCTGGTCGAGGAGGTCGGTGCCCCCATCCGCAGGTTCAAGTAGTTGTCGCAGGAAGCGTATCTTCTGGTCGAAAGCGGCAGGCGCGCCACCACCCTCCTTGTAGCGCCAGTGAGCGGCGACACCGAGTTCCGCATGACGATGCATCTCGTGCGTGCGAATCTGAATCTCAACCGTCTTGCCCTCGGGCCCAACCACGGCCGTATGCAGCGACTGGTAGTCATTGTCTTTCGGGTTGGCGATGTAGTCGTCGAACTCGCCCGGAATGTAGGACCAGAGGTTGTGAATGATGCCGAGCGCCGCATAGCAGTCACCAACCGTCTCGACGAGGAGCCGGACTGCACGAATATCGTAGAGCGACTCGATGCCACGATCTTTGCGCTGCATCTTTCGATAGATGCTGTAGATGTGTTTGGGTCGTCCCGAAATTTCAGCATCAATGCCTTCGGCACTTAGTTCCCGGTGCAGCGTTTCCTGGAATGCCTCGATGAAACCCACACGTTCCGTGCGTTTTTCTTTTAGTGTCCGCGCGATCTCAGAGTAGGTTTGCGGCTCCGAGTAGCGGAACGCAAGGTCCTCAAGCTCCCATTTCAGTTGCCAGACACCCAAACGGTTGGCGAGTGGCGCATAAATCTCACGCGTTTCGAGTGCAAGCGCTTTCTGCTCGTCCCCGGATGCATCCTTTGCCTGGCGGAGTCGATACAACTGGTCGGCGATGCGAACGAGGACAAGGCGCACATCCGAGACTATCGCCAGCAGCATCTTGCGGAGCGTCTCCGACTGCTGCACGGCCAGCGCTTCCCCAGGCTGCCAGTGCTCGGGAAGCGAGAATTGGTCGAGTTGTTGTATTCCTATAATGAATCGAGATAAGTCACTTAATTCTTTGGTTTTTAAAGAGTTTATATTTAGGATATCGTCACGAAGCAAGGGGTAGGTGTGTACCGCTGCCAGGATGTTGTCGGGCAGGCCCAACGGTTCGACAATGGCTGCGATTGCCTTGCCTTCGGCAATGCATGCTCGCAGGCCATCCTTGTCCGGCAAGCTATCGAGATAGTCGTCCACGATGGCAATGATGCCCTTACGGGCCGAATTTTCAGCACTGGTAGCTGACATTGAGAAAGATTCTTCTTGAGTGCCGTGCGTGGAAATACCCGTTATCATACGCGCTGTTTCGACGCGCCAGGCGTTCGAAACTCATATTGGGCATTCTACAAGCAGGAAACCATGGCAGGACATAGTAAATGGGCGAATATTCAGCACCGCAAGGGCGCCCAGGATAAGAAGCGCGGCAAGCTCTTTACCAAGCTGATTCGTGAGATAACGGTTGCGGCCAAGATGGGCGGGAGCGACCTCGACGCCAATCCACGGCTGCGCCTGGCGATAGACAAGGCCAAGGCCCAGTCGATGCCGAAGGACAACATCGAACGGGCCGTCAAGCGCGGTGCTGGCGAGACTGACGGTGCGGACTACATCGAGATTCGCTACGAGGGCTATGGCCCGGGCGGCACAGCCGTCATGGTCGCTTGTCTGACTGACAACCGAAATCGAACCGTGGCCGACGTCCGTCATGCGTTTACGAAGTTCGGCGGTAACCTGGGCGCCGATGGATCAGTGAATTACCTGTTTAACGAGGTTGGTCAGCTGATGTTCCCTGAAGGTAGCGACGAGGATACGGTCATGGAGGCCGCTATTGAGGCGGGCGCCGAGGACGTGATTGCCGATGACGACGGGTCTATCGAAGTTCTGACCTCGCCGGGCGACTTCGAGCAGGTGCGAGACGGTATGGTCGCAGCAGGTCTTGAAGCCGAATCGGCACAAGTCACCATGCGAGCGTCCACGAGCGCAGCATTGGGCGTCAAGGAAGCCGGCTCGATGATCAAGATGCTCGAAATGCTTGAAGACCTCGATGACGTACAGGAAGTGTATTCGAACGCCGATATCGGCGAAGACATACTGGCGCAACTTTGAAATCCACTCGCATACTCGGCATTGATCCAGGCTCGCGTCTGACCGGGTTTGCCATCCTCGATTTTCAGGGCGATACGCCGTTCTACGTAACGAGCGGCACTGTGAAAAGCACGGATGGCGGTTTTGCCGACCGCTTGCGCCAGATTTTCGAGTCAGTTGGCCGCCTGGTCGAGGAATATCGACCGGATATCGTCGCCATCGAAAGTGTCTTCATGCACAAGAACGCCGGCAGCGCGCTGAAGCTCGGCCATGCACGATCCGCGGCACTTTGCGCGACGTTCGCGTACGATGTCGACGTGTTCGAGTACGCACCGCGAGAGATCAAGCAGGCCGTCGTCGGTACCGGGGCGGCGACGAAAGAGCAGGTGCAGCATATGGTGGTGTCGATCCTGAAGCTCGACGGTACACCCGCGCCCGATGCCGCGGACGCATTGGCGGCCGCGCTTTGCCACGGCAACCAGCGTCGTGTTCATGCACAGCTCGGTACTGGCAACCGGATTGCGGGACTGCGATGATTGGGTCATTGCGCGGTCGTTTGGCAGGCAAGCAGGCGCCTCATATCGTGCTCGAGTGTAATGGCGTCGGCTACGAGATCGAAACGCCGATGTCGACATTTCTCGATCTGCCCGAGTCCGGTACGGATATGTTCCTGTACACGCATCTGCTGGTTCGGGAAGACGCACAGATTCTGTACGGCTTCGCGACCGAAGATGAGCGGGCGCTTTTCAGAACCCTGCTCAAAGTGAATCGCGTCGGCGCCAAAATGGCGCTTGGAGTCCTGTCGGCCATGACTGCCAGCGATTTTCGTCGCTGCGTCGAATACGAGGACTCGGCAATGCTCTCCAAGGTGCCGGGCATCGGCAAAAAGACCGCGGAACGCCTCATCATGGAAATGCGCGACAAGGTCGACAAGGTCGGTACCCCGTCGCTACCGGGTGAGAAGGTTGCGGTAGAAGCCAACTCCCGCTCAGAAGCCTTTGATGCGTTGGTTGCGCTCGGCTACAAAGCAAACGAAGTCAACAAGCTGCTGGGCACGCTCGACACAGACGACAAATCGGCGGAAGACATTATTCGCCAGGCACTGAAAAGGGCGGCAACATAAATGGCAGGCGTTGAACACGACAGACTGACGACGGCCGAGCCGGTCGCGGAGGACAAGGCCTTTGATCGCGCCATTCGGCCCAAGAAGCTTGCCGACTACCACGGACAACCGGCCGTCAGCCAGCAGATGGGCGTGTTCATCGAGGCAGCCAGGCGTCGTGAGGAGGCGCTCGATCATCTTCTGATCTTTGGACCGCCAGGGCTTGGCAAGACAACACTGGCTCATATCGTCGCGAACGAGATGGGTGTCAGCCTGCGCCAGACATCGGGGCCCGTACTCGAACGCCCGGGCGATCTCGCCGCAATCCTGACGAACCTCGAACCGAATGACGTCCTGTTCGTCGACGAGATTCACCGCTTGAGCCCCATTGTCGAGGAAGTCCTGTATCCGGCCATGGAGGACTTCCAGCTCGACATCATGATTGGCGAAGGGCCGGCGGCACGCTCGATCAAACTGGATTTGCCACCCTTTACGCTCGTCGGGGCGACGACTCGCGCCGGCTTGCTGACGTCGCCCTTGCGCGATCGTTTCGGGATTGTGCAGCGCCTCGAGTTCTACGCGGACGGTGATCTTGAAGGAATTACGCGACGATCTGCCGGGATCCTGAATCTACCTATAGAGGACGCCGGCGCAACGGCCATTGCGACTCGCTCACGCGGAACACCGCGTATTGCGAACCGCCTGTTGCGTCGTGTACGGGATTTTGCAGAGGTGGAGGGCGATGGCGTCGTTACCCAGGCCGTGGCGGAGAACGCGATGAATGTGCTGCAGGTGGATCCACATGGGTTCGATGCGATGGACCGCCGCCTGTTGATGACCATCATCGAGAAATTCGATGGCGGCCCGGTGGGCATCGAGAGCATCGCGGCTGCGATCGGCGAGGAGCGAGGTACGATCGAAGACGTGCTCGAACCCTACCTGATTCAACAGGGATTCATGATGCGCACGGCGCGCGGTCGCGTAGCGACGAACAATGCGTACCTGCATTTTGGCCTGACACCGCCGCAGCCGGCTGGCACCGGGGAGTTACCGTTTAATAATGAGTGATGAAAAACCCTTTGAGCTTCCCATCCGCGTTTATTACGAAGACACGGACGCACAGGGCGTTGTGTATTACGCCAATTATTTTCGTTTCATGGAGCGTGCACGCACAGAGTGGCTTGGCTCCCTGGGTGTCAACATGGTCCGCTTGCAGGACGAAGAGCGGCGCATTTTTGTTGTAGCCGAAGTGAACACGAAGTTCCACGCGCCGGCGCGCCTGCGCGACGACCTCGTGGTCACAGCCGGTCTCGCGGACATGACACGCGTGACATTCGATATCGAACAGAAGATTTTCAAAGACAACACTGACGGCGAACTGCTGATCAGCGGCATTGTCAAAGCGGCATACCTGGATGCCGACTCAATGCGGCCCAAGCGAATACCGTCGACCCTATTCGGAGATAACCAATCATGACTGCAGATCTGACCGTACTTGGTCTGTTGATGGGCGCCAGCCTGCCTGTACAGATTGTGATGTTGCTGCTGGTTGGCGCATCGATCGTTTCTTGGAGCATCATTTTCACGAAGCGCCGCCTGATTCGCCGTACGAAAGACGGTTCTGATGAGTTTGAAGCGGCCTTTTGGTCGGGCGGTGATCTGAATACGCTGTACCAGAGCGCCGCACGTGCCAAGGGCGGCACCATTGGCATGGCCAGCATATTCGAGTCGGGTTTTCGCGAGTTTAACCGTGCGCTGCAAGCCGGCGGCGATACGCCCAACAAGATCATTGAGGAGTGCCGCCGGGCAATGCGGGTTGCACAAATGCGCGAAGTAGACCGGCTGGAGCAGAATCTCGCGACGCTGGCGACGATCGGTTCAACAAGCCCTTATGTCGGCCTGTTTGGCACGGTGTGGGGCATCATGGTCGCTTTCATTCAGATTGGCAGCCAGCAGACGGCAACGCTGGCTGTCGTCGCCCCGCCCATTGCGGAAGCGCTGATTGCCACGGCAATGGGTCTTTTTGCGGCCATTCCGGCGGTCATCGCCTACAACCGCTACGCTGACAAGGTCGTCCGGCTCGAATACCGTTACGACGGTTTCACCGAGGAATTCTCGAGCATTTTGCACCGGCACGCGCGCGCCAAGCTGGGAGCGTGATATGGCTACGCCACTGCAAAAACGCAAACTCATGAGCGAGATCAACGTCGTGCCCTACATCGATGTCATGCTGGTGCTCCTCGTTATCTTCATGGTGACGGCACCGTTGCTGACCCAGGGTATCGAGGTCGAGCTGCCGAAAGCCAATGCCGAACCCATCGAGTCCGTACCGGATCATGAGCCGCTCGTGCTGAGTGTCGATGCCGACGGTAATTTCTACATCAATGCGGGTGACGACGAGGACCAACCTTCGTCGGGAAAAAAGATTTCGACAATCGTCGGCGTCATCCTTGGTGAGAAGCCCGAAACGCCGGTGTTCGTTAAAGCGGACCGCGCGGTTTCCTACGGCCACGTGGTTGGCGCGATGGTTGTGCTGCAGCAGGCTGGCGCAAGCAACATAGGTTTCGTTACGGATCCGCTGGATACCTACCCGATTCCGGAGTAAGCAGCCGCGTGACTCGCGACAGCAAAAATTTTATCCCGGTCAGCATGGCGTTGCTGCTGCACGTGATCATATTCGGGTCCATGATCGTGGCATTCGACTACACACGACCGACGCCGTTCACGCCGCTGGCCGTCCAGGCGACCCTGGTCACGGAGGTTCCCGACCGGGCGTCACCGCCGCCTGCGGTCGAGCCCGAGCCCGAGCCTGAACCGGAGCCCGTGTTTGAAGAGCCTGAACCCGAACCCGATAACAGCGAGGAGCTGCGCCGCCTGGCCGAAGAAGAGAAGCGCCGGCAGGACGCGTTGATCGAGCAACAGCGGCTTGACGAACTGAAAAGACAGGAAGCTGAGGAAAAGAGGCGCAAGGAGCGGGAAGAGGCCGACCGTAAGCGGCGCGAGGAAGAAGAGCAGGAGCGCAAGCGGCAAGAGGCCGAGCGCAAACGCCAGGAGGATATTCAGCGGCAGCGCGAAGAGAACGAACGCCTGCGTCGTGAAGAGGAAGCCAGGGAGCGACAGGCAGAGATCGCTGCAGAGGAGCGGAGAATGGCGGCGGCCAGTTCGCCTGAGATGGCGGTCTACCAGACAATGATCATGCAGGACATACAGCGGAGTTGGGCCATGCCGGCAAGCGTGACGCCAGACACTTTGTGTGTCGTAATGGTGCGGCAGACACGCACAGGAGACGTGATCAGCGCTAGAATTGCCAGCTGCAACGGAGATGAAGCTGTCGAGCGCTCGATCTTGGCAGCAGTTACAAAGGCGTCGCCGTTGCCCGAGCCGAACAATCCTGACTTATTCAGGTCAGAATTACGTGTAACTATGCGACCGCCGCGGTGAACCACATTTGAGTGAAATATAGATGACAGTGCGAAAACTAATTGGAATTTTGGTACTTCTTTTCCCGGTCGCCGTGACGGCGCAGGTGCTTGATATTGAAGTAACTGGAATCGCACAGCCGACACCTGTCGCTGTCGTGCCATTCGGTTGGGAAGGCGAGGCACCAGACATGCCATTCGATGTGGCTCAGGTTATTACCGATGATTTGAAACGCAGTGGTCGTTTTGCGCCAATTGCCGAAGAGAAGATGCTGCAGAAACCGACAGATGGCGCAGATATCGATTTTCAGGATTGGAGTTTCGTCGGTGTGGAAGCCGTCGTTGTTGGCAAGGTCACCCAGGTGGGCGCCAATGCGTATGAGCTGCGGTTCTGGTTGTTCGATGTGTTTGGACGTAAACAGCTCTTTGGTTACCGCATGCCAGCCAGTCGCGGCACCATGCGCATTGCGGCGCATCGCGCGGCCGACATGATTTACGAGAAGCTGACGGGCATCAAGGGCGTGTTTGGGACCAAGGTCGCTTACGTGACGGCAAAACGACAAGGAGAAGGTCAGTTCTACTCGCTGATCGTTTCGGACTACGATGGTGAGAATGACTACACCATTATGGAGAGCAATGATCCGATCATGTCGCCGGCCTGGTCACCGGATAGCCGCCAGCTCGCGTACGTGTCCTTCGAAGGCAGCAAGTCGTCCATATTTGTGCAGACGCTGCGGACCGGCAATCGCTTCCAGGTATCTTCGAAACCGGGTATTAATGGCGCACCGTCATTCTCACCGGATGGACGGAAGCTGGTCGTCACGCTGGGCGGTGTCGACGGCAATCTCGATATTCATGTGCTCGACATCAACACGCGCCGCACGACGAGACTCACGACGAACAGGTCGATCGATACGGAAGGAACCTGGTCGCCGGACGGTCGCTACATCTACTTCACGTCGGACAGGAGCGGTGGACCCCAGATCTACAGGGTGAGAGCGACTGGCGGAACACCTGAGCGCGTTACCTACGAGGGGAGTTATAATGCGCGACCGCGATTGTCACCCGATGGCAAGAAACTGGCGATGTTGCACAACGACCGGGGGAACTACCGCATCGCCGTTATGAATCTGGATCGCAAAGACCTTTTGGTCCTGTCGACCGGGCGCCAGGACGAGAGCCCGAGCTTCGCACCGAACAGCGATATCCTGATTTATGCAACACGGCAGGGACGGGACGGTGTTTTGGAGACGGTATCTGCGGATGGCCTGATCCGGCAGAAGATGGCGTCTGGCGCGGGCGGGGATGTCCGCGAACCGGTCTGGTCACCATTCCCCAGATTTTAGTATTGTAGGAGCGCGCCTTGCGCGCGATTTAATTATTTACTTTAGAAGTACAGCTTAACTTTATGATTTTACTTCGTTTTAAAGACACAAAAAAGGGCTAAATGATGTCTTATTCCAAACTGTTTGCACTGGCGGCACTAGCACTTCTGCTGGCCGGTTGTTCGAGTTCACCCAACGTTCCGGATCCGGAGCCGACTGATACCACGTACGGCGATGAGGCGGGCGGCGCCTCGACCGATGGCATGGGCGACGAAATGTACGGTGGCGGTGAGTACCTTGACGATCCATCGGCCGGCGAACTGGCTATGGTCATCCACTTCGAGTTCGACTCGTCGGAGGTCCGTGCCGAAGACCAGGACATCGTGTCCCGGCACGCCATGCAACTCGGCGACAATCCGAATTCGCGCGTCAGGCTCGAAGGTCACGCGGACGAACGTGGCTCGCGCGAGTACAACATCGGCCTCGGCGAACGTCGTGCGCAGGCCGTACGGCAGATGCTGATGATCCAGGGCGTGTCCGCCGCGCAGATCTCGACCGTGAGTTTCGGCGAAGAACGTCCAGTCGCATTCGGTAGCTCGGAAGAGGACTATGCGCAGAATCGTCGTGTCGAGTTCAAATACACCGATTAGCCGATGAGACTGAACACCAGGGTATCGCTTCTGCTACTGGCGCCCGTGCTGGCACTGGGCGGTTGCACGTTATTTGAGACGCAGCCCGACGAAGACCCGGTCCTCGTCAGGCTTGATGATCTGGATCGCCGGATGCAGGCGATTGAGCGCATAGTGGAGAACCAGAGCCTCGTGAACCTGACGCAACGGGTTAGCGCGATGGAGCTTCAGGATAGCGAATTACAGGGCCAGGTGGAGACGCTTGGACACGAGTCTGAAACGACAGCCAGCCGGCAGCGGCAGTTGTATGCGGATCTCGATGCACGTATCCAGTTGCTCGAGGAATCATTGGAGGACCGCAGATCTCAGAGTGTGATGGATGGCGGCACGCTGTTGCCGGGGCAGTTGCCTGTACCCGACGGCTCGGACCAGGACAATTACCAGGCGGCACTCGAGTTACTCAAGCAACAGCGCTACGAGCCGGCCGCAATGGCTTTCCAGCAGTTCCTGGTGGCCTATCCCGACAGCGAACTCGCTGAAAATGCACAGTACTGGCTGGCGGAATCACACTACGTAACACAGATGTTCGACGAGGCGCTCACCGAGTTTGAACTTGTTATCACAAAGTTTCCCCGGTCCCGCAAAGTGCCCGACGCCTTACTCAAGATGGGGTACTGCAGCTATGAGCTCGAACAGTGGGCTGCGGCCCGCAGCTCCCTGGAGCGCGTTACGTCCGAATACCCAGAGACGACGGCTGCACGGCTGGCAGGTCAGCGTCTTGCGCGCATGGATGACGAGGGCGTCTGAGGGTTTGCCGGGGAATCCCTTCTGACGCTTGTTATTGGGGATTTTTCCGGTATGATGCCGCCGGCATTCCGGCCTGTCGTGGCCGGGTACCCAGTGCGGGGGTATAGCTCAGTTGGTAGAGCATCGGCCTTTTAAGCCGCTGGTCCCAGGTTCGAGTCCTGGTGCCCCCACCACCTTCCTTTAGCATCCTGAAGTGCCCCTAAGCAGCAGCGCTGCAGAGTTACATTTCGAAACATTGCGTTACGGATCTGCGACCCTCTTGCAGCCGGTCTTCTCCAAACTCCGTCCCCAGTTGGATCAACATACTCAAACTGGAGAAGACAAGTGAGAAGCAGGATTTACGCAGTAACAGCGGTTAGCGCCGCTCTCTTTATGGCTGGATGCGAAGGCGACGACGGTCTGAATGGAACGGATGGCGCAGATGGAGCCGATGGCTTCAATTCCCTCATAGCCGTTCGCGACCTGCCCGTCGGTGATGCTGTCTGCCTCGGCGGCGGCTCTGCCGTAGAAAATGGCCTCGACACGAACCGTAACGATATTCTGGACCCCGAAGAAGTAACGGCTATCGAGTACCTCGAGTGTGCTGTGACGCCGACGTTGCGCGCTCTGCACGCGTCGCCCGATGCCCCGAAGGTGAACATCTGGGTCGACGGTGCTCCGGCACTGACCGACGTGGACTACAACCAGGGATCTGGTTTGCTGGGCGTTGGTCAGGCTGAAAACGTCACACAGGACGGCGCGGACGTTAATGTTCAGCTTGAAGCAATTCTTCCCGGCGACGATTCCGTCGTCTTTGAGGCAACCCTGCCCCTCGATTTCGGCACCGAGACCACGGTTATCGCGTGCGGAACCCTCGGAGGCGGTGATTTTATGGCCTGCGGCGATGCAGCAGCGCCTATTGTCGTCACCAACCCGGCTGGCGAGTCGATTGCTGATGGCAGCTTCCGCGCCCAGGTCGTACACGCTTCGCCGAGTGCCCCGCCAGTGGATGTATACGTAACTGTCCTGGACGGAGCTCTTGAGAATCCCGTAAACGGCGACGCTCCACTGGCATTCGGCGATTACACGGGTCAGTTGGAAGTACCTGCCGGTCCTTACCAGCTTCGCGTTGCCATACCGAACGATGGCGACCCGATCGTTGTCTACGATTCCGGTGAGATTCCGCTGCCGGCTGGTGCTGATCTCCTGATTGTTGCTACGGAAAACGTGTTCCTCGGCGACTCTGCCGTTCAGTTGATTGTGCTTGACGGCGCGACCGCCGCACCGCTCTACGACGCCAATACACCGGCTGGTGCCGTTGCCGTGCACCTGTCTCCGGACGCACCTGCTGTCGACATCCTTGCTGATGTCGGTTCGACGCCTGAGACGGAGTCGATCAAGCTGGTGGAGAACGTCTCTTACACGCAGTTCTGCTCGCTGGAGGATATTGGCGCGCCGGAAGATTACACACTGAGTGTGGTGGCTACCGGTGATACGAACAGTGTGCTTGATATCCCTTACAGCGCTGTTGTGAACGAAGCAGCAACGGTCATCGTTAGTGGCCTGCTTTCGACGGACACCCTGACGGCTATTCCTCTCGCGATCGATGGCCGCGGTGTCGCCACCGAGGCCAAGGTTCGGCTGACCCACGGTTCGCCGTCTACGCCGAACGTTGACATCTACATCCTGCCGGAAGGCACGATGATCGGTGACGAAGGCGCGGATCCGGCATTCACGGATGTACCGTTTGGTGCTGACACCGGCGTACTGTCTGTCGATACAGAACAGAACCTCGATATCTACGTGACCGGCGCTGGCGATACGACACCCGCAATTTCGGTAACAGGCTTCGATCCGGTGCCAGGTATGGTTCTGGACGTTGTTGCTCGCGATGCTGACCCGATGAATGTGGAAGAGACGGGACCGCAGGTACTCCTGATCGACTACGATGCTCTGAACGAGTGCACCGTCGCGGCGCCTTGATTAGCAGCTAACCCGCGCCAGTCAGGGCGGGAGAGAAGAATCGAAACACCCGGAGCATCAGCTCCGGGTGTTTTTTTTTGCCAATCTGGTCCGGGCCCAACCGGTTTCATATAAAACAGGCGACTCCGTGTGGAAGTGCCGTTATCATGCTCGTTTTTCGCAGGGCACTGGAAGGCAAGTGGCGGATAAACGCTGGAAAATTCACAAGTTTGGCGGCAGCAGCCTGGCGGACGCGGCCTGTTTTCGCCGTGTCGCGGGTATCGTCCTGGATCTACCTGACACGCGGCTGGGTGTCGTCGTTTCCGCGATGGGCGGGATGACCGATGCGCTCCTTAACCTGACCGTGCTTGCCGAGCGCGACGACGACGCTTACAACGCCGAACTGGATGCCATTGGCGACCGCTATGCGGCGACGGCCCGCGACTTGCTCGACGGTGATGCGCTCGTCGGATTGCTCGATGCCTGGAGTAGTGACGCGTCGGACGTCAGGGATGTTCTGAAGGCAAACGCACTCGTTAAGTCAGCGCCGCAACGCAGTCGTGATGTGGTTGCCGGCTACGGCGAGATCTGGTCGACACGCATGCTGGCAGCATTTCTGGGCCAGGAGGACCCGCAGCGCGGCGGAACCTGGATCGACGCTCGCGACGTAGTCACGGTTCATGAGACGGAACTTGGCCCAACTGTCCTTTGGGACGAATCGCAGGCGAAGTTCGAAGATGTCGTACCCGCGGATTTCGAAGGCATCTCAGTCATTACCGGATTCATAGCCTCAGATGAGGAAGGTCTGCAGACGACCCTCGGTCGAAATGGCAGTGATTTCTCGGCAGCAATATTCGCGGCATTGAGCAAGGCGGCGGAGCTCACGATCTGGAGCGATGTTGATGGCGTGATGAGCGCCGATCCAAACCGTGTTCCAGAGGCACAGGTCATCGACCACCTCACGTACAGCGAAGCGATGGAGCTTGCGTACTTTGGTACTGCGGTGATTCACCCACAGACCATGGGACCGGCGATCGACAACGATATACCGGTCGTAATCCGGAATAGTCACAACCCGTCGCACGCCGGCAGTTGCATTGGTGCCACCGCCGCGCAGAGCGACAACATCAAGGGCATTACCGCCATAGGCGGAATGGCGCTCCTGAACCTCGAAGGTGCCGGCATGATCGGCGTTCCTGGTACGGCGGATCGGCTATTCGCATCGTTGAAGAACGCCGGCGTTTCGGTCACGCTGATATCCCAGGCCAGTTCCGAGCATTCGATCTGTATCGCAGTGCCCGAAGACGTTGCAGATCGTGCGCGGCTCGTCGTTACTGAGGCATTCGCCGAAGAGCTCGAAAGCGGCCAGATCCAGAGCGTCGACACAACACCCGGGCAGAGCATTGTCGCCGTAGTGGGCGATGGCATGGCCGGTACTCCGGGTATTGCCGCGCGTTTCTTTGGCACGCTTGCTCGTGCTGGTATCAATATTCGCGCGATCGCTCAGGGCTCGTCGGAGCGCAATATCTCTGCGGTCGTTAATTCGAATGATGTGACGAAAGCTCTACGCGCGGCGCATTCCGGCTTCTACCTGTCCCACAAGACGATTTCGATTGGACTGGTCGGCTCCGGCAACGTTGGCGCCACACTGCTCAAGCAACTCGAAAAGCAGGCGGACAGGCTGGCAGAGCAGTTCAATATCGATCTTCGTGTTCGTGCAATTGCGCGATCTCGCAAGATGCTTCTTGGGGACCGACGTATCGATATCGCGACGTGGGAGCAAGACTTCGATGCCGCTTCGGTCGACACGGATCTCGACGCATTCGAACGACACGTGAACCCGGATCACCTGCCGCACGCAGTCATCATCGACTGTACGGCCAGCGAGAACATCGCGGAGAAGTATGCGGATTGGCTGGCTCGTGGCGTCCACGTCATTACGCCAAACAAGAAGGCCTTTAGCAGTGACTACGCGGCTTACACCGCACTTCAGGCCGCCGCAGACAAGGGCAGCTCGCATTATTTTTACGAGACAACGGTGGGCGCGGCATTGCCCGTCATCAACACGTTGTGCGACCTGATCTACACAGGCGACGAGGTACGTTCAATTCGCGGCATTTTCTCGGGAACACTGGCGTACCTGTTCAATGTTTACGACGGGACGAGACCGTTCTCTGAAATTATTCGCGAGGCCAAGAAAAGCGGTTACACCGAACCGGATCCTCGCGATGACTTGTCGGGCATGGACGTTGCGCGAAAGCTGACGATCCTGGCTCGCGAACTCGGTCAGAATATTGAGATCGGCGACTTCCCGGTCCAGAACCTCGTGCCAGAGGCCTTGCGCGACTGCTCGATTGACGAGTATCTCGAGAGGCTCCCCGAATACGACGATGAGATTGATGCGCTGTTCAGGAAAGCGGCAGCGGAAAACAAACAATTGCGTTATATCGCGTCGCTGGACGCGGAGGGCAACGCATCGGTTGGCCTCGATGCGGTCGATGAAGATCATGCCTTTTGCAATATCAACCTGACCGATAATATCGTGCAGTTTGAAACAGAACGCTATTCGGCAAATCCATTGGTCATTCAAGGACCGGGCGCCGGCCCCGAGGTAACCGCCGCCGGCGTGTTCTCGGATTTACTGCGCCTGGCCAGCTATCTTAGTACAGGTATGGGCTATGTCTGAGTGGGTGACAGCATTTGCGCCGGCATCGATCGGTAATGTCGCTGTCGGTTTTGATGTGCTTGGGCTGGCGCTGCAAGGCGTCGGCGACCGTGTTCACGCGCGCCGGGTCTCCGGAGACGGTGTAACGGTCGCCGAAGTACGGGGTCTGGACGGTGAGATTCATCCGTACTTGTCGACGAATGCCCAGGAGAACACGGCCTCAATCGCGGCGCAGGCTCTCTGGAACGACCACGGCGATGACGCCGGTGTCGAACTCAAGGTTCACAAGGGCGTTCCGTTGCAGTCGGGCATGGGCAGTTCTGCGGCATCCGCTGTTGCCGCGGTCGTAGCGGTCAACGGCCTCCTGGATGTACCGCTGCAGGCCGAAGAACTGCTCGAGTACGCCATTGAGGGTGAGAAATACGCGAGCGGCGGCCTGCATGCTGACAACGTGGCACCGAGCTTGTTGGGCGGCCTGATTCTGTGCCCGCAGATCTTGTTGCCAGAGGTCGTTCGATTGCCGGTGCCCGAAGGGATCAGCGCAGCCCTGATTCACCCCGATCTGCGGGTGAACACGGCGCAGGCGCGTCGCCGTCTTGCCAAGAGTTGCCCGACGCAGCAGTGGGTCGATCAGCAAGGCCTCCTGGCCGGGTTTGTCGCGGCGTGTGCAGCGGGGAATATCGACCTGATCGGCAAAACACTGCGAGACGTAATTATCGAGCCGCAACGCAAGGTTGCGGTGCCGTGCTTCGACGTGGTCAAAGCAGCGGCGGAAAAAGGTGGCGCACTCGGTTGCAGTCTCTCCGGGAGTGGGCCCAGCATTTTTGCCTTGTGCAAGACAGGTAATGCACAGAATGTAGCGATAACAATGGAGCAGGCCTGCCGCACATTGGGCATCGGGTGCGAATCCTGGGTGAGCCCGATGACCGCGCCGGGTGCGCATATCGAGTCCAACTGATGAAGTATTTCAGCACCCGTGGCGCCGGACCGGTCACTCTGGACGATGCGCTGCGCCTGGGTATCGCGAGCGACGGCGGCTTGTTTCTTCCCGAACGGCTCCCGGCGTTCGAGGTCGGCGACTTCAATAGCGCTCATAGCATCCCGGAAGTGGCCCACGTCCTGTTGAGCCCGTTCTTTGCCGGGTCCTCGCTGCAGGACGAGCTGGACGAGATTCTGTCGGAGACCTTCAGTTTCCCCATCCCGGCAACGCCGTTGCCTGTCGACGGTCACGACGTGTCGCTGCTGGAGCTCTATCATGGGCCGACCGTGGCGTTTAAGGACGTCGGCGCTCGCTTCCTGGCCGCCTGTTTGTCGCGGCTGGAAGGTGATGTAGAGAATCCGCTGACAATCCTCGTTGCGACGTCGGGAGATACGGGTGCTGCAGTTGCTGCGGCATTTGACGAACGGCCGGGCATGCGGGTTGTCGTGTTGTTCCCCGATGGGCGCGTGTCTGAGCGCCAGGCCCACCAACTCTCCTGCTGGAGTGAGAATGTGCTGTCGCTGAAAGTGCGCGGTGCATTTGACGATTGCCAGACCATGGTCAAAGCGGCAATGGCGGATCCCGAGCTGTCGTCCACACATCGTTTCAGCTCCGCGAACAGCATTAATATCGGGCGATTGCTGCCGCAAAGCACCTACTACGCGGACGCGTCGCTGCGACACTTCCGGCGCACCGGCAATCGGCCGGCATTCATTATTCCGACGGGTAACCTCGGCAACGCATTCGCCTGCATTATGGCTCGCGAGATGGGTCTGCCGATCGGGCCGGTTATCCTGGCTACAAATGCGAATCGGACGATTGCCGATTACTTCGATACGCTCGAATGGTTGCCTCGCGCCAGCTTGCAGACGCTGGCCTCGGCGATGGACGTTGGCGATCCGAGCAACATGGAGCGATTGCGTCACCTCGTTGGCGAAGCGGCCGTCCTGCGCGAGCAGCTCGGCGTCTTGTCCGTGAACGATGGGCAAATCGAAGCGGCAATCAAGCAGGATTTCGCGGAGTTCGGGTTCGCAACGTGCCCGCATACGGCAACGGCGTCACACACCTGGCGACAGCTCGACAAAAGCCTCGCGGACGAGCACGACTGGATTCTCGTGGCGACAGCACATCCGGCGAAATTCGAGACGATTGTCGAGCCGCTGATTGGCGAGACGGTGCGGGTGCCGCCTGAACTGTCAGAGTTGCTTTCTCGTCCGGCAAAGGCCAGATCCATCGAGCCAAGCCTGGCCGCGCTTGCTACAGTACTCGAATGACGGACTTCGACGGAGCATCCTGGGCAGTGCCACTCATGGCGGTGGTCGTGCTGCTCGTCATTTGGCTGATCTATCGCCGATTCTTTGCGGGCGGGAGTTCGCTTGAGAAAGCGCTGGCCGACATCGGATATCAGCGCATCGAAGCGCTGGTTATTCCAAGTGCCGACGAAGGCGAGATACAGGTGGACCAATTGCTCCTGACATCAAACGGTCTGCTTATTATCGAGGTCAAGGATGTTCAGGGGGCGGTGTTTGGAAGCGACAAGATGCAGGACTGGACTGTCATCGCAGAGGACCGCCGCTACACGTTCCCCAATCCCCAACCGGCCTTGTACGACCGGATTGCAGCCGTTCGTCAGATTGTTCGGCAGGTACCGGTAGCCGGTCGTGTCGTTTTCCTCGATGGCGCCGAATTTACGAAGGGCACACCAAGCCTGGTCTGTGATATCGAGCAGTTAATCGCCGACTTCGGCGAGCCGGACAAGAGCGCCGCAAAATTCAAGATCGAGGCGTTCAAGCCGCACTGGGAGCTTATCCAGAAGGCGGCAAGCCAAAAAAGCGCCGCGCGTTCCTAGACGTAATCTCAGCGACGTGGTCAACGCTTTGGTCACGCGCCTCGGCCACAACAGTCAATACTTCTGGCAGATACATCGGCTCGTTTCGGCGTGTCTTGGGTTTCGGCTGTATCGTTCTCGGCATCAGGTACGGGGCATCGGTCTCGATCAAAAGCTTGTCGTCCGGGATGATGTGGACGATGTCGTGCAAGTGTTTGCCGCGGCGCTCATCGCAGATCCAGCCGGTAATTCCGATATAAAGGCCCATCGCAAGGTACTCACGCAGTGACTCGCCCTCGCCGGTGAAACAGTGCGCTACTGCCCGCGTCAGGTCCGGCAGAGCGGGCTCGAGGATTTCAACGAAATCGTCATGCGCGTCCCGTTGATGCAAGAACACTGGCAGCGCAGTTTCCTTCGCGATGTCGAGTTGGCGGCGAAATGCGCTGAGCTGAGCCTCGCGTGGCGAGAAGTTCCGAAAATAATCCAGACCACATTCGCCGATCGCGACGACGACTTCCTTCACAGCAAGAGAGCGAATTAACGCATCGCTTTCGTCGGTGTAATCTGATGCATGATGTGGATGCACGCCGGCCGTTGAGAACAGGACACCGCCAGTTGTCTCGGCCAGTTCAGCCGCCCGGACATTGCTCTCATCGCTGGAGCCGGTCACGATCATCGTGGCGACACCGGCATCGGCCGCGCGTTGCATCACCTCATCACGATCATCGTCAAAACTGTCGTGCGCGAGGTTCGCGCCAATATCAACGAGTAAAGATTCCATCAGCTAATATTGCTCCCATTTGAAAATAGCAGAGCCTATCGCGAGAAAAATACCGCTCAGGACCGTGAGCGCCGCAAGGCTCGGAGCGATGTCTGCTAATGTTGCTCCATCGAGCATGACGGCGCGCGCGGAGTCGAGCACGTGGGTCAGGGGGAAAATCTGCGAGATTTTCTGTACCGTCTCGCCGGTCCCTTCCAGCGAAAACCAAACGCCTGACAGCATCATCATTGGCCAGTTGATCAGGTTAAGAAGGCCGCCTGCGAGTTCCTCGCTGGTCACTCGTGCCGAGACGATCAGGCCCAACGACACCATGGAAATCGCACCGACCAGCCCGACGAGGAATAGCGTGAAGTAGCTTCCTTCCATACGAGTATCGAGCAGCAGATGCGTTCCCGTGTACACGAATGATGTAATCAGCATGATCAGGACCATGCGCGAGCCCACCTGCGCAATGATGAACTCGAATGCCGTCAACGGTGTTGCACGCAGACGTTTCAGGAACCCATTCTTGCGGTAACGAACGATGACGTAGCCGACGCCGAACAAGCAGCTGAACATCATGTTCATGCCGAGGATGCCGGGCAAAATCCAGTCTGCATAGCGAACCGGGTCGCCCTCGATCTGAACCTTGGCGACCGCATCCGTTACCGGGGCAGCGGATTGCAGCAACGCGAACTCGACGAAATAACCCTTGGTCGCCGCAGGATTTATCCAGTAACGAGCCGGAGGGCCCAGTTCAATAAGCAGGTCAAGTTGATGCCGCTCGACTTTGCGCAGTGCTTTGTCAATATCCTCGTACGGAACAAAACGCACGTACTTCGTTTCGAGAAATGGATGGGCGCTCGTGTCGATTTCCGTCTCTGCCTGCAAAACACCAACGGTGTACTCATCTCTTTGTCCGTCGAACGCGAATGACAGGCCGAACACAAGAGCGACGGGCAACAACAGATTCCAGGCGAGCGACGACCGGTCGCGAACAAATTCACGATTGCGGCCTCGAAAGATGGCGTAAATGCGTTGCAGCATCGTCAGGTCCGCAGAGAGTGCCCGGTCAGGTCGAGAAACAGGTCCTCGAGATTGGGTCGCCTGATTTCGCCATGCGAGAGATTGATCAGCTCGTCGCCGTACTTTTCGAAAAGTAGCTGATCAGGGGCTCCCTGGGTGACTATTTTGCCCGCGTCCATGATGGCAATTTCATCACAGAGGACCTGGGCCTCATCCATGTAGTGGGTGGTCAGGACGATGGTGGCCCCGCCGGCGCGAATGTTCTGCACGAGATCCCAGAAGTTGCGGCGAGCTTGTGGGTCGAGTCCGGTGGTCGGCTCGTCGAGGAAAATCAGCTTCGGGCGATTGACCAGCGCAACCGCGAGCAACAGGCGCTGTCGCTGACCGCCCGAAAGCTTGCGATTGTCGCGGCCTAGCAGATCGCCGAGCGAGCACTGTTCGATAATTTCGTCCAGGTTCGCTTGCCGGTCATACAAGGAGCGGAACATTTCAATCGTCTCGAGGACGGTCAGGTAGTCCTGCAATGCCGTGTTCTGGAACTGGATGCCGGCTTCCTGGCGAAATCGCGCACCGGCAATTTCACCGTAGTAATACACCGACCCGGACGTGGATCTGGTCACTCCCTCGATGATCTCGACCGTCGTGGTCTTCCCGGCCCCGTTGGGGCCCAGCAGCCCAAAGCAAATCCCTTCGGGCACCGAGAAGCTAACCCCGTCAACCGCAGTGACACCAGGGTATTCCTTTACGAGGTCGCGTGCTTCAAGGGCAATTGGCATGGCAGAAGAGTACCCGACCCGCTGTCTCGCAGCCACTTTGCAACCATATCGCGGCGACCGGTATCTAATTAGCAGGAAAAGGACTTATGGGTATGAGAATAATGGCCAAATTCGTGACAAAGACTGCATTCACTATCGGTTTGCTGATCCTGTTGATGGCGGTCCCGGCACTGGGCGCATCGATCAACAAGAGTGTAAAGATCGGGGCAGGTGAGGAATCAGGCGGCGCGACGTCAGTGAACGGCAGTATTACCGTTGGCAACGATGCCACGGTGACCGGCAACCTGAAGACGGTGAACGGCACCATTCGGATCGATGCGGGCGCGGTTGTGAGGAAAGCCAGCACCGTGAACGGCGGCCTGAAACTGGGCGACAACGGCAAGGCCGTATTGCTCAGCACCGTCAATGGCAGTATTCGCGTGGGCGAGAAGGCCACGGTTGAGGACGACATAGAGGCTGTGAACGGCAGGATCAGTATCGAAAAAGGCGCGCGCGTCGCGAACAACGTCGGCAATGTCAACGGCGAAATCGGCCTGAGCGGTGCCGAAATTGGTGGCGACCTGTCCACGGTGAATGGCGACATCGACCTGGAAGATGGTTCGATCGTCAAGGGTGACATTATCGTCGAGGAGCCGGGCGGCTGGAATTCCGACAAGGAGAAAAGTCGCAAGCCGCGGGTTGTAATCGGCCCCGGGTCGCGCGTGGAGGGTACGATCGTGCTCGAGCGCAAGGTGGAGCTGTTCATCTCGGAGACCGCTGAAGTCGGTGGTGTCAGCGGTGAAATGACGATGGACGACGCGGTGCGCTTTAGCGGCGATCGTCCCTGATATCCCGTAGAATGGTGGCGTGCATAGCGCTGCCAAGCAATTACCGCTGTTTGCGGAAGAAAACGAGCCCGACACGATGTCGGGCTTTTCTGTGCGTCAGAGCAGCCGCGCCAAGCGCTTGTCGATCAAGGTGTATCCGCGTGGTCGCGTCGAGGTGGTTGTTCCCAGGCGGACCCGGCCCACGGACGTTCAGAAATTCGTCGAGGCGCATCGGGAGTGGATCAGTACCACGCGCGCAAAGTTCGCGGCGGACCATCCACCTGAACCGTTTGCATTGCCGACCAGTGTGCACTTGCCTGGCATCGATCGAGCCTACTGCGTTCGCTACGAGCGTGATGACGGCAGTAACAGCGTCAGGTACCGGGTGCGCGGCAACACACTCATTCTCGCGGGTCGGACGAATGATGAGCAGCTTTGCGTCGCAGCGCTCAAGCGCTGGTTGATCGCGCTGGGCAAGAAGGAGTTCCTGCCGCTACTGCGTTCCCTTTCCGTGCAAACGAACAACACGTTCAGGAAGATGCATGTGCGTGGCCAGCGAACTTGCTGGGGGAGCCATTCGAGTACGGGCACCATCAGCCTGAACTACTGCCTGATGTTCCTCGACCCTCGACACTTGCGCTACGTCATGATTCACGAGCTGTGCCACGCACGACATATGAATCACTCGCAACGTTTTTGGCGCCTCGTTGGCAGTTTCGAGCCTGCCTACCGGAAACTGGACAAGGACCTGAACAGTTCCTGGAAGCGTATTCCGGCCTGGTTGGGGATATACTAGGGCCACCTGAACATTCCTCACGGATGCTGGTCAGAGAGCCTATGCGACTCGCCGCACACAATATTGGTCTTGCTGTCCTCCTCGCACTGCTCATTGGGCACGCGAGCGTGGCCGTGCATGCGGCTACGCACGAGTCGGCAGATTCGTCCGAATGCGATCTCTGCATCACCTACAGTGATTCTTCCGAGGCCCATGATGCGCACCACGAATACCGCGTGCGTCCGGTGTTGGATACACAGGATTTTTTGTCAGTTACGGACTGGCATGCGCCAGGGCCTGCGACATCTGTTCGCCAACGAGGCCCCCCTTCGATTCATTGATTCCGCTGTTTTTGGATTTCGATGAATTGAGGAGGACGTGCCATGCGCACCGTATTTCTGCCGAGCGCGATTCTGGCGCTCGCATTTTTCACCCCTGCAGTCTCACAGGCTCAGGACGATGATATCGATGCTCTGCGCGCGGCTGTCGCAGAGATGCGTGCCGACTATGACAGCCGCATAGCCGAGCTCGAACGAAGACTGGCCGTGGCCGAGCAAAACGCCGCGCAAGCCAGTTACTCGGCCCAACAATCCACGATTGCAGCGGCACCGTCGACCGGTGCTCCCAGTTCGGCGTCCAATCCTGCCATTGGCGTGGTTTTCCAGGGCCAGGCTCGCCAGACCGATGCGTCGGGCGGCGAAGAGGAGGAGGGCTACCTTCTCGGCGAAACCGAAGTGATCATGCAGGCCAATGTCGATGACAAGTTCAGGGCCTGGCTGACAGCGGCAATTGCGCTCGAGGATGGTGAGTCCGTCATCGAAATCGAGGAGTCCTGGGTCGAGGCGACGGCATTGCCGGCCGGCTTTGGCGCGCGCTTCGGGCGCTTTGCGTCCGGGATCGGCTATCTCAATGACAAACACTCACACCAATGGGACTTCGCCGACCAGCCGCTACCGTACAAGGCGTTCCTGGACGGTCGCTACTTCGACGGCGGCCTGCAAATGCGTTGGCTGGCGCCGACCGACCTCTACATGGAGCTGGGTGGAGAGGTACTGCAGGGAGAGGGCAGCGGATCCGGCCTGGAATCGAGCAGCCTGTTTGCCAATGTTGGCGGCGATGTTGGCATTAACAACAGCTGGCTGGCCGGTGGCTCCTACCTCGAAATCGATGATTCGACGAGCGTCTCCGTGGCGCACTTTCTCTGGAAGTGGGCGCCGCAGGGCAACTGGCGACAGAAGAACTTTGTCTTCCAGACGGAGTACCTGGAGCGTCGCGATGCCGTGACCGACAAGGGCTGGTATGCGCAGGCTGTGTTCCAGCCGTTCCAGCGATGGCGTTTTGGTGTGCGTGCAGACGAGCTTGACCTGGATAGCGACTCCAATGACCCGAGTCGGTGGACATTGATGATGGATTGGTCGAACAGCGAGTTCAGCCGGTTTCGCCTGCAGGTAGCCCGTGACGACGACGGTACCGACACCAGTAACGAGTGGGCTCTGCAGTATATCCACAGTATCGGTGCCCACGGCGCGCACGAATTCTAGGAGCGGTCGCATGTACAAGAAACTACAAAGAACCCTGCTGATCGCGCTCCTGGCCACACTTCCTGCCGCGGCCAACGCCGAGCTCAATGTTTTCGCCTGTGAGCCTGAGTGGGCGGCGCTTGCCAGGGAGCTTGGTGGCGACCTTGTCGAGGCGTACAGCGCAACCACCGCGTTGCAGGATCCGCACTACATCCAGGCGCGTCCCAGCCTCATCGCGAAGGTGCGGCAAGCGGATCTTGTCATTTGCAGCGGGGCGCAGCTCGAAATCGGCTGGCTGCCAGCACTGCTGCAGAAGGCTAATAACCGCAATGTAATGCCCGGTACGGCTGGCTACATGGAAGCGAGCAGCTACGTCCTGCGCCTCAATGCGACCACCGACCTGGATCGGGCAAAGGGCGATATTCATCCGCAGGGCAATCCACACATACAGACGAATCCGCACAATATTGCGGTCGTTGCTCGCGTTCTCTCGGATCGTCTACAGGAGATAGATCAAGTAAATTCAACGTATTATGATGAATACTTCGAGAAATTTATCACCTCATGGAACGAGGCAGTTATCGAGTGGGAGGAGCGGGCGGTCGACCTGGTTGGCAGGCGGGCCATTGCTCATCACCGGTCCTGGGTCTACCTGTTTGACTGGCTTGGGATCGAGGAAGTCGCCAATCTCGAGGCGATTCCCGGCCTGCCGCCGACCGCGGCACACCTGGGCAAGCTCACGTCGGAGTTCAGCGCCGGTGGCGCAGACGTCATCATCCGGGCGCCTTACCAGCATGCCAAACCCTCTGAATGGTTGTCTGAGCGAACCGGGATTACGGCGATCGTTCTTCCGCTGACCGTTGGTGGAACCGAGGAAGCAACCGACCTCTACTCGTTGTTCGACGACATC
>Ga0316187_10000655_pt1 | contig 27993 bp, 25 predicted proteins | sample CroRivburrow1_MG_FD_204927 | JGI IMG/M metagenome (GOLD analysis project Ga0316187, IMG submission 204927) | Coastal sediment microbial communities from Maine, United States - Cross River worm burrow 1 | ecosystem: Environmental > Aquatic > Marine > Coastal > Sediment | place: USA: Maine... | reverse complement strand
GGTTGGGGGGATTCAATCTAAAAGTGTTTGCCGGCTTGATCGTGTCTTTGCCTCTACTATTTGGTGCATTGACAGTCTATGCGCCTTACAGAATGCAGCGAGTTATCGGCTTTATGGATCCTTGGGCCGACCCTTTTGGAACAGGATATCAATTAAGTCACGCGCTAATTGCTTTTGGGCGGGGTGAGTGGTTTGGCGTTGGTTTGGGTGGCAGTGTGGAAAAGTTATTCTACCTGCCGGAAGCGCATACGGATTTTTTAATGGCAGTGATTGCTGAAGAGTTGGGGTTGGTCGGTGTAACAGCAGTCATCATGCTATTTGCGCTGTTTGTAGTGCGTGCGTTCATGATAGGACGGGAAGCTGCGTTTCTCGAACGTAATTTTTCAGCTTTGGTTGCGCAAGCAATCGGCGTATGGGTCGGTGCGCAGGCGATGATTAACATCGGTGTGAATATGGGTGTATTGCCGACCAAAGGTTTGACCTTGCCATTTCTGAGTTTTGGCGGTAGTGGCTTAGTGGTTAATTGCGTTGCAGCAGCAATACTATTGCGTGTGGATTATGAGAATAGACGGATTGCGCGAGGACTTCCGGTATGAGCCGCTCCATACTGATCATGGCTGGAGGTACTGGCGGACACATTTTTCCTGCGCTGGCGGTGGCGGATATTTTGCGTGGTCAAGGTTGGAAAGTGGCATGGCTCGGCGCGCCTGGCAGCATGGAGGCAGAGTTGGTGCCCAAGCATGGCTATGATATGGCGTGGGTACGATTTTCGGGACTGCGCGGTAAGGGTTTGCGGCGCAAATTAATGTTGCCGATTAATCTATTAATAGCATTGTGGCAGAGTGCTGTTGCGATATTTCGCCACCGTCCTGATGTGGTGCTGGGAATGGGCGGATACATTACTTTCCCCGGGGGTTTGATGGCGGCACTGCTGCGTCGCCCGCTGGTGATACATGAGCAAAATTCTATTGCAGGATTGAGCAATAGAGTTTTAGCGCGATTTGCAAAAAAGGTGTTGAGCGGTTTTCCAGATGTACTGCCGAAAGCAATCTGGTGCGGCAATCCGGTAAGAAAAGATATTACTTTATTACCCCAGCCGGATATGCGATATGTCGGGCGAACTGGCAATATGAATATATTGGTAGTGGGGGGAAGTCTTGGTGCAAAAATTCTCAATGAAACTGTTCCGTTGGCACTTGCACTGCTGTCCAAAGAAATTCAAACAAATGTAGTTCACCAAACTGGTAAGCAGCATCTGGCAGAAGTGGCGCAGTCTTATCAGCGTGCCGGGGTGAAGGTCGATGTCAAACCATTTATAGATGAAATGGCCAAGCAATATGGTAATGCTGACCTAGTTATTTGTCGTGCAGGTGCGCTGACTGTAGCAGAGCTTGCTTCAGCAGGTGTGGCAAGCATATTGATTCCGTATCCTTTCGCAGTGGACGACCACCAAACCAGTAACGCACGTTTCTTGAGTGACCGCAGTGCGGCGATATTGATACCGCAGAATGAGCTTAATGCCGAAGTCCTGGCAAGAATATTGAACGAGCTATTGGATAGTGAAAGTGGTCGTGACAAATTGTTGACCATGGCGCGTCGAGCGCGCGACGTAGACAGGGGAGATGCGGCGTTGAAAGTTGCTCAAATCTGTGGCGCATTGGTGGGGTTATGAAACATAAAATTAAACATATACATTTTGTTGGCATTGGTGGTTCCGGGATGAGTGGAATTGCTGAAGTGCTGCTCAATCTCGGTTATCAAGTGAGCGGATCCGATGTTGGCGTAAACGCTGCGACCAAGCGTCTTAAGAAGCTTGGGGCGGTGGTGTATCTTGGACATGCTGAACAGAATCTAATCGATGTCGACGCGGTAGTGGTTTCTACTGCTGTCGGCGACGACAATACAGAAGTAATGGCTGCTCGTACTCGCCGTATTCCGATAGTGCCGCGCGCGATGATGCTGGCTGAGCTGATGCGCTTGCGCCAGGGGATTGCAGTGGCGGGCACGCATGGCAAGACCACCACGACATCGTTGACCGCCAGTGTGCTGGCCAAGGGTGGCTTTGATCCGACTTTTGTTATTGGTGGCAAGCTAAATAGTAGTGGAACCAATGCCAAGCTGGGTACAGGTGAATTTATTGTGGTCGAGGCAGATGAGTCGGATGCCTCATTCCTGCATTTGCAGCCGATACTCGCAGTGATTACCAACATTGATGCTGACCATATGGAAACATATGGGCATGATTTTGAGAGGCTTAAACAGGCATTCGTAGATTTTATTGAACACCTGCCGTTCTATGGTAGGGCGATAGTGTGCGTGGACGATGCCAACGTTCGTGAAATCTTGCCCCGCATCAGCAAACCGATTACGACATACGGCTTCAGCGAAAGTGCTCATATTCGCGCTGTTGATGTGCATCATCAGGGCGGGCAGATGCGTTTTACCGCGCAATGCCGCCAGAGCGAAATCAATAAGGATCTAGCGATAACACTTAATTTGGCAGGTAAACACAATATTTTGAATGCACTTGCGGCAATCGCAGTTGCTTTGGAAGTGGGCGTAAAAAGTGATGCAATTGTTGCAGCGCTGGGGGAATTTGAAGGAGTGGGCAGGCGCTTTCAAAATCACGGAAAAGTTAGTTTGGACAACGGAGGCAGCTTCGTTTTAATTGATGACTATGGGCATCACCCAGTAGAAATGGTAGCCGCAATTTCTGCAGTGCGCGGTGCGTTCCCTGCCAGACGTTTGGTGCTGGTTTTTCAACCGCATCGTTATACGCGAACCCGTGATTTGTTTGAGGACTTTGTAAAAGTGCTATGCAGCGTTGATGCGCTGGTGTTGGCAGAAGTGTATGCAGCAGGGGAGCAAGCTATTGTCGCGGCGGATGGGCGTGCATTGATGCATGCCTTGCGAGTGGCCGGGCAAAGTGAAGTGCTATTTGTTGAGCAAATGACAGATATGCAGAGAGTGGTTATGCAACTGGCGCGTGATGGTGATGTAGTCGTCACTATGGGTGCAGGATCGATTGCCAGTCTGCCAGATAAGTTGTTGGGAAAAACCGAAGGTGATGCAACGGCAAAAATACCTGCTATCCAAATGCGACGCTCGGATGAGTTATGAATATGGCTGAGTCTAAACATATAACCAGCGCATCGTTGCGCGGAACTATACGACATCAAGTCGATATGAGCCGATATGTCAGTTGGCGTGCAGGTGGTGTAGCAGAGCAGATGTATCAACCAGCAGATATCGAAGATTTGCAGATGTTTATGCGTAATTTGTCACCGGGTGAGCCGTTGCATGTGCTGGGTTTAGGTAGCAATTTGTTGGTGCGTGATGGTGGTTTTTGCGGAACGGTTCTGTTGCTGCATGGTGTCCTGAACGAATTACGTATTAAAAATGATGGAGAAGTATATGCCGAAGCTGGTGTGCCTGGAGCGAAGTTGGCACGTTTTGCTGCATTACACGATCGGGTAGGTGCTTCATTTTTTGCAGGAATACCCGGTACGGTTGGTGGGATGCTGGCGATGAATGCAGGGTGTTACGGTAGTCAGACGTGGGAAAAGGTGTCGAAGGTTATGACTGTGAACCGTCGAGGGGAAACTGCTGTACGTACCTCTGCTGACTATGAGATCGGTTATCGACATGTGGCTTTGCATGATAGCGGCGAAGAATGGTTTGTTGCTGCGTGGCTTAATTTTGAACGAGGGAATGGAGATGTTGCACGTCAGGAAATAAAAACGTTGCTGAACAAGCGTATTAGCAGTCAGCCATTGAGCTTGCCAAACGCTGGTTCTGTATTTCGCAATCCATCCGGTGATCATGCTGCACGTCTTATTGAACAATGCGGGTTGAAAGGCAAGCGCATAGGTGCAGCGCAAGTGTCAGAAAAACACGCCAATTTTATTGTTAATTTAGGCAAGGCAAGTGCAACAAATATCGAACAGCTGATAAATCTGATTCAAACCACAGTGGAGCAACAAACCGGGGTAAGGCTGATATCCGAAGTGCGAATTATCGGTGAACAAAAGAAGGTTGTTGAGTGACGCCCGTGAATACAAATATATCCAATGCTGGTACTTCAAACATTGATCCGGCAGAGTTCGGCAAAGTTGCTGTACTGCTTGGTGGTCGTTCAGCTGAGCGTGAAGTGTCGCTGAATAGCGGGAAGGCAGTATTGGCCGCTTTGCGGCGTAGTGGTGTTAATGCTCATCCCTTCGATCCCGAGGAGTTGCAGTTGCAGTTGCTGGCTGATGAAGATTTTGATCGTGCTTTCATCGCGCTACATGGCCGGTATGGTGAAGACGGTACGGTGCAGGGGGCACTGGAATTATTAGGGATACCTTATACCGGAAGTGGGGTGCTGGCTTCGGCTTTGGCTATGGATAAGTGGCGTACCAAGATGGTATGGCAGGCAGAGAAGCTGCCAGTGCCGGATTATGTATTGCTTGAAGAGCAAAGTGACTGGGAGGCTGTAGTACAACGACTGGGTTTGCCTTTGTTTGTAAAGCCCGCCAATGAAGGTTCGAGTGTGGGCATGACCGAGGTGAAAAAGCTGAATGATTTGCCCGGAGCGTATCGTACTGCTGTCGTGTATGACAAGTTGGTGCTCGCTGAGAAGAATATTGGCGGCGGAGAATATACCGTTGGGATTTTGGGCGAGCAAGCGTTGCCTGTGATCAAGATCGAGCCAGCTCATGGATTCTATGACTATGAAGCCAAATACCTGCGTAATGACACACGTTATTTATGTCCAAGCGGGCTGACTCTAGAACAAGAGATGCAAATGCAGCAGCTCGCAAAACAATCTTTTTCCTTGGTTGGTGGACAGGGTTGGGGGCGCGTTGATTTCCTTATGGATGAAAAAGGTAAGGTATATCTGTTGGAAGCGAATACCTCACCCGGAATGACTGACCACAGCTTGGTGCCAATGGCAGCAAAACATTCGGGCATGAATTTTGATCAACTGGTGTTAAGGATATTGAGGATGACTCATGTGGGATAACGTTGTGTTGCTGCGCATTATCACCAACACGATGATGAATTTCAGTTTGGTCGCGGGATTGTTTGGTGCTGGCTATTACTTATTGCATTTGCCTAGTGCTTTTCCAATTCGCAGTGTGCAGTTAAGTGCTGTGCCTCAGCATGTGAATGCAGGGCAGGTGTTGAGGGTGCTGCGTGATTCAGTTCGGGGGAACCTGTTAACCATTGATCTTAATCATGTAAAAAATAATCTAGAGCAGCTGCCATGGGTTCGTATGGTAAATCTACGTCGTGAATTTCCGGATCGCTTGAGGGTGTTGCTGGAAGAACATCAAGTGCTGGCGTATTGGAATGATAGTGATTTGGTGAATCTTTATGGAGAAGTGTTCACACCAGGAGATGAAGCTAGAGCAGCTGAAGCAGTAGTAGATTACACATCAATCTTTCCTGGAGATGTCGGGCAAGTACGACCGAAATTTATTGGGCCAGCAGGCGCGTCTGCAGAAGTGACAGAACAGTATATGCAATTTAGCAAACAACTTGCCGAGCTGAATCTGCAAGTGAAGCAATTGGCATTGTCACCGCGGCATGCATGGCAAATGCACCTGAGTAACGGCATGGTTTTGGAGTTGGGTCGTGAAGATATGCAACAGCGCTTGGCACGATTTGTGGCGGTATATCCCTACAGCCTTGCTGCGCAGACCATAGTGGATAAAAGTCGGCAGACGACAGGTGCGGGGGCTTATATTGATTTACGTTATCGCAATGGGTTTGCTGTCAGACGGAGTGAAAGTGAGAAAGGATAGATCAGAGGAAATGAGGCAAATGTCTGAAGATGGGTTTGTCTTAATGTCTGCTGATAAGGAGCGCGTGAAATGAGTAGAAGCAAGGAAGCAAAAAATTTAGTGGTAGGGCTAGACATAGGCACATCTAAAATCGTGGCTATTGTTGGAGAAGTGAAACCAGATGGCGGGCTGGAAGTGATAGGCATGGGTATGCATGAATCTTCCGGGCTAAAAAAAGGCATGGTGGTCAATATCGAAGCGTCAGTTACTTCGATACAGCGAGCGCTGGAAGAGGCGGAGCTGATGGCAGATTGCAAGATACACGAAGTTTATACGGGTATTGCCGGAAGTCACATTCGCAGTATCAATTCTCGCGGTATGGTAAAGATTAAGGAAAAAGAGGTTGTGCATGCTGATATTGAAAGGGTGGTAGAAACTGCAAGTTCGATAAGTCTGCCAAGTGACCAACAAATCCTGCACATTCTTGAGCAGGAATTCAGCATAGATGGTCAGGACGGCATCAAAAAACCGCTGGGCATGAGTGGAATGCGACTGGATGTTGAAGTTCACATTGTAAGCGGTGCAGTGTCCGCAGTGCAAAACATCATGAAATGTATTCATCGCTGTGGTTTGGAAGTTAATGAATTAATTTTGCAACCTCTAGCATCAAGCAAGGCGGTGCTTGAAGAAGACGAAAAGGAGCTAGGCGTATGTCTGGTGGATATTGGTGGTGGGACAACCGATATGGCGGTATTTACAGGTGGTGCGATACGACACACAGCTGTGATTCCGATTGCGGGTGATCAGATTACTAATGACATCGCAATGGCTTTGCGTACACCGACGCAGGATGCGGAAGAAATAAAAGTAAAGCACGGTTGCGCACTCCGCCAACTTGTGGAGAGCGGTGTATTGGAAGTGCCTGGTGTGGGAGAACGGGATCCACGCACGTTATCTCGCCAGACATTGGCTGAAGTGATCGAGCCGCGTGTCGAGGAATTGTATTCGTTGGTGCAGCAGGAGCTGCGTCGTAGTGGCTTTGAAGACTTATTGTCATCAGGCATTGTGATTACTGGTGGTAGTAGTGCTATGCAGGGCATGGTTGAGCTGGGAGAGGAAATATTTCACTTGCCGGTACGGCTTGGCGTTCCGAAATATGTAGGTGGTTTGTCGGATGTTGTGAAAACACCACGCATGGCAACGGGAGTAGGACTGTTGTTATATGGATTGGAACATCATCACCGTGATGAGGAGACTCGGATGAAATCGAAATCCTTTGGCGATGTGGTGGCAAGAATGAAAATCTGGTTTCAGGGAAATTTCTAGCAGGTATTCGAGGTGGGTTTTGGGGTTGAGTTTGTAATTTAGAAAAAGGAGATGGCAATGTTTGAAATTATGGAAACGCAAACGCAGGATGCGGTAATCAAAGTGATAGGTATAGGTGGCTGCGGCGGGAATGCGGTTGATCATATGATTGAGCAGGGCGTACAGGGAGTCGAATTTATCGTCATCAATACTGATGCGCAAGCGCTCAATCGCAGCAAAGCGCGTACTCAGTTACAGATAGGTGCGACCATTACCAAGGGTCTGGGTGCGGGAGCAAAGCCATCAGTTGGTCAGGCGGCGGCAGAAGAAGATCGAGACCGGATTAAGGAGATGATTAGCGGCGCGCATATGGTATTTATTACAGCCGGTATGGGCGGTGGCACTGGAACAGGTGCTGCACCTGTTGTAGCTGAAATTGCCCGGGAAATGGATATTCTGACCGTGGCAGTGGTGACCAAGCCATTTAGTTATGAGGGCAATCGGATGCGTCTTGCGAAGGCAGGGATCGAGACTTTGTACGAATATGTCGATTCATTAATCATCGTGCCAAATTCGAAACTGATGGAAGTTCTGGGTAGCGAGGTGACTGTGCCAGAAGCATTCAAGGCGGCAAATGGCGTATTGCAAGGTGCGGTGGCAGGTATAGCAGAGGTAATCAACGTGCCCGGTCTGATCAATGTGGACTTTGCCGACGTGCGCACTGTAATGTCGGAGAACGGTATGGCGATGATGGGATCCGCAATTGCATCGGGGCCAAATCGTGCTCGTGATGCAGCAGAGCAGGCGATAGCAAGTCCTTTGCTTGAGGATGTGGATATGACCGGTGCACGTGGCGTGCTGGTGAATATTACTTCATCATCTCAGCTAAAGCTGAAAGAGATTGATGATGTGATGGAATCTGTTCAGTTTGCCGCAGAAGAGGCGACAGTGATCGTGGGTTCTGTATTTGATGAAACCATGAGTAGTGAGTTGCGCGTAACTGTTGTAGCAACCGGTTTGGGGGATCCGATGACACGTAAGCAGGCAAAGCCTGAAGTTGTCTATCAGAGCCAGGATTTCCAAAGAACCGGTACCCATGATGAGCCGATTGTCAATGAAGGCGTAAACTATCCTGAACTGGATACTCCAGCTTTTATTCGGAGTGGGCGCAGGGCAGCGGTAGATGCCATGGAGAAGTCAGGGATGGAGACGCTGGATATTCCATCTTTTCTGCGTAAACAGGCAGATTAACCATATAGTTAACAAAGTATAATGGGTCGGAGATAAAGTTTGAGTAACATAGAAGTATGGTGCTCGTGATTCGGAGACCAATCCATGGTTGTCGATTTTGAATAGGGGTGTGATAAAATTCTTATATGATTCCAGCACTTAAAACGGCGATGGTTAAACAGCGCACTTTGTCGAGTTCCGTTAGTGTGACAGGGGTCGGCCTGCACAGTGGCGAGAAAGTTACGTTAGGCTTGCGTCCGGCGCCAGCTAATACGGGTATTGTGTTTTGTCGCGTAGATGTAAAGCCTGTCGAACAGCTTCGGGCACATGCAGAGTTGGTGCACGACACACGTTTGTCAACATGTATGGAGCAAAATGGTGTGCGTGTTGCAACCATAGAGCACCTTATGTCGGCATTGGCCGGGTTGGGTGTGGACAATGCTTACGTGGATATAGATAGTGCGGAAGTGCCTATCATGGACGGTAGCGCCGGCACCTTTGTATTTTTACTGCAATCAGCGGGAATCGTTGAGCAGTCAGCTACAAAAAAATTCATACGGATCAAAAAACCAGTGGAGGTCCGGCAGGGTGATAAGTGGGTGCGTTTTGAACCTCACCATGGCTACAAACTAACCTTCACTATCAATTTTTCTCATCCGGTGTTCGCCAACACGGCACAGCATGCAACTGTAGATCTTGGTGAGCATTCATACGTTCACGAGATTAGCCGTGCGCGTACTTTTGGATTTATGCAGGATGTGGAAAATATGCGTGCACAGGGTCTGGCCTTGGGTGGCAGTTTAGATAATGCTATCGTAATGGATGATTACCGGGTGCTGAATGCCGATGGCTTGCGTTTTGAGGATGAGTTTGTTAAACACAAGGTGCTTGATGCAATCGGTGATCTCTACTTATTAGGATACCCATTAATAGGAGCTTTTTCCGGCTATAAGTCAGGACATGCGCTTAATAATGCTTTGCTACGTGAGTTACTCGCTGATGAGCAGGCATGGGAATTTGCTACATTCGATAATGTTGAAGATGCCCCTGACTTCCTGCGACTTCAATTGCAGTCGGCTTAATCTAATGGATAAGATGGATTACCTTCTAGGGCAATTTTGGCGCTGGAATGGGATGTTTATTTGCAGCTTATAAAACTGTAGGGCTTTGTGACTACTTGCTTTCTGAAAATCTCTATATAACTTTCACACTATGATTCTTTACGCCGCAACGATTCTTGTCTCCAGTTTTTTACTATTTCTGGTGCAACCCATCATCGCCAAGCAAATTCTTCCATGGTTTGGCGGTAGTGCGGCAGTCTGGACAACATGCCTAGTATTTTTTCAGGTGGCATTGTTGGCAGGATATGCATATTCGGATTATTCCAATCGGGTGATGAAGCATAAATTGCAAAGCACTATACATATAGTGTTGTTGCTTATGAGTTTGGCGGTGCTGCCAATTATGGCAGCATCCGGATGGAAACCCATAGGAAGTGAGGATCCTATGTGGCGAATCCTGGGTTTATTGGTGGCTACTATAGGCTTGCCATACTTCATGTTGTCCACCACGGCACCGTTGATTCAGTCATGGTTTGCACGGGAACACGCCAATCCCAAAACTGCCGAGCGTGTCTATCGATTTTTTGCATTATCAAATCTGGGTGCAATTATAGGCTTGCTCGCTTATCCGTTCGCTATTGAGATGTGGGTAACAACGCATAGTCAGGCTATTGGATGGAGTGTTGGTTACGCACTTTTTGCGCTGCTCTGTATTGGTAGTGCATGGCGCGCACGACGTTTGACTGATAGTAAAGAGCCTGAGGCGGAAGTGGCTAAACCACTGTTTGATGCTTTGCCGGGTCAGGTAGATATACAAGAAACGAGTTCCAGTGATGCACCGCAGGGAATAGATTATGTGATGTGGTTTGCTCCGGCAGCGCTTGCGTCGATGTTGCTTCTGGCGATAACTAACCACATTACGCAAAATGTGGCATCGATCCCCTTCATGTGGGTGGTGCCATTAACACTTTATTTAATAACCTTTGTGTTGTGTTTTGAAGGTCGCGGCGGCCGCGGTTTCTACGAGCGAAAATTCTGGTTGTTACCAACGTTAATAATCATTTGCTTGATGGCATGGGGCATTACCGCAAAATATGGTTTTTTAGCGATCAATATTGCGATTCCCCTGTATTGCGCAGGATTGTTTTTTGTATGCATGTTCTGTCATGGTGAGATGGCGGCGGCCAAGCCAACCCCACGCTATTTGACACGCTTTTATTTGACAATCTCATTAGGGGGAGCTGTCGGCGGAATGTTTGTCGGGCTTCTTGCACCCAAACTTTTTAACGCCTATTGGGAATTGCCGTTGGGATTGGGTGCCGTAGCGCTAATAGCTATGCTGCTGACTATTCGTTATCTTACTAACTTTGGGCCACGCAAGATTTTTGCTGCTGCTCCGCTGGCAGCTTTGGTAAGCCTGGTTGCGGTAGTTTATTACGGGTATGACTATAACTGGCTTTTGAAAGAAGGCGGCACGATCCATTCAGACCGTAATTTTTATGGGCGCCTGAGTGTCAAGCAATTGGGCCGTAGTGACACCAGTCCGAATACTCATCGTATGTTCATGCATGGAACCATAGTGCACGGTAAACAATACATTTATGAGCCTTACCGTCACATTACTACCAGTTATTATACGGAGGGTTCTGGCGTTGGTATCGCGCTAGCGCATTTCCGTCAAGGTGCACAACGTGTTGGTGGAGTAGGTATGGGTGTGGGTACGATAGCTGCCTACGGGAAGCAGGGTGACCTCTTTAAATTCTACGAAATCAACCCCAAAGTGATTGACATCGCCAGCAACTATTTCTATTACCTAAATGAAAGTCCTGCGCAGATACAAATCGCTCTGGGTGACGGTCGATTGGTGTTGGAGCGCGAACGCCCACAGCAATTTGACGTGTTAACTGTAGATGCATTTTCTGGAGATGCAGTGCCAGTACACCTTGTCACAAGAGAAGCGCTGGCAGTGTATCTGCAGCACATTAGACCTGACGGCGCTGTAGCCTTTCATGTGACTAGTCGGTATTTGAACTTGGCGCCAGTAATTAAAAAATTGGCAGATGATGCGGGATATGGGGTGGTGATGATCGCTGATCGATCTGATGATAATCCCTATGCTTCACATAGTGACTGGGTGATCGTTACTCGAAATAAGAGTTTCCTGACAGCGCAGGAAGTGGTGAAAAAAAGCATCGCAATTGAGTCGATTGAAGGTATGAAAATCTGGACTGATGATTTTAGTAATCTGTTCCGGATACTCAAGTAACGGATGTGTAGATCATGTTAGTCATACGGCTGTTAATCGTAATCGTTGCTTTACTGCTAGTACTTAGTGGTGGTATGTATTTGTTTACGCGCGACAACCGTTATCTCCGCTTTGCATGGCAGACGCTGCGCTTCACGGTGTTTCTGTTGCTAATAGTCGCTTTACTATATGTGCTTGAACGATATGTGCTGGTAGGTTGGCGAATGCTTCTTTAATGCTTGCCTTGTGCCAATTTGGTAAGAGCAGTTTTAAGTGGGGATGTATCTAGTTGCTGGCTGAAGTCGCTAAGTATATTTTGGGTTGTTTTACTAAGCTTGCGTGGCGGTGGCAAGTGATTGCCGCGGTTGAAAGACACTTGCACCTTTACCAGGATTCCGCTAACCTCGCAGCCCTTATTTTGCAACTTGGCGACCATTTCGGGCACAAGTTGGCGCAGTTTAGCTGCGATTGTGGCATTGATTACTGCGATGCTGAGCGTACCCATTTTCAGGCTTAGCACTTGCACTTGATCGGATTGCAGTAAATGTTTTGGTGCGACATCAATGACTTGGCTTTTCAAGGCGGATAGAACCTGCGCTTTAGCCAGTAAAGGCCGAAGCTCTTGATTGCTACTGAGTATTGATCTTAGTTGCTGTGTCACAGGTTCAGCTTACACTCTAAAAGGAATAAAGATGAATATTATTCTAGTTTCCCATCATCTGGCAAAGACCCGCCGTATTTCCCTCAAAGTATGGCAGATTCTGGTGTTGATGCTGTTGATGTCTGGATTAATGCTGGGGGCAGCGTTTGCATTGCAACATACAATAGTACGTTTTGCTCCGGGTGCAATAGGTGAAGGCATGCGCGAAATACTTTCAAGAGCCTATATAGAAGAACGTCAAAAGCAACAATCCAATCTATTTAGCAGTCTGGATGCCATGGCGAGCCGAATTGGGCAAATGCAGTCGCAGGTACAACGTCTGGATTCACTCGGTGTCCGTTTGGCCAAATTGACCGGGATGAAACCGGGTGAATTTCAGTTTGACAAGCTTCCCGCCCAAGGTGGCCCGCTGGTAATTTTGCCAACCCAGAAAATGTCATTAAACGTCCTGGATCAGCAAATGGATAGGTTGATGCAGGTAATTAGCGATCGTAGTGACAAATTGATGGCACTTGAAACTATGTTGTTGCAGAATCAACTGAGTCGTAAATTGCTACCTTCGATTCCACCTGTAAACGTGGGTTGGTATTCCTCGAATTTTGGTTGGCGCATAGATCCGTTTACCAATGCCAATGCGATGCATGAGGGAGTAGATTTTATGGTTGATGCGGGGACGCCAATCCATGCTTCGGCTGGAGGTGTGGTGGCCTATGCAGCCTATCAATCACAATATGGTAATATGGTCGAGATTGATCATGGTAACGAAATCGTTACGCGATACGCGCATGCCTCAAAATTACTGGTGAAGCCTGGCCAAGTAGTGCGTCGTGGAGACAAGATCGCTGAGGTGGGAAGTACTGGGCGATCTACAGGTAATCACTTGCACTTTGAAGTTCGTTATCATGGTGTCGCACAGAACCCTGTGCGCTTCCTGAAAAAAACTTCCAGTTAAGAGAGATGTAGTATGGGTAGGGGTGAGGTGAAAAATTACCTCGCCCTTTATTTTTGTATTTGAAAACTTGAATATTTTGTAGTTTGGGCAAACATGATTTCCAATATGTTAAAAAGCATCTTTGGTAGCCGCAATGATCGCCTGCTAAAGCAGTATCGCGCCACCATCCAATTAATCAATAAGCTGGAACCCGATATTGCCAAGCTGAGCGATACGGAATTGCAGGGCAAGGCCGACAATTTCAGGCAGCGCTTCGTAGCAGGGGAATCGCTGGATGCTCTGCTTCCAGAGGCCTTTGCCGTAGTGCGCGAAGCAAGTTCGCGTGTGCTCGGGATGCGGCATTTCGATGTGCAGCTGATAGGTGGGATGGTTCTGCACCATGGCAACATTGCAGAGATGCGCACTGGTGAGGGCAAAACGCTGATGGCGACACTGCCGGCTTATCTGAATGCAATTTCAGGAAAGGGCGTGCATGTTGTTACTGTGAACGATTATTTGGCTAGTCGTGATGCGGAATGGATGGGCAAGATTTATCGATTTCTTGGTTTGTCTGTTGGCGTGATTCTCTCGCAGATGCCATCCAGCGACAAACAAGCCGCTTATGCCGCTGATATTACCTATGGCACCAATAATGAATTTGGTTTCGACTATTTGCGTGACAACATGGCGACACAGGCCAATGAACGCTTTCAGAGACCACTCAACTTCGCAATCGTAGATGAAGTCGACTCGATCCTAATTGATGAAGCACGGACCCCTCTGATTATTTCGGGGCAGGCTGAAGATAATGTGGATATTTACGTGCGCGTAGATAAGTTGGTGTCACAGTTGGAACGCCAAGCCGAGGAAGAGGGGCCGGGCGATTTCAGTGTTGATGAGAAGAACCAACAGATATTGTTGACAGAGTCTGGACATGAAAATGCCGAGAATATACTCACTCAAGCTGGCCTGTTGCCGGAAGGAGGAAGTTTATACGATCCGGCAAATATCACCCTGATACATCATTTATATGCGGCATTGCGAGCACATAATCTGTTCTTCCTTGATCAGCATTATGTGCTGCAGGATGGTGAGGTGGTAATAGTTGATGAGTTTACCGGTCGGTTGATGACCGGACGTCGTTGGTCGGATGGTTTGCATCAGGCTGTGGAAGCCAAAGAAGGTGTGCCTATCCAGAAAGAGAATCAGACGCTGGCATCGATCACTTTTCAGAATTATTTCCGCCTATATGCCAATCTGTCTGGTATGACGGGAACTGCGGATACCGAGGCTTACGAATTCCAGCAAATATACAATCTGGAAACTGTGATTATCCCACCGCATCGTCCGACTATTCGTAACGACATGATGGACAAAGTCTTCCTCACTGCCAAAGAGAAGTATCGTGCCGTAAGCAATGACATCAAGGATTGTTATGAGCGTGGCCAGCCAGTATTGGTGGGCACTACCTCGATTGAGAATTCCGAGTTGCTCTCGCAATACCTTGATAAGGAAAACATGCCGCATCAAGTGTTAAATGCCAAACAACATGCTCGTGAAGCCCAGATTATTGCGCAGGCGGGGCAGCCGAAGATGGTAACTATTGCCACTAATATGGCTGGACGTGGTACAGATATCGTGCTTGGTGGCAATGTCGAGAAGCAGATTGAGTTAATTCGTGAAGACACCAGTTTAGACGAAGCTACCAAAGAGCAGCGTTGTGCCGAGTTGGAGGCGGGATGGCAGCAATTGCATCAGCAGGTGTTGGACAGCGGTGGTTTACATATGATTGGAACTGAACGGCACGAATCGCGTCGGGTAGATAACCAGTTGCGTGGGCGATCTGGTCGGCAAGGTGATCCGGGCTCTAGTCGTTTTTACTTGGCATTGGATGACCAGTTGCTGCGTATCTTTGCCTCTGACCGGGTTGCGGCGATTATGAATAAATTCAAATTGCCTGAGGGTGAGGCGATTGAACATAACTGGGTGACCCGTGCCATTGAGAATGCACAGCGTAAAGTAGAGGCTCGCAACTTCGATATGCGCAAGCAGATTCTCGAATATGATGATGTTGCAAGCGATCAGCGTAAGGTCATCTATATGCAACGTACCGAGTTGCTGGAAAGTAAGGATATATCCGAAACCATCAGTGCGATGAGAGACAATGTGCTGGAAGATACGATTAGTTTGTCTATTCCTCCCCACGCCATGGAAGAGCTATGGGATGTGCCTTCTCTCGAAAAGACCCTGGCTGCTGAATTCCGTCTGGAATTGCCATTGGTGAAGTGGCTTGAAGAGGACAATGACTTGGACGAAGAGGGCTTGCGTGCACGAATAAAGGAGCAGGCGCGAGTTCAATATCAGGAAAAAGTAGAGCTGGTGGGAGCGGAGTCCATGCATCATTATGAGAGTGCCATTATGTTGCAAAGTGTTGATGTACATTGGCGTGAACATTTATCTGCCTTGGATCATTTGCGTCAAGGTATTCATTTGCGCGGCTATGCGCAAAAGAATCCGAAACAAGAATATAAGCGTGAAGCATTTGAATTGTTTTCCATGATGCTGGATGCAATCAAGCGCGAGGTGACGCAAATATTAATGACCGTACAAGTTCGAAATGAAGAGGATGTCGAAATGGCAGAAGCGCCACATGAACTTCAAAATGTGCAGTATCATCACTCTGATTACGATCAGGCGTTGGCGCAGTCAGATGGAGAGCAGCCCGAAGAAGAACGTAAACCATTTGTGCGCGATGGGCGCAAGGTGGGTCGCAATGACCCATGCCCATGTGGGTCAGGAAAGAAATACAAGCAGTGCCATGGTAAATTGAGCTAATTGATAGGGAGTAAGGTGATGACATTAATCATTGATACGCTGAGAACCTCAACGATTACCCAGGAATTAAACGATGCGGAGATGGAGATTCTCGCCACTCTGTTCGAAATTAAGGACTACAAAGCAGGCACGGTAATTATCAAGCAGGGAGATGATCACCCGGACAACTTGTATATTCTTGCATACGGCGATATAGAGGTAAAAATCAAGAGTGGTAAGGAGGAGTCAAGTCTCCACATACTCAAGCCTGGTGACTTGGCAGGGATTATTAATTTTGTAGGTGGCCTGCAAAGCAGCGCGACACTTTGTGCGGTGGGAGATACTAAGGTCATAGTTCTGGAGCGAGAGAAGTTCGAGACGCTGATTAACTCTCATCCTATGCTGGTCTACAAAGTGATGCGCGGTGTGGTGCGTAATGTTCATGGTATTGTTCGGCGGGTTAATAGCGAAACGGCTGAATTGAGCAACTATATATATCGAGCGCGCGGCCGTTACTGATTAAATTACTACTCACTGTATAAACCAATAGCCATGAGTTCTGTGGTGGCTGATGACGGAAAGTATGTAACGATTTCCGTAGGATTACGCGGCAACATCTCAGTAAATAAATTCTTATGCCAGTCAATCTGACGCCGCCCGTAGCGGCACAACTACTACCCGTTTCGGGAATCACTTTGGGTATCGCGGAAGCGAATATCAAACAACCCAATCGTAAAGATCTATTGGTGATGCAATTGTGTGCAGGTGCGCGTGTTGCTGGTGTATTCACAAAAAACCGTTTTTGTGCCGCGCCAGTAATCGTTGCACGTGAACATCTCGCCGGCACTGATGGCATCCGCGCATTGCTGGTCAATACGGGTAATGCCAACGCTGGTAACGGTGAGCAGGGCATGAAAGATGCTCGTGCAAGCTGTGCTGCGTTGGCCGGGTTACTAGGCTGCAAGGCCAACCAGATACTGCCATTTTCCACCGGCGTGATTATGGAACCATTGCCGATAGCGAAGATTGCAGCAGGCTTGCCGGCGGCTGTTGCCAATATGTGTGCAGATAACTGGTTAGCTGCCGCCAATGCCATTCTGACTACAGACATTGTCGCAAAAGCTATTTCCAAACAGGTAGTAATTGATGGTGTAACCATAACGATTACTGGTATCTCCAAAGGGTCCGGCATGATTCACCCGAACATGGCGACCATGTTGGGTTATATCGCTACTGATGTGGCAATAGCGCAACCCTTACTTCAAATAATGGTAAACGAGGCCAGTGATCGATCATTTAATTGCATCACAGTAGATGGCGATACATCGACCAACGACGCGCTGATGCTAATTGCTACGGGTAAAAGTGCTCTGTCGGAAGTGAATGCTAGCGACAGCGAAGCGGCTAAGATATTACAAGCGGCAATCAATGAGGTTGCGATTTATCTGGCAAATGCCATTGTGCGTGATGGTGAAGGGGCGACCAAATTCATCACCGTGCATGTTGAAGGTGGGAAGAGTAATGCGGAGTGTAAAAAAATTGGCTACGCTATTGCACGCTCGCCATTGGTCAAGACTGCATTCTTTGCCTCTGATCCAAATTTGGGTCGTATACTTGCGGCGATTGGCTATGCCGGGATTGATGATCTGGATGTTAATGCACTAAAGCTCTATCTCGGTGATGTGCTGGTTGCCGAAAATGGTGGACGAACAGATAGTTACCGAGAGGAAGATGGTCAACGTGTCATGCAGCAAAGTGACATCACGATACGTGTGGTATTAAATCGTGGTAATGCTGAGGCAACGTTATGGACCTGCGATTTTTCCTATGATTATGTAAAAATCAACGCTGGTTATCGCAGTTAATTTTAGTTTTGATAGGAGAGAAATATGGATAACGGACTTAAAAATAATTTCTTTAGGTTGATTCTGCTTGTGATTACTTTTACGGTCATTGGTTGTGGTGAGCAGCCACAGACTGATACAGTCAGTTACAAGGAAGGTATTGATGCGTATGCCAAAGGTGAATATTCTGTCGCACTGAAAAAGTTACAGCCATTGGCAGAGCGTGGCAACTCCCAGGCACAGTTTTACCTTGGATTGATGTACAGCAAGGGTGATGGTGTGCAGCAAGATTACAGTACGGCTGGGGTTTGGTGGAACAAGGCGGCGGAACAGGGAGATATGAAGGCTCAGGAAAATCTTGGTTTGCGCTATGCAAAAGGGCAAGGGGTAGAGCGGGACTGGGTACAAGCTGACAAATGGTTCAGTATTGCAGCGGCATCCGGAAAAGAAACTGCCATCAACAATAAAAAGACAGTTGAAGTACACATGCAACCCGAAGATATAGCCGAAGCTAATGCACTGGCCAAAGAGTGGTTGGAGAAGCACAAGAAGTAATACCGTATTTAAGCGCGTCAGCTAAAGCGGGGTATATATACTGCATGATGGATAAACTGGATCGATTTTTTGATCGCGCTGAACGACTGCTGGAGAAGCTGGAGCATCTTCTGCCGAAATCTGCCATGGGGAGCACGCCGGACTGGGATGTGGCTCATGCTTTCCGTTGGGAACAAGGTAGCTTGGTTGCTGTGCCAAAATTTCATCGCATTCAGCTTGCTGACCTGCTAGGCATCGAGGAGCAAAAGCACTTAATCAAGCAAAATACCCATCAGTTCGTGCAAGGCCGTCCGGCCAACAACGTACTGCTCAGCGGATCACGCGGCACCGGTAAGTCATCACTGGTGAAGGCTTTACTTTACGAATATGCTACCGAAGGTTTACGTCTGATCGAAGTCAGAAAACTGGCACTGGCAGACCTGCCGCGCATTATCGAGCAGGTCACGGGCCGTCCGGAGCGCTTCATCCTGTATTGCGACGATCTCTCATTCAATGCCGGCGAGGAGGGTTATCAGACACTCAAGGCTGCACTGGATGGATCGCTGGTGTCATTTTCTGACAATCTACTGATCTATGCCACATCCAATCGCCGCCACCTGATGCCGGAATCGATGAAAGATAATCTTGCTACGGAATATGTCGGTGACGAGATTCACCCCGCAGAAAGTGTGGAAGAAAAGATTTCCTTGTCCGAGCGTTTCGGTTTGTGGGTATCGTTTTATCCTTTTTCTCAGGACGAATATCTGGCCATTGTTGCTCATTGGTTGAGTCATTTTGGATCAGTAGATGAGATGGATGAAGTGGTGCGGCAAGCAGCACTGCAGTGGGCAATACAGCGGGGATCACGGAGTGGCAGGGTGGGGTGGCAGTTTGCGAGGGATTGGGCAGGGAGAAGGTAGGCAGGGTATCGCTAAACTTAATCCAACCTACATGCTGAAAGTTAGAGATTCAACATTGAACAACCCGATTGAAAAAACCAAAATTGTCGAAGTCGCCGCCGCCGTCCTTCAAAGACCAGACGGCACATTTTTATTGGCCCAACGTCCTCCCGACAAAATCTGGGCCGGTTATTGGGAATTCCCCGGTGGCAAGATCGAGCCCGGCGAAACACCTCATCAAGCGCTGGTGCGCGAGTTGCGTGAGGAGCTAGGCATCACTGAGACAACCGCTTATCCTTGGGTGACTCGCGTATTTACCTATCCACACGCAACAGTGCACCTGAATTTCTTTCGTGTGACGGCGTGGTGCGGCGAGTTGCATCCACATGAGGGGCAGGCCCTTTCCTGGCAGCGAGTGCCGGACGTTACAGTCTTGCCAGTTTTACCCGCCAATGATCCTGTCTTGCGTGCGTTGGAGTTGCCAGATTTATATGCGATCAGCAATGTGGCGGAATTGGGCGAACAGGAGTTCATGAAGCGGCTGGAAGCTGCGTTACATAAAGGATTACGGCTGGTGCAGTTGCGCGAGAAGAATTATTCGCGAGATGAAATGCGGCTGCTGGCGTTAAAGATATTGCCTGTACTACGACAATATGGCGCACGCCTGATTCTCAACTCAGATATAGAGTTAGTGAAAGAAATTGGTGCAGATGGGGTGCAGCTTACTGGTGCGCAGCTTGCTGAGTTGAGTGTGCGCCCGGAAGTGGATTGGTGTGCAGCCTCATGCCATAACATGGAAGAGTTACGTCGTGCCGAAGCACTGGGTTGTGATTTTGTGATGTTGAGTCCGGTATTGCCAACAAAATCGCATCCTGGAGCAGCACATCTGGGTTGGGAGAACTTTTCTGCTATTGCGTCGGACTCATCTATCCCGGTATATGCGTTAGGTGGTTTGACGCATCTTGATATGCAGACTGCATGGCAGCATGGCGCGCATGGGGTTGCTTTACTGCGTCAGGCTTGGTGATTCATCCTCCATTATCATCGCTGATACTGTGTTGGCTTCCAAACTTGCTCCTAGTCGTGCTGAATTGCACTGCCTGCGTCACAAGCTTGTTGCCGCCTTATCTCAGTTTCGAAATGAAACCGGAATAGGATCTCCAAGAAATTCCTGCTCTGTTTCATGTAGTTCGACATGATATTCTTCGTTGGCCCATTTACCCAAGTCGACCAGCTTGCAGCGTTCGCTGCAAAAGGGGCGTGCGAGATTGTTGGTGTCCCACTGGTGCTCTTTGCCGCATTGCGGGCAATTTACAACGGGTGGTGAGAGAGGTGGCATGATCAGGCAAGACTGCAAAAGGTTAATTCGAACGGGACATCCTGTTCAAACAGGGTGGATTTTGCAGCAAAGTCTGCCTTAATGAAACGAATATTAAGGGCGTATTTGTTGGCGCTCACTTCTGGTATACAGGGCAGTTCACTATCCAGCCTTACCCGTATTATCTGGGCAATACGTCCTCCCTGCATTTGTTGAAATGTGCCCTGCGTGGCAGTAAGGTTGAGTAGTTTTCCGTTCTCTCGTAGTAGTCGCAAAATGATCTTTAGGGCAGCAAGTATAGGTAGAAATGGAGCTAGCCATGAGCGCAGATTTTCTTTCCGTGAATCAGACTCTTGCTGCTGCCAGTAGTGATAGGACGGCAGATCGAATTCGCATGTGCCTCCCGGTATTACGGCGCGTTGTTTGATGCCCATCAACCATTCATTTTCACGCAGTTGCTGCCCAATCTTGCCGGTCATGGATAATAGATTTGCGGAAGCCTGGTCAATTTCGTCAAGTATGGTTTCTAGTGCATCTTCAGAAATATTGGGGTTGTTATGCAGGCCAGATAGTGAGCGCTTTTGACGTTCAAGCACTTGTAATAGGTCGGATTTCAAATCGGCTCGACAGGCGACTTCCAGTATTTCCAGCAGAGTGATTAATGCTGCATGATGATCCATGCCGCTTTCTTGTTCAGTGAAATGGTTTATGCGTGCGAACAAGTCCTCCAAGCGCAACATGGTGCGCACTTTTTCACTAATGGGGAATTCATAACTAATCACGCCGTTTTGGTCTCCATGAGATTGGAACAGCCTTGTGGTAAAAGATATATTGTATCGCCAGCCACTGTCAATTTGTGTTCAAGTAGCGTTTATGTAACGTGGCGGCCTGTGTAACTAAATTATCCATGTCAGAGTCATTATGTATTATATCGTCAGCCATTCGCAGTCGCTCAGGACGAGGAGTTTGCTGCGCAATGATATTGTTTATCTCTGGTTTGCTCATGCTGCTGCGTGAAATAACACGGTTAGTCTGGGTTTCCTCATTGCAATCCACCACCAATGTTCGTTGAATCAATTGTTGAAATGCCGGGCTTTCGGGCAGGAGTGGGACAATAACGATGATATAGGGGCTGGTATGCAATTGCAGTATTTGTGCTTTGACCTGTTCCAGTATCAAGGGATGTAAAATCATTTCCAGCCGTTTCTTTTCAGTGATATCAGAGAAAATCAACTCACGCATTTTATCGCGATTCAGTGCGCCATCATTATTGATGTAATCGTTGCCAAAGGTCGAGCGGATAGTCGGGATGGCAATACCATCGGACTGGGTCAGGTGATGTGCGAGTACATCTGTATCTATGATTCCCGCACCAAGCTTGTTAAACAAATCCGCTACTGTGCTTTTCCCGCAACCAATTCCACCGGTGAGTCCAACGCAGAGTTTTTTGGATGCGGTCGTGCTGAATGTTGCTGATGAATCGGCAGGGTTCATGGAGCCGAAAGTAGTTGCAGGTATTCCTGTGTCAGTGTTTGCCCCCAAAATAGTGCGATAAGCCCACCTCCGGCAAGGTAGGGGCCGAAGGGAATGGGAATATTGCGACCGTGCTTGAGTACTACCATCAGGGTGATGCCGACTATTGCCCCTACCAGCGAGGATGACAGAATGATCAGCGGCAACATTTCCCACCCCATCCATGCACCCAGTGCTGCCAGCAGCTTGAAATCACCGTAGCCCATGCCTTCTTTGCCAGTAAAAATTTTGAATAGCCAGTACACACTCCACAGTGCAAGGTAGCCAATAACTGCGCCCAGTACTGCGTTGTGCAAGCTGGTATAAACACCAGACATGTTGAACAGCAGGCCTGTCCAGAGCAAGGGCAAAGTAATGTCGTCCGGTAGTAGCTGAGTATCAAAATCGATGGCTGTTAGAGCTAATAATGCCCAAATGAACAGTAAGGCACCAACGGCTGACCAGCCGAACCCAAAATGCCAGGCCGTGTAGGCACATAGGATGCCGCTGATTGCTTCGACGATAGGGTATCGTACGGAGATCGTTGCGGCGCAACCTTTACATTTGCCGCGTAGTAGCAAATAACTCACGATAGGGATGTTTTCCCATGCGCTGATGACATGACCGCAGTGCGGACAGGCAGACCGTGGAACAATGAGATTGTAAGGGGGGGTATTTGTTGATTTATCAACAGATTGTGTAAGCGAGTCATCATTAGTTAACTCGGCGCATTGTTGCTGCCAACCTAACTCCATCATCTTGGGCAAACGATGGATAACTACATTGAGGAAACTGCCAACCATCAGACCTAATAGGGCACAAACGATGATAAAGGCTGGGGATGAGGATTGAACTATTTGGATTAATTCGGTCATGTGGCGCGTAATTGGAAAGAAGAATATTTAAAAGTTATTGGAGTGCAGGTCATAAGTGGCAATCCAGGCGTGCTTGGCACACTCATTTGATCACTACAATGAGTCTAGGCGGAACATAACGAAAGCAAAAGCGATACTTAGTGTTCTGAGTTAAACCACTTCGCCCATTTTGAAAATAGGCAGGTACATCGCGACGACCATGCCACCAATCAGCGTGCCGAGTACCACCATAATGACGGGTTCCATCAGGCTGGAAATTGCAGCTACAGCATCATCCACCTCAGCTTCAAAGAAATCAGCCACTTTGCTAAGCATAGAATCAAGAGAGCCAGCTTCTTCACCGATGGCGACCATTTGTAACACCATACTAGGGAACACTTCGGTGTTCTGCATGGCGGCGGTCAGGCTGTTACCGGTACTTACCTCGTGCTGTATTTCTTTAGTTGCATCGAAATACACTGCATTCCCAGCTGCACCTGCAACTGAATCAAGTGATTCGACCAAGGGAACGCCAGCAGCAAACATAGTGGAAAGTGTACGAGTCCAGCGGGCAATAGTGGCTTTACGAATCAGCTCACCAAAAATTGGTAGTTTTAGGAGGATTATATCCATAACTCTTTGTAATTTTTTACTGCGCTTCCAAAAATAGAAAAACAAGTAAAGTCCGCCACCAGTACCGCCAAAAATTGCCCACCAATATGCAACAAAGAAATCGGATATGGTCATTAGGAGTAAGGTCGGGGCGGGCAAGTCAGCGCCAAAGTTAGAGAATAGTTCCTTGAACGCAGGAATCACAAAAATCATGATTACGGCGGTAATGATGAAAGCTACCACGATGATGGATATTGGATAGAACAGTGCAGATTTGATCTTGCTCTTAAGTGCCTGGGTTTTTTCCATATAGGTGGCCAGGCGTTCCAAGAGGCCATCCAGGATACCTGCAGCCTCACCTGCGCCAATCAGGTTGCAATACAGATCATTGAAATATAGTGGGTACCTTTGGAAAGCTTGCTGCAAGCTACTGCCGGTCTCCACCTCGGTTTTGATATCTTGCAGTAAGCGGGTGACGGACGGATTGCTGTGTCCTTTGCTGACGATATCAAAAGATTGTAGTAGCGGTACACCGGCTTTCATCATGACAGCAAGCTGGCGTGTGAACAAGGTAATATCTTTGGCAGTAATGCTTTTTCCTGAACTACGCTGGCGTTTTACTTTTATTACGTTGACACCCTGGCGACGCAAATGTGCAGATACACTTGCCTCGCCAGGTGCGCGCATCTCCCCTTTGATTATCTTGCCGGACTTATCCTTGCCTTCCCAGGCATAAATGAATTCTTTTGCTTTTTGTGTCTTTGGTGCAGCAGCCATAGTGTCTCCCTTGGGTCACTAAATAAATGTTGCGGGCATGATGCCGAGCTTTATGCATCTTGTAAAGCTGAGGTGACAGGAGGTATTAATACTGACTCATAAGTTGGTGTAAAAAATACGTTTAGTCAGGGATACAGCTCTAATGTTGTAATTTCGGTCGTGCCGGGAAAATACGCGCGACTTTTACGATGCGATCCTGAGTCTGAATAATCTCAATCGGGTAGTCGGCAATCTTCAGGCTGGTGCCTGTTTCGGGGATGTCTTCAAGATGTTCCAATATAAGGCCGTTTAGTGTTTTTGCACCTTCCAAGGGCAGGTGTAGCCCTAGCTTGCGATTCAGTTCACGCAAACTGCTGCTGCCCTCCAGCAGAAAGCTACCGTCTTCATGCCGTAAAAATTTGCCAGATTGCGATGGGGCTTGGGTAGTAAATTCCCCTACTATTTCCTCAAGAATATTTTCTAGCGTCACCAAACCGAGAAGTTCTCCATATTCATCAACCACCAAGCCTAGCCGTCTGTGGCGCTCTTGAAACTGTTGTAGTTGTTTGAGCAATGGCGTATCGGAAGGAATGAAATAGGGTTCTTGGAGGATTGTGCGTAGCTGGGAAATATCCAGTATCGTTTCATGCAGAAGAGACGGCACACGTTTGACATGTAGGATGCCAATGACGTTGCTGGGTGAATCAGCATAAACGGGTATCAAGGTGTGATGACAGGTCATAATCTGCTGACGCAATTCTTGCGTCTCTGCGTTGATATCCAGCGCTTCGATCTGACTACGTGGAATCATTACATCATTAACGGTGATGCGCTCAAGATCCACCAGATTCAGCAGCATTTTTTGGTGTTTGCGCGGCAGAAAGTGCTCTGCATCCAACACCAGTCCGCGCAGCTCTTCCAGTGTCATTTTTTGTTTGCTTTGATCGGTTTCAATTTTGATACGCATTATCCAAAACATCACTTTGACTATACCGCCAGCCACAGCAACCATGGGGCTGAATAATGTGATCAACGGAGAGAGCACATAGCTTGCAGGTAAAGCAACACGCTCTGGAAAGCTCGCTGCAATGATCTTGGGCATGATCTCGCTGAAAATCACCAAAGCGAAGGTAAGTGCCAGCGTTCCGAGCAAGATAGCCCAATCGTTTTGTCCGAACAGACGAAAAATGATGATATTGGTAATTGCCGCCGCCGCAACATTTAACAGGGTATTCCCCAAAAGTATAGAGCCGAGCAACTTGTCAACTTTGCTGAGGAGGCGTTTGACCAGTTTGGCACTGCGATTCCCTTTGCGTACGAGGCTGTTCAGGCGATAGCGGTTGATTGCCATCATGCTGGTTTCTGAGCCGGAAAAGAATGCGCTGCACAGCAACAAGAGGAACAGAATGCCGAATAATACTTCGAGAGGAATGTTGTCCAAGGTTTAGAATTTCATTCTACAATGACGGGCTGAATAGTGTGCGACCTATCAAGCGGTGTCAAGCTTTGCGCATGTTACTTATCAACATAAGCACGATGCCGCCAGCCACCATAGGCAAGCTCAGCCATTGTCCCATACTCATGCCCAAAGACAGCAGTCCGAGAAAATTGTCCGGCTCACGGGTGAATTCAACCAGAAAGCGGAAACTGCCATAACCGATCAGGAATAGTCCTGACACCATGCCTGTCGGACGTGGTTTACGCGCATACAGCCAAAGTATCGTAAATAGCAATAAACCTTCCAATGCAAATTCATATAGTTGCGAGGGGTGTCGGGGCAGGCTATCCACCTTGGGGAAAACCATTGCCCATGGAACATCGGACGGGCGCCCCCACAATTCTCCGTTAATATAATTGCCTATTCGTCCGAATGCGAGTCCTGGAGGCACCAATGGAGCAATGAAGTCGGTAATAAACAACCATGAAAGCTTATGTCTGTGTGCAAACAGAGCCATTGCAATGATTACACCAAGAAAACCGCCGTGGAACGACATGCCGCCTTGCCATACTGCAAAAATCTCCAGCGGGTGTGTCAAATAATGAGAGGCCTTGTAAAACAGCACATAGCCCAGTCTCCCACCCAGAATCACCCCAAGCACTCCGTAGAACAGTATGTCGTCAAGCATTTTAGGGGACCATGCAGTCCAAGAGTGATTGGTGATGCACCAGCGTCCCAGCCAGAGAAAAGTCATAAATCCGGCCAGATACATCAGACCATACCAATGGATACCGTAGGAGCCGATGTGTATTGCGATAGGGTCGAATTGCGGGTGAACGAGCATGTGCGAATCGGGTAGAATCAATTCTTGAATTATACGGGTATCCTAGTAAATCGTTTAAATTCGCGCGAAATTCATAATAAAGCTAAAGGGGGGGAGTATGACCACGGTACAGCAACTGAATAAACAATTCGGCATAGGTGAGCAGTTGATTTTTCGTGAGGATTCCAGCGGGTTGATTGTCGCTGAGATTAATAATGCAGAAGCAACGGCAACTTTATGCTTGCAGGGCGCACATCTGATGAGCTGGAGGCCAAAAAACCAGGCTGTGCCGGTTGTGTGGTTATCACGTGACGCCAAGATGGCAGCAGGGAAATCGATACGTGGTGGTGCGCCGGTGTGTTGGCCATGGTTTGGTGCACATGCAAGTGAGGCAGGTTTTCCCGGCCATGGTTTTGCACGCACAGTGCCATGGCAGGTGGTTGAGTCAGGTAGTGATCCTGATGGTGCGACACGTTTGAAGCTGCGAATAATGGAAAGTGAAAGGACTCAGGCGCAGTGGCCTCACACATCAACGGTGGAACTGGCAGTGATTGTCGGACAAGCTTTACGTATGGAATTGATCACTGAGAATAATGGTGCGGCCGATTTCGAAATCGGTGAAGCGCTACACACCTATTTACAAATCAGCGACATAGGTGAGGTGAGTTTGACAGGGCTGGACGGTTGTGACTATTGGGATAAAGTTGGTGGCTCCGCACTCAAAAAGCAAGAAGGAGCGGTCACATTCTCAGGGGAAACAGATCGTGTCTATATCAACACTGCTGCAGAGTGCGTGATAGAAGACCAAAAATTACAGCGCCGCATTCATATTACCAAGACAGGAAGTCTTTCCACCGTCGTTTGGACGCCCTGGCTTGAAAAAGCAGAGAAAATGGGTGACATGGGGCAGCCTGCAGGCTGGCGGGAAATGGTTTGCGTGGAATCAGCGAATGCGATTGATAATACAGTGAAAGTTCCGGCCGGATCCACGCATGCGTTGATAGTTGAGTATCGGGCCGAGTCTATATAACCTACGAGCTGACTATAGTTTGTCCTGAAAAGTGGGTTGGCAAAGTGCGTGTAGTTGTTTAAAATCGCCGGTGAAGGCGAAAACCTTCTGTTAAATAGTTCAGGGTTTTTTATTATAAATTGGAGAAAAAAGTAATGAAATTTATCATTGTTAGCATGATTACAGCAGCAGGTTTGATGGTTGCAGGCAGCGCATTGGCAACAGATATGCCACCTTTGGCAAAGAAGATGAATTGCACTGCATGCCATGCAATTGACAAGAAGCTTGTTGGCCCAGCTTGGCAGGCAGTGGCAGACAAATATAAAGGCGATGCTGGCGCTAGGGATGCGCTGATGGTTAAAGTGTCCAAAGGTGGTTC
>Ga0316187_10000654_pt1 | contig 28001 bp, 23 predicted proteins | sample CroRivburrow1_MG_FD_204927 | JGI IMG/M metagenome (GOLD analysis project Ga0316187, IMG submission 204927) | Coastal sediment microbial communities from Maine, United States - Cross River worm burrow 1 | ecosystem: Environmental > Aquatic > Marine > Coastal > Sediment | place: USA: Maine... | reverse complement strand
TTGAAATGGCAGACGTAACCATGCGCCAGATGCTAGAGGCTGGCGTGCACTTTGGTCATCAGACCCGTTACTGGAACCCCAAGATGGCACCGTTCATCTTTGGCGAACGTAACAAAATCCACATTATCAACCTCGAAAAGAGCCTACCCCTGGCGCGCGAAGCCGCTGCCTTTGTGAAGGCAACCATTGCCGATGGCGGCACAGTCCTGTTCGTCGGCACCAAGCGAGCCGCGCGCGAAGCTGTGCGGACGCATGCGGTGCGTTGCGAAATGCCGTTTGTCAGCCAGCGCTGGCTCGGCGGCATGCTCACCAACTACAAGACCATTCGCCAGTCGGTCAAGCGCCTCATGACGCTAGAGCAGATGTCGGAAGATGGTTCGTTCGAGGGACTCACCAAAAAAGAAGTTCTTGGCCTGAGTCGCGAGCAGGAGAAACTTGAGCGCAGTCTGGGCGGCATCAAGAAGATGCGGTCGCTGCCGGACGTGATGTTTGTTGTAGACGTTGAGCACGAAGACATCGCGATCCGTGAAGCGCGCAAGCTCGGCATTCCAGTCGTAGCAATCGTTGACACCAACTGCTCGCCGGAAGGTGTTGACTACATCGTTCCCGGCAACGACGACGCCATGCGTGCCATCGAACTGTACTCAGGCATGATTGCCGACGCGGTTCTTGACGGCAAGTCATCCTTGCCCGAAGTGGCTCTTGGCGAAGACGAATTCGTTGAACTCGACGAAGAAGGTAAGCCGAAGAAGACGCGCGCCAAGAAGAGGGCTGCCAAGAAGCCAGGGACGAAGAAAAAGCCGGTCAAGAAGACAGTTGCCAAGAAGGCACCGGCCAAGAAAGCTGACGCTGAAGACAAAGCTGACGACAACAAAGCCGAGAAGAAGGTAGAGGCCAAGGCCGAAGAGAAGGCTGACGACAACAAAGCCGAGAAGAAGGTAGAGGCCAAGGCCGAAGAGAAGGCTGACGACAAGAAAGCCGAGAAAAAGGTAGAGGCCAAGGCCGAAGAGAAGGCTGAAGAGAAAGTCGAGACAAAGGTCGAGGCCAAGAAAGTCGAGAAGCCCGCCAAGGCTAAAGCCGAAGCTGACGTCGACGACAAGGCGGAGGAAAAGTAATGTCTATCACTGCATCCATGGTGAAAGAACTTCGCGAGCGCACCGGCGCCGGCATGATGGAGTGCAAGAAAGCACTCGTCGAAGCAAACGGCGATCTCGATGCTGCTGCGGAAGCGTTGCGCATGTCCGGTCAGGCGAAAGCTGACAAGAAAGCCGGCCGTGTTGCTGCCGATGGCCGCGTAGTCATCAAGAAGGACGGCAACAAGGCTGTCATCGTTGAAGTCAACTCTGAGACGGATTTTGTCGCCAAGGACGAGAACTTCGTCGGTTTCGCGGAAGCTATCGCTGATGTCGTTCTTGCCTCGGGCGAGACGGATGTTGCTGCACTGGCATCACAGGACATCGGCGAGGGTCATTCGGTCGAGCAGGCTCGTACCGACCTCATCCAGAAAGTTGGCGAGAACATTTCGGTGCGCCGCGCGTCGGTTGTTGAAGCAGCTGGTCCGATCGGTTGCTACACGCACGGTGCGCGCATCGGTGCGATCGTAGCGCTTGAGGGCGGCGATGAAGAGCTGGCACGCGATATCGCCATGCACGTTGCCGCGATCAACCCGGTTTGTGTCGACGAGTCGGGTGTACCGGCTGATTCGCTGGAGCGCGAGCGGCGTATCTTTACGGAACAGGCGGAAGCCTCCGGCAAGCCGGCCGAGATCATCGAGAAGATGGTTACGGGCCGAGTTGCGAAGTTCCTGAAAGAGATCACGCTGGTTGGCCAGCCGTTTGTCAAAGACCCGGATGTCTCGGTTGGCAAGCTTTTGAAGGGTGCTGACGCTTCCGTTGTGTCTTTCGTTCGTTTCGAGGTTGGTGAGGGCATCGAAAAGAAGGAAGACAACTTCGTTGAAGAGGTCATGGCCCAAGTTCAGGGCGCCAGCTAAGTAGACTGCTTAAGCCGTTGATTTTAGTGAAGACCTTGGGGGTTTGCGCTAGAATCAACGGCGGTTCGCCTGCAGGCGAACCACTATCGAGGCTAATGTATGAATGACAGTCCGGTTCAATACCGACGTGTATTGCTAAAGCTCAGCGGTGAAGCGCTGATGGGAGAACTGGATTACGGCATCGAGCCGCGGGTCATTCAACGCGTTGCTGCGGAGATATCAACGTCGCTCCAGACGGGCGTCGAGATCGCCATCGTTGTCGGGGGCGGCAATATATTCCGTGGTGCAGGCCTGGCAAGGGCCGGCATGGACCGTGTCACCGGTGACCACATGGGCATGCTGGCCACGGTCATGAATGCGCTTGCGATCCAGGACGCACTTGAGGCACTGGATGTGCACGCGCGCGTGATGTCGGCTCTTGAGATCAACGCTGTCTGTGAAGACTATATTCGCCGCCGCGCTATCCGGCACCTCGAAAAGGGGCGCGTCGTCATCATGGCAGCCGGCACGGGCAACCCGTTTTTTACTACTGACACTGCAGCCAGTCTTCGTGCGATTGAGATAGGCGCCGACGTGCTGCTCAAAGGAACCAAGGTCGACGGTGTTTATGACGCCGATCCGGCCAAGACACCCGAGGCAGTTCGCTTCGACGTTGTGTCGTATGACCAGGTCATCGCTGACAAACTGAACGTAATGGATGCGACCGCAATTGTGATGTGTCGTGACAATCATTTGCCGTTGCGAGTGTTTGATCTGACACGCGCTAACGCGCTGGTGCAGGCGATGTCGGGTGACCAAATCGGAACACTGGTATCTGCCTGAGTCGGTCTCAGGCATTTAAAACTAAAGAGGGCTATTAGTTGTGTTGGATGAAATCATGAAAGACGCCGGCGTGCGTATGTCCAAGAGTGTAGCCGCACTGCAGTCTGAGCTGACCAAGATCCGCACAGGCCGCGCGCACACGAGCCTGCTCGATCACATCACGGTCGAGTACTACGGCAGTCAGGTTCCACTAAGTCAGGTCGCGAATGTCGGCGTGGAAGATTCTCGTACGCTGACCGTGACGCCTTGGGAAAAAGATATGGTGAAGGTCATCGAAAAGGCAATCATGGGTTCTGACCTGGGCCTTAACCCTGCTTCGGCCGGGACAGTCATCCGCGTGCCATTGCCCGCGCTGACCGAGGAACGCCGCAAGGACATGATTCGCGTTGTTCGTCATGAAGCCGAAGGCGGTCGTGTCGCAGTGCGCAACGTTCGCCGTGACGCCATGCACGACGTCAAGGAGCTACTTAAGGAGAAGATGATCGGCAAAGACGAAGAGCATCGTGCCGAAGGGGAGATTCAGACGATCACGGACAAGTACATTGCCGAGATCGATGAGGTCCTCGCCGTCAAAGAAGCGGAGCTCATGGAGATCTGACGGCTTTGCCCGTCGACTTAATTCGTGTCTGTCATCGCCGCCAATACTTCAGAAATTCCGGCCCATGTCGCCGTCATCATGGATGGCAATGGCCGCTGGGCGCGTGCGCGCGGCAAGCAGCGCCACACCGGGCATCGTGCCGGCGTCAAGTCCGTGCGCGAGACTGTCGAAAGAGCCGCCGAGCGCGGCGTTAGCTATCTGACCCTGTTTGCGTTCAGCAGCGAGAACTGGAGACGTCCGGAAGAAGAAGTCAGCAGTCTCATGAGCCTCTTTATCGAGGCGCTGCGACGGGAGGTTGGCGAGCTGCATCGTAATAATGTAAGGCTGCGATTTATTGGCGCCAGGGAGCAACTGAGCAAGCGCTTGAGAAAGGGAATCGCAGAAGCCGAGCAGATAACGGCCAATAACACCGGGCTGGTGCTTACTGTCGCTGTCGCGTATGGCGGGCGGTGGGACATCGCGAACGCGGCGCAGGCATTGGCCACAAAAGTCGTCGCTGGCGAGATGGACGCGGCGGACATTAATGAAGAGGCGCTGGCAAGCGAAATGCAGCTTGGCGGAGCCCCCGATCCGGACCTCCTGATTCGAACCGGCGGTGAGCAACGCATTAGCAATTTTCTGCTATGGAATCTGGCATACGCGGAACTCTGGTTTACTGACGTCTTGTGGCCGGAGTTCGACAAAGCCGAATTTGACAAAGCGCTCACGTATTTTGCAGGAAAACAGCGGCGCTTTGGCCATACGGGCGAGCAGGTAGAGGCAGTGGAATGCTGAAAACAAGAATAATTACAGCCCTGGTTTCACTGGTTCTGATAGGCGTCGTTCTGTTTGTGTTGCCGCCGTTGTACGCGGAACTGCTAATCGGCCTTCTTCTCATTGCGGGCGGATGGGAATGGTCGGGGTTTCTCGGTTTCTCGGGACACGGTATGCGTCTCGTCTACACGGCGATCGTGGCCGCTGGCCTTGGCCTCGTGTATTTCGTGTTTCCGGACAAGACGTTGTTGGTGCTGCAGGTCGCCTGCGTATGGTGGTTCATCGCATTCTTGTGGAATCTTCGTTTTCCGACGCCAATTCCTGCCGCACTGCGCTGGATCTGTGGGCTGCTGGTCATTGTCCCCCTGTATGCGGCATTGGTGTTGCTGTGGCGCCTGGGTGTCGAGTACCTGATTTTCACGCTGTTGATCGTGTGGGCTGCCGATGCGGGGGCTTTCTTTGCTGGCAAGACGTTTGGTCGCGTCAAGCTCGCGCCGGCAATTAGCCCTGGCAAGACCTGGGAGGGTGTCGTCGGCGGGTTACTGCTCGTCGCTGTACTCGCCGTGGTTGTCGCCATCTGGCGTGACGTGAGTGTAAGCGTGTTGCTACCGTTTTCCCTCGCGGTCGCCGCCATTTCTATTGTGGGTGACCTGACCGTCAGCATGTTCAAACGGACGGCTGGTCTAAAGGACAGTGGTTCGCTGTTTCCCGGGCATGGCGGCGTGCTGGATCGAATCGACTCTGTGGCCGCTGCCGCGCCGTTGTTTGCACTCGGCCTGGGCTGGCTGGGGCTGGCGTAGTGGGTTGTTCAGGAAGCATTCATGGCGTGCGATCTAGTCTTATACGCAATGCTGCGGGAACTGTGCCCTCCTGCGTCAGTCAACTAGGGAACTGTGCTGATTATGGGTAGTGCCTTGACCGATCTCTTGTCCTTTGTCGTTGCGATCAGCGTGCTGGTCGCGATCCACGAGTTCGGGCACTACATTGTCGGCCGCTGGGCTGGCATGAAGGTGCTGCGTTTTTCCATCGGATTTGGCAAGCCAATCTGGTCCTATCGATCCGGCAAGGATGACACCGAGTATTGCATCGCCTCCATTCCGCTGGGCGGCTACGTCCGCTTTCTCGACAGTCGTGAAGGGTCAGTTGATCCCGAAGACGAAGGACGCGCATTCGACCAGCGTCCGATACCCGCACGCATCGCAGTTCTGGCTGCGGGTCCCGTGTTTAATTTCTTGTTTGCAATCGTTGCGTATTGGGTCCTGTTTGTTCCCGGCGTAATGGTGCTGAAACCGGCTATCGGGGATGTAATCCCGGATTCGTATGCTGACCAGGCAGGCCTGCAGTTCGGCGACAAGATTCTAGCCGTCGGTGATGTCGAGCCACGGGACTGGGAATCTGCGCTCGTCGCAATCCTGGATAACATGGTAGCGACCGGCAAGGTTCCCCTGACGCTTGAAGGTGAGCGGGGTGGCCACCGCAATGCCCTTATCGATGTCGGTAGCGATGCGTCGCGCCTGACGGAGCCCGGCGTCTTGTTCGATGGCCTCGGGTTCGGTGTCTGGCAGCCGCCGGCTGGCGTCGGTTCACTGACACCTGGGGGCGCGGCGGAAGCCGCGGGAATCAAGGTCGGTGACCGCATAACAGCTATAGACGGCGAAAGCATCCGCTCATGGAACGATCTTCTCGGAGCTGTGCGCACGAGACCCGGTGAGGCTGTTGAGGTCGAGTTTGTCCGCGACGGCTATACGGCGGCCGTGAGTCTGACGCTGGGCGAAGACGGCTCCGGCGAGGAGCGGCGAGGTCTCCTTGGTATCGGGTTGTCCGATGCTTCTGCGGACTACTACGTCCGCCGGACCTACACGCCGTTGGAGTCGCTGTCAGCTGCAGTCGACAAGACTTGGACCTCAACGCTGTTTACAATACGCATGCTCGGCCGCATGGTTACGGGGGACGTATCCATCAAGAACATCAGCGGGCCGATCAACATTGCCCAGTTTGCCGGCGATTCGGCCGAGCGGGGCTTTAGCTACTTCCTTGGTTTCCTCGCGATAATCAGTATCAGTCTCGGGGTTCTCAATCTTTTGCCGATTCCCGTGCTTGATGGCGGACAAATAGTGTACCAGGTGGTGGAACTGATAAAGGGTGGCCCGCTGACCGAACGTGCGCAGATACTCGGGCAGCAAATTGGCATACTCGCGCTGCTGCTATTGATGAGCTTCGCGTTTTACAACGATATATCGAGAATCCTGGGCTGACCCGGACAACGGATACTTTTGCAGATGAGACACACATTATTCGCTTTGCTGGTTATGTTGCCGTTCAGTTCGATGGCAGCCGGCGATTTCGTCGTCAAGGATATGCGTGTCGAAGGGCTGCAACGCATTTCGGAAGGTACGGTATTTAACTACCTGCCCATCAACATCGGTGACCGGGTCGACAACGTTCGCATCGGCGAGGCGATACGATCTCTGTACGGACAGGATCTGTTTGACGATATCGAGATGCGTCGTGATGGCGAGACGCTCATTGTGGTCGTTCGCGAACGACCTTCAATCGAGAGTTTCGAAATCGACGGCAACAAGGACATCAAGACCGAGGACCTGATGGAATCGTTGCGCGGCGTTGGGCTCGCGCGAGGTCGTACATTCGACCGTTCAGTGCTCGATAATGTTGAAATGTTCTTGCGCGAGCAATACTACGACCGTGGCAAATACGGCGTGGTTATCGACTCGGTAATCGAGGACCGCCCGAACAACACCGTTCGAATCAAGGTCAATGTCAAAGAAGGCGACCGCGCCAAGATCAGGCAGGTCAATATCATCGGCAACGAGACATTTGACGAAGAAGAAATTCGGTCGGGTTTTACGCTCGACACGGCCAACTGGCTGTCGTGGATTCGCCAGGACGACCGCTACGCAAAAGAGGCGCTTGAGGGCGATCTCGAAATACTGCGTTCGTTCTACATGGATCGCGGCTACGCAGACTTCGAAGTCGAATCAACACAGGTCGCGATTTCACCTAACAAAAAAGATATGTTCGTCACGATCAATGTTGACGAAGGCGATCTCTACACGATTTCTGAGGTGAAACTCGTTGGCGAAATGGTTGTGAGTGAGGCGTACCTGAGACGGTTGATTCTCGCGCAGCCTGGCTCGATATTTAATCAGAACCTCCTGACGCAGTCGGCTGAGCTGATGTCGTTCCGTCTTGGCGAGGAGGGCTATGCCAACGCTGAAATCGAACCGGTCCCCGAGTTGGACCACGAAAACAAACAAGCGGCCGTAACGTTTTACGTGAACCCGCAAAACCGAGTTTACGTCCGCAATATTAATTTCAGTGGTGTTGACCAGGTTGATGACGAAGTCTTGCGCCGGGAAATGCGCCAGATGGAAAGTTCGTACCTGTCGAACACGCTTATTGATCGCTCGAAGATTCGCCTGCAGCGACTGCCGTTCGTCGAAAAGGTTGAAGTCGATAACGCACCGGTTCCCGGAAGCCCGGACCTCGTTGATGTTGACTTCGATATTGAATACCGCATGCCGGGACAATTTTCCGGCGGCATTGGTTACTCGGAATCGCAAAAAATCATGCTGAACGGTAGCATCGTGCACACGAACTTCCTGGGAACCGGTGATCGCGTTGCTCTTGAATTGAACTCCGGTCGTTACCAGAAGCTGTACAGCATTTCGCATTCAGATCCGTATCGGACGATGGACGGTGTGCGCCGAACCCTGAGCGTCAACTACCGTGACATCACTCAGTTCACGTCGGCGGCGTCGGACTTTTCGACCACCAGCGCGGGCGGCACAGTTGACTACGGCTACCCGATTTCTGAATACCAGTCGCTGTCTTTCGGCGCGACATACCAGCATTCGGAATTGCTGTCGTCGACAAACAGCACGCAGCAGGCGCAGGACTGGGTTGCAAACAACGGTAATCCGTTCATTGAGGATATTGGAAACGGCGCAGTGTTCTTCGGCACGGAGTTCGACACGGTCGAGATGATCGCCGGTTGGACATACGACAGCAGGAACCGGGCGATTTTTGCGAATCGGGGTACGCGGCAGCAGTTGTTTCTTTCAGTTGCGGTGCCGGGCAGTGACGTAGAGTTCTACCAGGCGCGATACAGTTTTACGAAATATGTACCGTTGTGGAGCCGCAGGTGGACGTTGCGCGTTAACGCGGAGCTCGGCATTGGTGAGGCCATGGGTGATACCACGGCATTGCCGCCGTACAAGCAGTTCTACGGTGGTGGGCCCCAGTCGGTGCGCGGATTCAAGGAATCCTACCTTGGCCCGAGAGATAGTTATGGCAGGCCATACGGTGGCAACATGTTGGTTGCGAGTCAGGTAGAGCTTATACTGCCGCTGCCGGAGAAGTTTGCCAGCCAGACCAGGGCAAGCCTGTTCTATGATATCGGCAACGTGTTCAACACCGGTGAGGTCGAGTTTACGGATAAGCTTGGCGCGCCGCTGGACTACAAGCCGGATCTTGGAGAGTTGCGCGCGTCAGTGGGAATCGGTGTTCAGTGGCTGGCGCCGCTGGGTCTGTTCCGATTCAGTTATGCTTACCCGCTGAATGCGTATAGCGGTAACGACAGATATTACGGAGATGAGCTGGAGCGGTTCCAGTTCTCCATTGGACAAGCGTTTTAAAGGAATGGTTAGTTTATGAAGTTCGTAAAGCGACAAGTGGTTAGGACTGTCCTGGTTTGTGCCTTGGTCGGTGCATTTGCACTGCCGGCAGCGGCACAGGAATTGAAGATCGGCGTTGTGAGTCTGCCGGCGTTAATTGAAAGGGCGCCGCAGACAAAGTCCGCCATGGATGCTCTGCAGGAAGAATTCGCGCCTCGTCAGCGTGAGTTTCAGGCGAAGCAGAAAGAGTATGAAGACCTGGCAGCCAAGGCACAGAAAGACCTGGCCGTGATGGGCGAGACAGAACGCCGCAATGCAGAGAAAGATTTGCGCGACTTGCAGCGTGAACTGACGCGCCTGCAGAACGAATTCCAGGAGGATCTGAATCTGCGCCAGAACGAAGAGTACGGCCTGTTGCAGCGCTCTATGCTAAAGGAAGTACAAGACTACGCTGAGGCGCAGGGCTACGATCTGATCGTTGGCGACGGAGTTCTCTACGTAAACACGTCGGTGAATATCACCGACGAGGTCTTGCGTGCAGTCGAAGCCAACTACCAGGCGACCGGCGCCCAGTAAGTCCATCCCTCATGCCGATCAGCCTCGGAGAACTTGCCACGCGATTTGGCTGCGAGCTGATCGGCGATCCTGACCTCGAAGTCAGCACCGTCGCATCGTTACCGAATGCAACGCCACAGTCGCTGACATTCCTGGCAAGCAAAGTCTACAAACCGCAGCTGTCTTCTACGAAGGCGGCTGCTGTTGTTTTGCGCCCTGAAGATGCGGCGGATGCACCAGTCGCCGCGATTCTCTCCGATGATCCCTACGCTTGCTACGCGCGCATGGCGGCTGTTGTCTGTCCGCCGCCAGTATACGAGCCCGGCATTCATGCATCGGCGTTTGTTGACCCCACAGCAGTAGTTGCCGGCAGCGCGCATCTTGCGCCAAATACTTTCGTCGGCGAGCGCTCGACGATTGGCGAGAATGTATACGTCGGACCGGGCACCGTGATTGGTCCGGATTGCGCTGTTGGCGACGACACTCGATTCATCGCGAACGTGACGCTCGCGCGGGCCGTGAGAATTGGCAAACGCAGTATTTTTCACCCCGGTGTGGTGCTCGGCGCCGATGGGTTTGGCAATGCGATGACGCCGGAAGGCTGGGTCAAAGTGCCGCAAGTTGGTGGCGTCGTCATTGGCAACGACGTGGAGATAGGGGCAAACACGTGTATCGATTGCGGGGCGATCGGCGATACCGTCATTGAAGACGGCGTCCGCATGGACAATCTTTGTATGATCGGGCACAACTGTCGTATCGGTGCGCACACTGCAATGGTCGCCATGGCCGGTGTCGCGGGTAGTACCACCGTCGGCAAGCGCTGCATGTTTGCGGGCCTGGCCGGTGCTGTCGGGCACATCACGATCTGTGATGATGTGATTTTCACTGCGAAAGCGATGGTTACAAAGAGCATTACGGAACCGGGAGCTTACGGGGCTGCTTTTCCGGCAGAACCCATGAAAGAGTGGGCAAAGCAGGTCGGGAGATTCCGCCGTCTGGAATCACTTTTTGCGCGCGTTAAAAAGCTGGAACAGAAATGATTCATTCAACAGCGATCGTTTCAGACAAGGCGGTAATCGCCGACGATGTCGAGATCGGGCCCTATTCTGTGATCGGTGATGCCGTTGAGATCGGCAGCGGCACGCGCATCGACAGCCATGTGGTCATCAATGGTCCCACGAAAATCGGCAACGACAATCATATCTACCAGTTTGCATCGATTGGCGACGATCCTCAGGACAAGAAGTACGCTGGCGAACCGACGCGCCTGATCATAGGCGATCGAAATACGATTCGTGAATTCTGTACATTCAGCAGGGGTACGGCCCAGGACATCGGCGACACCATAATCGGCGATGACAACTGGGTCATGGCCTATGTGCACATTGCGCATGATTGCGTCATCGGCAACAAGACGATCATGGCCAACAACACGACACTGGCAGGACATGTGAACATCGGCGACTGGGTCATCTGTGCAGGTTTCTCTGGTGTCCATCAGTTTTGCAAGGTGGGGGCGCACGCTTTCCTCGGCATGTATGCGGGTGTGAATCGCGATGTGCCGGCATACACAATGGTGGCGGGACTGCCGGCGGCTGCGCGCGGTATCAATAGCGAGGGGCTCAAGCGGCGTGATTTTTCTTCCGAGCAGATCCGCAACATCAAGCAGGCCTACCGAATTACGTTCAGGAGTGGCAAGAAGAAGGCCGAGGCGATAGAAGAGATCGCCGAGCTGGCGAAGACACAGCCCGAGCTCGACATCTTCCTGGAATCACTGCGCTCTTCCGAGCGCGGACTGGCCCGCTAGTCTCCTTTGATGAAGATTGGGCTGGTCGCTGGTGAAGCATCCGGTGACGCACTCGGCGCCGGATTGATCCGAGCCATACGTGCGCAGTATCCCGACACGACTTTTGAGGGTGTCGCTGGCCCACAAATGGTCGCGGCCGGTTGCGAGCTATGGGAGCCCGCGGAGTCTTTGGCCGTCATGGGGCTCGTGGAACCGCTGGTGCACATTCCGCGTCTGTTGCGCTTGCGGCGTGCGCTTGCCAGACGCTGGATTGCGTCGCCGCCGGACGTGTTTGTCGGTATAGATGCGCCGGACTTCAATCTCGGTCTTGAAAAGAAACTCCGCAAAGCCGGTATCAGGACGACTCATTATGTGAGTCCATCGATCTGGGCCTGGCGGCCGGGCAGAGTGAAGAAAGTAAAGAAAGCGGCAGACACCGTGCTGTGTATCCTGCCGTTCGAGCCAGCGTTGTACGAGGAACACGGGGTGAATGCCGTGTTCGTGGGTCACCCGAAGGCACACAGTTCGCCCGAGGTCGTCGATATGGCGGCAGCGCGTTCGAAGCTCGATCTCGGGTCCGGTGAAGTTGTCACCGTAATGCCGGGTAGTCGTGGTGGTGAAGTGAGCAGGATCGGCGGCATTGTGGCTGAGGCCGCCAAGGCGATTTCCGTGGCACGCCCTGGCATCAGGTTCGTCACGCCTGTCGCGGCGCCGAAGTTGCGTCCAATATTTGAACAACAACTGCAGGACGCCGGAGTCGCAGACCTGTTCACCTTGCTGGACGGGGAGTCGGAACTCGCCATGTGTGCTGCAGATGTCGTGTTGCAGGCGTCAGGGACGGCCGTCCTCGAAGCGGCGCTGTTGCGTAAGCCCACGGTTGCCACTTATCGCGTCTCACCGTTGAGTTACTGGATCGGCATAGGTTTTGTAAACCTCGAGTACTACACCTTACCCAATCTGCTCACCGAGGAACCGCTCGTGCCCGAGTTCATGCAACGAGAAGCGCTGCCAGGACCAATAGCGGCTGAAGTCATTGCGTTGCTCGATGACCCCGAACGCCGGCGCTCCATCAGTGAGAGATTTGATAGACTGCGTATAGAGCTGGCACTTGATGCAGACCAGCACGCCGCTGACTCAGTAATCGCGCTGGCGCGGCGGTAACGGGGCAAATTTCACACCACCCATGCAGCAGGCAAGACTGTTTGAACTAGGCGGACTCGTCGCCGGAGTCGATGAGGCAGGGCGCGGACCACTTGCGGGTCCCGTTGTGGCTGCTGCTGTGATTTTGCGCTTCGACGATGACATCGAAGGCCTGGCCGATTCCAAGAAGTTGTCCGCGAGGCGCAGGGATGAGCTGGCACGCCATATCCGGCAGCGTTCGTTGTCGTGGGCAGTTGCCTGGGCCAACCCCGGCGAGATCGATGAACTCAACATACTTGAAGCCACAATGTTGGCGATGCGGCGAGCGATTGCGCGCTTGTCCGTAACCCCGACTGGCGTGCAGGTTGATGGTAATCGCTTGCCAAACCTGTCTTTCGGTGACACGAAGATCGAAGGTGAGGCGATTGTCGGTGGCGACGGCAAGGTCCCGGCTATCAGCGCCGCATCGATCATCGCGAAAACGACCCGCGATGGCATCATGGAGTTCCTTGATCGTGTCCATCCTGAATACGAGTTCGCGCGACACAAGGGTTACGGTACGGAAGTGCACCGTGCGCGCCTGCAAGAATACGGGCCGTGCGAGCAGCATCGTTTCAGTTTCGCACCTGTGAGGGCTGCGTCGTGACTTCGCCCGGATTCATACATCTGCACGTTCACACCGAGTATTCGATGGTGGATAGCACCATTCGCATTCCGGCACTCATGCATGCGTGCGCAGAAAACGGCATGCCGGCTGTTGCCCTCACTGATCAGAACAATCTGTTTGGCCTGGTGAAGTTCTATCGCAAGGCAATGGCCGCTGGCATCAAGCCGATAATTGGACTTGACCTGCGCATCCTGAACGAGGACGAACCCGACCGACCGTATTCATTGCTGTTGTTGGTTCAGGACAATGACGGCTACCGCAAACTGTCTGAACTCGTAACGCGCAGTTATATCGAAGGGCAGATTCGTGGCGAGCCGATGGCGAGGCGTGAATGGCTGACGGCTGAGAGTTGTGCCGGGCTGATCGCGTTGTCAGGCGGCTTGCATGGGGATATCGGCCATGCGTTGCATGCAAATCACGGCGAGCAGGCGCGTGAGCTGCTCGAGGGCTGGCGTTCCATCTTTCCTGATCGCTTCTACCTCGAGCTGATTCGCACAGGTCGCGGCGGTGAGCAAGACTGCGTGCGCGCCAGTCTCGAACTGGCGAGCGCGACCGGAACGCCCGTTGTGGCGAGTAACGATGTCCGTTTCCTGAGTACTGATGATTTTGACGCGCACGAGGCGCGGGTCTGTATTCATGACGGCCGCGTGCTTGCGGATACTGAGAGGCCGAAGCTCTACAGCCCGCAGCAATACCTGCGAACGCCGGCGGAAATGGCAGAGTTGTTTGCCGATGCTCCGGAAGCGCTGGCGAACACGGTCGAGATCGCGCGTCGTTGTAACCTGGACCTGCAACTGGGCCAGAGCGTGTTGCCCGCATTCCCGGTGCCTGCAGGACAGACAGAGGCGGAGTTCCTCGAAGCCGAAGCGAAACTGGGCCTGGAAGCTGCACTCAAGCGCATTTTCGAAGCAAGGAAGATGCCGGAAAACGAGCGCGCGGCTTTCAGCGCGCCGTACTTTGAGCGCCTCAATAGCGAGCTCAGCGTCATTCAGTCCATGGGCTTCCCGGGATACTTCCTCATCGTGGCCGACTTCATACGCTGGGCGCGCGATAACCATGTGCCTGTAGGGCCGGGGCGCGGCTCCGGTGCGGGCTCGCTGGTCGCGTGGGTGTTGGGAATTACCGACCTCGACCCGTTGCAGCACGTTTTGCTGTTCGAACGTTTCCTGAATCCCGAACGCGTGTCCATGCCTGACTTCGACATCGATTTCTGCATGGAAGGACGCGACAAAGTCATTGACTATGTTGCGCAGCGCTACGGCCGCGAGCGCGTGTCGCAGATCATCACCTTCGGCACGATGGCTGCCAAAGCCGCTATTCGCGATACAGGCAGGGTGCTGAGCCAGCCATATGGCTTTGTGGATCGCATCGCAAAGCAGGTGCCGTTCGAAATTGGCATCACTCTGGAGAAAGCACTCGAACAATCTGACGAGCTTGCTTCGATGTACCGCGACGATGAAGAAGTGACGGCCATCATCGACCTGGCACAGTCGCTCGAAGGCCTTGTTCGCAATGCCGGCAAGCACGCAGGTGGCGTCGTCATCTCACCCGGTCCGCTGACGGATTTCGCACCGCTCTATTGTGAAGAGGGTGGCACCAATCTGGTGACGCAACTCGACAAGGACGATGTGGAGGCGGTCGGCCTGGTCAAGTTCGACTTCCTCGGACTCAAGACGCTGACAATCATCGATTGGGCAGTGCGTATCGCAAACGAGACCAATCCGGATATTGATCTCAACATCAATCGGCTTCCTGAGCATGACGTGAAGACCTTCGAGCTGTTGCGCAGCACGCAAACTGCCGCTGTGTTCCAGCTCGAGTCGAGCGGCATGCGCGACCTGATCAAGCGCATGCGCCCGGACCAGTTCGATGATCTCGTTGCATTGGTCGCCCTGTTCCGGCCTGGTCCCCTGCAGTCGGGCATGGTCGATGACTTCATTACGCGCAAGCACGCATCAAACAAGGCTGACATCGACTACCTGCATCCTGAGTTGAAGCCGATCCTCGAGGAGACGTACGGCGTCATCCTCTACCAGGAGCAGGTGATGCAAATCGCGCAGGTGCTCGCGGGCTACTCGCTCGGCGCTGCCGACCTGCTGCGCCGCGCCATGGGTAAGAAGAAGCCCGAGGAAATGGCGAAGCAACGTGAGATATTCGTAACGGGTGCAACCGAGCGTGGCGTTGCGGAAAGAACGGCAACGCACATTTTCGACCTCATGGAAAAGTTTGCGGGTTACGGCTTCAACAAGTCGCACTCGGCTGCGTATGCTGTGCTGTCCTACCAGACCGCGTATCTGAAAGCACATTGCGCGGCTGCGTTCATGGCCGCGGTGATGAGTGCGGATCTGCAGAACACGGACCGTCTCGTCACGCTGAAGAATGATTGCCGCCAGCTGGGCCTGATGCTTCTCGCACCGGATATCAACCGTTCGTCGTATCATTTCAGTGTGCCTGCTGATGACACGATCCTGTATGGCCTTGGCGCCATCAAAGGTGTCGGTCGTGCCGCCGTTGAGTCACTGATTGCCGATCGCGAAGCGCATGGTCCCTTCAAGAGCCTCGCGGAATTTTGCCGGCGCATGGATCATGACAAGGTTAATCGCCGCACGGTGGAAGCAATGGTCAAGTCCGGTGCCATGGACGGCTTCGGTGAAACCCGCCGCGGCCTGATGCACCAGGTTCCTGAGGCTCTGCGCAGCGCCGACCAGCAGGCCAAGGCCGCAGCTGCCGGGCAGAATGACATGTTCGGCCTCGTCGAGCCGGTGGCGCTGGAGGAAGAGCAGATCAAGCCCGTGCAACTTGCCGAGTGGCAGGAGCGCCTGCTCCTGAGCAATGAAAAAGAAGCGCTCGGCCTGTATCTCACGGGACATCCTTTCGACGCGGTGCGCAACGACGCGCGCTTCTTTGCGGACGGCAAGCTCGGCGAGATCACTGCCGAACCGGCGCCGCAGACGAACAAGGGCGAGCGCGACTATGCAACGCGGCGTGAAGCGACGGTTGCAGGCCTGATTGTTGACGTGCGCAAGCGCGGCAACCGAGTCAGCGTAGTGCTCGATGACGATACCGGGCGCATGGAGATCAGTTTCTTCAGCGAGGCATTCCAGGAGTTTCGTCACCTGCTCGTCAAGGACGAGATTGTCGTCGTGGCAGGCAGCCTGCGTTACGACGATTTCATCGGCAGCTGGACGGTGAATGCCAAGAGTGTTCTGCACATCGATCGGGTGATCGAGTCCAAAGCCCGGGGGCTGTTATTGAGCCTGGCGCCGAACGGGCAGGGCGAGGCATTGCTGGTCAAGCTGCACGACCTGCTGCTCCCGTTTCGGGAGGGCTCTTGTGACGTATCCGTGCGCTACATCGGTGACAGCGCGTCGGCGCGACTGTCGCTGGGGCCTGAGTGGGCCGTGCGTCCGAGTCGAGAATTGCGCGATAAGTTGACGGAATTGCTTGGGAACAATAATGTTCGTCTTCTTTACGCGCCCGGACGCGAGTTGAACTGATGGACATGACATTTCTGGATTTTGAGCAGCCCATCGCTGAACTTGAAGCGAAGATCGAGGAGCTGCGTTACGTCGGTGACGATTCTGAGATCAACATCAACGATGAGGTCGCGCGGCTCAAGGCCAAAAGTGAGTCGCTGACCAAGAATATCTTCGCCAAGCTCAGTCCCTGGCAGATTGCACGTGTCGCGCGCCATGAGTCGCGTCCGTATACGCTCGACTACCTGGCGATGATTGTCCCGGACTTTCAGGAACTCCACGGTGACCGCATGTATGCGGACGATCCGGCGATTGTTGGCGGTGTCGGGCGCATCGATGGGCGTTCCGTCATGTTTATAGGCCACCAGAAGGGCCGCGACACGAAAGAGCGCGTGCGCCGGAACTACGGGATGCCGAAGCCTGAAGGTTATCGCAAAGCTCAACGCCTGATGCGCATGGCGGAGAAGTTCTCCATGCCCGTTGTCACGTTCATCGACACGCCGGGTGCATATCCGGGCGTTGGTGCCGAGGAACGCGGCCAAAGCGAAGCAATCGCATACAGTCTGTACCTGATGGCCGGGCTCAGGACGCCGATCATAAGCGTCGTGATCGGCGAGGGCGGCTCCGGCGGCGCGCTGGCAATTGGCGTCGGCGATCGCCTGATCATGCTCCAGTACAGCATCTACTCCGTAATTTCGCCGGAAGGCTGCGCCTCGATTCTCTGGAAGAGTGCCGACAAAGCTGAAGATGCTGCCGAAGCGATGCGCATTACCGCATCAAGCCTGAACGATTTCGGTCTTGTTGACGAGGTTCTTCAGGAACCACTTGGTGGCGCGCATCGGAATCCGAAGGAAGCGGCTGAGGTCATTCGCAACGCCCTTCTCAAAAGTCTGGACGAGCTCGATCAATTGTCGACCGAGCAATTGCTCGAAGAACGACAACGGCGACTCTCGAGCTTCGGACAGTTTAAAGAAGCGTGACTTTCGCTCCCGGGCAACTGCGAGAACAACTCGCGGAGCTCGAAAAACAGGCCGCCAGGCCCTCACGCTACGTCATCGCGTTCAGCGGTGGACTCGACTCGACTGCGCTCGCGCACGCACTGGTTGCGATTGCTACCGATGTTCCCATCGTCGCCATCCACATTGATCACGGCTTGCACGAAGATTCTGCGCAATGGAGCGAGCATTGCGAGTCGTTTGCCAGGTCCCTGGGGATTGAATACCGTAGCCGCGTAGTGACTGTGCAACTCGAGTCAGGCAAAGGTCCCGAGGCCTCCGCGCGGGAGGCGCGTTATACGGCACTGCATGCAGAACTCCAGCACGGGGACTGGCTCCTGAGTGCGCATCATCGCGAAGACCAGGCAGAGACATTGTTGTTGAACCTGGTGCGTGGCAGCGGGCTGGCCGGTATCGCGGGTATCGGTGCAATTCGCCGTTTCGGGCCGGGCTGGCTGGCACGTCCATTGTTGAATACGGACCGGGCATCCTTGCGTGACTATGTTGGCGAGCACGATCTGCACTGGATAGAAGATCCGTCGAACACTGACCGTCGATTCGATCGTAATTTCCTGCGCCACGATATTTTGCCGCGCCTCAAGGCGCGTTGGCCCGATATCGCGGCTCGCCTGCAACGTAGCGCCGGGCATGCCGGTGAGGCCGCCGGATTACTGTCTGATCTTGCTGAAATCGATCTCGAGGCTCTTGGTGGCATTGCTGAGCGCCTGCCGGTCGATGGCCTGCTTGCACTGGCGCCGGGACGGCAAAGGAATTTGCTGCGCTACGCGCTGCGGATGCAGGGGCTGTCGATCCCGACCGCATTGCAGCTCGAGCGCATCCTGAATGAGGTTCTGCCTGCGCGCGCCGATGCCCAACCGCATGTCACCTGGCCCGGCGCGTCGGTACGACGTTATCGAAACGGCCTTTATTTGCTGCCTGAGGTGTTGGCTGAAGCACCGGTATGCGGGCCGATTACGGCGCAGGACGTGCCGTTAGGCGATGGTCTTGGCGTCCTGCATCTCGAGCCTGGCAAGCCGCGTGGACTGTCAGCCGGGTTGCTCGAGAGCGGCCTGCGTCTTGGTGTGCGTCAGGGCGGAGAGGAATTTCGCCCGGAAGGTCATGCACATACGCGTAAACTCAAGAAACTGCTTCAGGAAGAAGGAATCGTTCCCTGGATGCGCGAGCGGCTGCCCCTGATCTATTCGGGCGACCAACTTGTGGCGGTCGGCGACCTGTGGATCGCTGCGGATGCATTCAGCGCGCCCGGTGTCGGGGTGCGCTGGAGTGATCGTCCGGCGTTGCATTAAGATCGATGAGTCGTTGTTAAGCCCCATGCCTTTCGGTAGACTTTAATACCGTCTTTCTCCAACGACGGCGCGGACTCGAAGGGTTGGAAAAAGCACAGCGCCAGGCAGTGCTTTGCTCCAGCCCTTTCTCGTTTCTTGCTGAGTTAATTACATGGGCATGATGCCCTGAGCTCACACATGACATCTTATGTATTCATTACCGGCGGCGTGGTCTCCTCCCTCGGGAAAGGCATCACGTCAGCCTGTCTTGGCGCGATCCTAGAAGCGCGCGGCCTTACGATCAGCATGATCAAGCTGGATCCTTACATCAACGTAGATCCGGGCACGATGAGTCCGTTTCAGCATGGCGAGGTATTTGTTACCCACGACGGGACAGAGACCGATCTCGACCTCGGCCACTACGAGCGCTTTGTGCGCACGGCAAAGGGCGGACGCCACAGCAACTACACGACGGGCCGCATCTACGAAAGCGTCATTGGCAAGGAACGTCGCGGCGATTACCTGGGCGCGACCGTGCAGGTCATCCCGCACATCACCAACGAGATCAAGGAAAGCGTCACGAAGGGCGCCGGTGATGCCGATATCTGTCTCGTCGAAATCGGTGGCACGGTCGGTGACATCGAGTCCCTGCCGTTCCTCGAGGCCATTCGACAGATGGGCATTGAGCTTGGTCATGACCGGGTCGTCTACGTGCACCTGACGCTGGTGCCGTATATTCCGACCTCATCCGAAATCAAGACGAAGCCGACGCAGCACTCGGTAAAAGAGCTGCGCTCGATCGGGATCCAGCCGGATATCCTGGTCTGCCGCTCCGAGAAGCCGCTGCCGTCGGAAGAGCGGAAGAAGATCGCGCTATTTACGAACGTGCCAGAGAAGTCTGTTATTTCAGCCTATGACGCCGATGACCTGTACAAGATTCCGGGAATGATGCACGAGCAGGGACTGGACGAAATCGTTGCCCGCCAACTGGGGCTGGACCTGCCGGAAGCAGACCTGACGGAATGGGACACGGTTGTCGAGGCGAAGCAGAATCCGACGGCCGAGGTGAACATTGCAATGGTCGGTAAGTATATGGACCTCAAGGATTCGTATATTTCACTGGTCGAGGCTCTGCAGCATGGTGGCATCCACACGCACACGCGAGTCAATATTCATTACACGGAGTCTACGGACGTCGAGGGCGACAATATCGATCGCCTCCGCGATATGGATGGCATTGTGGTGCCCGGCGGATTTGGCGATCGTGGCATCGAAGGCAAAATCGCTGCGGTGCGCCTGGCGCGCGAAAACGACATTCCCTACCTTGGCATCTGCCTTGGAATGCAGGTCGCCGTTATCGAAGCGGCGCGCAACCTGGCGGGCCTGGAAGGCGCAATGAGTACCGAATTTGATGCTGACACTCCACATCCCGTCGTTGGCCTGATCACGGAATGGCAGGATGCCGGCGGCAGCACAGAAGAACGCAGTGAAGACTCGGAGCTGGGAGGCACAATGCGCCTCGGTGGGCAGGAAGTGATACTGGCGGAAGGCTCGCTTGCCGCGCGCAGCTACGGCGCGACCAGGATCGTCGAGCGCCATCGCCACCGCTACGAGGTGAACAACAACTATCGTGACCAGCTATCAGAGGCTGGCCTCATATTCTCCGGGCTGTCGGTAGACGACCTCGTCGAAATGGTTGAGATCGAAGACCACCCGTTTTTCCTCGCCAGCCAGTTTCACCCGGAATTCACGTCGAATCCGCGTGATGGGCACCCACTGTTCAAAAGCTTTATCGCGGCGGTGCGCAAGCATGCCGAAGGTGAGCTGCCGGAGGCAGCTGAAGCATGAAACTTTGCGGATTCGAAGTCGGCAACAAGCGGCCGATCTTCCTTATCGCCGGCACCTGTGTTGTCGAAAGCGAGCAAATGACCCTCGACACAGCGGGCGCGCTCAAGGAAATGACGGCCGAGCTGGGCATCCCCTTCATCTACAAATCGTCGTTCGACAAGGCGAATCGTTCTTCACGAGACGGTTTTCGTGGCCCTGGCATGGAAGAGGGTCTGCGTATCCTGGGCGAAGTGAAGAAACAGCTGGATCTGCCAGTTCTGACCGACGTGCATGAAGACACACCGATGGATGAGGTAGCGGACGTTGTCGATGTATTGCAGACCCCGGCATTCCTGTGCCGGCAGACGAACTTCATCTTGCGCACGGCGGCAACCGGGTTGCCGGTGAACATCAAGAAAGGACAGTTCCTGTCGCCCTGGGAGATGCAGAACGTCGTCGACAAGGCGAAATCGACAGGCAACAACGACATCATGGTGTGCGAGCGCGGCTTTTCGTTTGGTTACAACAACCTCGTGTCGGATATGCGCAGTCTCGCCGTCATGCGCGGCACAGGTGCGCCTGTAGTATTCGATGCCACGCATTCGGTGCAACAACCGGGCGGACTTGGTTCGGCGTCGGGAGGTCGGCGCGAGTTCATACCTGTTCTCGCGCGTGCGGCGGCTGCTGCGGGTGTTGCGGGCTTCTTCATGGAGACGCACCCCGACCCGGCGAAAGCGCTGAGTGATGGTCCGAATGCCTGGCCACTCGACAAGATGAAACAACTTTTGGAAACGCTCATGTCGATCGATGCGAGCGTCAAACAACGCGGTTACCAGGAAGCTGATTACGGTCTTGGTGTACCGGACTCGCCAGAAAATCAGGAATAACAATGATCAAGATTACGGATATACGTGGTCGGGAAATTCTCGACTCACGCGGCAACCCTACTGTTGAAGCAGACGTTACGCTGGCCGATGGCAGCACGGCACGCGCCGGTGTTCCATCGGGAGCTTCGACCGGCACGCGCGAAGCGGTCGAATTGCGGGACGGTGACAAATCCCGGTACCTTGGAAAGGGTGTGCGGAAGGCCGTCGCCAATGTAAACGGCGTGCTTCGTGATGCGCTGCTTGCAGGCGAGTTTGCAGACCAGCGTGCGGTTGATGACTGCATGCTTGCGCTCGACGGTAGCGACAACAAGGGCAATCTCGGCGCAAATGCACTGCTATCTATTTCGCTGGCGGTTGCGAAGGCGGAAGCTGCGTCGAAGGGCATTTCACTGTTTCGGCACCTTGGCAGCAGCACGATGATGCCCGTGCCGATGATGAACATCATTAATGGCGGCGCGCATGCCGACAACAGCGTCGATATCCAGGAATTCATGATTTTGCCGGTAGGCGCCCCCAACTTCACCGAGGCGTTGCGATACGGCGCCGAAGTCTTCCACAGCCTGAAGAGCGTCCTGAAGGGGATGGGTATGAATACGGCTGTCGGTGACGAGGGCGGCTTTGCACCCAACCTGCCGTCAAACCGGGCAGCGCTCGACACGATCATGACGGCTATCGACAAGGCCGGGTTCAAGGCGGGCGACGACATCCTGCTTGGCCTGGATGCCGCGAGTTCGGAGTTCTACAAGGATGGTGTGTATGACCTCGCGTCCGAAGGCCGGCAGTTCGATGCGGCCGAATTCGCCGGATATCTTGCTGAATTGGCCGATGCTTACCCGATCATTTCGATCGAGGACGGCATGGATGAAAGCGACTGGGAGGGCTGGCGCCTGCTGACCGAAAAGCTGGGTGATCGGGTGCAGATCGTCGGCGATGACCTGTTCGTTACCAACACTTCAATCCTGAAGCGTGGCATCGATGAAAATATTGCCAATTCTATATTGATAAAACCCAACCAAATCGGTACCTTAAGCGAAACTCTTGATGCAATTACTATGGCAGACGAAGCGGGTTACTCCGCGGTGATCTCGCATCGCTCCGGCGAAACGTCGGACGCAACGATCGCCGACATCGCGGTAGGCACCCAGGCGACGCAAATCAAGACCGGATCCCTGTCCCGGTCAGACCGCGTAGCCAAGTACAACCAGCTGCTACGCATCGAAGAGGAATTGGGCGAAGAAGCAGGGTATGCGGCTCGCGACGCGTTTTCGGTGAAGGTCCGATAGCGTCTCAAAAGCCAGGTTGGGGAAGAAATGATCAGTTCACGCTGGTTGCTCGTATTGCTGGCGGTTGCCGGGCTTGGTCTTCAGGCCGAGCTCTGGTTTGCCGACGATGGCTATCGAAAGACCCTGAATCTCCGCTCCGCTGTTGCCGAGCAGCGGGAACTCAATGAATCCCTCCGGGTACGCAACGCGGCACTCGATGCCGAGGTCATCAATCTGAAGCAGGGGCGCGACGCGGCTGAAGAGCGTGCTCGCACGGACCTTGGAATGATCGGCGAGGCCGAGACGTTCTACCAGGTCGTCCCGGTCAGCAGCGTCTCCGACTAAGTAGTTCCTGTGTCACATCCTGACTGGGCCCGCGCTCATGCCACGGTCGCACCTGACGGGAGTGCCCCGTTATTTGCGGCCACTATTCGCACAACGCCTCAAGACTTCCAGGTTACCGAGGAACTCGGCTTCGAATTCACGGGGGATGGGGAACACGACTACCTGTCGATTGAGAAGACTGGTGCCAACACCGAGTGGGTTGCGCGCCAGCTTGCGCGCTTCGCCGACATACCTGCGAAAGACGTCGGCTACGCCGGCCTCAAGGATCGCCATGCAGTCACGAAGCAGTGGTTTAGCGTGCCGCGCTGGCATTCACCCGACTGGCGGGCGCTTGAAGTTGAAGGTGTCGAAGTGCTCGACGTGCAGCGCCACAACCGCAAGCTGCGCAGGGGCGCCCACAAGGCGAACCGCTTTCACATCGTCTTGCGCGGCGAAGGGCTGCATGCGCATGCCGACGCAATCGAAAAGCGTGTGCAGGTAATCAGGGAAGAGGGTGTACCGAATTATTTCGGCGAACAGCGTTTCGGCCGTGACGGTAGCAACGTCGAACTGGCAGATGCATGGGCCAGCGGCAAGCGTCTTCCCCGGCACAAGCGCAGCATCGCTATCTCGACGGCCCGCTCGTTCATGTTCAATGAACAACTGGATGCCCGAGTCCGGGAAGCAACCTGGAACACGATATTGCCGGGCGACAAGGCTAACCTTGACGGAACCGGCAGTGTATTCAACGTGGAAGAAGTCGACGATGAAATTCGGCGCCGTTGCAGCGAGATGGACATTCACCCGGCTGGTGAGCTTCCTGGAGATGGCTCAACCGGAACCAATGAACGCTGGATTACGGCACTCGGCAAGGCGCGCGTCGAACCCGGTACTCGCAGTTTGCGGCTCCGGGTCAGTGACCTCACGTGTAAAATCGGCGAAGACTCGTTCGAGCTTGAATTTGCCCTGGGTCGCGGCGCATTTGCAACGTCGGTGTTGCGCGAGATCGTCGTTACTCGACAGTCAACGCCATTTCCGCCAGTTTCGTAACCGTACGCCGCTGACGCGGGTTTCGCGAGGCGAGCCTTCGGTTCGCACGCAGCCTGGGGATATGGGTTGATCCCTGTAACGGCCCTGGTGCCTGGTATGGATTCAGTGCTGCGAAAGGCGGAACCATTGTCGTGAGGAGGAATCCAACTTCAGGCCTGTCTGCAAAGACAACAGTAATGAGGGTACCGGCACAGCCGGTAATCGAGATGTCATGCAAAGCCACTTGATCAATCGTGCAGTAATTACCCTGCTTGTGCTGCTGGCAACGGCCAGCGTGATGGCCGCGCCGGTTATCGTTGAGAATAGAGGGGCGCACGCCCAAAAACTGGAAGCGGTTAAAGAGCACAGTGCGATGATTCGTGTGCTTGCCGAGCGAGACGACGCCGCCGGTTTATCGTTGATGCTTGAACAGATTGACGGCGATGAAAACATCGACCCTGCCGTTCAAGTTCACTTGCTGGAGGCTACGCTGCTCGCGATGTCGGCGACGACTCCCGCTCCCGCTGCGAGAGCGGCGGTAAATAATTATCGTAATCGTCCGGTCAATGCATTTGTGCGCCTGCACGAGGAACGAGGCCAGCCGGTCGTGCCCTTGTATGATCTGGCGGCGGCTGCCGCGATGACCATTCGTATTTGGGATACGGCTGATGCGGAGGAATCGGTATCAACCGCACTTCGCGCTGCGCTGTGGCAACCAATCGATTTCCTGCAACCGCCTGGCGGCATGTCGCTCGAAGCGTGGCAGGTTGGCACGCGGCAAGCATTCGAATCTGTCGATCGTCGCTCTATTGCCGCCACGAAATCCGCATTGCTGCAGTCGCAAAGCCTGTCAGATGAGTATGATCCGCTGCTGCTTGCGGCAGCAACTCGCATGGGCGATACGGACCTGTTTGACGCGATTATCACGCAAGGTGATGCGCACTACGGTCGCGAAGCGATTAGGTCTGTTTATCGATCCCTGAATTCCGGCGATGCGGTCAACCTGCTGATCAACGCATCGGCAAGACCGGAGCTCGCTTCGGCTGCGATCCTCGAGCTGGGCGCACATTTCTCGAACGAGAACGAGGTTCGTCGCTGGCTATTGAATCGCTTGGGCGATTCAGCGGACGGAGCCTCGGCCGCGCTCGCACTGGCTCGTGCTGCGGACGACGACATACTTAGCGAAATTCGAGCAGTGATTCTCGGAGATGCAACTGACTTGATGAAGTTGCGCGCAGCGCTTGTCTTGCGCATCAGCGAGTCGGCGGCCGCACAATCTCTGAGACATGAATTGCTGTCCCAAGAGCTTTCGAGCGAAAAACTTCGGGAGGCACTGCAATGAAACACGGTCTCATCGTATTGTTTGCGAGTTTTTTTGCGACCACGCAGGTGCAGGCGCAGTGTCAGCTGAGCAATGCCGATATTCTCAACACGAGCGATCCTGCCTGCGCCGGTCGCATGTTTACGTACACGGAATCGACCGTCGGCGTGGACCTCATTCCTCTCGGATACACAGTCCCTATCCCGGTGAGTTCGTTGACGCCCGTCGACGGATTTCGAACCTACGACAGCCTGCTTTCGCTTCACCAGGACCTGGCGCTCACGGACGACAATGTGCGGGCGGACCGGGTCGGAAATACCGTCGTAGGCAGGGATATCTGGGCCTATTCAATTGGCGATGCCGACAACCTGACGCTGGACGGCCTTCCTGAACCGGCGGTACTGGCGATCGGTGGCATCCATGCGCGCGAGTGGCAGCCGCCCGAGGCTGTATCGGCGCTGATCGAAACTCTCACCGCCACGGCCGATGACCAATGGCTCGGCTCGTACCTGCGCGACAATCTCAACGTCGTGCTGATTCCGGTCCTGAACGTTGACGGGTTCCTGCAGACGCAGGCCCATCCGGATCGCACCAGTGCAGATCCCTTGCAACCGCGCGAAGGGCGTATGCGCCGCCGCAATCTGCGCGACCCCACCACCAACAACGCAATCGATAACACGATTGACACGACCAACGACAACTTCTGGGGCATAGACCTGAATCGCAACAGTCCAGTTGGCTGGGGATTGAATGACGGCTCGTCGGCATCAGTGACCAGCTTGCTCTACCGTGGCCCGACCGCTTCTTCAGAGCCGGAGATACAGGCACTGCAAAACGCGGCAACGCTCGCTCCGGGTAACCGATTACGCCTGTACATGGACATTCATTCTTTCTCCCAAGTCTATCTGGCGCCGTCGACAGGCGATTTTCGGCGTGACAACTACACCAGTCGGCTCGCAACTGTCATGCGTGCGGTACAAGACTTCAAATACGGCTACTCTGCCAGCCAGACCGATCGCGGCATCGGACTAACGTCTGATTATTTCGCCCATACTTTCAATATTCCATCGTGGACACTCGAAACAGAACCACTGAATGGAGCGCAGGACTATGGCGGTACCGCCAGTCACGGTCACTCGGGATTTATTCTGCCGAATAGTGAGGTTGCTCGCTTGCGCAACGAGATCGTCGCAAGCTCACTGATCGGTTTCTACCGGCAGGCGGGCCCGCCGCACGTTACCGCGATTCGAATTCGTGATCTGAGTACCGACGAGGTTCGCTACAGTGCTGAATGGCAGGATGGAAATCCACGCACACTGTCAGTCACGCAGAACCATGCGCTGCAACCGGGCGGCGAGTATCGCCTGTGGATCGCATTCTCAAAACCGATGCGAATGCTGACAGCGTCAGGTGATGCCGGAACTTACGCGGGTCAACGAACGTCTCCCGATTCAGGCGGTGTTGAACTCCAGCTTCCGGCACTGGACGAGAGCAATGACGTTGCGGTCGACCTTTCGACCATGGTCTGGCTCGATCAGCCGGATGGCGCAAACGATGGCTACCGACAGTATATTTTCGACGCCGCCAGCATCGATTTCTCGATTCCAGCCGCCTTGACAGTGGCCGGCAGCGAACCGGCGGTACTGGAACTATCGTTTGCCGATATGTCCGATTTCCTGATCGACGCAAACCCCGCAACACCTGTCGACTGGCAGCAGGGCGGTTGGGTTGGCTATGAGAACGAAGACGGTGTTGCCCAGGATCACGGCGGCATCGATTGTCAGATCAAGCCATTCGTGGCGACCGATCCCGCGGCAATCGCGCCGGCAGGAGACGTCGATTGCCGCTCGGCGTCGGCACCACCACCACCACCGCCGCAGCCCCCACAGCCTTCATCAGGTGGCGGTGGCCAGGCGCTTTGGCTATGCCTGCTGTTGCTGCCTGCGCTCAGGAAATCTTTGCGTTCCTCGCATGCAAACATTGAGCAATCCTGATTACTTGCAGTAGGCTTCTTGCTGGTACTGCTCACCGTCGGGCGCTTGTTCCGGCTGACGATACCCGAACTCGTCACTGCCTCGAACGCGGCTGTGCTGGGGGCCACGACAGCACCCGCACTTGCTGCGGCGCGTGGCTGGCATGACCTCGTCACACCAGGTGTGCTTGTTGGTGTGCTTGGCTACGCGCTGGGTACGTTCGCCGGGACCGCGATATTTCATCTGTGGGGTTTGTTTTAGGGCTCGACGGATAAAGCTGCGCCTTCCGAAGCTGCCGAGTTGCAGCTCCCCTTTGGGTGATGCGGATCTTGCTATTCGCATCACCCTGGTCGTGCTGGCGCGGTGCAACTTTGCGCCGGGTTAACTAAGTGCTCTTCAATTCTACGGTAACGCACCCGTTGCGAAGTAGTACGCAAATAGAATAGTAAGCAGTACAACAGAGATCGGGATCTTTTTGAGTACCGTCACGACAATTACTCCTGTAGATAGCCGTGGAGTGTCGGTAGCCCGGCGATCCTGGGTCCTTCGGAACGTCACGAAAGGCGTCGCGGAGGAAGCGAGGACCCGTGGCTTTGCGTCACTGGCTTTCGCCAGGTTTGCCATTTCGCCCAATCATTATGGAATACAGAAAAAAAGTGTCAATTCTGGATTACGC
>Ga0316187_10000648_pt1 | contig 28033 bp, 39 predicted proteins | sample CroRivburrow1_MG_FD_204927 | JGI IMG/M metagenome (GOLD analysis project Ga0316187, IMG submission 204927) | Coastal sediment microbial communities from Maine, United States - Cross River worm burrow 1 | ecosystem: Environmental > Aquatic > Marine > Coastal > Sediment | place: USA: Maine... | reverse complement strand
TGGTAATCCTTTGTTTGCAAAGTTTTTAGCGCGAGACCTTCTAAGTCTAGAATATGTAGAGTCGTCTATCTCACCAAGTGTCCTATAGATAAATACATTTCCATACTTATAGTAATAGCGCAATATATCTTTGACGCGAGTATTCAGGTCAACATGAAAAGCCCACCTATTAAGAAAGCGCTCAATTGTTTTATTCGTATGTTTGATTTTTAGACCTTCGGCAGCAAAATTCGCCATGAGGTCAATGACGTTCTTTGCTAGACCAAAACCTTTATATGCTGAGACGCATAGCGCCATTTTTCTATGAGCAAGGCGCGTATTTTTCTTAAATGCGGCATGGCTTCCCTGTGTAGTAAATTCATGTCCATATCCGGTAGCGCCAATTCCACCGCTATCGCCACCAAAGAATCCAGAGAAAAAATATGAGCCTGGATAGGTTTTTGAGAATGGACCATCTAGGCCAAGATTGCCATGTAGGTCAGTGAGACCCAATCCAAAGTTACTTCCAGTGTCACCTGGGTAACTCTGCCCCCTTCGTTGAATTTCATAGGTGCTTCTTGCCGCCGCCTGTTCTGCCTGGCGCTCGTTCTCATTTATTTTTATTGCACCGGCAACGGACTTTTCCATTGCAGCAACTTGCTCTTTAGACAAGCCATCTGTTTTAATTCCCAGTTTCATTACCCTATTCCAATTGCCGCAAGGGCTATTGTGACGGCGAGTTGGATTACAGCAAAAATGGTAATCGCCCTTGTTTTGAATTCATCAAGTTTATGAACTTTGCATCTCATTTCAGAAAGTTGCGTTGTAGAACAAACTTCCTTTACTTTATTCTGCCAAGCCTTAATGTCCTTAACTTGTTCGTCTAACACAACAACTTTTGCCATGCCACCGCGCATACCCTGGAGTTCTCTTTTTATATCATCCTGGCCCGCATTGAGCCTTTCAAGTTCAAGGAGCACATGCTTGGACCACTCTCTCCAAGTGTCTTGTTCAGTCATATAGTCCTCACAAATTCTTTATACCACAAATTGACTGTTCACTCAATACAATTGCAATTGCACTTCAATCTTATTATACACCTTAGAGGGAATTTGCCCAGCCCCCAATATTAGGAGTGACGATTCTTTGTCCCTCTTGCAAATAAGTTCTAGCTGCATACGAAGATAGTAGTAGGGCAGAATAGCGGTCTTTGCGCTGATAAGTTTTTAATGTTCCTTGTTGAGAAGCTGGCAGTTCAGGTATATCAAAATGTTGCACTCCGGTTTTAGTTGGAGTAACGACAATCATGCAAAGCTCCTTTATCTGTTGGTCGAACTCAGCCCAAACTTCATCCCTTTCAGTCTCGTCATCCTTTAAAGACGACCCCTCTGTATCTAAGGCTCTATATGGAAACAATACTCTCCTATGTTCTATATCTGATGCCAAATTATAATTAGCATTCCTAATCCACTTCGGAGTAAAATCAACCATGTCTAAAATGTGTTCACCAGCGAATCTTTTTTGGTCTTCATCATCAAATAACCAAATCGGTGACTCGCCAGGTTCCAAAAATTTACCATCTTGTAGAATGTCCATTATGGCATTACCGCCACCACCAGCATCCATTGCTATGCGTACGATGTTAAATTTTGCAAGTAGCTCACGTATCTTACGAGCAGCCCTTGTATAGCTCTTCCCACGCATAGAATAACAATACACATTCTTATAGGTTTCATTGTGTGGAAGGATTTGCAATATACTAATGGCAAAGTTATCAGTCTTTCTAGCTGGGTCAATACCCATGACATATTCATAGCCAGGCTTGCCAGCCAACTCAATTCCGAATGCAGAGCCTCCAGCACTACTTCTATGTCCAGGCGTAGCAGAATTAATAATTGAACGCTTAAAAAATCCATCTGAGTCAGTTGGAAAAATACACTCATACTCCATTTGAAACAGTGCCTTCGGCATAGTAACTTTGGCCTGGGAAATTTGCTTTTCATCCATGTACGACTCTGGTAGTCCCTGATATGGAATGCGAATGATACCGTAATCTCTATAGTCTAGTCCACCCTCTGTTATTAATGACTCCTCTGCATCTTCAATGCCGAGCTTATCGCCAACCTCCTTGGCATCACCACGTATTTTATTGTCTATGATAGCTTTGTGTGTCATGAACGTCTTATAGAAATGATTGAATTGATAATTTGCTGTTCCACTATAGACAATCTGGTTGCCTTGTTTCCTAGTCATCTCATCAACCGTCATGCGACCTTCTTTGATAGCCTCACGCTCCAAATGTGTTTGTGTTGCTGCCTCGATTGGATTTGAACTAACAGACGCGAAACCACGAACAACAACTTGGAAAATTTCCTGGCTAATAGATGCAAACTCGTCAGTAATAATATGGGTTGCGCGAATACCTCTAATCTTCTCGCCATTACCAAGTGGAAGGGCTCTGATTACAGAAGTGCCAACATCTAAGAACACAGAGTCGGATGGCTTTTTAATACCACGTGGACAACAAGCTCTGAATAGAGGACTGTATTCATATATCTTCTCGATATATTCAAAAACTAGCTTAGACTGGCGAAATGAAGACGCTACAATAACGACCTTGCTACCAGGTGTCAGCATAGCCCTCAAGGCTGCATAAACAGCCAGCATAAAGGTCTTGCCTGCACCACGAGAAGCTAGCAGAATTGGAAATGTTTTATGCCACAAGGTTTCTAGGATAACACTTTGGAATGGAGCTAATATAAGTGGTCGGTCTTGCCACCTAAGCAGCGTATGACATGCGAATGACAGATTGTTGAGCAGCACATCAACGAACTCAAAATATGGATTGTCGAACTTACCAGACCTATCATGAAATGCATTTATTATCTGTACATCCCTAGGAACTGGATAGATAATCGGCAATCTATGGATAACGCCCATTATCAAATAATCCCGTTTAATTTGTACCTAAATAGCTTGTCAAATAATTTGCGAACCCAGGCGCGTGCTACATCTTGACGCCCTGCGAAGACAATATGTACATTATGTTTAACTTGAAGGGAAATTAACTTTGCATGAATGTTTGCTGGCGAGACCTTAGAAAATTTATAGCCGTTATTGACCTCAGACAGAGTTGCTTCAATAACCAAATATTTTAACTTATGGTCTTTTGCTCTATCCATCTCTTTCAAAAAGCGCTTATAGTTGTCAGTTCTTCCAAGGGTATTCCACAAGTCTCCAAGCGTTTTCCTCTCAACCATAATGACCGATTCTAAGCCACCAATAGCATAATCTCCAACGTCGAGTTTCTTCTTTTCCATACCAAAACAATTAGCTGAAGCCCTAAAGCTCCAGCCTTTACCCCTTTGCTCCCTAGTGTCTCTAATAATTAGAAACTTGCCCTGCGGCGGCTTTGACTTTCTAGCATATACCATTTGGTTCTCCTATTCATCTGAACCAATTAAAAACTGCATCTTTACCATATCATCTTTACACTTCTTCGTAAAGAATGAAAGTTGGCCTGCAATTTCACCACCACTCCGTCTTTTTTGTGCATCCTGATATTCCCTAACAAGCGATGCGACGGTAACGGTTTCTTCTCTGTCCGTCTTAAGCCTCTGTTCACGAGTAAGTTTTAGTTTTTCTTGATACTTAACATAAGACTGCTCGGCCTTGTCTAAATCTTGATACAAATACTGATGTGGTGGACGACTTTCGCCATCTTCGTCATCATCGTCATAGTATCTTTCAAGCTGCTCTTTAATCTGAGATTGCAACCTCATGATATGAATGTCTTTCATAATCATATTGTGCAACAAATCTTCTTCTTGGTGTGTAATACTGTCTAGATTAGTAAGCACTTCAATATATTTTGTTTTATAATATTCAAGTTCCTCAGTAAGAAGAATTCGAAGTAGCCAACCATAGCGAGTATTTTTATTGAACTTGACTTTATAGAACTCAATCCTATCTTCTTTAGAAAGTTTGGACAGTCCGTTTTCTGTTGGGTTGTCCAGTATGGCAGCTTTACGACTAGCTTTTCTTGGCCTACCATTTTTTTTTGATAGACCTAAATGTTTGCGACGGCGAGCTATAGCTTCAACAGTTCTGCCTATTAATTCACCAATAGCCTCATCTGTTTCGACTTGCCAATTGTCCCTTATTGTCTGGTCTTCCCATGCAGTAAAGTGGCCTTTTGAAGAACGCTTTTTGGATTCTTGACTGGACACATTTTCTTCTTCTTCTTCTTCTTCTTCTTCTTCTTCTTCTTCCCAGTCGTCCCAATCGCTATCCATTACTCCCCCTATGGCGTTTCCTCTGTAAGTGTACCATTTTCGATGGTAGCAATCCAGTTGTTGTTTGAATCAGACACAACGGACAAAACAGCCCCATTTGAAGCTAACTCCAACCACTCTCCATCTGTCATTTGACCGCCACTGTAAATAATAGCATCTGAACCCTGCGGTCTAACTCTAAATGACTGTGATGCAATTCTAACAAAAGTAAAATGTACCCCAGGACCAGGAGCGGATGGAAGATTTGCTTGAACGACACCAGGCGCACCATTGTTGCTATATGTCTTACCGCTGTCTTTTCTAAATAAAAATGTATTTGTAACTATAGCTTCATATTCTGTTTTAAACCCTTTTGCCGTCCAAGACCCGCTTGGATTGGCTCCAACCTCAGCTTCACCGGAGCCACTTTTATCTGTAATTATTAAATTGTTAACACGTATTTGTCCGTTTTCACCACGATAAATTATATCAGACATAGCTCATCCTATCTATATTGAAGTAATGTTCTTACTATTGTAAGTAACCCATCCATTGCTATCGTCAGAAATAACAGACAGCTTCGACCCTATTGAGTCTAATTCAATACCAGAGACTGACACTCCAGATGAATTTACAATTGTCAAGCTGTCATCTTTAGTCTTAATCCTAAATACGCCAGAAGAAGACGTTTTGACAAACGTATAGGTCAACCCAGCAATATCTGGGGTTGGAAGACTCCATGTACTTAAGCCTCCAGCATCATTGTTTATGCAAACAGAATTTGATTCATTTAATAACAGAATTCTGTCAACAACACTCTCAATCACCTTAACCTTAAACATTTTGAGGACAAGGGTTTCTGATTGATTATTGCCCCTAAGCACCAAGGAATCATACAGTTCTAGATTATCAAGATTAAATTGTCCACTTTCCGAACAGTGAATTATGTCAGACGTGAGCAGAAGTGATTCAAGACCAGAAGCACTGAGGCCAGCAGCAGGGCCCAGTTTATTAAGCGAAACTATATCTGTAAAAAGTGTCGCTGCTGGGCCAATTTTATTGACCGAAGCTATATCTGCAAAAAGTGTCGCTGCTGGGCCAATTTTATTGACCGAAGGGATGTCTGAGAATAGAGTAGACGCAGGGCCTATTGTGCCCTGGGCAAAATCGTTAAACTCTGCTATTTGCGTGCTAGTAAAACTTACAGTGATATTCTCTTGTACCATCTTATATCTCCTATGTTAACGTATACTTGTTAGAGATATAAACTTTAAACTTATCAATTTCTGATACATCTAGTACTCTATTATACATTGCAACTTCGTAGACTAGGCCATTAAAGTATTCACCAGTAAGTCCATAAACTCCTGATTCCTTCGCGCCAGTAAATCTACCAACTGTAGTATTGCTTAATCCGGATGGAATGATTGCTGAACTAGCTTCGTTATTCCAGACACCGCTTAATACAGTCTGGCCCTCGCTGACAAATGACTGTTCCTTCCATATACCAAGTACTGTTCTGTTTATTATTGCTCCACTACCAAGTGTCAATGTTCTCCCCGGAAGTAGTCCAGTAGGGGATGGAATGCCACTTGCTGGCAAACTTCCACTAGCCCCTGCAACTGACAAATCCTGAGATTCAAATATAAGGCTTGAGCCCAACGATGCAGTGGAGACATTATGATAGTTTCCAGATGGAGTGGTATCGTTTGCTAGACTAAACATTGTTTGGTCTGCACCAATAGATTTCGTCTCGTAAACAATAAACATAGTCATTGGACTATTGTCAATCGGAGACCCGGACGCAAACATATATTCCTGGTTGCCAGACGTGAATCTTACTCCTCCAAGTCCATTATTAGCACTATCTACATATAACGGCTGATTACCAGAAGTTGGTTGCGTTATACCAGTAAGACCAGTCGAACTTCCCTTGTGTGTCCAAGCTGATATATCTCCAAGAACGCCACTCGTAATCGTAGCCTTGTCATCAGCCTCTAGCCAAAATACTAACCCAGTCAAATCTTCTGGCGAACTAATTGGGCCAGTACCTGATGCAAAATTAATCAATGAAGCGTTAATATTGAATGGAGAGAACCTTGCTACACCATCAGACAAGGAGTCCCACTCTGCCCAGTAATCAACGTTTCCACTTGCTTCTAGGATGATTGTGTTTCCAGACAACGAGCCATGGCTTACATCAATTATAGAGCATGGAGTTTCTGGTGCGTGCAGTTTATCATCAAAGTACCATTTTACATGGACAGTTGACCCATCTGGCACGCCGGAAGTTGTAATGACGTTGTAGTTGACCCTTATTTCCCCATTGGAGCCTGTTGAATGTGAGCCCCTAAAGACAATATCAGGAGCCTTATAGCCACCTGGAAGTATAGTGGATTGTCTTGCTCCACCACCCACCTTTTCATGTGGCAATGTCCTATTATATTGTTCTTTAGCTGACCAACCAATAGAAGACCAGCTATCATTATGATTAAAGCCATTATCTTGTGGAAATGGTATATTACCAGAACCCTGCCACTTAAATGTTGGCATAAATGCATACTTTCCACCGCCGCCCCATGAATCATCTTCGTGAGGGCCAATGTTTCCAACATCGAAAGGTAGTGGTATAGTACTGTCCTGTATAGATGTTAGATATCTAACAAAACATGTTACTTCAGACCTATCATCTTCTCTATTTTTTTGATTTACTATACATCTAGCTTGCGTTCCTTCTGTTTTACTTACAAGTGTTTGCCACGTGCCTTGACTGTTTGGATTTAGATAGAATGGAGAAGCAGGGAATTCTCCAGGCAAATTATTTAGATTACCAGAAACTGTTGGTCCATTTGAAACATTCGTAGACCATAATTGACTAACAGTTCCACTACCATCTATTCTAATTGCGATGCCGCCAAGGCCATGTTGTAGTTCTCCACCCAGTCCAGAAACAACTTTACCACCAGGGGCTGGGGGTGGGGGGCCTGTTGTAATAGGTTTCCTAATGTCTCCATACTCAATAGAATATGCATAAAGAACTGGGTTATTTGAATCATAGATATTATCTACGAACAACATGTTTCGTCCTTCAAAATCATTCGTATTTGTTATAGCTCTATGAGACCCAAAAAAATTATCAACTAGAGATATACTTTCGTTGTTTATTTTGTATAGCAAAATTATTGTCTCATATTGAGCAACGCCGTCCCCAGATTTATTTAAACAGTATAGTTCACCATTATATGCACAAAAATCCATAGGATGCATAACAGAATCTGGCCATGGTATTAGTCCAAATGTATCTGTTGCAAAATCATAAAATGCGACGTTAACAGTTGTGGAATCAATAAAATAAATTCTGCTCTTATGCCTTATTTCATTTAGTATTCCGCCATTTGCATCACTTGGATTAAGTATGCTCGCTGCGGTGCCCATTAATTCCCAAGTATTAGTTAATCCATTTAGCCTGGCAGCTTGCCATGTTGATGTTGTTGTGTTCCATGCAGTATATAAGTACGGAGTTGAACCAATAACTACAGGATATAGTCCAATACTATTTGACCTAGTAGAATCTTTTCCTGTCAAGCTAAATGATTCAGACCAAACCTTAGTACTCTCGTTAAAAATAAAAACCTTGTTTGATACTAAAAAATACACATTGTTCATGAAGTTAACAAGTCTATTTACTGCAAGTTTATTATCATTGCCTATTGCTGTTTCTCCAGCAACAGTTATTCCATTACCTTCTCCTCCCATGTATATTCTTGAATCTTCTGTATCAAAATATAGCATATTTCTAGAAGCATCTACCTCTACTTCTATTCCAGAAATAGATGGAGCAGATTCTATTGTTTGGTCCCATCTTTGAAATACAACTGGCAGTTGTGAAATATATGCAGGGTCTCCATAACTAACTCTTGTGCCAGTATTTTTACCTAGAGAAATTTGAAGTCCAGTTAAATATCTACCCTGCAATATCCAGTCGAGTGCCATTATGGTCTCCTTAGATGAATACTCTAATGGCGACTTTTGGATTATCGCCTGTGGCAATACCATCTACCGCAGCGGCCCAAGAAATAGCGACTTCTGTTGTACCATCAGCAACTAGGCCAGTTACAATATTTCCACTTAACGAACCAATAGATGTTCCGTCTAAGGTTCCAACGGTATTACAAACTTCGCCTTCTTTATCAAATATCAACTCTGCCTTTACTCCACTTTGTCCCGCTCCATAGACCTTAAACGTTGCATTAATGTTTGTTCCTGCAAGTTCTAAAGTAGGAGCTTCTGCATTTAATGTGCCACTACCACTCCAAACGCGCTCAACTGTGGACCCACACACTTGCGTAATATAGCTATACCTTGCTGCATCCATTCTTGATAAAATGAATGTCCACTGAGTATCCATATCTCCATTCCAAGTGTACAGTCTTCTAGGTGTAACATCATAAAAACCGTTGGCAGTCACATCAAATTCGTAAGTTGGTACCGCCCTTCCATTATTTGAAATATTATCTATTCTTGGAAAGACTCTACTATTATAATCTGCATACGCACCTCCATCATATAAATCATCAGGTATCGTGCCTGGCCTATCAATCTTCTGGGATATATTATTGTATTCATCAAGAATTATTTGAGTAGCCCATAAACCCTCAATGCTATTTGAAAGTGATTGGTCTGGATATGTTGCATATAGACATCCAGTAACAGCCACAAGAGAAGATTGATAGTTGCTTGTGCTTGACCTTCTTGAATTCTGAATAGAACCCAGGTCTGTAACTGAATTTCCATCAATTCTATATAGGTGCATTATGTTTGATGGGCCAACGCCAATAGCAAATACTTTTGAATTGAGGACACAAAGATTAGAAGCGTGTTGAGTTGTGCCTATATATCCAACAAGTTGTGCCGTGTCTGTTGCTAAATCAATTTCCCATGCATTGATTCTAGTAAATGGGCCACTTAAATGTCTTGATGTCCAGTATAGTTTATTTCCAAAAGATACACAGTCCCTCCATCCTCCATTGGCTACACTAAGTGATATATTTCCACCAGCCTGTGCTGCGCCTTCAGTAACAACCCCATCTGTATCTATGTATACTGCGCGAATTAGCGTTGTTGTATCTGGATACATTGTAACTAGAACTGGGACACCATTAATTGATGATGGATGTAAGCCCATAGCGTGGGCATTTAATGAGCCACCATAGGATGCAAATGAATAGAATACATCCCAATCTCCACTATTGGCGACATCATACTTCCATATTTTCTGATTACCAACGGCATATATGTCATTTTGCCAATGAATAACTCTATTAATACTTGGATTCCAGCTTGTATCTCCTGCGGTGCTTTCACCTGTACCGAAGTCGGTTCCCACCTGAACAAGTGTACCATCAATATCTTTAAATACGGCCATTGCAGAATGTGTAGTTGACTTATTTCTTATGTATAAAAATGGTTGTGTCATTTTATCTCCTAATATACCCTTATGTTACTAAAAATATTACCACTGCCAGCGTCTGATGTATAACCACTTAGTTGGCAGCTTGATACCATGTTATTCTCGCTTGTCGCTTCAAAGATTATTCCAGATGAAATCTCAGCGCCAAGCACCGTATTTTTAGTTCCGTCTATTCGAAGACCATTATTGAATACGCAGCCATTAAATCGTCCGCGTGAGCCATTTGTCAACACTCCAGTGGAAACCAATAAGTTTGTGATTTCCAACCCATCAGCAAGGACCCTGCCAACATTTCCACTAGCTTCAAACAGTGGTGTTGAAGTGTGACTTATTACAGCAGGCCCCCTAGTAGCCAAGCTTCCATCACTAGACCATGCAAATTTGTTTGCACCCATAGTTATAATTGGGTCGTTAACCATCCTAATTGTTAAGCCAGAGGCTCCAATTAAAACATCAGCAACCTCCGTCACATCTCCAATAACTTCGACTAGCGTGTTATCAGCAGCGGCGGCAGCACTAAGTGTTTCAAAATCAGCAACGATTGGAGAACCGGCTACAGTAGTCACACTACTTCCCAATGTTCCACTATTTAGTACAATATAGTCGAACACACCAGAAATCGCACTTATGCGAGGTGGAATACCTACGACTAAATTTTTCGAACCATCTTGATATAGGACATCGTCTGGATTACCTTTACCTAGGTGCGTCATATTTACTCCGTTTCAACAAGTCTTTTTGTTTTTCTAATGTCAGCCCTATAGATAGTCCACGGCTCACCTGGGTCAACAGTTCGCATGGTCTTTGAACCATTAGAAGTATCTATTTCATAAATGAGGGCGAGGCCATTTTGTGCATATCCAATACACTTGCGCACGCCGCCAACAACACCACCTAGAGTCCAAGCCACCTTCTTCTGAATATATCCTTGCTCACCAGATGGAAGTTTAACCTCAGTATTACAAATATGTAGGCGCAGGTTTGTTATGGACAAGTTTTCATCCTCACAATACCTAGCAAGTCGCTCCCAAGCAGGAGGTTCACCACTAAGCTCATCCTCATATATTGTTTCGCCATTAGATAGCGAGGCGACCCAACGGTCTTTTGGAACGTCAGGCCCAACGCATCTGGAAAGCTTATAGTCCATCATATTCCTATCTTATCGCACACCAGAATCTTGCAGAATTCGCAACATTTGAACCTCCAGCGTTGCCAATGTTAAGATTGGCGGCGGCTGCATCAAGTTGAGATGCTCCAACCGTGAAATAGTCTCCACCGCTGGCAGCAACTGTTAATGATGTCTGAGACGAACAATTGGCAGAGAGTGTGTCTGAAGCATGACTAAAGTCCCTTTGAGAATTGAGAATAACATCTGCTGAATTATAGTGATTTATCTGAGCACTTCTATATCCACTAGGACTGGCTTCAAAGACAAGGTTGACTCCAACGTCAACTAAGACTCGTCCGGTTCCAGATGGAATAGTCAGTCTGTCGGTTGCACCGCCATCATAGAATCCACCATCGTCAAAAACTGTTCTATCCCAGACAACAGTTATTGCACCACCGCCGCCAGCACCTACGGCTTGAACTGAAGCAAGAACCATTGCGCCAGAAGCTGCGCCAGATGAACCAGCGGGTCCTGTTGCTCCTGTCGCTCCTGTGGCACCTGACGGACCAACGGGTCCTGTTGCTCCACCGCCTGAGCCTGGAACCCAAGCGTCTCCATTAAATACAAGTACATCGCCCGAAGCTGGCGTACCAGAAATAGGCGAGTCTAAGATTCCAGTTGCACTTGTAGTTAGTAAATGTTGGTCTTTAAATCTGACCATATCTGGGTCGTCACCAGTATTGCGAGTGTCTCTATCAACAAGTCTTTTGTAATTCTCTCTATATGCGTCACCCATAGTAGCTCCTTATAGGAATTCTGTTTCAAAATAGAATGCGAAGTTGGTCTTCTCACCAATACTAGTTGGAGTAGATGACAGACCAATCCTCCAGTTGTGCGTAGTTGCTGCTACAGCATGGTCGTCTAGTGCTAATACACTACCAGAACCTTGGATTTGTGTCCACAAGGAATCACCAGAACCAACTGGACCAGAAGGGTTGATTATCTCAGCCGCATAAACATTTACACCACTTGGTGCATTGTCAATGGACGACTTGTCAAAAGTTCTAAACGTTGCGTTCTGTGTAGTAACAGCAACGTCAGTCTGAAGCTCGATTCTTAGAGTTGCTTCGCTATCGAGTATATTTAGCACCTCGGTTGCAACGATATTGCCAGCGACGTATGCACCAGTCGTACTTGCCCATCTTAAGTTAGGAAGTGCGGTGCCATTCGTTTGGCCGTCCTCTGTAGTTCGCCAGGTAGTTTCGTTGAAATCTCCAACGCGAACAGATAGTCCGAAGCTTGGACCATAAAATCCGATTGTGTTTAATCCGCCTGATGCAGACGGTAGAATTTCTATAGCTGGGTTAGCAGGATTATAGAACTTTAGCGTAGTAGCCATTGGTTACCTCCGTGTCAATGTTGTTATGACTAATGACCGCCGCTAGGCTATGGTTACCCAATGACCCGTTAGCTAAGGCCCAACTTCTTTACGAATTGTTGGACTCTCCTTTTTTCTTTACGTGAGACTTTTCTAGAGTTGCCCGAAAGAATAAGCTTAAGTGGGACTAAAATATCGTCGCTGGCTTTTTCAATAAGGTATCTCTCCAAGTCTTTATACTCCATTTCGAGTTCAAATTGCTTGTTGTTAATAAGTTCCGTAAGTCCATCGATAGGGGTGGCATGGCGAATAGCTAGTTTTCTTTTGACACCAGCCTGATGATGGTTGAACTTCTCGCGGATTTCTTCCGCTTCTTCACTCTCGTCTTCGTCATCAAGTTCGTTGAATTTTTTTCTATATGGAGTGGAGGCGCGGACATAATTGTCGCGCTTTAAATTCTTCAGCCCATTGTCTACGCAGCGACCAAAGAAATTTTGCAGCTTACCGTCTTTAACTCGCTCGGGGTCAAGCTTATTAAGTGCGTTGAAACATATAATCCTAATTTCCTGGGCAATATCATCAATTGCATAGCAATCGAATGTATACCCATAGGATTTTGTTTTTACTAAATATTCAACAATATCTTCGATATCGCTATACTTTAGACTGTGTTTCTTCGTCTTCTTCTCGTTCTTCTGTGTCTTCAAGATTGCCAACTGTAAACCTCTCGATGGCTTCGGCCTCGCTCATACCGGCGGTGGCCTTGTGTGAAATTTGTTTAAAATCCTCGGACTTTTTAACAACCACAGATGAATTGACGTTAATTATTTTTTTATCTGGATTACTCATAACTCATTGCCTCTTCTTCACTTATTTCCAGAATATTTCCACCACAACCAATTGGCTTAATGCCAGCAGATTGTATTCGGCCATCTTGTCCAACAGATGCATCGTCGGCAATTAGATACTGAGCTACAGCACCGCATTGCATTGACGGACGAGACATTCGTTCTGGACAGCATGTTGACCAACCGCATTTGTCGCATTTAAAAAACTTCAACATTTATACACCTTTATTTAGTTGTCCTACTAATTAGTATACGCATACCCGGACTGTTGTCAAGACCCTATCTCACACTTGTCTGTAGTACAGAATTTTGAACCGACAATCTTTGTTTCAACTACATCATCAAAATACAGCCCACCTATTTTGCTAGAATAGGTCTCATAGTCCTTCTCTGAACATTCTGTATATGGCGCCTGTTTATATTGATGGTTTGTTAGCGGAAGGAAGGATAGGGTCTTTACATATGGAGCATAGAAGTTAATAGCATTAGCTATCTGGTCAGCCTCATGTTTCTGCACAGTAATGGTGCAACTTACAGCATTGTCACTCCAATAATATTGCATCTCGCGCACGATGGCTAGTTGCTCCCACAAGGTTACATCAAATTTACTCTTCGTAAAGTTCTTCTCTTTAACTGGGAAATAAACAACTAACGTACATCCCTTATCTTTGGCAATTTGCAAATCGGCAGTCGAGCCCATCTCAAATACCTGTGAATTGCCAATGCCAATTTTCTCATTATCCTTTGTATCTACTTCAATTCTATATCCAGCAAGGAACATAGCCATAATAAGTGGGGAATCTGCGGCAACGCGCACGAGTCGGAAATAATATTCGGAATGCGTGAAGTGTACGCCTGGAGTCGCGCCTGCTAGAATCGACACGGTTCCAGATGGCTTAACAGTACTCATTCTAATCGAACGTGGGATTCCAAGCCAACGAGAGTAAATGCGGTCCCAGCGGCGAATTACATCATAGCCCTTATCACAGAATTCAGTCAGGAACTTGCGAAGGCCGAATTTTTTAATTGCTTGCTGTATACCAGACATACTGCACCCAATGCGCCTGTTGCGCATCATGACGGCATTGGTTCCCTCGTCATGTGTAGGAATGAGTGTTACGGTCTTGGCATACATATATGCGAATTTAAGGGTGCGGTGATAATCTTCGATTGAGTCATGGTTGGCTGGATAGGTTTCTACTAAGCAGCAAAGCTCCTTGTCTTCAAGGCACTGCTCAGCACAGGGGTTAAATCCATCGACATCGTCATATCTCTCATCTTCAAACGGCATCCATCCGTCTTTTAATCTTCCATAATGTCTTGCATTGTCTAGAAAAATAAGGCCAGGTTCACCATTAAGAGCAATACTGTTACTAATTCTAGCAAAGTCGCTGTATGGCGTATCTGTTGATGCAAAAACAGAATTATTACTAGCCCATCTCCTATCATTTAGTTCTTTGCCGAACTTATTGTAGTCCTTCATTGTAATATAGTCTTCGTCGTCAATTTTACCAATGGCAAGCTCTGCGCTTCTACGAACATTGCCAGCAACTACACATTTACCTATAAAATTAAACAAATCTACTATAGCAACACTAGTAAGTTCCAGACCTATTAGGGAAGAGAGTAGGGTGCGAATATTCTCATGGAGTTCCTTAAGTGGACCTGGTCCAGACGCCGTGCCGCCAAACCCTTTGATGGGCAAGCCAGCCTTGCGAATTTTGTCGTACGTAAATTCATACTGTACGCCGCCCATGTATGAGTTTATCAATAGGTAGACTGATTTAACCCAACCTTCCCTATCATCCGTTATATCATATGTTTCTACTTTATCTTTTGGAGCCTTGATTGTAACTTTGCCAGCACCCTCGGTATCAAATCCAACACCGACACCTAACATAAGCATATCCATAGCCCACGAGAATGGCGCAGCCAGGTCTATAGATACAGCCTTAGTAGAGCGAAAACCACAGTTTTGGAGTGCGGCGCTTCCAACTTTGTCTACAAGTGGAGTGCCCATAATCCAAAAGCCACGACCTGGTGGAGTGAATTTAAATTCCCACATGCGACGGAAAAATTCTTGGGCGGTTTTTTGGGCTTTATGTGCAGCCCACGGAAGCCTATTAGTCTGACAGTGTTTTCTTTGTACTTCAAACACACCTTCAGTTACTCTCTTACACGTGTCAACATATTCCTCTTGCTTGCCATTGGACATGAGTCTAGCATACGTCCTCTTATATACAAAATAAGACAAGTCGCCAAAACCCCATTCTGGTTGCTTGCCTTCATAGTTAGAGAGAAAAAGTTGTGAGAGTCTAAAAGACATGCAAACCTCCAAAATAGACGCACAGGCTTCGCCCACAATACACACCATATCTGTGCACTCTGAGTTGTCCTGTGTTATTCAATATCGTCCGGATTATCTTCTTCTACCCATTCGCGGAGGTCCGTTTCTGTGTCAGCCTCGTTGTCTGGTTTCTTTTTATCAAATAGGATATCAACATCCTGATAGCCTTCCCGCTTGATGAGTTGCAGGAAGTGACGGATGTTCTTGATACCATAATAGTTCACGTCAATTCGTCCGCTACTGTCGCTCCACAATTCGTATAAGTATCCATCTGGCGTGCAGAAAATAATTAAGTAATTGACGGAGTCGGACAGATAATAACTCATGTAGTCAAAGTGTGGGGTGAATCTTACTGACCCAAGTGGTACGCCTATTGATTTTGCATTTCGAGCAAGAACAAAAGCACGTTCGCGTGTCTTTTTACTTAGGTGCTCAAGTCCGTCATCCACCACAAATTGCCTCCCTGTGTATCATACACCGCTATGTACAGTAGGCTTTTTAGGGAAGAGATATGCCAAAGTTTAAAGTGATGGGCAAACTTACATGAGCATGACGGCCTACTAAGTATTAGAGACTGAATGCAGTTGTTGTCAATGGTAAACTTAAAGAAAAGTTTGCAGTTGACAGCGAAAATTCCCCATCCTATCATCCACGCAAGGAGGTCTGTGTGGACTACGAGGAGAAAAAGACATTGCTGGTTAAACTACTCATGGTATGGGAGGCTAATCCCACCTACTCTCTTATGGGTCTGCTGGAAAAACTCAGTGGGAAGGTGCGCGAGGAATGTCTGATACAAACCAACGAGCGCGGCGTGCCAATAAAAGTGGACGCTGGTAAAATGCCAGTGGACCTTAGCGACTTTACAAACGAGAAGCTGGAGGCTGCACTTGAGTGCCTCCTTGATTAAAGGGTCATTTAGACTAGTAAGCACAACTGTGCCGTGTGTCGAGGCCAATGGCTGTGTGATACCAAAAGTAGAAGTGCGCCGCCAGTGGACATTTAAAGCATGCGACTGGTATATTAAAAGGAGGTTTCCAAATGAAGGTTGGAATGGACAGAAGTAGTGTAGAGGCCCGCTCTGGTAATATGGGCCTGTTGGACGACAGGGAATTTGCCGACTTGCTCAACCTCATACTGTATGAAAAGGTGCGGCGCGAGACATCGAGGCTCAATCCAAAATTTAACTGGAAGCTACAAATGGAATTGATTGCTATGGGTAGGACTGGACCTGACGACAGGGAAATCCACTCCATTGACTTTAAGACTAAAAAGATAGAGGAGTACTTCAATATCCAATGATAGGGATGGCAATAAACATAGGTTGGGTACTTATGCCAGCCGCCATCATTATATATGTTGCCCTGGCAACTTATCGCGAGACACAGGCACTTGCGGCAAAACAAAGAGTGGACGAAATGAAGTTCGAACAGGAGACGACCGAACTTTTTAGTAATAAAAACTCTGCCGAAAAGAACGATTGACAGGAGGGCACATGGAGCCTAGGTGGATAAGGCAGAGAGATGGGTACAGTTGTGGACCAATAGCAATTTGCAACGTGGCCAAGTGGGCCTCCATTCATCCATGGGATAGCTGGGAAAAATCGAGGGAGAGGCTGGGTGGACTTTGCCGCACCAGTAGGACTCATGGCACCTCAAACGCTTCCTTTGAGTCAGCGTTGCGCTCAGTGGGCCGAGGAAAACTTAAGATTGTACGGCGGGCTCGTTGGAAGCTGGACGAGTTGGCCGAATGGATTGAGGAGAGAGGCTGTATAGTTATAGATTTTGTCGTGCCGCTGGCTCACAATATGGCCAAGGCCGTCAATAACAGGGACGCCCATTATGTTACCGTCGTGGACATTATGGGTCCGAAAGGCTCGGAATGGTTCAAGGTCATTAACATTGACAGTAGTGAAACTGTTAGCTGGGTGAGCCGCGAGCAGTTTAATTGGCTGTTCATGAGGCGGCGAAAGGGAGATAGGATATGGAAGGTAAAACTATCTTGAGTCTTACTAATCTCTTTCCTCTACACACTCTTTAATTGTTTTTATCTCCCCCTATAGTCTTTCTTTTTGCCCCCCGCCCTTCTGTGCGGGTTTTGGTAGAACGGTTGTTTGTTGGGTGTCACAGTTTATTAGGGCCCCCCGGTTTTAAAGGACTTAGAACAATCGTCGTAACTTGAATAAACCCCCCGTGGCACGGTCTTTGCATGGCGACACCTTGGCACGGGGTGTGAATGAGACGAACCGTGAGACGAAAGGAGTCCAGTCTGCTACACTCAAGCGCTTTGATAGCAACGGGTTAGCAATCTAAAGGAGTTAAAGTATGTCCAGTCTGCTACACCCAACGCAATTAAACGAGTTAGAAGCGTCGTAAAACGAGTGACAGTAGAGCGCTAGCGGCACGTCGCGTGCTATAGATAGAGCATGAGCAACAGCAACAAGCAAGACAAGCCAAGCGAGACAGAGCGCCAAAGGCGAGTTATCGTCGGGCAAGAATTGGCTAACTTGGAGCAGATTCGAGAGAGTCTCGCAAAAGCGAGCGAGAATTACGCAAAGCGTAATAGAAGGGTAGGAGACTAAATGAGCATTCAGGACAAAATCGCCAGAGCGTTGAGAATCACGCGAACGGCAAAAAAGGACAAGCGCGGAATGCCGCTAAAGTTCGACAGGCGCCTGAAATCGCAACGTGCGCTTGCGAAAGCAAAGGCGCAAGAGCGGCTCGCTCTGCTCGAAATCGTCGAAACCCAAGAGGACGTTGGACTAGTCTTACTCTACACGCCGTGCTACTGCAATGGGCGTAACTGCCAGTTGCCCTGCGAACACTAGGGTATCAGTCTCAAAGGTAGGGCAGTCACTAGGCTGCCCTGCCACTAACAAACTAGTATCACTCAACGTCTATCACTCAGGAGTTACCATGTCCTTTGCTGCTCGCTGTCTTGTTCAGGCCCTGATTAACTGGCTTTACAATGAATACGCGGAGGTTCAAGAGCAGGAGTTACTAGACCTCCATGCTACGCTAGTCAAGTTCAGGGACACTTACTAGCACGCCTCTCGTGGTAGGGTAGTCACTAGGCTGTCCTGCCACTAACAAACTAGAATCACGCCTCGTTAGTTAAACCTCAAGAGTCACTCTAGGGTGGCACAGGACAGTAGTCATGAATCACGGCAAGAGCAGCCTAACAGATATGACGCCCACAGCAATTATTCGCAAAACACTTGTCGGTCAACTCGCCATAGAGGAGACGACGCAAACGGCCCGCCGAATCATTGAGAATCTGCGTAGTCTTGGCTACGTTATTACAACGCGTGAGTCAATCAACATGGCTACGAGGCGTGAATGGGCCCTCCAGGCTCGACTCAATTCGATACGTGCTACCCTCGACTCTTAGTTCTTTTGGCGTATCACAGGGCAGGGCAGTCACTAGGCTGCTCTGCCACTAACAAACTAGAATCACTGTATCACTCGTTCAACCTCAATAGTCCCTCTAGGGGGGCAGGATAACAGCAATGCATACGTTCGGAATCAACAATCACGTCAGCAACGACCCTAACAGCACTCGTTCTCACTACGAGGGAAGCCTGTCCGACCTTGTCTTTATGGCAGGGAATGATTGGGCCAATGCAATCGAGCAGTTCGACACAGACGGTCAACCCACTGGCGTCTGGATGTATCACGTCAGGCCCGACAGCATGACCGGACTCATGACGGGAATCGTCCCAATCGGTCCCAATTCAGACCTTCGTACTACGGTCGAGTCCAGAGGCACCCTGGACGAAGAGGCGTGGAAGAAGACCGTAGCTATCGCCAAGAAAACTCAGGGTGTCAGTGCAGTCCTCGGTTTCTATTCCCACGAGACCCTAGCGAGGAAGAACGAAAACTCGACAGATTGCGATTTCGAGTTGGTGTTCTTTAACGTCGAGCCCACCAAGCGTCCGTCCCCCCCAAGTCCTGAGAACATGGCGAGGAACTATCTCGACCTCGACGGAGGTACCAAGATGAATTACACAGCGCGTCAGTTCGCGGAGTCTATCGCGTTCTGGGCCGTCCACGCGAACATCGCCAGTAAGTAGAGAGGTCGGCATCGAACTGGAGGGGCTTCCCCCCCTCCTCGTCTCTCCCTGTTCTACCCAAAGGCACCCGCACCGCCACAACGTATTATAGGTTGGCGGCCCATGAAACGTAAGGTGAAACGAATGCTGACACGTATCTGGAATGCTGAGACGTATTCCCGAATCCCGAATCTGGGTGACACGCATTTCCATATCCCGAATCCCGGAAACGGAAAACCGAAAATGGAATCCCGAAAACGGAAAACGGGATTCTGAATCCGGGAAACGGGAAGCCAAATCTGGGAAAATCGTCCAACAAACGGGAAACCGAAAATGGAATTCAGATTCCGGGAAATGGGACGAACGGTCGGTATAACTCGTTTGATTGCGTCGATTCTAGCGGCACGATACATGCTTAGTAGTAGATTCATGGGCCGCGCTTTGCCCAGTTGCGAGGAGTCAAAATGGCCGAGACAGGAACGATTTATCTGCTACATTTCTCCGCACCGTTCTCCCACGCATGCCACTATTTGGGGTGGGGTCGGGGTGACGCGGCAAAGCGAATTGCAGCGCACGTAGCAGGACGTGGGAGCGCTCTCACCCGCGCCGTGACAGCAGCGGGTATCAGTCTTAAGCTGGTCAGAACGTGGAAGGGAACGCGGTCCGACGAGCGCGCCCTCAAGAATCGCAAGAACGCAAAGGGACTCTGTCCTATCTGTAAGGTAGAATACAACCGTGCCGCAGCGGCACGTATGAAAGCAAAGAGGAGCAAGTAATGAGAATCAAATCGAGGAAAGATATGACGCCCGCCGAAAAGAAGTTGGATAAGATTGTGCAACGCCTGCACAAGATTGTCGAAAAATCCAACACTATGTTCTACGAGCGTTCGAAGCCCTACCCTTGGATTATCGGAAACACTGAGGCAGAAATCACCCTGCTTGCTTCCGAAATTCACTTTGGCACCCTGGAGGTCTAGTGGAGACCATTCTCCGAACCGCCCACCGAACCGCCCTAACGGGCGGGGAGGTGGAATGCGAGGCGCTCCTAAAGACACTGTATAGGGCCGACAAGCTGCCCAGTGTTTCGCACGGTCGCGCCATGGTCGTCTCTGCCACGAAAGTATCGGAAAACAGCGCTCGCCTGCGCCTGACCGAACAAGCCGAGGGATTGACTCGCTGCTGGAATTGCCATGGGATTCTTGGCAAAGGTCGTAGCGTTGTGATTTGGAGTGGGACTTGGGGTGAGGAATCGTTCTTCCTTCCGTTCTGCTGTCGGTCCTGTCAAAGCACCTATCAAACTATTCATTCACAATGGGAGTGGTAATGGAAGCCGCAATTGGATACGCTCTGTTCTTTGTTATTTTGTTCTGTGGGATTGGCATTCAATACAACAACACTGGAGGATTCGATGACTTATCGTAACGAAACAAACAAGTGCAAGGTCTGCGGAGGAATCAACGGTCAGCACAAAGACCTGGTCGATAACGGGCCGCCTTGGAATCCCTGGGGTTGGGTGAGGAACCCTTGCCCTAACAAGTAAGAATCGTGGGGGGAGACTTAGGTTTCTCCCCACCTTTCCTGCATCGCCTGCACTATTTAACTAATGGCGACCCTTGGAACGTAAGGTGAAACGCTGACGACACGCATTTGGAATGCTGAGACGCAATTCCATTTCCCGAAAACTGATGAGACGTATTCCCAAATCCCGAATTCAGAAAACGGGAAACCGAATCCCGAAAACGGAAAACGGGATTCAGAAAACGGAAAATGGGAAATCCCAGATTTGGATGTTGCCATATGGCTTCACCTTGATTTATGCCGTCAATAGGAAATTTGTTTTTTCGGTAACAGGACCCTGCCATTTGTCGGTATTAGATTGTAGAATGACGAACATGAACAACAGCAGCCGACACAACCCCGAAGCAAAAAACGCCCGTCGCATTTCGCGTGACACCCGCTTGCGCAACCGCCGTCAAGATAAACAGAGCGGACGCAAAACACGCCGCTCGCACGATTCTCACCGTAACCCCGAAGCCCTGGAGGGCTAAAATGACTGACTTGAGTTTCCCCAATTCCCCCAATTTCTGCAACGTCGGGTGGTCGCGGACCGCCGCTGGCCTGGAGCGTCAGAACACGCCCAGCCGCATGATTTCCGCCTTTCGGAATGGCGAGGTGCGCCAGTCCGCACCTCCAGCGGTATCCACGGGTCGCAAGCTGAACAGCGCAGCAATCGCGACCGTCCGCGCCTCTCGCCCGAGCGAGACCGAAACTCTCGCCAGCGAGCACAACGACGCGGTTCTGGCCAGGCTTCTCGGCCTGACCGTGAAAATCCTGCGCGACCGAGCAAAGCACGCGGGGCTGTCGGGATACAGCCGCCAGCGCAAGGCGGAATTGGCCGCTCGCCTGGTCCCCTACACCTAGGGGGCCTGGCCTGGTCTGGAGCGGGAAGCGACACCCCGCTCTGGACCACGCTTCTTCTTTGCCAAAAACGTTCAACCCCAAGGGGCCCGCACCGCCACAACGTATTATAGGTTGGCGGCCCATGAAACGTAAGGTGGAACGCTGACGAAACGCATTTGGGATGCTGACACGCATTGCCGAATCCCGAAAACGGAAAACGGGATTCCGAATTCAGAATCCGGGAAACCGAAAACCGAATCCGGGAAACGGAATCCGGGAAATGGGAAAATTGGATTTTGCGACATGAGAACATTTTTCACACTGTGTCCAAAAGAAATTTCTCCAGAATGACAGGAACACCGACAGGCTCAGTAGTATAAGTGTATCTAGTGTTTTTTTTCGAGACTCACAAACCCCGACAGGATAGAGGCTTCCAATGATTACTACTTGGGTCAAAGGCACCATGCGGGATATTACCGCACAAAGATTCACCACCCCAAACCGCGCAGAGGCGGACGCGTTCGCCAAGCACAACGGCGACAATGAGCGGAAGGTTACACGCTCAATGATTTACTACCGCGAGCCGACGACGGGCGAGCGCAAACGCGCTTTCGTCGTAACCGTGAGGCCCAAGCCGTCTTGGGTTACCTTCGCAGAAAAGGCCACGGGATATGGGGTCACGGGCAATGAGCCCACCCGCGAGCCCACAGCCCAAGACAAGGAAGAAGCGCGGAAGGACAAGAAAGCCCGCTAGGTTGGCAATGGGGAGGGGCTGACAGCCCCTCCCCAAACCCCTACTAGGAAAGAACACCATGAATAAATCAGACGCTGTTAGCGCCCATATCGGGCAAACATTCTACCACAAATCCGCTATCAATGCAGACGGCTCCGCACGCCGCGTGCGCGTGAGTGGCAAGTGTAAGACGTGGAAGACACGCCCAACGGAGTTCAGTTTGCCGGTAAAATTCGGGCTCTACACAAGCCTCCGAATCAATCACGAGACGTGCGAGGATTTCCTGACCGAAGACCCTGGAAGGTAGGCAACAATGATTTCCTAAATCAACAGGGCCTCTGGGGTTCATCCTCAAGGGGCCCGCACCGCCATCACTGTTTTATATAGGGGCGGCCCGTGGACGATGAGGTGGAACGCTGACTGCGACGCTGAATGCTGAGACCACTGTCATACAAAAAAAGATTTATCATATGACAGGTCGAGGACATTTCTCAGTCGCTAAAGTTTGCGACGGCTAAATAGGTATTGACTGTCAACAAAAGAAAAAAAGGTTTCTGCCCACCGTTTGACACTACCAGGGGGGTGGTGAGTATATACTAGTGAGGACGTTAGTTGTTTCGGTTTCGGTTTCTTGAAAGGAAGGGCCAAATGGCCACGCACGATTTCAAGCAGTTTCCGGTCGAGTTTGGACTCCGTGGTTTCCCAGGCGGGCGATTCGCTATCAGCGAGCGTAAGTCTTACATGTCGGGCGGTGAGGCGATTTACGTCGTTCTCATTTGGAGCAAGCGTCGGCAGGAGTTCATTGATTTCTCTAAGGGTTCTGCTTCTGAGTTGAGTCGTCAAATCGTCAAAACAAACATTGGAGGCTAGCATGTCTAGCATTGCAAGCTGTGTAACTTGGGTCAAAGGTCTGCGTCGCAACATTACGGCACAGCGCATTGAATTCCTCGACCGTGCCGAAGCTACGCGAGTCAAGCAGGAAATGGAGTCCAAGGGCCGTCGAGTCGTCCTCGCGGTCAGCAACTTCAAGACGCCAGAGCGTGTCGTCAAGGTCTACGTTCTCACGGCGCGGCCTGTGCCGACCTACGAGAAGCACGCCCAGAAGGCCAAGGGTTACGGGATTACGGGCAACGAGCCCACCCGCGAGCCGAACGAATTCGACCAAGCGGAAGCCAAGAAAGACAAGAAAGGTTAAAAGTTGGCAACGGGGGAGGGTCGTCCTCCCCCTAGCCTTCAAAGGAAAAAACATGAACGATAGTGAAGCTCAAATCGTCGGCGCAATGTTCTCAGAACAAGTGCCAGAAGGCAAAATCCGAGTCTGGATTGACGACGGCCAGGGTGGCGGTCGAATCGAGTATCGAACAGAGACCGAGCAATTCGACCACTGCGACCACTGCGACGGAACGGACAAGGTCGAAGGACCCGAGAACGACAGAATCTGCAAAGACTGCCGCGAGCAGTCCGAAACGGAAGACAGGATTTGGGAGCAGGAACGAGCCACGCAGGCGGGCATGGCGTTCGGTTGCCAGGGATACAACGACTACATGGGCTATTAGCTCAAGGGGCACTGGGGTTTTACCTCAGTGCACCCGCACCGCCTACACTATTTATACAAGGGCGGCTCGTGAGACGTAAGGTGGAACGAAAGCTGACACGCTACTGGAACGCTGACTGCGACGCCGAATGCTGAGTAGACTGTCAAACTAAAAAAAGATTTATCACGTGACAGTCAAGACCCGCTTGTTAGTCGCAAAGAATAGCGACGGCTAACTCCCCACCCAATGTCATGCGAAGAAAAAAAAGAATTTGCCCACCATTTGACACTACCCCCCACCCCCCACGTATATACTAATGAAGGCAGTTAACGACGGCGCGAGTTACTAAACAGAAAGGACCCCGCTTCAGTATCCTAGGTGAGTAGCGCTATCCAAGTTTGGCGCCGTCCGCTACTTTGGCCTAGGGTTTCCGAGTTCTGCTCTCTGGTGGTTTGCCCTAAATTGGGATATGGACACGTGGCGATTTTACTGTTTCTAACGCTGGCCAGCGGCGTCACGTCAAGTTCACCAAAATCAAGCTCACCCAGCGAATGCACTGAGCCGTCTGGAGCCCTAGGTCGTTTGGCCTTTTTTTCTGAACCGACTAACGAGGAAGCAATGGAAAACACCGAAAAGCGAGTCATTGATTTCAAGGCCCTGCGGCGAGCGGACATACGGTTCATCGCAAACAGACTCTACAGAGTCGCCAGCCGCACGACGCGCTGCGCAAAGAGTCTAAGGGGTATCAAAAACGCGTCGGACGTTCTCAATTGGGACGCACGTCAAGACGGAATCGGCCTGGTCACGAAGGACCTGAAGCACGTCCGCGAGTGGCTGGTTTACTGCGAGAGTCTCCTTGACTACATTATCAAGGACGATTGGGTGGCCGAGGTGCCAGAGGAGCCGAAAGACTACCTCTACTAGCGACAGCGAGGTTGGGGTGGGCGCAATGCTCACCCTAGCCTTTCCTTTTTGCTCTGAATTGTTACACCGCAAGGGGCCCGCACCGCCAGCCATGTTTTATATAAGGGCGGCTCGTGGAACGTAAGGTGAAACGCTGACGACACGGATATGAGCCGAAATGCCGAATCCCGAATACTGATGAGACGCATTTCCATTTCCCGCATATGGGTGAGACGTTTCCGAAATATGAGGGGACGATATTCAGTTTCCCGTTTTTGGAATGAAACAAACTTGTGACCCATAGTGACACGGTAAAGGGCCTGAAAAAACACGGAAAAAACCTCAGAGAATGACACTACCCCACCCCCCCTACGTATATATAAGTGAAGGCAGTAACGAACGGAGCAAACAATGGACACGATATTTACCCTCGCGCCAAGCGACCACCCCACGGACCCCATGGAATTGGAGCACGGTTACAAGCTGTGGAGCACGTTCGCACGGTCGCATGACGGCTTGCGTTATTTCGTCCGCTCGAATCGCACGGACACCGCAGGGGGCCAGTCGTGGCACCTTATCGCGGAAAAAACCGGCAAAGTCTGGCATGTCAAGTCGGGCAACGGATTCTTTTCTCAGGGGGGCCAATTGCTCTCTAGGTGGCTGATTTCCAAGCGCTCAAAGGTTCGCTCGGAGGTTATCGCCTATCAAGGCAAGGTGCGGCGCTACAAGGCTACAGCAAAGGTTTACAGTCTCCCGTCGATTCTCAACTCCTATAGGGCGGTTGTGAGTCGCGACAAACAGGCCGACATTCGGTCGGCAAAACGTAAGGTTTCATTGGCTGAAATGCTTGCGGCTCGCGAAGCAAGAAAACAGGAAGGGGGTGCCAAATGATTGGGCGCCCAAGACGACGCGTTTACGACTGGAACGAAAAAGACTACCCCGAACTTTACGGTATGAGTTTGGAGCAAGTAGCGGCAATGGGGGGCAAGTTCTATAGCCCTTCTGGCTCTTGGGTTTATCCTACCGAAACAAACACTTGCTGGTTTGTGCCTACTAGCGGCACCCTTCCAGTAATGACAAAAACAAAGGGCATTGGGCGCCTTTGGTTCCCGAGGGGGTTCTAATGCTTTGCAACGTGTGTAGTGAGTGTGATTTGTTGGGCAGCGCAGCGGTGGCTTACGGCCAAGCGATAGACGACGGAAAGGAGGAAGCCGCTATCGAAGCGGCGGGATTACTCTATGCGAGCCTTCTCTGCCCAGAGTGCTACTCTCAGTCCATGGAGCCAGCCGAGCACTGTTGCGAGTGCGGCGGTGATTTGGAAGAAGGGGAGCCCATTAGGGATTGCGACCACGTTTACCACGACGGCGAACCATGTCTGGGAACGATTTGCGCTCTGGACGACGGCACAATCGAGTGTGATACGTGCTATGTAGTGTCGAGTCAAGTTGTGATTCGTGGCGACGAATTGCTCGTAACTCTACATAGTCAGGCTGGCGACAAGGTTATTGATTTCTCAACAAACAACCAAAACGAAAACTGAGGACACCATGCCATTCAATGTCACTTACAAACTTTTCGATAACACGAGCGGTGGGGGTATCATAACTGGCCCCCGTGGGGCAACGGTCGAACAGTGCCGCAAAGTCATTCACGCGGTTGCCCCCAACTACGGAATTCTGCCGCTAACCGCTTCAATCGAGGAAATCCCCAAGCGCACCTCTAAGGGCTTCCTGCATGAACTTTACGCCCTCCTGCCAGACGGTCGGCAGGCTCGGCTCAACAACTGGTATTATTAAGGAGAATCCAATGGGCAACCCTAACAAACACACTGTCGCCTATCGCAAGGCAATCGTTGAGAAATTCGGCGTGACTGAAGAGGAGGTAAAACTCGCCGTGGTCAACGCAGAGGACGACGCGGGCGGTTGGGCAACTGGAGCCCACACCATTATCTACATGGAATTCGATATTGGGCTCGTATACTACAGCCCGCGATTCTTGGACGACTGCTGCGACCTGGCCAATAAGGCTCGCCTGGGGTATATCGAGTGTATCAACCCCGCCGTCGCTGCTGTCTACGACTAGAAAGCTCTTGGGTCTCTTGGGGTGTTCAACCTCAAGGGGCCTGGACCGCCTACATATATTTAACTAAGGGCGGCTCATGAAACGTAAGGTGAAACGCTGCCCTGACACGGAAACGAAATGCTGAGCCTGAAATGAAGAAACGAACTGGGACGAATAGAGACGGAAAGAAACCGAACGGAACGAATAGAGACGAAAGACATTTAAATGCAACGGAAATGAAATCGTCGCATACACGTTTCATATACGCTTCTGTCATGGAAAATTTAAACCAAATAATGGCACCCAAATGACACAAACGGTAAAACCCCCGGTTTTTCTGCCATTTTTGTCTCATACTCATTTTATAAAATGGTTTAGAAATGGCACGGAAATGGGCTGTTTTACATAACTTTTACATTACTACCAAAACAAAGGACTTATAAAAGAGGCGGCGCGGCACGGAAATGGCTTAAAAATGGTCTACATGGGGTCTACCCCCCTCTAAAGTTCCATATTCGTTTTATTTAGTGACACGGAAATGAACGACTTACGACGAAACGCACGAGGCACGAACGCCCAATAATGGCAAATCGTTTCAGCTTATGTTCCACCGATGAAACGGAAATGATACGTTGCTTTTCCGTAGCAGAATTGGGCCAAAAGAGAGACGAACCAGGAGTGAAACGGAAATAAAACGGAACGAAAAGCGTGTCAAAAGCGTCATTTGCACCGACACGGAAATGAGCCGTAGGCAATTTAGGACACGGAAACAAAACGATTGGGTGGACACGGAAATGAGACGGTGGGGAATTGTGGGGACGAATGGTGAAACGGAAATAATACGCAAGCCAGACCATTGAAACCTTTAATAAAACGGAAATCAAACACAACACGTTCGTTTCATGGCGGTTAAATGTCCGAAACGAAATGACACGGAAAGAACACTAATG
>Ga0316187_10000646_pt1 | contig 28056 bp, 25 predicted proteins | sample CroRivburrow1_MG_FD_204927 | JGI IMG/M metagenome (GOLD analysis project Ga0316187, IMG submission 204927) | Coastal sediment microbial communities from Maine, United States - Cross River worm burrow 1 | ecosystem: Environmental > Aquatic > Marine > Coastal > Sediment | place: USA: Maine... | reverse complement strand
CCAGGCCCTGTGCCCGTTTCGCGCATTTGCAGTCAACCGGCTGGGGGCGGAGGGCCTGGAAACCCCCGTTGAAGGCATCAGTCCGGCTCTGCACGGCAGCCTGATCCATCGAGTGCTCGAAAATTTCTGGCGCCAGACCGGTTCGCAGGCAAACCTGCTGGCGCTTGGAACGGATGGACTGCAGGAGCGAATCCGCCTGCATGTGGAGCAAGTCGTCAATGACGAGCGAAGTCTGATTGACCGTCCAGAATTCAGAGATGTCGAGAACAAGCGCCTTCAACGACTGGTTGCGGCCCACCTTGAGAGGGAAAAGCAGCGGGATCCATTCGAAGTAGTGGCCTTTGAACGCGAAATCCTGCAGGAAATTGAGGGCCAGCAGATTCGGCTGATCATTGACCGCATAGACCGGCTGCCATCCGGCGAAGAGATCATCATCGACTATAAAACCGGCAAAGTGCAGCCTGGCAAGTGGTTTGGCGACCGACCCGACGACCCGCAATTGCCGCTTTATGCCATCAGCTCGACCCACTTGCCTGCTGCCGTGGTTTTTTCCGTGATCCGGGACGACGAGTGCGTGTACAAGGGCGTCACTGCGGTCAAGGACATCTTTCCTGGACTGCCGCCCGTGAACGCCAAACAACTCAGGGAAGCCGGAGAAAACATGGCGGAAACCATCGAACAATGGCGGGCCGTGCTGCATCGCCTGATGGCGGACTTCCTTGCCGGCGAAGCCCGGGTCGATCCAAAGGATGGCCTGAAAACCTGCTCGAACAGTTATTGCGATCTCCATTCCCTGTGCCGCATCCATGAACTGGAGGGATTGTCATGACCCGCCCCGTGGACTGGCAGCAGCGTGAGCAGGCGCAGGACCCGGAGCGTTCCTGGATCGTCCAGGCCCCCGCAGGTTCCGGCAAGACCGAACTCCTGACGCAACGAATGCTGGGACTGCTGGCGCAGGCAGAAAACCCGGAAGAAGTCATTGCCATCACGTTTACGCGTAAAGCCGCGGCAGAAATGAGACGCCGTCTCGTACAGCGATTGCAGGCTGCAGGCAAAGAGCCTGAGAACCTGCTTGAACCCCATGAAGAAACCAGCAGACAACTTGCACTGGCGACACTGAGGAATGACGAAGCCAGGGGCTGGAATCTGCTCCAGCAGCCCAGCCGCCTGCGCATTCGAACCATCGACAGCCTATGCAGCGAACTGGCGCGCCAATTGCCGATCCTGTCCGGACTGGGTGGCAATCACCAGGTGGCGGAAGATGCGAAACCCCTGTATCGCCTGGCCGCTGCCCGGACCATGGCGGCAATAGAAGACGACCGCGATGAGTTACAGGCCGATGTCATCCGGGTCCTGGACCGATATGACAACAAGTACGACCGCCTGGTCGACTTGCTGACCAGCATGCTCGGTCACCGTGAGCAGTGGATTGGCCACCTGCTGTCCATCAAGACGGAAGACGGGTTTGACCGCGAGGGACTGGAGGAGGCGCTGACCCTGTTGATCGAAGAAGAGCTTCGATCCGCGATGGAAATTTTTCCGGACCACCTGCTCGCAGGGCTTTCTGCATGTCTCGTCTATGCGCTCGAGCACCTGCCAGATGATGCAGCCCAGCCCATCCGGACCCTGATTGAAGCATCAGGAGGGCCCGGACCGGGCTATCTCATGCTGTCGGACAGCGCCGAATCGCTTCCGCAGTGGGTGGCTTTGGTCAACATGCTTTTAACTCAAAACGGTACCTGGCGCGCCGGGGGAACGGTTGCTATTGGCTTTCCCGCTCCCAGCAAAGCGAAAGGAGAAGAGAAAGACAGGCGGCAACACTTTAAAGATCAGTTCAAGGCTCTGCTTGATTCCATGGGGGATAATGACGAACTGCTTGATCGGTTCAAAGTGGTGCGCAAACTGCCCCGGCCCGACTACGATGACGAGTCGTGGGAGTCCCTGGAATCACTGATGCGCCTCCTGATCAGGGCGTCACAGGAATGGAAAATGGTGATGTCGGAATCCGGCCAGACGGATTTCAGTGAAATCGCATCCCGTGCGATCCAGGCACTGGGTGACGAAGACCAGCCCAGCAACCTCGCTTTGAAGCTCGACTATCGCATCGAACACCTGTTGGTGGACGAATTCCAGGACACTTCACTCAGCCAGATCCGATTACTGGAACGACTGACAGCGGGCTGGACGCCCGGCGACGGCCGGACCCTGTTCCTGGTTGGCGACCCGATGCAATCCATCTACAGATTCCGCAAAGCGGAAGTCAGCCTGTTCATCCAGGCGTTCGAAGGCGGACTGTTTCAGCATATCGACCTTGAACCCCTGCAATTGAGCGTCAATTTCCGCTCTGCAAAACCCGTCGTGGAGTGGGTCAACACCATATTTCGTGACGTCATGCCAAAGACCAGCGATCCCCTGAAAGACGCGGTTCACTATAGCCCGTCCTGCGCCCGCGCAGATGCCGGCAGCGACGGCACCGTTACGTTGCGTATTACGCCGCAACGCGACGATGAGGAAGAGGCGCAAAGGGTTGTCGATATCATCAGCGAAAGCGACCCGGAAGACAACATTGCGATCCTCGTACGGTCGAGAAAACAGGCCGCGTCCATCCTGTCACAACTTGACCGGCTGAAGTCTGAAAATCCACGCTACCGATACCAGGCCATTAACTTTAACCCCCTGGCCGAAACGCCCACGGTCATTGACCTGGCTGCCCTGACACTGGCGCTGACCCAGGTCGCGGACCGGTTGGCCTGGCTGGCCGTTTTGAGATCACCCTGCATTGGGCTGGATTTGTCCGATCTCGATGCACTTGCCAGCGCGGACAAAACCAGTGTCATCCCTGATTTGCTGGAAGACAGCTTACGTCCGGACCCCGAAAGCGGCCTGAAGCTGTCGGCCGACGGGAACACCCGTTTGCTCAGAGCAGTTCCTCTTCTGCTGAATGCCCTGGAGAGGCGGGGACGGGATTCCACACGAACCCTGGTCGAATCCACCTGGACCCTGCTGGGCGGCCCGGCCTGCGTGAGCAATGAAAGTGAACTCGCCGATGCGGCCACTTTTCTCGACCTGCTTGATGCGCTGGAGGAAGAAAACCTTCCCGTTGATCGGGATACGCTGAACCTTCGCATGGAAAACCTGCATGCACAACCCGACGCAACAGCCAGTGATAAGTTGCAGGTGATGACCATTTTCGCAGCAAAGGGTCTGGAATTCGGCACCGTCATCCTGCCGGGGATGAACCGGTCCACCGGCAATGACGATGGTAAGTTGCTGCACTGGTTCGAACTGGCTGGGCAGGACCAGATCGTCATGTCTCCGATGCGCAATGCACAGGAGAAAGAGCGTCAGAAACACGAGGGTGACCTGATCCAGTTCATCGCCGACGTTGAAGCGCGCCGTCAGAGCCTGGAGAACGGACGCCTGCTTTACGTCGCCGCCACCCGCGCCAAGAATAGCCTGCACCTGTTCGGGGCCATCGAGCCGACCAAAAAAGGTGAGTTCAATGTGAAAAGCGGCACCTTGCTGGCGGAGCTATGGCCCGCGATTCGGAGGGAACATCTTCCCGGTCTCGAAGCCGCATTTATTAAGCTGCCAGAAGACTCACCGTCGGACGACCGGGCAGAAGCGGGTTCGGTCCTGCAAACACAGCCCTTCCTGCGCCTGGCAGCGGACTGGCAGACGCCGTCTCCCCCAGGCGCCATTGAGCAGGTCAACCAGGAACAACCTGATATTCATGATTACATCGAATTTCGCTGGGCCGGCGAAGATGCGCGCCTGACAGGTAACCTGGTGCATCGCCTGCTCCAACTCATCGCCGAACAGGGCCTGGACAAGTGGTCCACGAAAGGTGGCATGACCCTTCGTCAAAACTGGTGCCGGCAGCAACTTGCCCGTGATGGCGTAACCGGCAAAAAGGCGGAGCGCATTGTCGAGCGGACTTCAGAAGCCATTGCAAAATGCCTGGCATCGGACCGTGGCCGCTGGATGGTTGGACCCCGTGAAGAAGCGGAATGCGAATACGCGCTGACAGCCATACTGGATGGCCAGGCCCGTAACCTTGTTCTGGACCGCAGTTTCGTAGAAAACGGGGAACGCTGGATCATCGACTACAAATCATCGAGCCATTCCGGTGGTAACCTGGAAGGATTCCTGGAAAGCGAAGCCGAACGATACTCCGCTCAACTGCAGCGCTACCGGGATGCCATGGCGCTGACCGAAAGCCGGCCCATCAGAATTGCGCTTTATTTCCCCCTGCTGGACCGCTTCCTGGAGCTTTGATTCAGAGCGTGTGGTGCTCGGCACCCATGTGATTATGCTCGAACGCAGACTGGCAGGGCGTGCAGCGCAGTGCAGTCGGGCAGGCATTCAGGCGGTCAACAGAAATAGAGGCAGAGCAGTCGTTGCACACTCCGTAGCTACCCTGGGCGATCCGAATCAGGGACGCATCAATTTCCCTGATCTCCTCGATATGCATGTCCAGGATCGCCAGGTTCAGATCAACCAGGAGGTCGGCGACTGACTCTTCCTCCAGGTCGTGAACCTGTCCGGCGAGATCGATGAAGTGCTCGTCATCGGACCTCAGTAACTCGAGGCGAATTTCTTCTCTCAAATCACAGAAACGTTCTTTCAGCAGCGTTTTGAAATCGTGCAATTGCGGTTCGGTCAACATGACGACAACCCTGTTCCTGGTGACGTCTTAACCTTAATCACTTGGACGGGGGCCCCAGTTGATTTGGCTCAAGCGCAGCGCCGATTGTCGGTTCGGGCCTAGCGGAGCTGACTGTCTTTGCTGCCCCGGCGGTTGTAACCCGATATGGCCGCTTTTTCTGAATCTTCCGCCTCCTGGCACGTCACGCAAAGGCGGACACCCGGCACCGCCTGCCGGCGCGCTTCGGGAATGGCAGTGCCGCACTCTTCACACTCGGCAAGGCTTTCGCCGCTGGGTAGTTGGCTGCGGGCGCGCTGCACGGCATCCTCGATGGTCGCATCGATTTGATCCTGAACCGCTCCGTCTTTGGCAAACCCACCGGCCATCACGGCCTCCTTCACCCATCTGTGGCTTATGAGGCTCTATAATCGCTGTTTGTTCTTCAGGGGTCAAAACCCGCCCAAGGATACAAACATGGCCAACGAGCACTTTTTTCCAATCATCCAGCCGTTTCAGACCGGCACACTCGAGCTTGACCCGCCCCATACTCTTTACTGGGAGCAGTGCGGAAACCCGGAGGGCGAACCCATCCTGTTCCTGCATGGCGGACCCGGGGCCGGTTGCACGGAATTCGATCGCTGCTTTTTTGATCCGGAGTATTTCCGCATCATCCTGTTCGACCAGCGCGGTTGCGGGCGGTCGAGCCCGGTTGGCGAATTGAGCAACAACACCATGGCGGATACGGCTCGTGATATCGAGCAGTTGCGTCAAACCCTGGGTATCGACCGCTGGCATGTTTTTGGTGGCTCCTACGGCAGCACCATCTCCCTTTTTTATGCCCAGGAATATCCAGAGCGATGCAAAAGCCTGGTGCTTCGGGGAATCTGGCTGCTTCGCCAGGAAGAAATCGATTGGTGGCTGTACCGGGCTGGAATGGTACAACCCGAATTATGGGACACGTTCGCTGGCTTTATTCCCGAAGACGAACGCGGCGACCTGTTGGAAGCCTATTGGAAACGACTGACCGGAGATGACCGCGAACTGGCCCTGGAAGCTGCCAGGCACTGGGCCATTTATGAAACTGCCTGTTGTACCCTGCTACCCAACGAAGAATTCCTCAGCCATTTCGCCGAAGACGACACAGCCTGGGCCGTGGCCCGGCTTGAGGCACACTATTTCCGCAATGTGAACCCCGATCCGGATACGTTGTTACTGGACCGGGTAGACCGTATCCGCGACATTCCAGCCTTTGCCGTGCATGGCCGCTATGACATCGTCTGCCCGATCAAGAGTTTGCTGGATCTGGCAAAAGCCTGGCCGGAACTCGACTATGCCGTAGCACCTGGCTCGGGGCATTCCTCGCATGAACCGGAAATAACTCGGGAGCTGGTTGCGGCCACCAACCGAATCGTCAAATCAGGGAACCCTGTCCGGGAAAGCTAGTTGCGGCCCGCGCCCGGCGGCCTGAGGGTCGCGGTTTCGTAAGGCACCGCGATCGGTGGTTGCGGCCTTGTTGGTGGCGGGCGGTAATAAGGCCGGTTCCAGAACGGCGACCCGTTGTAGCGGTCTTCGTACCGAACAACCGGCTGGCGCGCAGCAGCGTCACGTTGACGCTTGAGCTCTGCCTCACGCTTGTCCTTCATCTCCTCACGCAAGGCGGCCATGCGCTCCTGCTGCTGAGCCACCCCATAGCGGTCCTCTTCCGGATCGTAATCGGGGGGGGTGGTGTCTTCCACGGTCATCTTTTTCACGCCCGCGACATTCGCAGAGGGCGCACTCTGCGTGAAGTGGGAAACTCCGTTTTCGTCCACCCAGTGGAAGACTTCGGTTCCCGCTACCGCCGTGCAATACCCGTAAGTCAGCACCATCAAAATGAAGCCAGACAACCTCATAACCTTAGTATAGGCCGTTTTTGACGATGGTTTATACTGCCTGATAACCACAATCACCTGAACAACAAGTTCAAACAACGAAAATACTGTTCAGCTTGCTGTTCCTGACGGCCCCGCGGAATCATCCCCAGGAGAAATCATGTTGATAAAGTTGTCGCTTGTGACTGTTCTGATTAGCTGTGCGGGCTTGTGCAATGCCGCACCGACCCTGGACCAGGCTAGACTCGCTCGGGAAGTCGGCGGCCTGTTCGCGGCCAGGGCCGTTGATAACACCACACCGGGTTGCGCCCTTGGCGTTATCGAGCAAGGCCAGTGGGCTTTACGCAGCGGCTTTGGAATGGCCAACCTGGAACACGATATTCCGATCACGAGCCAATCGATCTTTCGCACAGGTTCACTGGGAAAGCAGTTCACGGCTTCAGCGATCGCCCTGCTGGCCGAACAAGGCAGGATCGACCTGGATTCGGATATCCACGAATATCTCCCGGACCTGCCTGACTATGGCCACAAGGTAACCATCCGCCAGATGATTCATCACGTGAGCGGCATACCCGATTATGAGAAAGGACTGCCGGCGCTCAAAACCGCTGACGGCGAAGATCTGGAACTGGAAAACAAGGATTACCTGAGCATTCGGGAATTTTACGAGCGAGTGAAAACCATCCCCCTGTTCGCGCCGCCGGAAACTGAGTTCGCCTACTCCAACACCGCCTATTTCCTGCTCTCCCAGGTCGTCGAAGCCGTTACCGGTCAGTCACTGCGCGCCTACGCACAGGAGAACATTTTCGGCCCGTTGAAAATGAACCAGAGTTTCTTCAACGATGAAGTGAACGACGTCGTCAGGAACCGTGTTGATGGTTATCACCGGAATGAAGATGGCAGCTATTCCATTTTCATGACCAACCTGAGCTGGGTAGGCGATGGCGGCGTCTATACGAACCTGGACGACTGGTTTAAATGGGATCAGAACTTCTACCACAACGTACTTGGCACAAGGGGTGACGCCCTGGTAAGCCAAATGGAGCAGACCTATAGCGTCAGTGGAAATTATTCCTGGGGACAGGGAGTCGAGACGTATCGCGGTCTGAAGCAGATAGCGCACACGGGGTCATGGGTTGGTTTCACGACATATTACGCCCGATACCCGGAGCGCCGGACTTCGGTTGTCGTGTTCTGCAATTCGAACGTGCTCACCGCCTACGAACTCAGGGAAGTACGCGACCTGGTGCTTGACCAGATTACAGAAATACCCCGACCAGAAAAGGAACAGGCAGAATAACCTGGTCGAGACATCCGTCATTTATCGATCTTTGGACGGCCTTTTTCCCTTCGCCTTGACACGCGAAATATTCATCCGCTGCCCACGCACTTTCAGCTGACGGAGGTCCTGGAAGATATCGTCCGGCATGTCCTTGGGTAAATCGACGAAGGAATGGCGGTTTTGAATGTCGATTTGCCCGATGTACTTGCCATCAATTCCGGCTTCGTTGGCAATGGCTCCGACGATGTTACCGGGCTTGATATGGTGCTGATGGCCCAGCTCCAACCGGAAACGTTCCATGCCTTTACCGGGACTCGTTGGCGCCTTGTGCTTGCGCGGTTCTCCGCGCTTGCCGCGGGGCTCTTCTGCCTGGCGATGACGTGCCGGCTTGTCTGGTTCCATTAACAAAGGCTGATCACCCAGAGTCATCTGGGCCAGAGCAGCGGCAATATCCAGGGCGGGCACATCGTGCTCCAGCCGGTACTGCTCCAGCACTCCATGAAGAAACACGAGGTCGCCGGCAGCCAGCGTATCGGTAATGCCCTGCTTGAAATTGGCAATGCGCTTGTTGTTGACCATCTCGGTCGATGGCAATTGCAAGGGCTCGATTTTCTGGCGTGTCGCCTTTTCAATGGCGCCCAGCATGCGCCGCTCCCGGGGAGAAACAAACAGGATGGCCTCACCCTTGCGGCCGGCCCGGCCGGTGCGCCCGATGCGGTGGATGTAACCTTCTGTATCGTGCGGGATATCGTAGTTGATCACGTGACTGATGCGGTCTACATCCAGCCCACGCGCTGCAACATCGGTAGCAACCAGGATATCCAGATCTCCTTTCTTGAGCCGGTCAACCGTGCGCTCCCGATCTTTCTGCGCCATGTCGCCATTCAGCGGCGATGCCGAATAACCGCGCGCCTCCAGCCGCTCGCTCAGCTGGGTTGTGGCGGTCTTGGTGCGCACGAATATGATAATCGCATCGAACGGTTCGACTTCCAGGATACGGGTCAGGGCATCCAGCTTGTGCATGCGATCGACCGACCAGAAACGCTGCCGGATCGTATCAGCCGTCGCGGTTTTGGTCTTGATGGCGATTTCTTTCGGATCATTCAGGTGACGGCTGGCGATTCGCTGAACTTCCTTCGGCATGGTGGCGGAAAAAAGAGCCATCTGGCGATCTTTCGGTGTCTGCTCCAGGATCCAGTCGACATCGTCGATGAAACCCATGCGCAGCATTTCATCAGCTTCATCGAGAACCAGGGCCTGCAGCTTGTCCAGTTTCAGCGTGCCCTTGCGCATATGGTCCATCACACGTCCCGGCGTGCCCACCACCGCATGAACACCGCGCTTCAACTGCCGGAGTTGGCCGGAATAACCGGAGCCACCGTAAATCGGCAGCACGTGAAATCCCTTGATGCCAGACGCATAGCGCTGGAAAGCCTCAGCCACCTGGATGGCCAGTTCGCGGGTAGGCGTGAGCACCATGATCTGCACATGTTGTGCGTCCATGTCCAGCCGTGAAAGCAGCGGCAGGGCGAAAGCCGCTGTTTTACCGGTGCCGGTGGGTGCATGGCCCAGCAGGTCCAGGCCATTCAGAAGATGGGGAATCGCCTGTGCCTGGATCGGCGACGGCCTTTCATAGCCTACCTCGTCGAGCGTGGCCAGCAGAGGGGCGGGCAAATTCAGATCGCGAAAAGTCGTTTCGGTGGGGCTGTCATCGGACATCAAAAATTCCTGTTCAGAGGGCGCGCCACGAAACGCGCCGGAGGCGCAGTATAATGCTTGCCCATCCTGAACCATAGCACTAACGGAAAGATAATGAGCACCATGCAAATCTGGGTAGATGCCGACGCCTGCCCCAACGTCATCAAGGAAATTCTGTTCCGGGCAGCCGAGCGGGTAGCGGTGCAAGTTACGCTGGTCGCCAACCAGGCCATTGCGGTACCCAGGTCCCGCCACATCCGGTCCATCCAGGTCGCATCGGGTTTCGATGTCGCTGATAACCACATCGTGGAGCAGGCGCAGAGTGGCGACCTGGTCATCACTGCGGATATTCCTTTAGCCGCAGAAGTGATCGAAAAGGGTTGCATGGCCCTGAATCCACGCGGCGAACTTTACACCGAAGAAAACATCCGGCAACGGCTGAACATGCGGGATTTCATGGACACGATGCGCGCCAGCGGAGTGGATACCGGCGGTCCACCGGCCTTCAGCAAATCCGACCGGATGGCTTTTGCCAACCAGTTGGACCGCATCCTGGCCATTTGAAACATTTGAGAAATGGTATTGTACGGCCATGTCGTTGATCGCTGACCTGAAAAAACGCAAGATTTTCCAGTGGGCCGTGGCTTACCTGGCAGGCGCATGGGTACTGATGCAATTGGTAGATGTGCTGGGAGACCGCTGGGGCATATCCGACAGCGCAGCCAGGATCATGGACATCGCCCTGGTCATCGGATTTTTCATCACGCTGGTCCTGGCCTGGTATCACGGCGACCGGGGCCATCAAAAGGTCAGCGGAGTTGAATTGTTGATCATCACAGTCCTGCTCGCTGTCGGTGGTCTGGGCCTGGTGTTGCTGGGCCCCCCGGAGGGTAGCAGCACGTCAACCGAAGTGCTGAGCCAGACCGAGGAAACTGGCGGTGAAACACCCTGGATCGCCGTGTTGCCATTCAGAGTGCAAACACCAGATCCTGAACTCACGAGCTTCGCTGCCGGATTGACCGAGGATATTACCAACGGTTTATCCGACTTCTCCTACTTACTGGTGCTTTCCCGCAGCACCGTAGCGGCCCTGGCCGATGAATCCACCGACGTTCGCCAGATCGGCAGTGAACTGGGCGCGCGCTATGTATTGCAGGGTTCCTTGAGAAAAGCCGGCCCCGTGACGCGCATTACCGCACAACTGGTTGATGCCCAAAACGGCACGCAGATCTGGGCGGAAACCTTTGACCGTGAACTGACCGGCGCCGGCATGCTCGTCATTCAGGACGAACTCACCGACCAGATTGTCGCCACCGTGGCCGACCCGGCTGGCATCGTAGTACGTACACTTGCCGCCTCAACTGACCGCAAGGCAGTAGAGGAGCTGACCGCCTATGAAGCCGCACTTCGATATTTCCTGTTTCAGCAACGGATCAGCGCTGAAGATCATCTTGTCACCCGTGAAGCTCTTGAAAGAGCGATCGAGACGGACCCGGGGTATGTGGACGCCTGGACCAGCCTGTCGCTGATTTACCAACAGGAGTATATGAACAACCTGAACCCGCGGCCCGGATCACTGGAACGGGGTCTCAAAGCAGCGCAGCACGCAGTGGACCTGGATTCAACTTCCTCCAGGGCCCACTTTGCCCTGGCGCAAGTGAACTATTTCATGCGGAACCTCAGCGCATTCCAGGTGCATGCTGAACGCGCCATCGAGCTCAACCCACGTAATACAGACACGATGGCAATGGTGGGCATCATGATGGGATACTCCGGCGACTGGGAACGCAGCGTCGAACTGACGACCCTGGCGATGAAGCTCAACCCACATCATGCAGGCTGGTATTACTTCAACACTTTTTTCAACGAGTTTCGCCAGGAAAATTACGAAAAGGCGCTGCTTATTGCGCAAAAAATCAACCTGCCGGACTACTGGGCTGCCTGGCTGGCCCTGGTGATCACGTATGCACAGCTTGACCAGGAGCAGGACACACAAAAGGCTACAAAAGAACTTTTGCGAACCTGGCCGGCGTTTGAGGAAGAGTATGTTGAAAGCGGCCTGACAGTCTGGATATTCAATCAACCCGAACTGGTCGAGCAGGTCAGGGACAGCCTGGGCAAGGCGGGCCTTAAGCTCCGCGAACCGGCAGAAGAGATCAACTAAATCCCCAGGCTGGCCAGCCAGATCGTATGCCTGGCGCCCTTTTTTCCATGAGCAAACACGACCTTCTCTTCGACCAGGAACCCGCAGCGCCGCAGCCGGTCATGAAATGCCTGGTCGGGTCCGGCTGACCAATAAGCCAGGACACCATCCGGCGTCAGGGCTTCCTGGGCAGCAATGATTCCCGCGGTTGAATACAACCAGTCATTAGCGCTTTGGGTCAGACCTTCAGGACCGTTGTCCACGTCCAGCGCGATTACATCAAAATAACCACGCTGAGCCTGCAGCAGTTTCGCTACGTCCCCAATGTGAACTTTCGTTCGCGGGTCATTCAATGGATATCCACTACATTTCCCGAGCGGCCCCCGGTTCCACTCCACCACTTCAGGAATCAACTCGGCCACAGTCACCTCTGCCCGTTCACCTACTTCAGCGAGCACCGACGCCAGTGTAAAACCCATCCCAAGCCCGCCAATCAACACACGGGCTGAATCCCGGTTACGCAATTTGCGGCAGGGCAAGGCGCCAAGCGCATCCTCTGAACCATGCTTGCGTGTGCTCATCAACTCACCGCCGCCGGAGGAAATCTTGATAAAGAAATCATCCTTTCCCTGGTGCAGGCTAAGCGATTGCCCGGTGCCGGGAATAGGTGCTTCACCAAGCAGAGTCCAGTGCCTCATTTTCACTCCAGGATAATGTGGAAAACTTATTTTACGTTGAACAAAGCCTTCAGTGGCTCTATCTTGACGACAACTTTGTTAACAGGATTTGAAAATGCCCTCTTTTGACGTTGTCTCCGAAGTCAATCATCACGAACTCAGTAATGCGGTCGACCAGGCCAACCGCGAAGTCACTACACGCTTTGATTTCAAAGGTACCGGCTCCAATTTTGAGCTGAACGATTCACTGATCACGATGAGCACCGAGTCTGAATTCCAGCTGCAGCAGATGTACGACATGCTGTGCAGCAAGCTGGTCAAACGTGGCATCGATATCAGTTGCCTGGAAATGGCGGACCCGGTCATCCAGTTGAAAACCGCGGTCCAGGTCGTCACGGTGCGTGAAGGTATTGAAACCACTGACGCAAAAAAAATGGTCAAACTGATCAAGGAAAAGAAAATGAAGGTGCAGGCCGCCATCCAGGGCGACCAGTTGCGGGTTACCGGCAAAAAGCGTGACGACTTGCAGGCGGTGATGGCCCTGCTGAAAGAAGGCGGGTTCGGCGTGCCGTTGCAGTTCAAGAATTTCAGGGACTGAGTTCGTGCGGGATGTCGAAATCCGAAGCGAGCCTGTCGAACTTTACAAACTGCTGAAGTTTGAGGGCCTGGCTTCCAGCGGTGGGCAAGCCAAGATGGTCATTGCCGAAGGCCTGGTGACCGTCAATGGCGCGACTGAAACCCGAAAGCGTAAAAAAATCGTGGCGGGCGATATTATTGGCTTCGCCGGCGATGAAATTCGTGTTATCACCACAACCACCGCCATGGGAAAAGATATGACATGAAAACCCTGTTTAAGATGCTCACCATCTGCGCCTTTTTTTCTTCCGCCCAGGCGGCAGACATGGAGCCGCTGACCGACGAATACCTGCTGCTCGAACTTTCATTGGCACAACATGATCCGGCACAGGTAGATGCGTATTTTGGCCCGGAAAATCTGAAGCAGCAGGCTGAAAAGGAGCAAATCAGCCTGGAAGCCATAGAGGAACGGGCACTGGCCCTTGGGCAGAAGCTCCAGGCTATCGAACCTGGGGAAGTGGATTCCGAACGGCTGAAAAGCCTGGAACTCAGATTGCTCGCCCTACGCACACGTGTCGCTCTCAACCAGGGAAGAAAGCTCCCTTTTGACCAGGAAAGCCAGCTTCTCTTCAACGCAGTCGCTCCGGCTTACGCTGCCGAACATTTCAGTGGCATCCTTCAGCAAATAGATGAGTTGCTGCCAGGGAAAGGGCCCCTGCCCGACCGGGTCACGGCTTTTCGCAAGCGCTTCGTCATTCCGCCGGACCGCGTCCATTTCATCTTCACTGCCGCCCTGGAAGAGTGTCGCAGCAGAACATTGCAGCATATCGATTTGCCGAAACATGAAAGCTTTACGATCGAGTATGTCACCGATAAGCCCTGGTCCGCCTACAACTGGTACAAGGGCAACTCTCACAGTGTGATCCAGGTGAACACGGATTTGCCCATCTATATCGACCAGGCAGTAGACCTGGGTTGCCACGAAGGCTACCCGGGTCATCACACGTATAACGCCCTGCTGGAGCAGAACCTGGTGCTCGCCAGGGGTTGGCCGGAATTCAGCCTGTATCCGTTGTTCAGTCCCCAATCCCTGATTGCCGAGGGCAGCGGCAACTATGGCGTTGACCTGGCCTTTCCGGGTAATGAGCGCATCGAATATGAGCGCGATCACCTGTTTCCGCTGGCCGGACTGGATCCCTCGGATGCCGATCGTTACTACCAGTTGCTGGCTTTACGGGCGCAGCTGAACTATGCGGGCAACGAGGCTGCTCGCCATTACCTGGATGGTGACATTTCCTCGGAAGAGGCCCAGCAATGGCTGATCGACTACGCGCTGGACACGCCGGAGAAGGCTGAAAAACGAATCAGTTTTTACGATGCTTACCGGAGCTACGTTATCAACTACAACTACGGAAAAGACCTGGTCGCAGCATGGGTCGAAAAAGACGCCATTAATTCCGAGGAACGCTGGGAAAAGTTCACCCAGCTACTGTCTTCTCCCCTTTCTCCCTCGGATTTGAGTCAACAATGAAATTATCCCGCCGCGAACTGATCCGATACACCGCCGGCACGATGCTGGCAGCCGTCACACCAGGTGTTTTCGCCAAGGACCCGGCTTCCACGCTTTACCGCGAAGGGATCATCATCGACGGCCTCGGTTTTCCCGGAGGTTTGTCGAATGACGAAAACGCCGACCTTAGCAAACCGGAATTGGAACATATCCATGCGTCCGGCCTCACCGCATCACACCTCACGGTTGGTGACGTGGGCGCCATGGCGCCGCTGGCGGCCTTTGAGAAAATCGTCCGCTCAATCGCCCATTGGGAGAGGGAAATCGATACTCACCCGGCGATCCTGGGAAGGGTGCGCAATGCAGCAGATATCCCGGCGGCCAAACAGAATGGAATTACGGGGTTGATATACGGCCTGCAGGACGGCGTATCGTTCGAGGATGATCTGGATCGCCTGGATGCCCTGCAGCAACTGGGCGTGCGCATTATTCAGCCCACCTACAACCGGCGCAACCTGCTCGGTGACGGCTGCATGGAACCAGCCGACGCAGGCCTGAGCCGAATGGGTGTTGAAGCCATCGAGCGCATGAACCAGCTGAATATCCTGATCGACCTGAGTCATTGCGGCCGCAGGACGGCGGCTGATGCGATCGCCACTTCAACCCGCCCGGTCAGTTTTACTCATACGGGAATGTATGCGCTGGCGAACCATCCCAGGCATCGAATGGATGATGAAATCAAAGCCATGGCAAACACGGGCGGCGTGACTGGAATATTCATCATGCCTTATCTTGCAAAAGGCAATCAGCCCACTGCAGATGATGTATTGCGGCACCTGGATCACGCCATCAACGTGGCAGGGGAGGATCATGTTGCTTTGGGAACCGATGGCACCATTTCACCAACGACACTGACGCCTCAATACATCGAAAACTTCCGTAAAACGACCCGCCGGCGGGCAGAACTGGGTATTGCCGCGCCATACGAAACCGAAACGGGCTATCTTTTTGCCGGCGACCTCAATACACCGGAGCGGTTTGAAACCCTGGCCGAACTCCTGCTGGCCCGTGGCCACAGTGAATCCCGGGTGGAGAAACTGCTGGGCGGCAACCTGCTGCGTCTGTTCAGCCAAAGCTGGTCATGAAAGTCGTTATAGCCTCCCACAATCCGGCAAAAATACAGGCCGTCAAAGCAGCCTATAAATTGCAGTACCCAGCGGCCGATATCCGGTTCCTGCCCGCCACTGTAGACTCCGGGGTCAGCGACCAGCCGCTTTCAGATACTGAAACACGGCAGGGCGCCAATAATCGTGCGCTGGCCGCCTGCGCATTACACCCGGATGCGGATTTTGGCGTGGGTCTCGAAGGCGGCATTGAAACCATTGACGACCAGTTGATCGCCTTCGCGTGGATGGCCATTCACGGACACGATGGAAAACATGGCGAGGCGCGCACCGTCAGCCTGTCTCTGCCTCCGGCAGTCAAAAAACTGGTCGACCAGGGCATGGAACTGGGAGATGCGAACGACAGAGTATTCTCCACGGTCAACAGTAAACACCAGGGCGGAGCATTTGGTCTGTTGACCAACGGGCTCTACACCCGCGAAAGCGTATACACTGAAGCACTGGTGATCGCCCTTGTGCCATTCATTAACGATTTGTACTGACGAGAACCAAAGAGCCTGCATATGAGATTTTCACTTGTGTTGAATCTACCGACAGCATCAACCCTTTTATTATCTTCACTAACAACATTTGCCCAGGAAGTGCCGGACCTGCCCCATGCGATGGACGCGGGCTGGAAAGGTCAGAAAACCTGTGAGCTGATGTTTGAAGATGAATCTGTCCGGATTGGGCGCTGCGTATTTCCACCAGGCGTAGGCCACGAAAAGCATTACCACAATCCACACTTTGGTTATGTCCTCGAAGGCGGAACACTCAGCATCAGCGATGCGAGCGGAGAGCGCACCGTAACCACCATATCTGGCGGCAGTTGGTCCACAACGGAATTAACTGTTCATGAAGCAATGAACATCGGCGACACGACAACCAGTTACCTGATCGTAGAGCCCGTAAAACCGTAGTCATACCAGTCCACGTTCCGCGTCAGGTACATCAGTACCGCAATCGCCGCGAGCAACGCCAGAGATCCCAGCAACAGCGCTGCATGCTGCGCCGTTACAAGTACGTACAACAGGCTGTAAGTCAGGCTCATCATGGCGCCGACCAGGTATCCACGCCGCCTGTTACCCAATACCGCGCCCATATACGGCGTGACAATTCCGACCAGCAAGCCGGCGGCCACTGCAAAAGCAGCAGAAAAAGGCAGATATTCTGACAACGCAAGCAGGACCAGGTAGAAAACGGCCAATGCGGTGCCTGTCAGTACATAAGGTACCGGATGCAAGGGGCGCCCGGTCATCACTTCAAACAGGAACAAGGTAAAAAAAGTCAGTGAAATAAACAGAAATCCATACTTTACCGAGCGTTCGCTGCGCTGATATCCATCAACCGGTGTTTCCAGACGCATGCCAAAACCTGCCGCCTCCAACTGTTGAAAAGGCATATCTGTAACGGCCCAGTGATCTCCATAGGGCCGGTTCACGCCCAGAAGCCGCCAGGTGGCCTGGACGTCGCTATCGGAAATACTGCGCTCGACGGGCAGAGACTGCCCAATAAACTCGGGATCCGGCCAGTCTGCATCCAGCTTAACCCCGCTGGTGTCTGCAAGCGGAAGAAACATCACAGACTGGCTTCCAGCCAGCAGGAGTTCCAGACGGTACTTGCCGGTTGCCGCTGTTCCCGGTCGATCCCCGGCCGCAACTTTGAACTGCAGTCCACTCATGGAATCAGTGTGAACGGCCAGTGGTTTTGCGGGTATCTCGAGACCATCCACATGCAGGGCAGAGACTTCTCTTACGCCACTGACATCACTCAACGGCAACCAGAACAGCAGGTCACCCTGATCCTGGATCCGGCCGAGTCGTTGCCAGTCAATGGTCCCTTCCATAATCACCCTGGCGGTGTATACCGGGACTTCATAGATTCCCAGGTAGCGGGTTTCGGTGATCAGGCTGGCATCGATCGAGAGTTCAGACAGCACCGTGCCACGCCAACCCATCTGAGCCCTGTTGACCTTTTCCTTTTTGTAGCGGACCGGCGAGTGTGTCAGTGCCACCAGGCCACCCACACTTTGTTGTCCGCCCCAGCGGCCGGCAATGGTTTTGGCGGCCGCGACCTGCAGATTTTGCCTTTCCTGGACAATGGACTGAACCATAAACAAAGGGATCAACATGGCCAGGCTCAGAAGCCCGACAAACATCATTTTCAGCGTTGCGTGGTTGCGGCCGAACAGTGCAGAAGTATTCATTTATAAATCCCGGTGATGGTAGAAACCATTACAACCCGGCCATATGCGCCTGATACGCAGGGCAGAGGGCAAATCAGGGCAATATTCGGGCAATTTATTGCGTCAGATCGTCTATAATCCCCCGCCACCCTTGTTCCAGGAATCACGGATGTTTCGAAATTTGCGCTTTTACCGCATCACCAGCCCTTGGCCGAAAACCGAAGAAAAATTGTCGGAAACCCTGGCTGAAAATGCATTTTCACCTTGTGGGGCTTATTCCGAACGCAGCGCCGGCTGGGAAGCACCCGCCGAATTCGATGGCGCGCCCCTCTGCCGGCGCCTTAACGGTGCAGATTTGCTGCAATTGCGCACGCAAAGTCGTGTGCTGCCGGTCGCCGCCATCAAGGAAGCCCTGGTGGACAAGGTAGACGAATATCGCTCACGCATGGCACAGGAACCACCCCGCAGCGAATTGCGCCGCCTGCGCGAGGAAACCAAAGAGGAACTGCTGCCCAAAGCCCTGCTGAAATCAGAGCGCAGCCGTGCCTGTTTCATTCACTCCGAATCCCTGCTGGTTATTGATGCAGGCACAGACAGCAAAGCCGAGTGGTTTATTGATCACCTCAGAACCTGCTTCGGCGAATTCACCTGTGTACCCCTGGTTTTCAACCATGAACCGGCAGAGCTGTTAAAACGGATTTTCCTCGGAGAAACCCTGCTCGGTTTCAGCCTGGGTCACGAATGCCGGATGCAGGACGTATCGGACAGTAAGTCGATCGCGACCTGGCGGGAATTCGAACTGTCTGATCCTTCGATCCGGAAACACGTTGTCGACGGCATGCGTTTGACCCACCTGGGTGTTGGCTTCGATGAACTGCTCAGTTGCGTCATCAATGACAATGGCGATATCAGCAAACTCAAATTTATCGAAGGGGATGCTGCAGACACTCCGGATTACGAGGATCCGCTGGCCCGGCAGGACGCCGATTTCGTACTTCTGACCGGCACGGTCACGCGCATGGTTGCAAGCCTGAAAAAGCTGCTGGGTGGTTACGCTACCAGCGGCTGACCTAAAATACTGTCATGGAAAAATCACTCGTAGCTGCTTTTTACAAGTTCGTTCCAATGCCTGATTTCCAGACCGTTCGTGAATCGCTACAGCGTCGCTGTGAGGATCTGGGTCTGCTTGGCAGCATCCTTCTGGCTGAAGAAGGCATCAACGGAACGATCAGCGGGCATGAGGCCAGCGTTCGCCGCCTGTTCGAGGAACTAAAGGAAGACTCGCGCTTCCGGGATCTGCATTACAAGGAATCCTGGGCCGATGAGCAGCCCTTCCATCGCATGAAAGTGCGCCTGAAGAAGGAAATCGTCAGCCTGGGCGTAGAGGGCGTGGACCCGAACCGGGCTGTCGGCAAATACGTGGCTCCAGGGGACTGGAACGACCTGATTTCAGGAAAAGATGTGCGGGTCATCGACACGCGCAATCATTACGAGTACAACCTGGGCTCCTTCAAAGGAGCGGAAGACCCGGAAACCACCTCATTCCGTGATTTTCCGGACTGGGTAGCCAGCCACCTGGACCCGGCGCAGGATGAGCAGGTCGCGATGTTCTGCACCGGTGGCATACGCTGCGAAAAAGCCACGTCCTACCTGCTGGGCCTGGGTTTTAAAAACGTCTACCACCTCGATGGCGGCATCCTCAACTACCTGGAAACTGTGCCCAAAGACGAAAGCCTGTGGGAAGGTGATTGTTTTGTCTTCGATAACCGGGTCACCGTCGACCACGACCTGCGCGAAGGCGACTTCGAAGTCTGTCCCGCCTGTCGCATGCCCCTGACGGAAGAAGACCGTGAATCACCCCTGTTCGAGTTGCATGTGTCCTGCCCGAAATGCCATCACCGGCTCAACGACAAAAAGCGCGAAGGACTTCTGGAAAGAGCTCGCCAGATTGAGCTGGCCCGGGCACGAGGTGAGCGACACATCGGGGTCAAACCTCCGGCCAAGCCTGCCAGCTAAACAGTCCTCCCCCTGCAATACCTGACCATTCTGCTAGGCTTAGTAATACACCTTCCCAGCAATCCGAATCCGCACGGATGCCATTTCACTTGCCCGGCAAGGCAAAGTTGATGGCTCATATGCGGCATGAAAACAAATCATTCTGACAAGAACGATCCCGAAAATTCAGTTGCGGATATTCTGCATCGACTGAACTCTTCTGACGCGGGGCCGGCCTGGGCTGAATTCCTTGATTCCTACTCAGGGCTGATTATGAAGACGGCCAGCCAGTTTGAATACCGGCAGGATCGCAGCAGCGAGTGTTTTTTGTATGTCTGCGAAAAACTCAATGACGATGGGTTTCGTCGTCTGCTTAAATTCAACGCCTCCGGCCGCTGCCGGTTCCGCACCTGGCTGGGAACGGTGGCATTCAACCTCTGCGTGGATTGGCACCGCCGCGAATTCGGGCGCGCCACCTTGCTGCCGGCGATTTCAGCGTTACCGGCTTTTGACCGGGCCGTCTACCACCTGGTGATCCAACAGTGCGCAGACAAGGAAGCCGCTTTCCAGACCCTGCGGGCCGATTTTCCCGACCTGACACGGGAATTGATCGAAAACTCTGTCATCCGTGTATATGAACTGCTGACACCCAGGCAGCGCTGGCAAATTTTGGTGAGAAACAGGCGTAAAAAGATGGCCCGGGATAAACAATCTGCAGACCTGGTGGACTTTCTCCCTGACCCGGGAGCCGGGCCTGAACTGGAAGCCCAGAAGCAGCAGGATCTGGACCGCTTGCAGGATGCAATGAGCAGAATGTCATCCAGGCAATGCCTGCTGCTGCGCCTCAGGTTCCAGGAGGGTCTCAGCCTGAAAAAGATTGCAGAGGTCTGCCAGCTGGGAGACACCAACCGTGCCTGGCGGCATCTCCAGGCTGCGCTGAAAGCGCTGTTTCAAAACATGCACTCTCAACATTCCTCAGAAAAGCGAAAAAACTGATCACCGTTCCGTACAAGGAATGCGATGGACAAATATAAACACACAGACCCCCTCGCCCTGCAATCTGCAGAGCTGACAGAGCGAACACCCTTCTGCCCTGAAGACCAGGAAATCGCAGAGTTTTTTGATGGGATGCTTGCAGAGCAGGCGCGCCAAAAGGTCGAACACCACCTGGCTGATTGTCGCTATTGCCTGGCACGTATCGGGATGTTGAATCGCCAGCTGGACGACTCCCTGGACACACGGGAGCCTGGAGATGCCCTGGCCACTGCCAAATCGCTGGCAAAATCAACTGCTCCCCGTCGGCTCAAGAGAGCGCCCGGATGGGCCATGGCCGCTGTCGTTCTGCTCGGCATGTTTTTCATAGCCGTCAAAAAGCCTTCCACAGAACCGGAAACCCAGCAACTGAGAAACATCGAACGGCCTGCCAGCCAGCTCGAAGTCACGATGCCCGATTTCAGAAACGTGATAAGCACAGGTTCCTTGATCCGCTGGACAGAACTTCCCGAAGGTAGCCATTACACCGTTTATGTCCTTTCGGATTCAGGTGACGTGCTGTGGACCGAACACCTCAAGAGCAACGAATGGGTTTTGCAGAAAAGCCTCGATCTTGATCCGGAGGGCGACTTCTTCTTCCGGGTAGAAGCCGAGCTTTCGGATGGTGAAAAGATTACCTCACAACATCTGGCTTTCAGGATAAAAAAACGGTAATTACATGCGCCTGAATCGCCATAGCTTCCTGATTCTGTTTTTCGCCGGCCTGGTTCTCCTGCTACCGGTACAGGCGGCAGCGGAAAGTCGTGAAACCGCTGAGCTGGATGCGGTAATCAAGCAATACCGGGCCGAGGGCCCGGAAACAACCCTGCCCCAGTTCGAGCGGTTGCAAGCTTTGTACGAGCAAAACGGTGATCGGTTCAACGAGGCCAGGGCGGAGCACTTCATCGGCGAATGTCATTGGCGCCTGGGCAACTACCGCCAGTCCCGCACATACCTGGAAAACTCCCTGGAGGATTCACGCGCACTTCGCCACCGGCTGGCGGAGGGTAAAACACTCAATGTCCTTGGTTTGCTGGAATGGGACCTGGGAAACTACGAGCAGGCCATTTCATGGTTCCAGCAAGCCAGCACTATCGGCGATGAGCTTGGAGATGCGCGTCTCGCCGGCTCGACCATGAACAACCTGAGCCTGGTCTACGATGAACTGGGCGATTACCCCACATCGCTCAAACAGTATCAAAGGGCGCTGGAACTGTACAAAGGCGCGAACTTCCCCCGTGGTGAAAGCGACACGCTGGGAAATATCGGCGGCACCTACCTGCTGCTTGGGCGCTACCAGGAAGCCGTGCCCTATTACCAACGTGCGCTGGTCATCAGCCAAAGCCTGGATTCCAAACCGTCCATGAGCCTCGATCACGGCAACCTGGCTTTGTGTTACCTGGGGCTGGGCCAGCTGGATGAAGCCTTGCATCATGTCGACCGGGCACTGGTGCTGGCCGTCGAAACCGGCATGCGCAAGGAAGAGGCCCTGTGGCTGAGAGGCAAGGGCAATATCCTGATACGCAAGGGACGTTACGATCTCGGCCTGGAAAACCATCTTGCAGCGCTGGCGATTTACGAAGAAATTGATGCCCGGGGCATGTTACTGGACGGTCTGCATGACATGGGCCGCCTCCACCTCTTGCTGGGCGATCTGCTTACGGCGGAACAATATTTTGAACGGGGGACTGAGATGGCGGGCGAGCTTGGTCTTGCCCAGGCCATCACCGCCAACCTGCTGGCACTGGGTGATCTGCAATTCAGGCGGGAGCATCTGGGGAACGCGGAATCGCTCTACCAACAGGCTTTGACACGCGCTGTGAATGCCGGTGAATTGAATTACCAGTCCGAAAGCCTGTTGCGGTTGTCACTGGCTCATCGCGAACTGAAGCAGTTGGCGAAGGCTGAAAAGGAGGCGCGGCAGGCCCTGGCTGTAGCCACGGATACCGGAGCAACATCGGAACAGGCGGAAGCCTGGTATGCCCTCGGGGAACTGGCCCGGCTGCAAGGCAATCTGGCATCGGCGCTGGAGGCCTACGGGCGAGCCGAGGAAACCGTGGCGTCCAGCGGCAATCCCGACCTGATGTGGCAGGTGCATTACGGCCGGGCGAGGATACTGGTCGCAAGCAGCCAGCGTGAAGAAGCCGTTTCCGAGCTCAAGGCCGCCGTCAGGATCATTGAAAGTGTACGGGAGCGCCTGCGGGAAGAGCGCTTCAGGGCAGGATATGTTCAGGACAAGTACCAGGTCTACATCGCGCTGGTCCGGCTGCAGCTGGTGCTGGGTCAGACTCAACAGGCGTTCAGCACCGCCGAGCGACTCAGGGCCCGGAGCTTCCTGGAACAACTTGAGGGCAGCCGGACCGCTGGCCGAAGCAGGCAGCGAGATCTTCAGGAGTACGCGCTGCGCGAACGAATCCGGCAATTACAAATCGCGCTGGATGAAGAAAATCAGATGCTGCCGCCTCAGCGCAGGCAGATGGCAGTCGACTCATTTTCGAGTGAACTACACGCGGCTGAACGCGAATACCAGGCCTACCTGGATGACAGGAAAGCGCAGTCGGCCATCGGGCGCATTGCCAGTCCTCCGACATCGGCTGAAGTCCAGGCGAAACTGAAGCCTGGCGAAGCACTGGTGGAATACGTGGTGGACGATGAGCGGGTGATGATTTTCATCCTGCAGGCCGAATCCATTTCAGCAACCAGCAGTCAACTGGACCGGGCCAATTTGACGGCCAAGGTAAAGCTGGTGCGCGAGCTGATCCAGCAACCCTTGCACGAAAGGTGGCTTCCACCGGCAGCCAGCCTGGCAAAAGCCCTGATTGGGCCCTTACAAGAGCAGGATTTACTCGAAGACGTAAAACATCTGTACCTGGTTCCGCATGGAATTCTAAACTACCTGCCCTTTGCAGTGCTGCCATTGAGTGCCGATAGTGACGAAGTCGTCATGGAGCGCTTCACCCTGAGTTATTTGCCGGCAGCGGCCAGCCTGGTCCACTCATCGCCCGAATCCCAGGTACAGCCTACGCTTCTGGCCATGGCCCCGGAACGAACCCGCCTGCAGTATTCCCTTGCTGAAGCACAGTCCATAACAGATCTTTATAAACCCAACGCCAGTCTCCTGTCAGGCAGCGATGCCACAGAAAGCGCCTTCAAGGAGAAGGCGGGATCCTATGAAATCCTGCACCTGTCCACCCATGGTTATTTCAATGCGAAGAACCCACTGCTATCCGGCCTGGAACTGGAAGCGGACGAGTTCAATGACGGGCTGCTGGAAGTCCACGAGATCCTGGACCTGAGCCTGCACGCCGGCCTGGTGACACTCAGCGCCTGCGAAACAGGGCTGGGAAGCGGCTATTTTGACGAGATACCCGCCGGAGACGAATTCATCAGCCTGACCCGGGCATTTCTGCTGGCCGGCAGCAAGTCGGTTCTCGCCACGCTTTGGGAAGTGGACGACCGGTCGACCGTCGATCTGATGGAAGGGTTCTACACAAGACTTGAGCGCGCAGGCGGCGCCAATGGCCGCGCAACTGCCCTGGTGCAGGTACAGCGTGAGTTAAGAAATTCAATGAAGTACAAACACCCATTTTACTGGGCGCCCTTTGTACTGGTCGGCCAACAAGACCAGGCCATGGATACCCCGGAGCTAGTCAAACGAGGATGATCTTATGAACACCAGGCATCACGCAATAGTTGGAATTCTGACCCTTCTTCTGGGATTCTCATTCCCTGGCGCTTTGCTTGCGCAGGAGATGGTGATCGATTCGGCTGATCCGTCAGAAGCCGAACAGGGTACATCTTTGCCTCTCAATATCATTGGTTCCGGGTTCGACAACTCTGTCGACAAAATCAGCTTCAAATTGCCCTGCAACAAGAAAAGCTGCCCTGATTCTGGTGACATCATCGTGAACAGTTTTGTCGTAAAGAATGATAAATGGATCGAGACCCATATCAGCATCTCGCTTGAAGCCCCAACGAAATCCTTTGACATCGCTGTGCGTTCTACCCGCGGGCGCGGAGGAAAAGGTACAACTTACAGGGGTGAAGGCCTGTTCACGGTCAAACTGAGGCCCAATCAGGAATTGCTTTCCTGCGGCGATGTTGTCGAAAACCACCTCGGCACCTGCACCTGCCAGTTCGTGTGGAACGGAGATGATGCTTTTCTCCCCGCGCTGGTGGAGGACTGTGTTACTTCCGAAACCCTGCATATCAAACACCGGTTTCGGGGAGAGTTAGGATACGATCCAGGCAACCAATCGACCATTACCGCGGTGCCATGCGGTGCGGACAATGGCCAGATTTGTTCGGACGTGGGGGGCGTTGTTCCAGAACATGGATTCAAAGGCCGGTCGGTGATTGCAAACTCGCATCACCGGGCATCCATAAGATTCCTGGATATCAGGATTGCCAAAAACGTCCCGGCAGGATGTGGTAATGGTATCGAAGCAGCCGTCAGTTTCAGGCTGGACGAGGAAACACCAGACCCCAAGGACCCCGATCCGCTCCGCAGAAACTCTTTGCTGAACGTTGATAATATCGGCATCTTCAGCGATGGCGAACCTCTATGCAACGGGATAGAAATAATCAGGGAGGATGGGTACACCCAACAATACTCCGATCCTGAGAACCCCGAACTCGCCCGGGACTGGAAGATCATGGCCGCCGATAACCTGATAGGCACGGGCAGTTACGAGCAGGCCGGTATCGTCATGCTCGGGATCATGCCATTAGAGAGCATCAACCCGCCTGCGGTGTTCGGCAACATCATTGGCGCTGCAGCTGATGCTGAAAATTGCAACGATTCCGATCCTCCGACGGGAATTTGGTTCGGCGATCTGACCCGGGACCCGGACAACCAGATCGACGGAGTGGTCGAGAACAACGAGATCGATATGACGAACGATTGTACCGATACCGATACCGATACCGGCACCGGCGTCGTGGTGGTCGGCGATCCGGCCGATCAACAGACAACCGTCAAGGTCAACAAAAACACCATTACCGGTGCGCAGCTTGGCGTTTATGTGGATTGCGACGTCGCGGAAGTGAACTTCTCCGGAAACAACCTGAATGGAGATGGCGGGCCGATAGGAATCTTGAGCGAGGCGCAGCTCACTACCACCAAGGGTAAGCCGAACAGGATTTCGGGTTACACCACGAAAATCGACGACGCCGGTTGCCCATGAAATCCGAACGTAAACCGCGGTTGATGAAACAACGCGCCCGGGAGGTGAGCCTTAACCCGGCATGGATCGCATTCATTCGCCATTGCCAGCAACTGGGTCATGGTGAGATTTCCATTTTGAAGATTCAGGACGGCGTCCCCGTGATGGCAGAGGAGTCAACCAGGAAAATAAAGTTTATCTAGACCATTTGGCAACAAGCTGACCAAAACATTGGAGGCTGCTGCGTCCGGAACGATCCGGGCAGGCAGCCTTTTTGTTACTGAGAAAGGAGAGCACCATGAAATATCCGGAAAATGACAAACCTTCTACGGGTTTACATCTGATAGTGATGATCGTGATGTTTGCCCTGATCCTGTTACTGGGCTTTACCACCCTCGTGGAAGCAAAAGGCAAGCCCGGGCCGGGCTCTGATCCGGCGAGGGTGCAGATCCTGGCTGATGGAGCGATTCTGGCCGTAGTGGAATGTGATCAGAAAATGACCGCTTCTACGACATCGGTGACCTGTAACAAGGCCGGGACGGAGTTCGTTTTGGACAGCAGTATCGTCGATGCCGTGGACCCTGACCGCGATTGCTTCAACGAGGGGCTGAGGCCTGGCACTGTCCAGTTGTTCAGTAACAAGGATGGTTCGGCAACCGCCGTATTTCGCTTCCATGCTCCGGACACTACGGGTGCAGATACACTCTACGCTCTTGAAGTCCACGACCAGGACGGCTGGCACCCGGACTTTCCTCCCGCAGAGAGTTCACCGATCGAAATGATCGGCGATTACTGGTTCCTGAGAACAGCCAATAACCGCCAGGCCCGGAATGCCTGCCTAGGAAATGGCGCCGGCCCATGGAATGATTTCATCCGGGTGACGCTGGATCGCTGTCCTTCAACAGGTTGCCCGGCCAACTAGCAGCGCTACTGTGCCTCCTGCCGGATAGCCAGGCGGTACAGCAGCACCGCAACCCCGGCCAGCATTGCCAGGCCCAGCCAACCGCCAAAGTGCCACTGATCAGGCAGGGCCAGCACACTGGCGGACCCCACCACCACGATGGGCACGGCCATGAAAATGCCCATCAGCGCCTCGCCGGTGATCAGGCCCGCTGCGAACAGTGTGCCTTTTTGATGGACTTTTTCCTTTTCGCCCTCTTCATCACCAGGTTTCAGATAACGCTCCACCAGGTGCGCCACCAGGCCGCCGGCAAAGATTGGCACGCTGAGTTCGATCGGCAGGTAAATGCCTACCGCGCAAGCCAGCACGGGCGTGCGGAAATCAGATCCGCGCTTTTTCAACGTCTCGTCGAGGACGATGATGGCCGCGCCGATAGCAGCGCCAATACCAATCATGGTCCACGGCAGTTCACCGCCGAAAATACCATTCGCAACCGACGCCATCAGGTTCGCCTGTGGCGCCAGCAAGGGACTGGGGTGCGCCTCGGTCGGTACACCGATGCCGTAAGCCTGGGCCAGCAGGTTCAGCACCGGCGCCATGATCAGCGCACTCGACACGCCACCCACCGCCAGCATGAACTGCTGCTTCCAGGGCGTGGCGCCGAGAATATAACCGCACTTCAGATCCTGCAGGTTGTCCCCTCCGATACAGGCGGCTCCGCAGACCACCGCACCGATCATGATGGTAGCGACGGCGCCGATAGCGGATTCAGGGCCCAGCATCGTCACCAGCACCAGGGCCGCGAACAAAATGGTGGCGATGGTCAATCCTGACACGGGGTTGTTGGAGGAACCCACCAGGCCGGCCATATAAGCAGACACCGAGACGAACAGGAACCCGGCCACGATCATGATGACGGTCATCGGAATGCTCACGGCCCAGTTGCTCACGATCGCCTGGTATAAAAACATCAGCGGCAGGACGAATATCACCAGGCCGAGCAGGATCAATTTCATCGGCAGATCGCGTTCTGTGCGGGGTATCGCTTCACCACCGTTACCGCGTTCCGCATGAATACCGCTCTTGATGCCCGAAACCAGCGAGTGGCGCAGGGAAATCAGTGTCCAGACGCCACCGATCAGCATCGCGCCCACACCCAGGTAACGGACCTGGGCGGACCAGATGCCATAAGCCGCATCTTCGGCCGTTG
>Ga0316187_10000645_pt1 | contig 28077 bp, 30 predicted proteins | sample CroRivburrow1_MG_FD_204927 | JGI IMG/M metagenome (GOLD analysis project Ga0316187, IMG submission 204927) | Coastal sediment microbial communities from Maine, United States - Cross River worm burrow 1 | ecosystem: Environmental > Aquatic > Marine > Coastal > Sediment | place: USA: Maine... | reverse complement strand
CCAGCCGGGCACGGCCAGGAACATGCCGACCACGGCGGTGAACACGATAAGCATGACCACACGAGGTTTCGTCAGCTCGTAGTAGTCGCGCCAGTCCGTCAGTCTTTCTATATTCGCACTCAAAATCGTTCCTCGTTCAGCCGATACGCGACAGTTTCAGCAAACGCTTGATGTCGTCGACCATGTCGCGCGGCTCGATGTCCGGGCTGAAATACAGCACCAGGTTGGCATGCGGATCTATCAGGTAGAAGCCGCCATCCGCCAGCGAGCCGGGTCGCTTGTCGTCGAGTACGGCACGCAGTGCCGGATCGTGCAGCAACTTAAGCCCCTGGTGCTCTTCGGCACCGGGGAGGTTATCCGGAGCTTGTTCTCCATGCAAGAAGACGCGCTCCACCCTGTCCATTTCCTTGCCCAGCATGAGCCGGGTCTGCCGCAGCGTGTAAAGGGCTTTCTGGCAGCTTTCACCGCATTCGCCGTCCTCCGCATACAGCAACCGCCACGCGCGGTCATCATGAATTCGCGACTCAGGCACGGCGTCGAGCAAATTAACGATGGGTTCGAGCAGTGTACCGTGGTTGGATCGCGACTCCGGCTGCAGGGCGTCGCCGCTGTAATACATCCACGCCGCGAACAGCAGCGGGCCGAAAAATATTGCGGCAATCAGCAGGAGCTGCAGACGCCCCTTGGTGCGTTTTGAGTCGCTCACCGGCGATGTCCTCGCTTGCGGAAATTCCAGGCCAGCAGGGCGGCCAGCACGACCGCCATCGCAAACCACTGAAATGCATACGCATAGTGGCGTCGGGGACCGATCTCCGTCGGTTCCCAGCGCCGCAACAGGCCGTGGTCCTCTCCCGGCGCCAGCAGCAACACGAACGGCTGGACCTCGCGTCCCAGGGATGCCGCGAGCTCGTCCAGCGTCGGGTAGACCGCGTGCTGTGGCCACGTGGACGGCGACTCGATGGCGGCTCCCATGCGATAGCCCGCCCTCGGCAGTGCGCCGACACGGCCGCGAACCGTCAGGCGCCTGTCCGGCACCTCGAGTGCGGCGGGATCGACGGATTCCCCGGACCGCGCGACCCAGCCGCGATTCACGATCAGCAGCGGCTCGTCGGGCGAATACTCGAGCGGCGTCAGCACGTAGTGACCATTGCGGCTGTCGACGATGATGTTGTCCAGGAGGAACTGGTGGTCTGCATCGAACACCCCTTCGGCGGCCAGCTGCTGGAACGGCTGCACGTCCATGCCGTCGACGTAACGGGAAAAGCGTGTTTGCCGGTCGAACGCGTCCTGCGCGGCGCGTTTCTCCTGCGCGCGGCTGATCTGCCAGGCGCCCAGGCCGGCAAGCAGGGCGACCAGTACCGCACCGAGCGCGTAAGGCAGCCAGCGCTTCGTTGAATTCTGCAGCGGAGTCTCCACGTTATACTGCTCAATCCCGCACCATTAGGTATTCAATGAAAGCCATAGTCTTGATTTTGCTGGCGGCTGTCGTGGTCAGCCTGTTCTCCGGGCTGTTCTTCCTCGTAAAGGACAGGGACTCGCCCGATTCGACCCGGATGCTGACGTCGTTAAAAATCCGCGTCGGGCTATCCATCACCCTCGTCATTTTCCTCGTCGCTGCGTATTCGCTGGGCTGGATCGGCCAGTAGGGGCCCGCATATCGGGACATTGATCCCGGTCTGCGAACGGGTCATTTATCTCCCTCATGGCTCGCTGCGCTGCGCTTTACTTCGGTCGACAAACGCCCCGTTCGCAGACCTGCCTTGGCGCGGGAGTGCTTCCATAGACCTGTAGGAGCGGGCCTCGGCCCGCGAACCGGGTCGCGCCTATAGAAGCGTTCCTACATCCAATAGACAAAAACGTAGAGGCCGATCCAGACGACGTCCACGAAGTGCCAGTACCAGGCCACGGCCTCGAACGCGAAATGATTCTGCGCCGTAAAGTGTCCTTTCATCACGCGTAGCCAGATGATCAGCAGCATGATCGCGCCGATCGTCACGTGCATGCCGTGGAAGCCCGTTAGCATGAAGAACGTCGAGCCGTAAATGCCGCTGGTCAGCTTCAGGTTCAGGTCCTCGTAGGCATGCATGTACTCGTAGCCTTGCAGGCAGACGAAGATGAAGCCCAGGATGAACGTCAGCGCGAGGAATGTCTTCAGGATGCCGCGCTGGCCTGCGATCAGCGCATGGTGCGCAATCGTCACCGTGACCGAACTGGTGAGAAGAATCGCCGTGTTGATCAGCGGCAGGCCAAACGGTCCCATGATCTCGAATTCGCCGCCGACCTCACCGGGCCCGTTCGTCGGCCAGGTTGCCTCGTAGCCACCCCATAGAATCAGGTTGGTGAAGAAGTTGTTGCTGTCGCCGCCCAGCCACGGCACGGCCATGGTGCGGGTGTAGAACAGCGCGCCGAAGAACGCCGCGAAGAACATGACCTCGGAAAAAATGAACCAGAACATGCCCATGCGGAACGAATGGTCGACCTGGTCGTTGTACAGTCCGCCCTGACTTTCGCTGATTACCGTGCCGAACCAGCCGACGAGCATGAATATCATTACCGCGACGCCGACCAGCATGATCCAGAAACCGGCGTCAGCGCCGTTCAGCCAGTTGGAGACACCCACCATGAGAAACAGCAACCCGATCGAGCCGACGATGGGCCAGTGGCTGCCATGAGGTACGTAATAACGGTCTTCAGCGTGGGACATGTTTATTCTCGATGCGTTGTCGTTCAGGACCCGCCGTTCGCCGAGACGCGAACAGTGTCATAAAAAGTGTATTGCAGCGTAATCGTATCCACGAACTCGGGCAGGTCCGGGTCGACGATGAACTGCAGCGGCATCGCGCGTTCCTCGTTCGCCTGGAATTCCTGGTTCGTGAAGCAGAAGCACTCGATTTTCTTGAAGTGCCCGGAGGCGGTCACCGGCGCGACACTCGGGACGGCCTGGGCGACCTTCTTCTCGCCGGTGAGGTTTTTCGCCGTGAAGTTTGCGTAATACATCTTGCCCGGCGTCACTTCCATGCTGTCGCGCTCCGCGGCGAACTCCCAGGGTGCGTACTCGTTGACGGTCGTCACGAATTCCACGCGGATGGAGCGCGAGAAGTCCGGGTTTTCCTGGCTGCTCTCCGCGACCGTGTTGGTGCGGCCGCCGAAGCCCGTGATCTCGCAAAACACGTCGTACAGCGGCACGAGCAGGTAGCCAAAACCGAACATCGCGACCGCGAGCAGGAGCAGCTTGCCGGTCAGTGACCGGTTGTCGTTTGCAGGCTTGTTGTCGGTATGATCGTTCATAAGGTTCAGGCGCGTATTACACCAATCAGGATAAAGCCGAGATAGAAAGCCAGCGCGACGGCGACGAGGATGATCGCCGTTCGCCGTACTCCTTTACGCTGATCCCCCCGCGCATCTGTCACTCGAAGGCTTCCTGCGCGATACGCGCCTTGGGCGGCGTATCGAAGGTGTGATACGGGGCCGGCGACGGCACCGTCCATTCGAGCCCCTTCGGGGCCTCCCAGACGCGATCGGTTGCCTTGGCGCCCTTCTTCGACGTGAGCAGCACCCACACGAAGATCAGCTGCGAAAACCCGAAGCCGAGTGCGCCGATACTTGCAATCATGTTGAAGTCTGCGAACTGGGTCGAGTAGTCGGGGATACGCCGCGGCATGCCGGCGAGCCCGAGGAAGTGCATCGGGAAAAATGTGACGTTGACGAAAATCGCGGACAGCCAGAAGTGCAGCTTGCCGAGCGACTCGTTGTACATGTGCCCCGTCCATTTCGGCAGCCAGTAATACGCGCCCGCCATCAACGCGAAGATCGAGCCCGGCACGAGTACGTAGTGGAAGTGAGCGACGACGAAGTAGGTGTCGTGGTACTGGATGTCAGCCGGCGCGATCGCGAGCATCAGACCGGAGAAGCCGCCGATCGTGAACAGGAACACGAACGCCAGCGCAAACAGCATCGGCGTCTCGAAGGTCATCGAGCCGCGCCACATCGTTGCGACCCAGTTGAAGACCTTCACGCCCGTCGGTACCGCGATCAGCATGGTCGCGAACATGAAGAACATCTGGCCCGACAGCGGCATGCCCACCGTGAACATGTGGTGCGCCCAGACGATGAACGACAGGAACGCGATGCTCGAGGCAGCGTAGACCATCGAGTCGTGGCCGAAGAGCGGCTTGCGCGAGAATGTCGGGATGATCTCCGAGACGACGCCGAACGCCGGCAGGATCATGATGTAAACCTCGGGATGGCCGAAGAACCAGAAGATGTGCTGGAACATGACGGGGTCGCCGCCGCCGGCCGCGAGGAAGAAGCTGGTGCCGAAGAACTGGTCCGTGAGGAGCATCGTGACCGCACCGGCGAGCACGGGCATGACGGCGATCAGCAGGTAGGCGGTGATCAGCCAGCACCATACGAAGATCGGCATCTTCAGCAGCCACATGTCCGGTGCGCGCATGTTGAGGATGGTCACGATGATGTTTATCGCGCCCATGATCGACGAGATGCCCATCAGGTGCACCGCGAAGATCAGGAACGGAAATGCGTCGCCGGTCTGCAGGATCAGCGGGGGATACATCGTCCAGCCGCCGGCCGGTGCGCCACCGTCCATGAACAGAGTGGACAGCAGGATGCCGAACGCGACGGGCAGGATCCAGAACGACCAGTTGTTCATGCGCGGCAGCGCCATGTCCGGCGCGCCGATCATCATCGGGATCATCCAGTTGGCGAGCCCGACGAACGCGGGCATGACGGCGCCGAAGACCATGATCAGTGCGTGCATCGTCGTCATCTGGTTGAAAAATTCCGGGTGCACGAATTGCAGTCCGGGCTGCATCAGCTCGCTGCGGATGACGAGCGCCATCGAGCCGCCGATGAAGAACATGACGAGGCTGAAGATAAGGTACAGCGTACCGATATCCTTGTGATTGGTCGTAAACAGCCAGCGCCGGAAACCTTTTTCCGGGCCGTGATGCTCGTCGTGTGCGTCCTGCGCCTCTGCGACTGCTGTTGTCATACCGTTTTTCTCCGATCACGTGCCGCCAAGCGGCACACTGGTAAATTCGTTATTGGCTGGTGGCGACGCGTTCGCCGGACTGCTGCTGCGTCTCTACCCAGGCGATGTAGGCGTCGGGTTCGACGACCTCGACGACGATCGGCATGTAGCCGTGATCCTTGCCGCACAGTTCGGTGCACTGGCCGCGGAACGTGCCGGTCTGTTCTGCGCGGAACCAGGTCTCGTTGATGATGCCGGGTACCGCGTCTTTCTTGATGGCGAGGTCGGGTACCCACCAGGAGTGAACGACGTCGTTGGACGTTATCAGCAGCCGCACCTTGGCGCCCTTCGGCACCACGAGCGGACGATCCACCTCGAGGAGGAAGTTCTCGACCGCGAACGGGTCGATGCCCGAGTTCTTCGGCCGCGCCTCGACGCTGGCGCGATCCAGGCTCGAATAAAACGCAATGTCCTCGTCCTGGTACTTGTAGTGCCACTTCCACTGGTAGGCCGTGACGACGACGGACACGTCGGGATCGCGTGAATCCTCGAGCTTGATCATGGTTTCCGCCGCCGGCACCGCCATTACCAGCAGGATGACGACGGGAATGAACGTCCAGATGACCTCGGCCGCGGTGCTGTGCGAAAAAGTCGCGGGCTTGACGCCTTTCGATTTGCGGTGCTTGAACAGCGAGACGATCATGACGCCGAAGACGACGACACCGATCCCGACGCACCACCAGAACACCATCATATGCAGGCCGTAGGTCTCGGCGCTCAGCTCGGTAACGCCCTTGGGCATATTGAGGGCCCAGTCGGCGCTCGCTGCGCCGGCCCACAAAGTTCCGAGTAAGCTGAGTAGCGATTTTCGAATCATTGTGTATCCACTCCACAGACCGACATATGGGCCCGCGCTCTTATAAATATGAATCAATCAGGTGGCAGGTTGAGGTTCGGGACAGCCGGACGCCCCGCTCAAGAGCCTCGGAAGTTTACTGAAACGTGCTGGCGCAGGCAATCCTGTACCTGCAAACGACGTTTTTGAAACCGATTAGATTACAACAGCTTATCGCAATGCGCCGACAAGCCTTCGAGATCGCGCATCGCGCGCGCAAGTCATTGCCGACGCAGGGGAATTTTATCCGCGTCCACGACGATATCCGTACCGTCACGGCGCACGCCACTGCCCCAGCAGTGGCCGTAAACGAGCTCCAGCGTCAGCAAGCGATCTTCTCCCGGTGCAAATAACGCGTCGGTAAACTGCCTGAACCGGCCGCGCCCCGTGAGTCCGCGCTGCCGGTTACCGAGGCTGTTGCGCGCGCCCGCGGCGGTCAGGTCGCGAAACAGAGCGTGCGCGTCGCGATAGCTCACCGACAGACGGTCGACATCCAGCACGGGATCCCGCAATCCCGAGCGCACGAGTCCGTCGCCGATATCGTGCATGTCCGGGAAGCGGTTCACGTGCTCGCCTGCGTCGACGGCCTGCCATGCACGGCGGATTTCCAGCAGGCTGTCCGGGCCCAGCGACGCGAAGACGAACAGGCCGTCCTTCCGCAGCACGCGAGCGACTTCCGCGAATACGGCGTCGGGCCTGTCGACCCACGGCAGCATCAGGTTCGAAAAGACCACGTCGATACTCGCATCCGCAAATGGCAGCGAGCGGGCGTCGGCCTGCACGGCATGACGCCTGGAGAAGAGGGTACGCCCGCGGCGCACGGCCCTCAGCATTGCGGTGGAAAAGTCGACCGCGATCACGCGGGCGCCGCGAAACCGCTTTTGCAACGACGGAATGGCCGCGCCGGTCGCCGAACCGAGGTCGACGACGGCGGCGGCATCGATGGTCATGGGCCGCATGCGCTCCAGCAGGCCTTCCCGGGTTACGCCATGAACGAAGTCGGCTTCGTGAAAGCGATCCGCGGCACGGTCGAAGCGCCGTCGAATGTCCCTGGAGCGCAATTCCGGACTGGGGTTTGTGGCGTTCATCGCATGCGGGCAACGGCAGGACGCGACACGGTACCACGCTTTCCGGCGAATTCACGCGAATTCGCCGGCTGCTGCTCGGGGGCGAACGGGCGACGATGTGCAGATGCGAATTCACCGACTCCTGCTGCCGCCCTGGCAGCTTGCCTGCCGTTCGGCGCGTGCGTTCGAGTTCGCCGTGATGCCGCGGTCCTGTGTCTTCTGCGGGATGAAGCGGCGCCACCGCGAGGCCTCGATCTGTCCGGCTTGCGACAGCGACCTGCCCTGGATACGCGAGCGCTGTCCCGGCTGCGCGCGGCCTCTCGCCGCAACGCCTTCCGCTGGCGTCGTGTGTGCTGAATGCCAGGGTCATCCCCCGCCCTTCGAGGCCGCCGTCGCGCCGCTGGCCTTCGAATTCCCGGTCGACGCGGCCATCCGGCTGTTCAAGTTTCACCGCAGGCTGCAGTACGCTGAGGCGTTCGGCGAGCTCCTGTGCAGGTCACTTGCGGAATTGCCCGGCGATATCGACGCCCTGCTGCCGGTTCCCCTGCACTGGCTGCGGCACGGCGTGCGCGGCTTCAACCAGGCGGCGGAAATCTGCAGGCCGCTGCGGCGGGCGAGCGGCCTGCCACTCGTCCGTCATGTGTCGAGGCGGCGGCGCACGCCGTACCAGTCCGGCCTCGGCGCGCGGGAGCGACGCCGCAATCTTGCCGGTGCGTTCGACGTGCGGGGCGCCATCCAGGCAAGCCACGTATTGCTGGTCGACGACGTGATCACGACCGGTGAAACGTGCTCGCAGCTCGCGCGCGAGCTGCTCGCGCACGGCGCGGCCAAGGTCAGCGTACTGGCAGTGGCGAGAGCCTGAGCACTGTCGGTCAAATTGCAAGGCAGGCGCTATTCGTGGTTTATTGGCGCCGTGCAACAAGGGCTAATAACAAAAACGATCGCGGCGTTACTGCTGACGGTGCCAGGCGTCTCCGACCTCCGGGCCGAGGACGTTCCATGGCGGATCGGGACTGCGCTCGGAACCCCGGAGTGGCTTTCGGTCACCGGCAGTTTCCGGTTGCGCTACGAGCACATGGAGAACACCTTTCGCGTTGTCGGCCCGGCGCAGGATGAACTGCTGGTGTCGCGCCTGCTCGTGCACGCGCGCGCCACCGGTGAACGATTCTACGGCGGCGTCGAACTCGAGGATTCCCGTGCGTGGCTGCACCAGGACCTGACGCCTGTCGGCACGGACGACGTCAACGCGCTGGAACCGCTGCAACTCTATGCCGGATACCGGACGGACACGTTTGACGTCCAGCTGGGCCGCATGACGATGGACGTCGGCAGCCGCCGCTTCGTGGCGCGCAATCGCACCCGCAACACGATCAACGGGTTTACGGGGATCAACGCCCGCTGGACCCTGCCCGGTAGCCGCAGCCTGCAGGCGTTCCTGACGATGCCGGCCGCGCGTTTGCCGAACAACCTCGAAAGGGAGCGGCTGCGCGACAACGAGTTCGAGCTCGACCAGGAACACAAGGAGCGGATGTTCTGGGGCCTTTACCTGTCGGGCGTGGGCCTGGCGGGCGATTTCAAAAGCGACTGGTACCTGTTCGGCATTGACGAGCAGGACCGCCCGAGCCTGCCGACCCGGAACCGCGATTTCCTGACCGCGGGCCTGCGCTTGCGTAAGTCGACTGATCTGTGGTCCTTCGAATTCGAAACGGCGCTTCAGTCGGGCGAGACCAGGGCTACCGCGCTGCCGTCAGACGTAACCGACCTCGATCACCGCGCCTGGTTCGCGCACGCCGAGCTGAGTCGTAACCTGGCCGGCCGCTGGGAGCCGACCGTGATCGTGCGCCTCGACTATGCGTCCGGCGACGACGACCCTGATGACGGCGAGTTCAATCGCTTCGATACGCTATTCGGTGCGCGGCGCTGGGAATTCGGGGTTACCGGCATTCATGGCGTGTTCGCCCGCAGCAATATCGTGTCCCCCGGGCTGGGGCTGCGAATGAAGCCCCGCCCCTCGTTCGATCTCCGCTTCGACTACCGTCCGGCCTGGCTGGCGAGTGACCGCGACTTCCTGCCAACGGCCGCCCTCAGGGACCGCGACGGCAACTCCGGTTCGTTCATCGGTCAGCAGCTCGATGCTCGTTTGCGCTGGGTGCCCGCGTCAGCCAACCTGTCCGTCGACATCACTGCGGCTTATCAGTGGAAAGGGGAATTCCTCGAGGACGCACCGCTCGCGCCGCCCGCGGATAACACCGTGTACTGGTACTTCTCGGCCAACTTTGCGTTCTGATCAGCCCTGCAACTCCCGGCGCCAGGCGGACAGGCCGCCCTCGAGGTTGTGTACCTCGGTGTGACCGCGCCGTATCAGCGATTCTGCGGCGAGCAGGCTGCGGCTCCCTGACGCGCAATAGATGACCAGCGCCGTCGAGGCCGGAAAAGGCACGCCGCTCTCGATCAGCTCGTTGAGCGGAACGTGCTCGGACTGCGGCAGGCTGTCGACGAGCCGCTCGTGGGTATCGCGTACGTCGATGAATACGGTGTCCGCCGCCCCGAGCAATTTGACCGCGTCCGTCGGCGTCAACTGGGGCACCAGCGAACTCGCCGAGGCGCCGGCGCCGCAAAACGCGTCGTAATCCACGAGCTCCGTGATGTCGGGGCTGTCGCCGCAGACCGCGCACCGGGGATCCCTCGACACGTTGAAGTTCGAGAACGCGAGAGACAGCGCGTCGTAGTGAACCAGCCGGCCGCTCGCGATATCCCCGAGGCGCAGCACGAGCTTGATGACCTCGGTTGCCTGCAACGTCCCCATCACGCCGGGCAGGATGCCGAGAACGCCGCCCTCCGCGCAGGACGGCACGACGCCGGGCGGCGGCGGCACCGGGAAGAGGCAGCGGTAGCAGGGTCCGCCGCCATGGTTGTAAACCGCGAGCTGTCCCTCGAATGCGAGTATCGAGGCCGAAACCAGCGGTTTGCCCTCGAGCACGCAGGCATCGTTGACGAGATAGCGCGTGGCAAAGTTGTCGGCGCCATCGGCAACGATGTCATAGCCGGCGACGATTTCGCGCGCGTTGTCCCGGGTCAATGCGCCGGCGTGCTCGTCGACGGCGATATGCGGGTTCAGGTCGCGCAGCCGCGCCGCGCCGCAAGCGAGCTTGGGCTGGCCCACCTGGCTGCTCGCGAAGAGCACCTGGCGATGCAGATTCGACACGTCCACGACGTCAAACTCGACAATGCCGATACGGCCTATGCCGGCCGCGGCCAGGTACATCGCGAGCGGCGAGCCGAGCCCGCCCAGCCCGACCAGCAGCACCGACGCACCCTTGAGCCTGGCCTGTCCCTCCGGCCCGACCTCGCGCAGGCTCAGGTGCCGGCTGTAGTGCGCCAGTTCGCTATCCGTGAATGTATCGAAGTTACCCGGCACCAATCGCGTCGCTCTCGAAATCGCTCATCAATTTCGATCATAGCAGCAGACGCGCGCAGCGTTTCTGCTACTATTTTTGCCATGGCAGATTCCGATTCATTCGACAGGCGCAAGTTCATCAAGGCCTGCGTCGGTGCCGGGGCGGCGGTGGCCGCAGACCCGTCGCTGATGGCGCAGCCGGCCGGGGAACTGGTTCCGGCCGAGCGCGTCAGGCTGGTCGACTCCAGCGGGGAGACGCTACGCACCGACGCGCTGGCGGTCGGGCAGAGCTACGTCTTTCATTACCCCTACGTCACGACGCCGTGCTTCCTGATCGACCTCGGCTCGCCCGCGGAACCGGGCGCCGAGCTCGAGACGTCGGACGGCCGATCGTACCGCTGGACCGGCGGGGTCGGGCCAGGCCGCTCGCTTGTCGCGTTCTCCGCGATCTGTGCGCACCGCATGAGCTACCCGACGCGCAACGTGAGCTTCATCGACTACCGCCACAAACCCATGAACGAGGAAGCGGTCGGCGACGACTGGTGGTCGCGCGGGCAGGTCATCTATTGCTGCTCGGAAGGCAGTGTCTACGACCCGAGCGAGGGCGGGCGGGTGCTGTCGGGGCCCGCCCCGCAGCCGCTCGCGGCCGTGCGTCTCGAGTATGCGGACGATCAGCAGGCGCTGTTCGCGACCGGCGTCTACGGTGGCGACATGCTAGAGCGCTTTCTCGCCGAATTCGGGTTCCAGCTCGCATTGGCGCACAAGCGCGACGACATCCGGGAGCCTGCCCGCAAAGTGACCACCGTCTGGCCGATGAGCGAGTATTCGCGCACCGGCGCCTGCTAGTCGCTGTCGGCCACCTCGAGGTACGCCGCTAGTTCTGCGAAGTCGGCGGATCTCGCGATCTCCGCCGCGGTATTGCCGTTGCGGTTCTCGGCTGAGCGGTCTGCGCCGTGTTCCACGAGCAGCCGCACGATCTCCAGGTCTCCGGTCGCGGCGGCAATGTGCAGCGCCGTTGCGCCGTCCTCCTGGCGGACGGCCAGGTCGGCGCCAGGGCTGTCGAGTAACAGCCGCAGGAAATCCGTACGGCGCCGGTCGACCGCGCGCATCAGGGGCGTCCATCCGTAAGCGTCGCGAACGCCCTGGTTCGCCCCGGCGTCGAGCAGGACTTCCGCCACCTCTGTGTATCCCTTGACGGCGGCCAGGGCGAGTGCCGTCCAGCCTAGCTTCGCCTTGCTGTCGGTGCGTGCACCGGCCCTGACGAGCAGGCTTGTAACTTTCGGGTCGCCGCTCAGTGCGGCGAACATCAGCGCGGTTGCGCCACCGGCATTCGCGGCATTGACGTCGGCGCCCGCCGAAATCAGGCGGGCGACCGCAGCTGCGTCGCCCTGCCTTGCTGCCGACATGAGGGGTGATTTGCCATTTGCCTGCTCGGTCTGCAGCAACTGGCCGCCGCTGGCGGTGAACGACAGGCCGAGAAACAGCAGCGCAACGAAAAACCGGCCGGCAAATGCCGGCCGGTTTGTCAGCGCTGTTCTGGTCCCTTGCGGGTCAGGTCGTGGCCGCACTCGAGGTGCCCGGTGCGGCCTCGCTTTTCGCGGGTGCGCTGCCGCCCTTGATCTCTTCGTACCAGATGCTGTGATGCTGCTTCGCGAAGCCCTCGTCGACTTCGCCGTTCATCATGCCTTCGAGGGCGCCCTCGGTGCCGATGCTGCCGAGGTAGATATGACCCAGCGAAACGGCGACCAGGAACAGGCCGGAGGAGGCATGAATGATGTGCCAGAATTGCATCGTTTCGCGAACGGTCTCGAGGTTCGGGAACAGCAGGTACACTCCGGAGACCGTCATGGCGATTCCGGCGAGGAACAACAGCCAGAACCAGACCTTCTCGCCTGCATTGAAGAAACCCGCGGGGGGATGACCGTCACCGATGGCGCCGCCCATTTGTTTCAGCCACTCGATGTCATAGCTCTTCAGGGTGTTCTTGCCGATCCACATGAGCAGCATAATGAACAGGCCGGCGGCAAATGGCAGGGACAGATAATCGTGGATCGGTTTTGCCAGCTGCGCCCAGGCGGCGAAGCCCTCCTTGCCCATTATCGGAATCAACACTGCCCTGCCGAACATCAGGCTCAGGCCCGTGATTCCAAGGATGATGAAGCCAATTGCGACGTACCAGTGCAGGATACGCTCGAAGGCCGACCAGCGCGTGACCGTCTTGCCCGTCCGCGAATCGAGTTTGTCCTTGCCCTTGATGATGTGTTTGGCTGCCAGGGCAAGCAGCACGAGGATAATGAACGCACCGCCGTAGAAGAATATCGGGCCGTTGCGGATCTCGCGCCAGTTCTGGCCGCCGTTCTGGATGAGCACGCCGGTCTCCGGGCCGCTTACGGCCGAGTAACCGGCCGAGCCCTGGCGCACTTCGCGCCAGTATTCGGCGCGGGGATTGACGGCCTCGTCGTCCGACTCCTGAGCCACGGCGGTCTGTATCAGGCCCATTTCGTGGGCGAGATACCCCGTCAGCGGCAGTGCCATCGCAACCATAAGCACCATCGCCGACGCTACCAGCGTCACGCGGATGGCGCGTCTGCGGCTCCGTGGTTTGCTAAAAGTGTTTTGTTCGCGCATTGACCAGGCTCCTTTAGCGCCACGGCCCTGCTGTGGGCCGCGGCGTCCATTCACTTCACTGGACCGACTCGGCCTTCGACCGGTCCGTCTGCCCCTTGGCAAATCGCTCCTGCAGCGTCTCGATGTGTTGCGGATCCTCCTGCTTTGCCAGCAGCGGATCCGCCCCACCCTTGTAGACACCCGGTTCGTGCAAGGTGACGTCCGCCCGTTCTGCACAGGCGGTCAAGCTCATCGGTAGAAATGCAAGGGCGACCGCCATCGCCAGCGGACGCCCGCCCTTCTTCTTACTCGTCGTTGTCACCATTTTTCCAGCCCCGGTGGCGCCTGACGAATCAGGCGTCACCCTTGTAGGCGGTTTCCCAGCCCCATGTCTCGGGGCGGCCGCCGCGCTTCACGATGCGCTCGCGATAGATGTCTGCAACCATGTCGCCATCGCCGGCAAGCAGTGCCTTGGTGCTGCACATTTCAGCGCACAACGGCAGCTTGCCCTCGGCAATACGGTTGCGACCGTATTTCTCGAGCTCGACTGCCGAGCTGTCCTCTTCCGGACCGCCCGCGCAGAACGTGCACTTGTCCATCTTGCCGCGTACGCCGAAGGCCTCCTGCTGCGGGAACTGCGGTGCCCCGAACGGGCAGGCATAGAAGCAGTAGCCGCAACCGATGCAGAGGTCCTTGTCGTGCAGGACGATGCCGTCGTCGGTGGTATAGAAACAATCGACAGGGCAGACCGCGGCGCAGGGTGCGTCGGTGCAGTGCATGCATGCGACCGAAACCGATTTTTCGCCGGGAACGCCGTCATCGAGAGTCACCACGCGGCGCCGGTTGACGCCCCAGGGGACCTCGTGCTCGTTCTTGCAGGCCGTTACGCAACCGTTGCACTCAATGCAGCGTTCGGCGTCACAAAGAAATTTCATACGTGCCATGATCGAGCCTCCTAAGCTGCGGTGATCTTGCAGAGAGTTGCTTTCGTTTCCTGCATCTGGGTAACGGAGTCATATCCGTAAGTGAAGGCAGTGTTAGCCGCCTCGCCGCGCACATACGGTGCAGAGCCCTCGGGATATTTGTCCAGCAGGTCCTTGCCCTGGTACCAGCCACCGAAATGGAAGGGCGTGAATACGACGCCCCGGGCGACTCTCGGCGTGATCATAGCTTTGATCTTGATTCTCGCGCCTTCAGGGCTTTCCAGCCACATCCACTGGCCATCGCGGATGCCGTTGTTGTTCGCATCGGCAGGGTTGACCTCCGCGAACATGTCCTGCTGCAGTTCGGCGAGCCACGGGTTGGAGCGACTTTCTTCGCCGCCGCCCTCGTACTCGACGAGCCGCCCGCTGGTGTGAATGAGCGGGAAGTCCTTCGAGTAGTCCTTGGCCTGGATCGACATATAGCGCGTCGGCAGGCGGTAATGACTCTTGACGTCCTCGTAAGTGGGATACTTGTCGACGAGGTCACGTCGCGACGTGTACAGCGGTTCGCGATGAATCGGTACCGGGTCCGGGAAGGTCCAGACGACGCAGCGGGCCTTGGCGTTGCCGAACGGTGCGCAACCGTGCTTGATGGCGACGCGCTGGATGCCGCCCGAGAGGTCGGTCTTCCAGTTCTTGCCTTCTGCTGCTGTCTTCTCGTCGGCCGTGAGATCGTCCCACCAGCCGAGCTGCTTCAGCATGTCCGCCGTGAATTCCGGATAGCCGTCCTGGATTTCGGCGCCCTTGCTGTACGAGTCCTCGGCAAGGAGGTTGACACCATTGCGCTCGACACCGAAGCGGGCACGGAAGTTCAGGCCGCCCTCCGCCACGGACTTGCTGGTGTCGTAGAGCACCGGCGTGCCGGGGTGTTTCATGTCCGGCGTTCCCCACGATGGCCACGGCAGGCCGTAATAGTCGCCGTCGCACGGCCCGCCTTCGGCTTTCAGCGTCGTCGGGTTGAAGGTGTGCTTGTTTTCCATGTGCAGCTTGAGCCGCTCCGGACTCTGGCCGGTGTAACCGATCGTCCACATGCCGCGGTTGATCTCGCGCAGGATGTCCTCGATCAGCGGTTCGTCGTTCTCGACCTTGATGTTCTTGAACAGCTCGTCGGAGAACTCGAGCTTCTTCGCCATCTTGTACATGATCGTATGGTCGGGAAGCGCCTCGAACAGCGGATCGATGATCTTGTCGCGCCACTGCAGCGAGCGGTTCGATGCGGTGACCGAGCCGTAGGTCTCGAACTGCGTTGCGGCCGGCAGCAGGTAGACACCTTCCTGACGGTCGGGCAGGACTGCCGTATGCGTCGGGTACGGGTCGACGACGACGACGAGCTCGAGCGTCTCGAGCGCCTTCTTCATCTCCGGACCGCGGGTCTGGCTGTTCGGTGCGTGACCCCAGAAGAACATCGCCTTGAGCTGGTCACGCTGGTCGATCAGGCGGCTGTCTTCGAGTACGCCGTCGATCCAGCGGGAAACCGGCATGCCGGCCGAGTTCATCGGGTTCGCGAACGGTACCGGTGCCTGGCCTTCCTCGACGTCGGCTCCCGTGTCGACGTAGCCGGTATCGAAGCGGGACATTACCCACTCGTAGTCGAGGCCCCATACGCCCGACCAGTGCTTCCACGCACCATCCGACAGGCCGTAGTAGCCTGGCAGCGTGTGCGAGAGGATGCCCAGGTCCGTGGCGCCCTGAACGTTGTCGTGGCCGCGGAAGATGTTGGCACCACCGCCGGATACGCCCACGTTGCCGAGCGCCAGCTGCATCGCGCAATAGGCGCGCGTGTTGTTGTTGCCAATCGTGTGCTGCGTGCCGCCCATGCACCAGACGATCGTGCCCGGGCGGTTCTCGGCCATCGTCTGGGCCGCGGCCTTCACTTCGTCTCCCGGAACCCCGGTGACGTTCTCGACGACATCCGGTGGCCACTTGGCGACTTCGGCGCGGACCTCGTCCATGCCGTAGACGCGCTGGCGGATGTATTCCTTGTCCTCCCAGCCGTTCTCGAAGACATGCCAGAGGATGCCCCAGATCAGCGGTACGTCCGTTCCCGGGCGGATGCGCACGAACTGGTCGGCATGTGCGGCCGTGCGGGTGAAGCGCGGATCGACGACGATCATCTTCGCGCCGTTTTCCTTGCCGCGGAGTACGTGCTGCATTGCGACCGGGTGCGCTTCCGCGGCGTTACTGCCGATGAAGAACATCGCCTTGCAGTTGTGCATGTCGTTGTAGGAGTTGGTCATTGCGCCGTAGCCCCAGGTGTTGGCTACGCCGGCGACCGTCGTCGAGTGGCAGATACGTGCCTGGTGGTCGACGTTGTTCGTGCCCCACAGGGCCGCGAACTTGCGGAACAGGTAGGCCTGTTCGTTGTTGAACTTGGCCGAGCCGAGCCAGTACACGGAATCCGGGCCGGAGCGCTTGCGGATGTCCAGCACCTTGTCGCCGATCTCTTCGACGGCCTGTTCCCAGGACACGCGAGTCCACTTGCCGCCGGTGAGTTTCATCGGGTACTTCAGCCGGCGCTCGCCGTGGCCGTGTTCGCGTACCGACGCACCCTTGGCGCAATGGCCGCCGAGGTTGAACGGCGAATCGAAATCCGGTTCCTGTCCGGTCCAGACGCCGTTCTGAACTTCGGCGACGACGCCGCAGCCGACCGAGCAGTGTGTGCACACCGATTTGTGTATCTCGGTCTTTACGCCGGGGTCGATCCGCTCGGCATTGGCGCGCCGAATCATCGTCGTGGGCAGTGTTGCTGCCACGGCTGTGCCACCGAGGCCCAGACCGGCGCGGCGCAGGAATGCGCGGCGGTCCACGGTGGAACCGAGCACGCCGCTCGATACACTGGCCGTTTCGGTGGCGGTAAGGTCTCGCTTCTTGATCAGCTTCATCGCTAATCTCCCAAGGTTGGTTACTGTTGCGCTGTAGTCCGGTTCAGCAGCCGGTTACAGGCGGGCAGAACGGTAATAGCTGTGAATATGGGGGGTCTCGTGGTAGCCCCGTTGCTTGGCCTGCGCGGATGCGGTGTCCTGCTCCGGTGAGGCGACAGCCGCACGGCCGGACATCGCGACCGCTGCCGTTGCGCCCCCCGCCGCAGCCAGCTTCTTGAGAAATGTACGCCGATCCGCGGTGTACGAACTCATTTTACGACTCATCTCCTATCTCCCATTACGCACCGAATCGCCGGCGCTTATGAAATACCCGGGCGAACCGGCTCGGGCGAGCTTTCGCCCGATCGCTCCACCATTTCCAGGTAACGCTGGTCCGTATTGATAAATTGCTCTCCGAGCTGGCCCACGGCGCGATAAAAGCGCGCCGAGGTCGCTTCCTGCATGTCGCGGAAAAAGCGCGCCATCCAGGGGGCGATGTGAGTGTCGAAAAACGCAGCCTGCGACTCGAGGCTGCCGGGACCGCCTTCCTCCGCGAGCAGTGCCATGATCTCGCACAGCGCCGCGGCGTGGTCTTCCGGCTCGGAGATGTTTTCCTGGCGCTCGAAACCGAGCTTTTGCATATCGGCACGCAGCCGCGCAAGCGGCTGCTCCATCAGGAATCCGGTGAGGTACCACGACCCGAACGGCACGAGTTCGCCGCGGCCGAGGCCTATAAAGAGTGTCTGGTATTCGTCCACAACCTCAGCCGGGGCCGCACGTTCGGCGGACATCGCGAGCATCCGCCAGGCGACGGCGAGCAGGTTGTCTTCGTTGCTGACGGGGGCCTCCGCAAACAGGTCGAGCGTCTCCGCGTCGGGCGGCGCCGCAAGCAGCCGGCCGAGAACCCTGTATGTGTCGGCGCGGAGCCGGTCTTCCGGCTCCGGGGAGGCGACGCCGGGAGCGGCGATCGCGTCCTGTGTTGCAGGTGCTTCGGTCATCAATTCCGAGCCCGCTTATCCCCCAGTTATTGTGCAATCATTCTAGACAAAACGGGCGCGGGTAGCCAATGGCAAAAAATCCCTGTGTACGGGGCAATAACGACGGTAATACGGGCAGGTCGGGTAGTAAGTGGGACTTTTTGTCCACAGGCCCGCGGCCCAGGTTCAGATCGAGCCCGGCCCGCCGCCCTGCTGGGCCCGCATCAGGTCCTTGACCCGGCAGTCGTCGCACATTTCCAGGCGCCGGCGGTCGGCCTCGCTCTGGAACATCCAGTGATCCTCGAGCTTTTTCGCCATGACCTTGAGCATCGAACGCGTGGCGAACGGTTTGCCGCAGGAGATGCAGCATGCCGGCTGTTCCTCGTGCAGCAGGCGCTGGGCGCCGCGCGCCTTGTCGTCATACAGGAAGCGCGTCTCCAGCGAGACGGCATCTTCGGGACAGGCTGTCTCGCAGGCGCCGCACTGGATGCAGGACCTTTCGACGAAGCTCAGCTGTGGCAACCCCTGGCCCTCGCGCAGCGCAGAGGTCGGGCACACGGCGACACAGCTCATGCACAGCGTGCACAGGTTCGCGTCGACCTTCACCTGCCCGAACGGTGCGCCCGCCGGCAGCGCCGCGACCTTCCTCTGGCTCGGCGCATGCTCCAGCAGGTGGTTGATCGCTGCGCGCAGCAGCAGCCGCTTCTCCGGGGGCGGAGCGAATCGGGCGGGGCTTTCGAGGCTGATGGCCTCGTCGGAATTCGCCGCCGCCGTCACTGCGGCGGTGTCAGCCGAATCGAGTACTTCGATGGCGGCGCCCGAATAACCCATGCCTTCCAGGATCGGAGCGGCGTAGCCGATCTGCTGCTCGAGCGTGTCGCGGATGCTCGCGGGCGTGGTGCTGCCGGTGAGAATCAACACCCGGCGCGCGCCGTAGGCGAGGCAGGTCAGCCAGGCATCCATGCCGATCGAGCCGACTTCCTCGAGCTCGACCGGCAGCGCATTCTCGGGCAAGTCGGCGCCGAGCCCGGCATCCATCCCGGCGGCCGACGCACTGTCGAAGAACACCAGCAGGGGATCGGCGCCGCCGGCGTCGCGGTAGCTGACGAGGACCGTGCGCAGGTAACCGAGCAGGTCGCCGGTGCTCGGGTAGGCGTAGGTAATCGCACCGGTCGGGCACACGGATGCGCAGGTGCCGAAGCCCTGGCAAAGATTCGGATTGACGGTCACGTGCTCGCCGGCGGAGCTGATCGCCCAGGCGGGACAAACCTCGAGGCAGCGGGTGCAGCCGCGGATGCCCCTGCGGCCGTGCGCGCAGATATCGGTGTCCAGGTTGAAAAACTTGGGCTTCTCGAACTCGCCGCGCATCCCGGGCAATTCGTCGATGGCCGTGTCGAGGGCGTCCGCGTCGCCCTGCGGCGCGTAGTAGCCGGGCGGTACCGCCTCCTGCTCCAGCAACGGCGCGTCGCTGAGATCGAGCACGAGGTCGAAGCGCGCCTGGGTGAGCAGCGCGACTGCCGGTGATTCCGCTTCGTCGTCGGCGTCCGCGAGACTCAGGGTGTAAGCGCCGAGGCTGCCGGACAGCTCGGGCTTGCCGCCGCGTACGACCGTGAGGCCGTCGACGGTCGCCGTGGCCGGCCGCGATTCCGCGGGACAGAACAGCGTCGCCACGAGGCCTTCGCCGAGACGGCCGGCCGCGGCCAGCGCCTGCGACTCGTCGCCGACGATCAGCACGCGGCCATGAGAAAGAAAGCTGACCACGGACGTGGGCGCCACCTCCGGCCGATGCCGGAGGTCGAGGGCTTGCGTTCGTGCCCGGCCGTTCGCAGTGCTGTCAGGAAGGTTCAGATCGTTCATCGTCGGCCTCGGGGTCAATCTCGTCGTTTGCGGCGTCGTGCTCCCCGGTGTCAACCGCGGCGACGGCCGGCGAATCTTCCGCGTTTTCCTCGTCCGCGTCGAGACCTGCCAGCCGCTCGAGCTCGCGCTCCACGCGGTAGCGCATCTCGGCCGTGATGATATCGCCCAGCGGTTCGGGATTGGTGAAATCCCAGTCGTAGTCGTCGAGACCGTCGCGAATATTGAATTTCGGGCTGTGGAACAGCTTCTGCAGGGCCTTCTGCTTCAGGTCCTGAGGTACGCCTTTGCCGAGGAAGGCGCTGTAGTCCGAGTTTTCGCCGAGCGTCTCGAGCGGCGGCAATTCGGGCATGTCGTCGCCTGCTTCTGCAGCCTGCTCCGGCGCAGGCGGTTCTGCGACCGGCACTGCCTCCTGGTCTGCGTGCAGGACGTCCTGCGCGTCCTCGTCCGCATCCTCCAGCGGCTCCGGCAGCGGCTCCCCTTTTCGCGACAGCGCCTTGCGGCGCGACCAGCGTGCCAGGAATTCTTCCTGTTCGTCGTATCCGTTTTCGCTCATCGACCCGGGTCCTCCGACCAGTTCTTGCGTTTGCGCTTCTTGCGTTTCTGCGGCACGAAATGAGCAACGACGAATTTCTCGAGTTGCTGGTAGATCTCGGGCGGGATCGGCACCGCGAAAACCTGGTCGTCGCTCTCGAGACAGACCGTTGCCGAATCATGGTCCGCGGCGACCTGGAATGGCTTGAGCTCGCCGTCCGGCGACTCGTGGCAGATCACGTACAGGGACGGGTTGTCGCCCGTCAGGTTGTACCAGTATTCCTCGGCCAGGTCGCGATAAAGCACCAGGGAGAGCCCGGACCAGAGGTACTGCGCCTCGTCGTCGCTCTCGAAAATCGGGCTGCGGCCGCTGCCCTTGCCGACGACATGGTCTCCGGCGACCACCGATACCGCGCGCCAGCTCGGCACGGACCACCGCCCGCGCGTGATCTGGGCGCGCTCCATGATAACGGCTACAGTGTGTCGATCGGGGTTGCTCATTTCTGCCAATATTAGCGCAATGACACGAGAACGTATGAAGTCTGTTTCCACCAGTACCGGGAAAGTCGCGCCGGATCCGGCGAGTAGCCCGGCCAGCGGCGACGCGAACGGCGGCGATCCGCCGCGCTTCATGACCGTGAAGCAGGTGGCCGCCTACCTGCAGGTTAACGAAAAGAAAATCTACGCGCTGGTGCGCGAGGGCAAGATCCCGGCGTCGAAGCTCACGGGCAAGTGGCTGTTCCCGCGCGACCTGGTCGACCAGTGGCTGCTCGAATCGAGCCACGGCGGGCTCCTGACGGACCGCATCGTCGTCGCGGGAAGCGACGATCCGCTGTTGTTTCGCGCCATTACGCAGGTGGCGGCTTCGCTGCAGTCGAAGGCGCTTATCAGCTACGCGGCGACCGGCAGCCAGCTCGGCCTGACGCTGCTTGCGCGGCGCCGCGCCGACGTCTGCGGCATTCACTGGGGACCCGCCGAGGAGAGCTACCAGCGCCATCCCGCGCTGATCCGGCAGTACGTGCAGGCCGGCGACTGGGCACTGGTGCGGCTGTTTCGCCGCGAGCAGGGATTGCTGGTGTCACCGGACCTGTGGTCGGCGGAGATCGGCGTCGAGGGGCTCTTCCAGCGCGACGTTCGCTGGGTCGAACGCCAGGAAGGCGCGGGTTCGCAGCGCTTTCTCCGCGAGCTTGTTTCGCAGAACGAGCTGGACCCGGCAGACCGCCGCATCACGGGTCGTGCCAGCACGGAGCGCGAGGCGGCGTCGCTGATCGCGATGGGGCAGGCGGACGTTGGGCCGGGCGTGCGCGCCGTGGCCAACGAATTCGGCCTCGACTTCGTGCCCATCGGGTGGGAGGCCTTCGACCTCGCCCTGCACCGCGGCATTTTCTTCCGCAGGCTGTTTCAGCAGCTGCTGGATCACCTGCGCGGCAACGAGTGCCGGCGGCAGGCGAACATGCTGGGCGGCTACGATCTCGCCGAGCTGGGCAACCTGGTCTGGACCGGCACCGATTGAGTGATTTCGCGGGCCAGGGCCCGCTCCTACAGGATGGTCGAACGTATCTGTAGGAGCGGTTCTCGAACCGCGATCGCGGGCCAGGGCCCGCTCCTACAGGATGGTCGAACGTATCTGTAGGAGCGGTTCTCGAACCGCGATCGCGGGCCGGGGCCCGCTCCTACTGGCCGGTATCGATCTCGTGCTCGATGACGTGCTCGATTCCCAGCGCCGGAACGGACAGGGTCATTTTCGCCTGCAGCTTTTGTGCATCCGGCAGGGCGCCCGAGTCGGCGGCGTCGCGAACGGCTTTTTCGATTTCACGCTGCGAGGTGATGCCGACCGCCTTCAGGAACTTGCGTATCGAAACATTCAGGCGATCTTCGTCGATATTCATGGTGCAACAGTCTCCTTTACTCGCGCCCGAAGGCGCCGAGTTTGCGATCCAGTGTCTTGCGCGAGATGTCCAGGCGCCGCGCTGCGGCCGACTTGTTGCCGTCACAGGCCTCGAGAACGCAGGCCATGTGATGGCGCTTTACCTGCTCGAGCGTCCAGTCTAACGGATAATCCGCCGTCACGGGGCCGTGCCCGATCGCCCCTGCAAGCGCGTCTGCCGGCATACGGCCGCGTAATAAAGTCTGTTCCACCACGTTGCGAAGTTCCCGCACGTTGCCCGGCCAGTCGTAGTCGCAGAGCGCGTCGAGTTCGTCCGCTTCGAAGCGAACCGGCGGCAACTCCATCTCGGCAGACAGGCTGTCGAGGAACTGCGCTGCAAGCAGCGGGATGTCGGCGCGCCGTTCGCGCAACGGCGGCAGCGCGATGCGCACCGCGTTGAGCCGGTGACAGAGATCGCTGCGGAAGCGGCGCCGGGCGACGAGGTCCTGCAGGCTTGCCCGCGTCGAAGCGACGATGCGGTTGTCGGCACGCGCGCCCTCTTCCATGTTGCGCAGCAATTGCCCCTGCAGATCGATGGGCAGCGCGTCAACGTTCTTCAGGTAAAGCGTGGCGGCCGACTGGTTCGCAGTGTCGGGAATGCCGCCTGCGATCGCTGCGCAATCGACAGGGATGAACGGCCCCTGCCGGCCGCTTCGTGCGTGCAGCAGCCGGGCAACCAGGCTCCTGCCCGTGCCGGCTTCGCCTGCGACGAGCACGGTCGCGACTGCCGGCGCGATTCGTGCGATCAATACGGCGATGTCCCGCATCGGCGCGGTGTCCCCGATCAGTGCCAGCGCCCCGCGGCGCGGCCGGTTGCGGTCGGCCGTTGCATCCTCGCGGCAGATCGCGTTTATGGTCGTGACGATCTCGTCGGTCGAGAACGGCCGCAAGATTACGTCCGACACCCCGTCACGCAATGCCTCGACAGCGGTTTCGGCGTGGGACTTGTCGGCGACGAGCAGGGTCGCGGCCGGCAGTCCATCACTTGCTTGGAGTGACTGGCGGAGTTCATGCCACGGCGCCTGCGGATCGACCAGCACCAGCAGGTGGAAGCGGCAGCGCAGCGTGAGTTCGCGGCTCTCGTCGAGATGGCGCGCGCTCTCCACGGTAAGGAAGTGCTTCGACAGTGCCGCGCGCAGCCGGGACAGGCCGGGCCCGGCGCCGACAAGCAGAATCGAGGTGGTCTGGGGCAAGGTCTCTCCGTGGCAAGTAGCCGGCGACACAGCAAGGCCAAGCGTAAAATGTGGGACAAAATGACGCAAGGATTCGGTGACCGTGCGACTATTTGTTGCTGGCGCCACGCCGGAGCATCTGAAAGAATGCGCGTTACCCCTCGGTTCGCACTCCAGCCGGATTGGTGCAGCCGCGGGATGAACCGTTTGAGAGGATAGTCGCAAAAAACGTGCCCGGTTTCAGAGGATGAACGAGTTTTCGTCCGCCATTGGCGCAGCGTTGTCAATGATCGTGACGCTCGAGGCAGACCTGGTGGAGATCGTCCTGCTCTCCCTGCGGGTCAGCCTGAGCGCGGTCGCGATCGCTTCTGTCATCGCGCTGCCGCTCGGCGCCCTCATTGCGCTGCAAGGCTTTCCCGGCCGACGCGGCGTGGTGATCCTGCTCAATGCGCTGATGGGCCTGCCGCCCGTCGTCGTCGGCCTCCTGGTCTACCTGCTGCTGTCACGTGCCGGCCCGCTGGGGCCCATGGGCCTCCTGTTCACACCGACCGCGATGATCATCGCGCAGAGCATCATCGTGCTGCCGATCATCGCGGCACTGTCGCGGCAGACGGTCGCCGATCTGCACGAGGAGTACGACGAACATCTGCGCTCTCTCGGCTGCACACCGATGCAAAGTGTCGCGACGTTGCTGTGGGACGGGCGTTTTCGGTTGTTGACGGCGATCATGGCGGGCTTCGGTCGCGCCATTGCCGAGGTCGGAGCGGTCATCATAGTGGGCGGCAACATCCAGCACGCCACGCGCGTGATGACGACCACGATCGCGCTGGAAACCAGCAAAGGCAATCTCGCCCTGGCGCTCGGCCTCGGCCTGATACTCGTCACGCTGGCGCTGGGCGTGAATGCGACAGCGCTGGTCATTTCCGATGCGGCAAGGCGGCGCTATGGTTGACGAAGCACAACGGACGGATGATTGCAGAGAAGTTCGCCCCGGCAGCAGCGACGACCACCCGCTGCTCCCGCTGGTTGCGCGCGGGCTGCAGTTCGGAATCGACGGCCGCCAGATTATCAGGGACATGTCGTTCTGGATCGGCTCGTCCGGCCGGACGGTCATCCTCGGACCCAACGGTGCCGGCAAGAGCGTCATGCTGCGCCTGTGCCATGGCCTCCTGAAGCCGACCGGCGGGGAAATACGCTGGGGTGAGCTGTCCGTTGCACGAGCGCGAGAGCAGCAGGCCATGGCCTCGCAGCACCCGGTATTGCTACGTCGCACGGTGACCGGCAACCTGCTGCACGTGCTGCGCGTCAAAGGGGTCCCGCAGGCTGACCGGCAGGCGCTCGTGGACGCGGCGCTGCAGCAGGCGGGGCTGGCGGACCTCGGTTCGCGAGCGGCGCGGACGTTGTCGGGCGGCCAGCAGCAAAGGCTGGCTATAGCGCGGGCGTTTGTGCTGAAGCCGGCGGTACTTCTGCTGGATGAACCCACGGCGAACCTCGACCCCGCCGGTGTCCGGGGCGTCGAGGAACTGATCGGCGCGATCGGTGCCGCCGGCACCAAGATAATGATGAGCACGCACGACATCTCGCAGGCAAAGCGTCTCGCCGCCGACGTCATGTTTTTGAATGACGGGCGCCTGCTGGAGCACGCGCCGGCCGCGGAGTTTTTTGCCGCGCCGAAACATCCGGCGGCCGCCCGCTTCCTGGCCGGCGAGCTGCTCGATTAAGACATCCGGGCAACGGGAGGACAGAACACAATGACGGACGCATCGTTCGAGGGTAGTGCCGGCAAGTCAATGCTGCGTCGCACCGTGAGGCAGCTGGCGATGTTCGTCACCGGCGTCGCGCTCGCCGCGGGTGCGGCGGGTGACGAGCAACGCGCGATCACCGTCGCATCGACGACTTCCACTCAGAACTCCGGGCTTTTCGACTACCTGCTGCCGAAAATTACGGCCGACACCGGCATCGAGGTTCGTGTGGTTGCCGTCGGCACCGGGCAGGCGATCCGGCTGGCGACCAACGGTGATGCCGACGTTTTGCTGGTTCACCATCCGGCGTCGGAAAAGAAGTTCGTAGCTGACGGATTCGGCGTTGCTCGCCATCCCGTCATGCACAACGATTTCGTGCTCGTGGGACCCGCGGACGATCCCGCCGGCGTGCGCGGGACGATCGACATCGCGGCGGCGCTGCAGAGCGTTGCCGATGGAGAGCACGTCTTCGTTTCGCGCGGCGACGACAGCGGTACGCACAAGAAGGAGCTGGAACTCTGGGCAGCGGCAAGGATCGACCCGAGCCCCGCCAGCGGCGCGTGGTACCGGGAGTCCGGATCGGGCATGGGCGCGACACTCAACGTGGCGAGCTCGATGGCGGGTTATACGCTCACCGACCGCGCGAGCTGGGTGAGCTTCGGTAACAAGGGCGAACTCGAAATTCTCGTCGAAGGCGACGAGCGGCTGCACAATCCGTACTCTGTCATCGTCGTCAATCCCGAGCGGCATCCGCACGTGCGCGCAAGCGAGGCGCAGATCTTTGTGGACTGGCTTACTTCGGCACGCGGCCAGGCGGCGATCGACGCATTCCGCATCGACGGCGAGCAGCTGTTCTTTCCCGACGTCGCTCTGACCGTCGGCGGTGCAGAGGAAGACTGATTTGAGCGATGCAGGCGTCGCCGTCCGCGGCCAGGTCACCGGCGTCATTCTCGCCGGCGGCAAGGCAACGCGCATGGGCGGCACGGACAAGGGGCTCGTCCCGATCGCCGGCAAGCCGATGATTGCCTGGGTCATCGACGCGCTGCAGCCGCAGGTTTCCGCGGTGCTGATCAACGCCAACCGTAACCACGACCGTTACGGCGAGTTCGGTTGCCCCGTGATCGACGATGGCGACAGCGACTTCCGGGGACCGCTGGCGGGCATGGCCAGCGCCATGCGGGCGGCACGCACGCCGTATATCGCCGTCGTGCCCTGCGACTCCCCGATGATCGGCGGCGAGATCGTTGCGCGTCTGCACGCGGCCGCGGTTTCATCTGGGTCGCCCATAGCGGCCGCTCACGACGGCGACCGCCTGCAGCCGGTGTTCGCGCTGCTGGCCCGTGATCTTCTGGATGACCTGGCTGGTTATCTCGACGATGGAGAGCGTAAGATCGATCGCTGGTATGCCCGGCACGGGCATGTGAGCGTGGATTTCAGCGATGTGGCGGGATCGTTCGCCAACATCAATGCACCGGACGACAAACGGGCGCTCGAAGCCGCGCTCGGGGCGCGCGGCCGGCCCTGAAAAAAAGAAACCGCAGGATATGAGCAGCAAGACACATGTCGATTGTTGCGCCGACGGCCACGCGGGCCCGGCGCTGAAACTCGCAGACGCACTGCAGCGAATACTTGCGGACGTGCAGCCCGTGGGCGAGAGCGAGATGCTGGCGGTGCGCAGCGCGCTGGGCAGGGTGCTCGCCGCTGACGTGGTATCCGCAATCAACGTCCCCTCGCACACGAACTCGGCCATGGACGGCTACGCGCTCATGGGCGCCGACCTGCCGGCCGACGGCGAAACCCGGCTCGGCGTGATCGGCACGGCCGCGGCCGGGCGGCCGTTCGGCGGAGACGTCGCTGCGGGGCAGTGCGTGCGCATCATGACCGGTGCGCCGATGCCGCAGGGCACGGACACCGTCGTGATGCAGGAGAACGTCAAGCGCGACGGCGACGTCGCGATCGTCGGCGCCGCCGAGAAACCCGGGCAGCATGTGCGCCAGGCCGGCGAAGACATCGCCGCCGGTAGCGTCGCACTGCGCGCCGGCACCCGGCTGATGCCGGCGGAGATCGGCATTCTCGCGTCGCTCGGCGTCGGCGAGGCGCGCGTCCGGCGGCGTCCGCGCGTCGCGTTTTTCTCCACGGGCGACGAATTGCGCAGCGTCGGCGAGCCGCTCGGCGAGGGCCAGATTTACGACAGCAACCGCTACACGATTTTCGGCATGCTCACCCGGCTCGGCGTCGAGCCGCTCGACATGGGCGTCATCCGGGACGAGCGCGCGGCGGTGGAGCAGGCATTCGCGAAAGCAGCGGGCGCGGCGGACGCCATCGTGACCTCGGGGGGCGTGTCCGTGGGCGATGCCGACTACGTGGCGGAAACGCTGGAACGCACCGGCACAGTAGGGTTCTGGAAAGTGGCGATGAAGCCGGGGCGGCCGATCGCGTTCGGGCGCATCGGCAACGCGCTGTTCTTCGGCCTGCCGGGTAATCCCAACTCGGTGATGGCGACGTTCTACCAGCTTGTCCAGCCGGCGCTGCAGGCCCTTGCGGGGCTGCCGGACCCGGCGCCGCCGCTGACGATGCCGGCGGTGTCGGCATCGGCGTTGCGCAAAAAGCCGGGGCGGCGCGAGTTCCAGCGCGGCGTGCTCTCGCGTTCCGACGACGGCCGGCTCATCGTGCACAAGACCGGCCACCAGGGATCGGGCGTGCTGAGTTCCATGGCCGCCGCCAATTGCTTTATCGTGTTGCCCGAAGACTCCGGTCCCGTGTCCGAGGGTGACGAGGTGACGGTACAGCCGTTCGCGGCATTCGTGTGAGCGGCATCGAGACAGCGAGCCCATTATGAGCAACAGCCCGAAACAGCGCGAGTTCGTCGCGCTGAACATTGCAGTCCTGACGGTGTCCGACAGTCGCACCGAGGCAACCGACAAGTCCGGCAAACTCCTCGCCGCCCGGCTGGCCGACGCCGGCCACACGCTCGCGGAAAAACGCATCGTGCCCGACGACGTGTACACGATTCGTGCCGTCGTGGCGGGCTGGATCGCCGATACCGACGTCGACGTCGTCATCACGACCGG
>Ga0316187_10000642_pt1 | contig 28124 bp, 24 predicted proteins | sample CroRivburrow1_MG_FD_204927 | JGI IMG/M metagenome (GOLD analysis project Ga0316187, IMG submission 204927) | Coastal sediment microbial communities from Maine, United States - Cross River worm burrow 1 | ecosystem: Environmental > Aquatic > Marine > Coastal > Sediment | place: USA: Maine... | reverse complement strand
ACACAGTTCATCGGTTCGAGTGCGGCATGCGCCAGGAAAGGAAATTCCATGGTCGCCTGCAATGTTTTACCGGCCGATTGCAAACCACTTTGTACATCGCCGTCGTTGCGCGCCACACTGCCCGGTTTTTCAGCCAGCGCTTTGTATTGTGCAAACAGTTCATCGGAGTCGAGTTTGAAGGCGCTGCTCTCGTCCCATTCGATTTGCAGGGCATCGCGGCCTTTTTTTGCACTCCAGAAATCCCTGCCGAGTACTGCCACTCCATTTGGAATTTCAACCACTGCATCGACACCGGCAATGGTTCTGGCTTTACCAGCGTCAAAGGATTTTACTTTTGCCCCAAAGCGCGGTGGGTGCGCGACCAGCGCAGTCAGCATGCCGGGCAGCTTTACGTCCTGGGTAAACATCGCGCTGCCGTTGGTTTTTGCCTTGCTGTCCTTGCGCGGCAGCCGGGTGCCGATGAGCCGGAACTCATTGGGGTCTTTCAAAAACACCTCTTCCGGTACGGTTTGCTGTGCAGCGAGTTCAGCCAGTTCGCCGAAACTGGCCTGCTGACCACCGGTCGGGTGGCGTAACACACCATCCTGCGCGGTGATGCCACTGGCTTCAACATTCCATTTTTTTGCCGCTGCAGCAATCAGCATTTCGCGCGCGGCGGCACCGGCCTTGCGCATTTGCTCATAGGAATTGGCGATGGCTGTACTGCCTCCCGTGCCCTGCACCTTGCCCCACAACAGGTTGTTATAGGTATTGGCATCGGCCGGCGCGCCTTCGACGTCGATTTGCGACCAGGCGGCGTCGAGTTCTTCGGCCACCAGCGTCGCCAGACCTGTGTAAGTGCCCTGCCCCATTTCCAGGTGTTTGATAATGACTGTGACCCGATCATCTGAACCGATACGCACAAAGGCGTTGGGTTCGAAACGGGCCGGGCCGGCTTGTGACTGGACCGGTTGCTCGCGGCTGCAGCCGGGCAACAACATGCCCAGTGTCAAACCGGCACTTGCGCCCGCAGTTATCACCAGAAACTGGCGGCGGCCCAGACTTGTTTTGCGTTCCTTTTTCATAATCATCTCCTCCCTACAACAACGCCCGGGATGCCTGCTTGATAGCAGCGCGTATACGGACGTAGGTGTTGCAACGACAGATATTGCCCGTCATGGCATCGTTGATATCCCTGTCAGTGGGGTGCGGGTTGCGGCTCAACAAATCAACCGCCGACATAATCTGGCCTGACTGACAGTAGCCGCACTGCACGACGTCGAGTTTTTCCCAGGCAGCCTGCACAGCTTTCGCCACAGCCGAATCCAGTCCTTCAATGGTACGGACCAGTTTTCCTTCAGCTTCGGAGACCGGCGTGGCACAGGAACGGATGGCTTTGCCGTCGAGATGCACTGTGCAAGCGCCGCACTGGCCCATGCCGCAGCCAAACTTGGTGCCGGTCAGACCGATGTTGTCACGGATGGCCCATAACAGGGGGGTGTCGGGGTCAATATCGAGTTGCTGCGGGGAACCGTTGATGGTGAGCTGGATCATGCCGGGCATCCTCCAATGCTGTGTCAGACGTTGAGACTAGCATGAAATATCATTCCATTTCCCGCGCAGCCAGTTCGCGTTCGCGCCGTTCAAATTCCTCTTCACGGGCGTCGTCAATTACCTGCATGACCTTTTCCACATCGGCATCCACCGTACTGCGTTCAAAGCGTCCGGTAAGCGGCATGTCATGCTTGAGCTTGCCGCTTTCATACAGTCCCCAAATTTCCTTACCGTAGTCGGTTTTCAGCAACTCCGGGGCAAAACCGCCGAAATAAATTGCCATATTGTCAACATCCCGCTCCAGCATCATACCCGCGCTGTTATTGGCTGCGGCATTGACCGCTTGCGGAAGATCGATAATGACCGGCCCTTCACTATCAACCAATACGTTGAACGGCGATAAGTCGCCATGGACAAGACCTGCGCAAAGCATGCGCACTATTTCCGTGATGATCCGTCCGTGATAATCACGCGCCTGCGCAGCACTCAAGGTCAGATCATTGAGTCGTGGGGCGGCAACGCCATCGGCGTCAGTTACCAGCTCCATCAACAGCACCCCATCAACAAAGCCATAGGGCTCAGGGACGCGAACACCGGCAGCGGCCAAACAATAGAGCGCATCCACCTCCGCGTTGAGCCAGGCCTGTTCCGACTCTTTTTGCCCATAACGGGTACGTTTCTCCATGGCGCGGGCCCTGCGGCTGTTCTTAACCTTACGCCCTTCCTGATACTGCACGGCTTGCTTGAAGCTGCGCTTATTCGTTTCTTTATAAACCTTTGCACAGCGTATCGCTCCGCCACAGCTGACCACATAGACCTGCGCTTCTTTACCACTCATCAACTGGGCGTTAATCTCATCGACCAGACCATCGTCGACCAGCGGTTGCAATCTTTCAGGTATTTTCATAAGGGCTTTTCAAACGGGCAGCCGATCTCGCGCGCTTCGTAAGGTGTCAAAAATTTATCCACTAATGTCCTCCGGACCCGTTGGCCCAATCATTATAACATCGCGCTATGTTATTCAAAATCAATCTAATGTTACCTCCAGGTCGAGACCCGTCAGACTACACTCGCTTGGAATACCGCTGCTTTAACGTCAACAAGGCTACATTCCAGCGCTGCAGCAACTCCACTTTAATCAAGCCAGGGACATTGTTAACTGCTGCTCAATAAGTTCAGCCAGCGAGGTCACCAAATCGGTTCGGTAGCTTTCCTGTTTCCGCAACTTGGCAAACAGTTTTTCAAAACGGCGGCGCGCGTGGGTATCAGCCAGTTGCAGCTGTCCTGGTCGAGCGTCTACCTCCAGAGGGCCACGGTAAGCATGTGTGCGTGCCTCGATCATCCGCTGGTGTAACAGCGCCCGGCCGAGCACCACATAGGGGAAATTAATGTTGCGCATCGGACCGATGCTGACTTCCTTGCCGCCCAGTGGATGTCCGAGCACCTTAACGTTGGCAATCCGGTCCGACGTTAACCAGGCCGAAACGCCACCGGCGAGTGCGCCCAGACCACTGCCCAGTAACAAAGATGTGCCATGCACGGCCAGATCGATCATGCTGCCGGCGGCGGCACCGCCGATGGCGCCGGTAGCCACCAGCTGCTGTCGCGTGAGTCCGAACAGCACCCAGGTCTGGCGCGCGAACAGATCTTCATCCAGTAACTGCACCACGGGTTCGTTGCGCTCCATATCCCTGTGGTTATAGATCTGTTCCACTTCGTCGCGGCAACGCTGTTCCATGGCAACCAGGTCCTGCTTGTAAGTGTCAAGCAACTCATCACGCGCCGCATCCATCACCACATCCGGCTCCAGCCTGCGGCGACGCACATGAGTGATCATACGTGCGAGCATCTCGGCAATAACCTGTGTAGCAAGACGCCGCCGCCGGGCCTGTTCTTCACGCAGGATACGCACCGCCTTTTCCAGGGTATCCCGCCACGCTTCGCGAAGTTCGCCGAAGGCCAGCAACAGTTGCACACGGCGGTCGAAATCGGCTTTCATCGCGTCGAACACCCGAACAATGCGAAAATACTGCCCCAGCGCCTTCGTCCAGTCGTCCGAGTAGTCACTGTCACCAATCATGTTGATCAGCGCCATACTCGGTTGACCGGTCCAGCGCAGGATTTCCATCTCCGCCTCGTAGTCCTCGCCAAAAGGCCGCGAACCGTCCACCACATACAGGATACCAGCACCTTCGAGAATCGGCGTCAACAGGTGGACCTCCGCTTCAAAACGCGGATCCTGCTGATGTTCATCGACGAACCGGCGTACTGTACTGGCACGATCAACGGCCGAACCGACATGGCTACGCATCCACTCCAGCGCAGCACGTGCACGTTGAAAACCGGGAGTATCGATCAGTTCGTAGAGAATCTCGCCGTCAACGGCCATCGGATAATGGCGATTGTCAATAGTGGTGCCGGGCACCGGAGAGATGGTAACGCTTTCATCCTCGGACAGCGTCGAGACGATGCTGCTTTTACCCTTGTTGGGATGACCGACAATGGCAAATTCAGGAACGCTCATGCAGTCTTGCCGATCACTTCGACGTGCAGGTCCGGATCACGCAACTGGCTGAGCATCAGTTGCCAGGTGTCCCGATCGGAAGCCGTCACGCCATCGGCATCGCCCATGAGGAGCACGATAACGGGTTTCCTGTCACCACATTGCCGTCGAAGAGCACTCAAAAAATCCGTAAACTCAAGCGTAGGCGGTTCCCATGCCCGGACCAGAATACCGATGCCTTCACGACTTCGCCTGCAGAGTGATCTACCCAGTGCTGCATCGGCTTCAGTACTCTGCCGACCACCTGCCGGATAAAAGGCTTCCACCCCGATGCCCATCGCGGCCAGCAATCCGGTCATGGCAGCCTCGTCAGCACAGGCAGCGGCCCAGTCGATGACCGCACACTGCAGCGCATACTGGCCGGCTTGCTGTTTAACTGTGCCGTCATTCGCGGACATTTTGAATGCCTGTTCCGGTTCTGCCGCCAGGGTTGATACCAGTGGTGAGTTCATCCGCGCCAGCAGTTCCGGTGCGCCCGGCAGGTTGCACAATGCCCTGCGCAGGTGATGCCGAAAGCGATACCAGGAAAAGGCCAGTGTCACTAACCGTGGCAACAAGCCATAGCCGGTAACGGCGGCGATTAAAAACGGCCACCATTTCCCCAGCTCACCGGCAAGTTGCGGTGTGGCGGTTGCACCTGCCAGCGTGCCTTCATCCAGTCGATAATAGCGGCTATTGGAAACCAGCTCGGCACTGGGAACGCCTTCCGGCAGAAAGGTGCTCCAGGGCGCAGAAAATACTGTTAACAACTGTTGGAAAGCCGCGTCGCTGATCGTCAGCGTGGTGCTCCAGACAAAGGCCAGATCAGAAGACGAGACCAGAAAAAACGTGCACATCAAAAGGCCAATATTGAAACTGAACGCAAACAACTGTGACCAGAAAGAAAACAACCAGCGGGCAGCAGGCGTGAGAACAGCGGCATTATCCGGATGCCAGAGTAACGCCAGCCCCCGGTCATCGCCTTTGATGAACAGACTGGCAAGCTGGCCGGTCAGTCGCCCCGGGTTGAGAAAGCCGAGCGATGCGCCAAGCTGGCTGAATAGCGGCAGACGAACCGGCAGCGCTGTCAGCAACCAAACCAGCAGCAACAGGACCTGCGGCAACACCAGCACCAGCACCGCGTTAACAACGTTAATCGGTTGTTGGCCATCATAGTACAGGGCCGCGCTGGCCAATCCCCAGCCAGTGAGTAAACCGGCCACCAGCAGCAAAACACAAAGGACATGATAAAGGCGAGCGCCCTGTGGGCCATTCTTGGGTGCATCGCCAACCGTTATTTCGTGCAGCCAGGCACGAATCTGCGCCACCGGCTGGTTACGGTCATGCTGCAAGCTTCGGCCGATACGACGATCCCGCTGCCGGCGACTGTCAAGGTCGATGGTACTGTCCTTCTCCAGCTTGCCGTCCAGATCGATCAGATCGCTTAACAGAGAAAAATGAGACATGTTTTTATTGTAACCCGAATTAGCGTGGCAACTAGCTGTTGCTGCGGGTTATTCAGGCAGAGGCCTGCGAGTCACAATACTGATGAATTTGTTTGTGAAACCCAATTGCTTCGCGGTCAGGTACCCAAAGGGCATAAAAGACCGCTCCACAACTCGCCGATTGGCGTAGCCAGATAACAAATCGGCGCGCGGTGACATTTCCTTTCCCTGAATTTTAGCCCAGGATGCCGGTATGCTCTGGAAGAGGCAGCAAGCACCATGGTTCGGCAGAGACTACAGACGTACTCGATCTGCACCAGGAAAAGCGGTGAGACTTGCTATTTTTCAGGGGATGGACGAATCCGGTCGTTTTGCGATCGCAAACCCGGCGAACGATGCTATCCCTCGACCGATCGTCGGTTTCAAGTCCGCAACACCTGGAACATTCACAAGATTCGGGATCCTAACTGGCTGCTCATTGATCGTCTCACCGACCACCGCTATCGCTTCTTTGTGCGAACGCAGGCGGAGCGAAAAATAGAGGCGTTACTGGCCCGGGCCGGTGGCACTGACACCGGGATCCTATAACACGGCTACCTGTGTATCGAGGGGTCGGAGTACTTGAAGCCATGACCGTGCGAGACCTTTATTTTTAATTGGTCGACGCTGGTGCGCCCTCCGCCGCCCTGTCCTGCATAGCTTCAGGCGGTGACTGCTCCGCCACCTTTTCAGTGGGTGGCTCGATCAGACTTATGATTGTCCAACCTGAGTCCAGCTTAAGATCACTTCCGGCGGTATAAACAAACAGCTTGCCGCGCGGATTGATCGCGAATAACGGCACGGCACGACGATAATATTGTTTGTAATACTCATCGAAACCAAACTCATCGCCCAGACCGGTACTGCGAACCTCAGCACCATTGGACAACATTTTCGATAATTGTGTGAAACTGACGTCTTCACCGAACGCGATGTATCCGTAGGGTGGCTTGCCGGTCTTGGTATCGCCCTCTTTCTCTGACGTCACCTGCAGGCTATAGATATTTGCAGCACCGAATTCCGTTCGGTAGCGCATCGCCGCCAGGGCATTTTCCTCCTGTACACTGGACAAAGCCAACAGTTGCCCGATACCCACCAGATCAAGGCGGCGGTCGGCGTGTTCAGACACCACCTTGCCAAAATACGCAGGCAGATTCTCCATCATGGCCGCACGCACGTTGCTCCAGCTGGTATCAGCGAGCAGCACGCGAAAGTCATGTTTTTGTAGCGCCAGGGCAATTGCACGTGCCACCGGATTGCCGCCGACGATGAGAAATCCCTTGGGATCGGGTTCCGCAACACCCAGCCACACCGCGACCAGTCGCGCAGTGATGCTCTGCAAGGCCACCGTGCCAATTATCACAATAAAGGTCATGGGTACCAGCATGGCAGCCTGATCAACCCCCTGCTGTTCCAGTTGCAGGGCAAACAGCGCGGCTACCGCTGCGGCCACAATACCGCGTGGTGCCACCCACGCCAGCATGGCGCGCTCTCGCCATGTCAATGACGATCCCCAGGTCGACACCAGAATCTTCAACGGCCGCGCCACAAACTGCATAATCAACAACACGCCCAGTGCGCCCCAGCCCAACAGCGTTACACCCTCGAAATCCAGTCGCGCCGCCAGGATGATGAACAAACCCGAGATCAGGACGATGCTCAGTGTTTCCTTGAAATCCAGAATCCCTTCTACATCGACGCCTTTCATATTTGCCAACCAGATACCCATCACGGTGACTGTAAGCAACCCGGACTCGGCGCGAATGTGATTCGATAGCGCGAACACCCCGAATACCAGCATCAGGGCCGCCGCATTGTGCAGGAATTCCGGTAACCAGTAGCGGCGTAACGCCACTCCCAATGCATAACCCGCCGCCACGCCTAATACCAGGCCAGTGAGAATTTGTTCTGCGAACAGCAGCAGTGTATATCCAATGGCTGTCTCACCACTGCCCGAGATGATGAACTCAAACACCAGCACTGCGAGCAAAGCCCCGAGGGGATCAATCACAATCCCTTCCCAGCGCAGAATATTCGCCAGATGCGCGGTCGGACGCACCGTACGCAACAGTGGCACAATCACGGTCGGCCCGGTGACCACGGTTAACGCCCCAAACAGCAGGGCCAGCTGAAACGAAATATCCAGCAGCTCATAGCTTGCAAGCGTGGTCACCGTCCAGGTCACCAGCATGCCACTGCTGACCATACGTTGTACTACGCGTTCCAGGCCCTTAATTTCGCTGAACCTCAGCGTGAGACTGCCCTCAAAGAGGATCACCGCCACGGATAGCGATACCACGGGGAAGAGCAGATCACCGAACAGTGCATCCGGATCGATCCAGCCCAGTACCGGACCGACCACAATGCCCGACAGCAGCAAAAAAAGAATGGCAGGTAACTTCACCCACCAGGCAAACCACTGGCAAATCAGGGCCAGCACACCAATGGCGGCAATACTCAGGACGATGGTTTCGTTCACTGGCGAATAGTATTTTGTTATTGGTACGGATTAAAGGGGATTAAAGAAATCGGTATCAGCGCTGCTTCACGCTTCTGCCGTCTTCCACCTCGTCACTCGGGTGGTTGATGACGACCTCGCCTGGTTGCACGCCATCCAGTATCTGTGCGATCAGTCCGTTGCGCTGGCCGACGTCGACTGCGCGGCGTTTTGCATGTTTGCCTTCGATGACAAACACACCCCAGCCGTCGTTGTAGCGAAACAGGCTGCTGGCTGGTACCTGTAGCACATCTTCTTCATGCCAGAGGATGAAGCGCGCTTCCACGCGATAACCGTCGCCCAGGCGTTGCCAGCGTTCGGCCGGTGACGTGAAGTCGGAAATTACCAGGACCCGCTGTTCCTCCACACCCAGCGCGGAGAACTTGGTAAAGCCAACCGGCTCGACAATACGCACCGTACCCTGCAGTGGTTGTTCCCCTCCCCAGCGCTCGAACAGCACGTCCATGCCCGGTTTGATTTTCACTGCGTCGGACGACAGTACGTCCACTTCGATTTCCAGCACCTCGGGATCGCCCACTTCAAGCAGCGGATCACCGGTACGCACCGGGCCTTCGCACTCGTGGGCGAGTTTCAGGATCCGGCCGCTGATCGGGGCACGTACCGGCACCCGCTCAGCGGGTTCCCCGCCGGTGCCTGCGGTATAGTCAAGCACCATGCGGGCTGCTTCCAGTTCGTACTTCGCCACTTCGATTTTGAAGTCAGCCGAGCGTTTGGCGGCGGCCGTGGTCTTCGCTTCGCTGACCGCCTCGTCATAGGCGCCGTACGAAACCACCCCCTTGTCCTTGAGTGGCCGCACGCGCTTGAGTTCAGCGGCGGCGAGCTGTTGTGCCGCCTCGGCGGCGAGGGCCTGCTCTTCGGCGGCGTGCAAGGCGGACTCAGCAGAGGCGACCTGCGCCCTGGCCTGGGCCCGACTACGCGGATCCAGTACCTGCGATTCCAGCGGCGTAATAGCGAGCAGCACCTCTCCCTGTTCAACGCGGTCACCGACATTGAGTTCAACGCGACAGGCAACCCCGTCCACCGGTGCCGAGATCACATAGCGATCGACCACCCGGGTGCGGCCTTCCTCTTCAATAGTTACCGTCAGCGGTGCACGCTTGACCGCGACGGCCTCGACCAGTACCGGCTGCGGCCAGAAGCCCCACACCAGCAGGCCGATGATCAGCACTGCGATGACGGTGATGGCCGGATGTGTGCGCAGCGGCAGCTGCATCGATTTACTCCTTGCTCTTGAGTACCGCCACCATATCGAGATGGGCCAGGTTACGCCAGATCATAATGGCTGAAATAATCGCCGAAACAATCACCACCAGGGCGGCAAAGGCATACACATTCATACCCAGCACCAGAGGAATGCGGTACAGATCGGTATCAAAGCGGAACGCCAGGTAGCCACACAGGCCGTAGCCGATCAGCATACCCAGCGGAATGGCCACCAGCGTCAGCAGGGCCAGTTCACCCAGCAGAATATAGGCGACTTCAGCACGCTCGAAACCCAGCACGCGCAGGCTGGCCAGTTCGCGGTTGCGCTCCGACAGGGCAATGCGCATGCTGTTGTAGACCACGCCAAAGGCGATGGTGGCCCCCAGCAGCGTGGTGATAAAGGTAAAGAACAAAATGGTTTCCGCCAGGGTATCGTAGAACGCCCGGATGGCCGATTTCTGTTCGACCACGCCGGCGATACGCGGCATGTCCTTGAGCTCTGCATACACCTCACGCTGGTAACGCGCATCGACTTTCAGCAAGGCACCGGTGATGGCGTTGCCTTCTTTCAACAGGCGATTCAGCGCCTCGCGCTGCATGTAGGCGTTCACGCCCAGGTACTCCCTGGCGGTACCGACCACCGGCACCTGCACCGTGGGGCGATGGCCTTCCAGTACTTCGATGGTGAGCATGTCACCGGGCTGGATATGCAGCAGCTCGGCCAGGTAGTCGGTCAGCACAACCCCTTCGGGTGGAAGGTCGATGTCGTTCAGTTCGGTATCCAGCAGGCGCATCAAGGTACCTTCGGCCTGAATGCCCTGCACCGAAGTACGATAGAATCGATGTTCAAACTGCAACCTGGCGGGCACATTTCGGACCCCTTCCACGTGCTCCACGCCTTGCAGGCTGCGCAGCGAATAGAGCGCGCGCAGCGAGGTGGGCTCGGTAAAGTTGGCGATCAGATCCTCGCGCTGACTCATACCGTATTGCACCTCGACCATATGATCGATAGCCCCTTCCTGAAAGCCGCCGATCATCATCACACCGCAGGCCATCGCAATACCCAGCGTGGTCAACAGCGACTTCACCGGCCGGCGCTCGATGTGCCGCAGGATCATGCGTGTCGGTTGGGAAAACCAGCGTTGCAGACCCAGGCGCTCAACGATGGTGGCGCGGTAGACAGCCGGTTGTTCGGGGCGCATGGCCTGCGCCGGGGGCAGCATGGCGGCACTGCGCACCGCGTACAAGGTACCGAGAACGGCAACCGCCATGGTAATCAGCGCCGCGGCGGCAATGACCTGCGGTTTCAGCACATAGATCATAAACGGCAGACTGTAGAATCCCATGTAGATGTTGCTCATGCCCTTGCCCATCCAGATGCCGGCACCAACACCACCGAGCACGCCGAACCCCACTATCATCAACACCAGCTTGGTATAATGCAGACCGACGGCAAAATTGCTGTAGCCAAACGCCTTGAGAGTGGCGATCTGTTCACGCTGCAGACTGATCAGGCGGCTGATTACGACGTTGAGCAGAAACGCCGCGACACCGAGAAAGATGACCGGAAACACCGTGGCGATGGTTTTCTGCTGCTTCAGCTCTTCGGACAAGAAGCGATTGGAGAGTTGATCCTTGCGCGCATAGGCGCCGATGCCACCGTAGGGTTTTAGCAATTCATCCAGGCGGTCGATGATATCCTGCGGGCTAGAGCCCTTGCTCAGGGTGAGCGTGACATCGTTGAACGCGCCGTCCATGTCGTAGGCGGTAGCCAGTGGTTTGCGCGCCATCCATAACACGCCGTAACGCTGATAATCAGGGAACATGGCACCGGGAGCGATCTGGTAAATGTATTCCGGCGACAGGGCCAGGCCGGCCACGGTAAGGGTTTTGCGCCGGCCGTTGATAGTGGCGCCCAAGGTATCACCGGCCTGCAGACCGTGCGCGCGGGCAAACTCTTCGCTGAGCAATACTTCATTATCACGGCCCGGCTCAAACAGGCGGCCTTTGCGCAGATAAATCCGGTTTAACAGGCCCGGGCTGTTATCCGGCAGGGACAGCAGATGGCCGCTGACCGGATCATCAAAACCGGCCACATCGAGGTTCACGTAAGCAACCACCCGCGTTTCCACCTTATCGACACCGGGAATCTCCCTGATGCGTTCTATCAACGCCAGTGGCGCGCGCTTGAGCGAGGCAAACACCTGGGCGAAGTGATGATTACGGTAGTAGCTTTCGCGGGTTTCATACAAGGAATCGAGCGTGCTTAACGACATGACAAAAATACTCACACCACCGACAATGACCAGGGCGATCGCCAGCGCCTGCATGCGCATGCCCCACAGCTCGCGCCAGAGTTTTTTATCGATGGCTTTCAAAGCAGCAGGCTCACCAGCTGAGCTCGCCGGGCGCGAGTTTGGTTTGATTCACGTGCACCTGGCTGATACGACCGTCGGCCAGACGAATTACCCGGTCGGCCATGTCCGCTATGCCGGCATTATGGGTGATCACCACAGTGGTCGTTCCCAGTTCCCGGTTAACACGTTGCAAGGCTTCGAGCACCACGATGCCGGTTTCGGAATCGAGCGCACCGGTCGGTTCGTCGCATAACAACACGTCGGGATTTTTGGCAATGGCACGGGCGATGGCCACCCGCTGCTGTTCGCCACCGGAAAGCTGGGCCGGAAAATGATCCATGCGCTCATCCAGGCCAACCAGCTGCAACGCTTCAGCCGGCTGCATGGGGGCTTTTGCAATTTCCGTCACCACGGCAACATTTTCCCGTGCCGTGAGACTGGGTATCAGGTTATAAAACTGGAACACGAAACCAACGTGATAACGCCGGTACCGGGTAAGCTCGGCCTCGCTGGCCCGGGTCAGATCGCGCTCGCCATAATATACGTGCCCGTCCGTCGGGGTATCCAGCCCGCCGAGTATATTCAACAGCGTGGATTTACCGCTGCCGGAGGCACCCAGCAGCACCGTGAACTCGCTACGATACAAATCAAGATCCACCCCGCGCAGCGCGTGCACCTGCACCTCGCCCATCTGGTAGACCTTGGTGACACCGTGCACATGGAACACCACGCCTGCATCGAGTGGTTCATGATTTGTATTTTCAGGCTCTGACAAAAAACATCCCCCGAACCAGACTAACGCAGGAACCGGCGCACATACCAGCAACTCGCCTCTATCGCATACCCCTGTTCCCGCGCCCAGGCCAGGCCGGTGCGTACAAGTTTTTCGGCGATACCGTGGCCGCGCAGTGTTTCCGGTACAAAAGTATAGGTAAAATCGATACCGCCTCGCGGCAACAGCTGATACTCGAGCCTGGCTTCCCGGCCTTCCACCAGCGCTACAAAACACAAGTGTTCAGGCTGGTGATCGATGCGTAACATGTCGCTCATGCCCTATCGTAGCAAGGCGCTGGAGCGAGTGAAACCACTGTAAATATATATTGTAGATATTTGATATAATTACTTTTTTATAATCAATAATGTACTAACCCCATTTATTGAAGGAACCCTATGAGCCTGCTTATCATCGGATTGTTATTGTTCTTCGCCACTCATGCTATCTCCATTGTGAATGTATCGTGGCGGGATCGTGTTGCCGCGCGTATCGGCACCCTGACCTGGCAGGGGCTTTACTCACTGGCGGCCATGGCCGGGCTATTACTCATTATCTGGGGTTATGGTCTGGCACGACAGGACCCGGTGGTTCTTTACCTGCCCCCTGACTGGTTACGTCATGGCGCCATGTTGCTGCTGATTTTTGTGTTTCCGCTGTTGCTGGCCACCTATTTACCCGGGCGCATCCAGACCGCCGCCAAACATCCCATGCTCGCCGCCACCAAGTTGTGGGCCCTGGCCCACTTGCTCGCCAACGGCAATCTCGCCGATGTGCTGTTGTTCGGATCGTTTCTGGTCTGGGCAGTGGTGGATCGGATATCCCTGAAAAGACGCACTCCGCCACAAGTACCGGCATTGCCGTCGTCACGCGTTAACGATGTACTGGTGGTTGTACTTGGCCTGGCGCTGTACGTTGCCTTTGTGTTCAGGGGACATGAATGGCTGATCGGGGTGCCGTTGCTTGGTTAGCGACAATAGTCACAAGAATGCGTGCGCCCGTTTTAAGCAAAAGCGGGCCGCTATCCATCTTCGGCAGGGAATATCCTCCCAGGGCCAATTGCCTGAAACATTATTACTGTATAATCAGCGGATCGGTTTCACTCGCGATATTTATTTGGAAAAGAATCTATATCCATAGAAATTTGACATCGTAAATATTTCGAGTTTTTCAACAGTACCGGCCAAAACATGTCCTTCGATACCATGCAAAAACGGCGACCCAGAGGTCGCCGTTTCTATTGATACTGCTGTTACAATGAAAAGCACTGTTGCTACGTCTTCCGTTGTTGCCACAAGCCGTGTTGCAGGTAATCCTTGATTTTCCGAAGGGATGGTCAGCGAACGCGGTTCAGATGTCGTTTAAGACCTGTTGCCGTTCTTTGACTGTCATAGCCTTCCATGAGTCGCGGAAAATTTCGCGTTGCTGTGGCGTCATCGAGGATGCGATGCTGCGCAGGAATTGGATTCTTGCTTGCGGGTTGTGACGTATATGATTGATCTCATCTGCACTCATTTCATTCAGATGCTGTTCTACCATCCGCATATGTTCCGCGTTCAGCGCATCAGCCTGGATCGAAGCGGATGCAAGAAAAAGTGACAGGGGTAAAAACACCAGAGCGATCGGATGTCTGAATTTCATAGCGTGCACCTCCATCGTTGCGTGCAACCCGGGTTGGGAAAAAGCCCTTGATACCTGTCTTGGGTGTCGGCGGTAGCGGGAGAAACATTAGCTGCACCTGCGGTTATTCCTGGACAAAGGCTCAGGTCAGGCCGGCGCGCACGGGTTATCCGGCGTTGCCACGACCGCGCAGCGCTTCCGGTACACAGGTACCGCCTCCTTTTCCGCTACTGCCGCTGGTATTCCTCCGGGAGCGCCAGGGGTTCGTCTTCCTCTGATTGCTGCTTCAAGGCCTGGCCGCCCTTCTCGAGCGCTTCACCACCCTTCTCCATCAGGGTGCCGCCGGTCTCCTTGATTTTTTCCTGGAAGGTGGCCTCTTCGAACGGGTTGCTGAGCAGTGGCCGGTCTGCCCCCATGTTAAAACCGAACCAGAGGCCCAGTGCCAGGCCGATGACGAGGCCGAGAATAATGCCTTTGATGCGTTTCATGGTTGATGTTCCTCCTTTTACATTCCGCACCCTCTTTTACTGTGTTGCCCGGCAGGGTGTCAACGTATTGGTGATTGAGCCAGTGAAAAATGGCTTTAGAGTACAACTTTACCCAATATTGGAATTAAATATGCGCTGACCCCAATTATTTGTGCGAACTGTGTCACATCCCTTCCATGCAGCCATAAATGTGCACTTTCTTTTTCCGTTAGAACTGTTACTAACCGGGCAATCCAGTCGCCCCATGCAACAAGAAAGACCAGCTATGCAGACAATATTGATTATCAATTCAAAAGGCGGCAGCGGCAAAACGACCCTGGCAACCAACCTTGCGAGTTATTTTGCCAGCAGAAACAAGAAAACCGCGATCATGGATTATGATCCCCAGGGATCAAGTTTGCATTGGCTGAAAATACGTTCCAAGGATGCAAACGCTATCCACGCAGCCGACGCCGCCACCCAGAAAGGCAATCTGATGCGCAGCCTGCAGATGTATGTTCCGGAAGACACCGAAAAACTGATTATCGATGCACCTGCCGGGGTGGACGGCGTGCTTCTGCAGGAGATGGTCAAAAAAACCGATTTCATTGTCATTCCCGTCGCTCCCTCCACCATCGACATTCACGCTACCGCCGATTTCATCAAGGATCTGTTTCTCAAGGGCGGAATCCGCAAACAGAAAACAAATGTTGCTGTGGTCGCCAACCGGGTACGCAAAAGCATGCCGATTTATGAACCTCTGGAACGTTTTTTACAGGTATTAAGCCTGCCTTTCCTGACCAAGATATCCGACTCCGACCAATATATTCTGGCAGCAGAACAGGGAACAGGTATTTTTGAAATGGATGGAACAGATGTGGCAACGGAACGAGAAGAATTCCAACCAATAATTAACTGGCTGAATCCACATGCGGGTCAGCAGACAGCCGGACCAGAGAATGTTATAAACTTCGGCTGTTTACAAACCGTAGTATGAATCGAGCCGACAAGTGCCGCATTCGGTTCCAGCCTGGTCCTGCTTGATCACCGGGAAAACGGAGCCAGCGCATAATTAATTGGGAGCGCCTTTCTCAGTTCGGTGTATGGCGGGTTCCGGCGCTGGCAATCATGCGTTCTGCTCGGGTCCTGCTGCTGCCATGGTGGGGGGTACTGCCACCACCGGATGAAAAGAAACGATACGCCGCCTTCACACAATGCATGGGGGCGTATTTTGCGGCCCAGCGATCCGCTTCGTCTTCCTTTTCCTGGGTGGTGAGATGATCACGATCATGATGATGTAATACGATGTGAGCAATTTCGTGGTAGCGGTAGAACTCGCACAAGGAAGCACCAGCCTGTTTGCAGAGCGCGGGGTTGATAGAGATCACCGGCATCTTGCCGAGACGGTAGGTCACCGCAGCAATGTCCGGGAGGGAGGGGTCGGAAATATAGCTGAATTTGGGTGCCGCCTTTGCCAACGGGGTGGCCAGTAGCAGTGTGGTGACAAAAAGAAACGTGCGAGTGGCTCTTGTCATGCGATGCTATCCCCTTCGTTACAGTTGTTCTGTATTTACAACCCATCGGAGTTTGTAATGATATCTTTAGCACAAATATCCATAACTTTACAAGCCACGTAAACTCAGCCATGAATCTCCGTCCCCTTTGTTCGTTTTTCCTTCGCCTTTCTTCGACTTCGATACCTGCAGCAAACAGGAATAACGACGCTAGTTGTTCTTGTAAATCAGGTCGCGGCGCACCAGCCACTTTTCAATCTCTACTGCAAACAAAACCAGCGAAGAGAGCACCAGACAGACCACCAGGTCAAACATCGGCAACGGGTGGGTATGGAATACGGCATTAAGCGCAGGCACATAGATCACCGCCATCTGCAACAGCATGGTCAGGATGACAGCACCCAGCATGGGCAGGTTGCTGAACAAGCCAATGGTAAACAAGGATGCGCTTTCACTGCGTACCGCCAGCGAGTGAAACAACTGTGACACGGTAAGCACGGTAAACACTATGGTCTGCCAGTATTCAACGCCGCGTGAAATCGCCCAGGCCAGGGAAGCAATCGATATCCCGCCGACAAACAGCCCCACCCAGATAATATGCTGCCACATGCCATGCGCAAAAATACTCTCGTCCGGCGGGCGTGGTGCACGGCGCATAATGCCCGGTTCAGCCGGTTCCGCTGTGAAGGCCAGCCCCGGCAGACCGTCGGTGACCAGGTTGATCCAGAGTATATGGATGGGCAGCAAGGGAATTGGCAGTCCGAGAAACGGGGCGAGAAACAGTGTCCAGATCTCGCCTGAATTAGAGCTCATCGTATCCTTGATGAACTTACGGATGTTATCGAATATACGGCGCCCGGCCCGTACCGCCCTGACAATGGTGGCAAAGTTGTCATCCAGCAACACCATGTCTGCAGCCTCGCGGGCCACATCGGTACCCTTCTGCCCCATGGCGATACCAATACCAGCGCGTTTCAGTGCCGGCGCATCATTCACTCCATCGCCGGTCATGGCAACAAACTCACCATTCAACTGCAAGGCCTTCACAATGCGTAACTTCTGATCCGGACTGACGCGGGCATAAACCCTGACCGACTCAACAACACGGGCAAACGCCTCATCGGACAACTCCGCCAGTTCGACGCCTGTCAGTACGGCTTTGTCGTTATCCATAATACCAAGGCGTTTGGCGATAGCTGTGGCGGTGCCCGGATGATCGCCGGTAATCATTACCGGCGTAATGCCCGCTGCCAGGCAATCCGCAACAGCCTGGGAAGCTTCGGGTCGTGGCGGATCAATCAGGGCGACCATGCCGAGGAAGGTCAGTTCCCGCTCAACAGTTTCAGGTTCCAGGCTTTCCGGCATGCCGCTAAAAACACGCGTTGCCAGCGCCAGCACCCGGTAACCTTCATTGGCCAGCTGCTCGGCTTCGGCCATTACAGTATCCGCTTCAAACGCATTGGCCCCGTCATCCCCCAATGCATTGACGCATTGGCGAAGCACCTGTTCCGGCGCCCCCTTGATATAGGCCACCACACCCTCACCCGAGTGATGCAGGGTGGTCATCTCCTTGCGTTCACTGTCAAAGGGAAGTGCCGTCAGCCGCGGCAGTGTTTGTTCCAGCGACAGCTTCTCAAAACCCGAGCCTTGTGCCGCTTCAAACAACGCCAGCTCGGTGGGTTCACCGGCAGGCTTGCCATCCATCTCCGCCACGTCGTTACTCAGGGCGAGGGCCCTGCCCAATTCCGACCACGGCGTTGTCGCATCGGTACCGGGCAATGCATCGCGTCGTTCACCCGCCGCGACAAACAGCTCCGCGCTCATCCGGTTACGCGTCAGGGTGCCGGTTTTGTCTGCACAGATAGTGGTAACCGAACCCAGCGTCTCAACTGCCGGCAGGTTACGCACCAGTGCGTTGTGCAGAATCAGCTTGCGCGCACCCAACGCCAGCGAGACCGTCACCACGGCCGGCAAGGCTTCCGGTATCGCCGCCACAGCCAGGCTCACCGCGGTCAGAAACATCAGCAGCACCGGTTGGCCCTGCAGCAACCCGGCCGCAAAAACTACCGCACAGATAGCCAGCACGGCCAAAGCCAGATAGCGCCCGAAACGGGCCAGCCGCAACTGCAGTGGTGTCTTCACACGCGCTTCGCCACGCAGCAGTTCTGCGATACGCCCGATCTCGGTATCCAGACCGGTCGCGATCACCACCCCCACTCCCCGCCCCCGGGTAATCAGGCTGCTTTTGAAGGCAAGATTGAAACGATCACCCAGAGACACGTCGGTTTCCGTCAATCGCTCTTGCTGCTTGTCAACGGTAAGGGACTCACCGGTCAAGGCCGACTCGTCGGCTTGCAGCTCTTCCTCCTCGAGCAGCCGCAGATCCGCGGGCACCACATTCCCGGCTTCCAACAGCACCACATCCCCCGGTACGAGTTCCGCTGCGGCCACCGTGACAGCCTTGCCATCACGCAGCACCGTGGCTTCCGGAGCCGCCATTTCACGCAGTGCCGCCACTGCGCGTTCAGCGCGGAACTCCTGTACGGTACCAATCAGGGCGTTGAGCAGAACGATAACGAGAATGGCGATGGTGTCGACGGGCTCACCGATGATCCCGGAAATCAGCGCCGCTGCCAGCAGCACCAGAATCATGAAATCGGTAAACTGGCTCAGCAGCATGGCCGGCAGGGAGCGGTGCCGGGATTCGGGAATGGCGTTCGGGCCGTGTTCGGCCAGGCGCCGCTTTGCCTCCGACGCAGTCAGGCCAACGGCAGACACATTGAGACGCCGCAAGGCTTCATCAGCCTCAATACAATACCAGTCTGCCTGTGACACCTTCATCCCCGTGTGTAGGAGCGGTCTTTTATGCCCTTTGGGTACCTGACCGCGATCGGCGCAGTGATCACCAACAGCGCCCGTAGACTACTGCGCAAACATAATAACAGCTCCCTCACCGCCATCCCCAACGCCTCCGACAGCCTATTGACTCTCGCCGGCATTGGATTCCACGCCGCCTTTGCCCCGGGGTTACCCCGGCAAACGGCGGTCATAAATAAAGCGGCTCCCGTGTTTCATTCCTGCCCGGGACCGCTTATGTGTTAACTAGCAGTAGACTTGAGGGAAAAGGGCGTTTATTCTTAAGGTAATTCAGAAACCAAGACGTGTGGCAGGGATGCAGATACTCATATAGCCGGAAGGGATGCATGCTTACTCTGGGCCTAGCCATTTTAAAAATGGCCGCAAATGACCTGAAAACACCAAGCACCCGCCTGCGTGAATTCGTATCTGCCAGCTTTTGTCACCGGTTTTATCCTCTATCAGCCTTCCACTGGCGCCTGGCGCCGAAGCCGCTGAAATTATCGAACACTGTTATGCCATTTTGAAGGACAGGGCTTAAAAAAGGCTCTGACCTCTTATAGCTATCGAGGAGGATAGGCAGTTGAAATGTGCCTATAAATTAAAAAAAACCGACATCGTAAGTGTACTGATTATGGCAGTCATTCTTGTCGTTATTTTTTTAATCAATGGAATTGATTATCAGCCGGGTGTTTCTGCAGATTGTGAAGCCTGCAGACTGGATATCGGCCCCATGGCAAGAGCCGGGCACTATGAAGAAATGCTCTGGAACGGCACACAACATGTTTACCACTCATCAAACGACAATCTAATTCAATTTACCAGGCCAAACAAATTACAACCTGCCAATAACAGCGAAGTTATTCAAAACTGTATTGATTGCCATAACGATACACCCGATGCAAAAGCCGATTCTCTTGGCGCCTTATGGGTAAAATTTCCAAGGCTTGATAAGGAAACAGGCAGGATAATTGATTTTGAAAAAGCGGTTCAGTATGAATTCGTAAACCGCTATGGTGGCACCAAACCTTTTTACAATGAAGTAAGAATTACCGAAATCATGGTCTACGCCTATGAAAAGGCGAGGCAGGAAAAACGTGTATTCGATGTTGAACCCGACAACGGCATTGAACTGTCTGATCAACAATTAGCCGATTTAAATACGTCCTATGCCTGCATGAATGTATTTGAAAAACTTGGCAGGCCCAAAGGAGATATCGCGCCCTATATAGTAAAAGGCTGTAACATTTTTACCGACACCACCAATAACCGGCCAAGCGGTTACGGTTTCTGGAAAACCAAAATGAACTGCTCGTCGTGCCATATGGAAGGCGGAAGCAAAGAGCATGCGGTACATATCGGCGACGCAGTGGTGAATTATCCGGGCGTTTACTCCTCGAACAACATCATATACACCAATAGAATGCGTGTGGCACGTTGTTACGCGCATTCTATTAACGAAATACTCTATGGCTCTAATTCAGAATATTACAAGCTGCTTACCCTATATATGGCATGGATTGCCGAAAAGAACGGGTTGCATATAGGGCAAAACAGGGAGAGTCGCGGCATTCAAAATGTTCGCGGCACCGCTGCCCGGCATGCCAGCATCATAGCCGGCCAAAAGTCGTATGCTGAAAAATGCGAGATATGCCACGGCCCAGCGGGTTACGGCACCGATCGTTATGATGCCGTGCCCGCATTTACGCCGCCACCGATCAATGGCGGTGAAGCGTTTGTACATACAGCCACCTTGTCCTATTCGAGTCGCCTGGCCTCCTTTCTGTTGAACAATATGCCGCCCGGCGCAACGCACGAAAACCCACTGCTTTCACCGCAGGAGGCGCTGGATATAGCGGAATTTATCAGTGTTCAAACCCGGCCGGCTGCCCCCGGCGCGAGTAACCTGTCGGTTTTTTATACTTACCTGGCTAACACGGCTATGGAGCTGTGGTTTGCAGAAGAAACCGAAGAGAAAAGTCTGTAATGTCCTTCAGCAAGGCTGAAATTTCCAGGAATGTTTTTCCTGGTTTTGTCATGGCATTGATTAATTTGCCCATGAGTATCGGCTTTGCCTTCCTGGCAGGCATCCCGCCGGTCATGATGATTACTGCAAGCATCGTCTGCGCCGTCATCGGCCATTTTCTGAATGCTTCGCGTTATGCCGTAGGCGGCCCTAATTCGGCAACCTCCATTTTAATAGCCGTGGCTGTTACGCCTTTTGCGCCGCAAATGGGGGACCTGTACGTCGGTTATGTAGCCTCGCTAGCCTTGCTGGTGGGCATCTGGCAATTACTCTTTTGTTTTACGTTCGCCAAATATCACATCACGGATTATTTTAACCAGGAACTTATCGACGGACTGGTGTTAGGCATCGGCATCATATTTGTACTGGCAACCCTTTACATGGTGCTGGGCTTGCCTCAATTATCCTATCAGCAGTGGCTGGTATTTGATGTATTCAGCCTGGGCATTGGCAGCTATGCAGGAGAAGGCAGCTATTTTGCGTTACTGCTCGGTTGCATCACGATAGGCACAGGATTACTCATGCGCAGGAGCAAATATAAACGCTACAGCATCATAGGGGCTTTGGCTGTAGGGGTCATCGTTTTATTTGGTCTGGAAAATTTTTACTCGTTTCATATAGAACGGGTCGGTTGGATAAATCTGGAGCTGGTAACGAGTGTGCCCGACTTCAGGCAGGCAAGCTTACCCATTGTAGCAAACTTTATCGCACCTGCATTTGTTATAGCCGTCATCAGTACCTTACAGGCTATTACGGTGTCTAAAGCAATCAGAGCGGAAGATGAAGTCATGAACCCGCTGCGGGATATATTTTCCCAGGGTATACAGCATATAGCCCTGGCTTTCCTTCACGGCGCCCCGGTTGCAAACTCAATCAATAAAAGTGTTGCCAAAAAAGAACTGGACTCGGGTTCGCGCGCGCTGCTCTACTCTGCCGCCTTTACCATCGTACTGGTTGTATTTTTAGACTTTGTCATTGCCTATATACCCCTTGCGATTCTGGGTGGCCTGTTATTTTTAAGCGGTTTAAGCATGGTTAACCTGAGCATTATCAAACGCTACCTGTGCAGCACCAGGAAAACTGCGGCAATATTCTTCAGCACTGCGTTTTTAGTGGTGGTTGTCGATATTTATACAGCCGTAACCTTTGCGATCCTTGCAACCTTTATCATCAACATCATCGAAATTTCAAAGGTGCATCTAACATCGACGATTGAAAACGGCAAAACACTGGTCATATCCATGGAAGGCACCATCCTGTGCCACACATGCAATCAAATTGCACGCTACTTTAACGAAACCTTTAATCCCGACATACAGGAAGTTGTTCTGGATGTCAGAAACGCACACTTGCATACCAATGAAATACTGGATTTTAAATGGTTGACAGCCTATGCAAAAAAAGGCGTTAAAATACGCTTTTTGTTCAAAGAAACCATGCAGGACAAACTAGCCAATCTGGTTCGACTCAACCCGGATATAGCCGGCTTTGTGAAAAGCACAATTGGCGTCAATAGTCCGGAGTACCTGAAATATGGTGGCGACAGGAGATCCAGAAGGGTCGAGGGAACAGACAACTTCGTATCGACCGGTGACAGGAGAGCCAAACACAGATTACACCTGGTATATGATGGTGACAGAAGAAGAAAAGGTTCGGATTACCCGGACACCGGTGGCGACAGGAGAGCCAGAGACAGATTGCACCTGAAATTTAACGGCGACCGGAGAGCCAGAGCAAGAGAGCACCTGAAATATGATAGCGACAGGAGAATTCGAAAAATTGAAGGCGCTTAGCACCTGCAAGATGGATATGCCATTTATGTACCGCAACGCCCTCTGCAGGAGCGCCGTCCCCCGGCGCGATCCAGACGCCCTATCGCGGCCATGAGGCCGTTTATACCCTAAAGAGCACAAGCGCCCGACGATTTGACGGATGCTCCTGCGTTATGGGGTTTTTTGAATGACCCGGCCTAGGCTGAGTACAATGCAGGGGTAGCGTGCCCGAGCGCCGGAAATCAGGCAGAATTGGCTTACATTGTGCCGGGTCGCCATCAACCTGGTGTGCAGAAGTAAAGGGCGATATTTCACAATTCTGATCATCGACAACAATTTAACGTGCCTGCATACCACCACCAGTCAATAATAGCCTGGATCGACTGATCCATTTCCCACCATACACCCTGGTGTTTTGCCAGTCTGCCGGTGCTCCCGCCCCTTTAGATGAATTGGCAGATTTTTTGCACTGTTACCAATAGAAAGGTTCGTAAAGATGATTTATTGGCGCTCTGTTCACGTGATACGTATACCGCCGGAGCGATTCATGAAACGGCAAATTGACGGCAGGCTTTAACGGCCAACTCATTTTTGTACACCAGAATTGCTTTGCAATGGGATGAAATTGTGCAGTTACCTCGAAATATCCCCCCGTATACAACAAAACCACGCGACAATCTGCATGCGCAAAATACCGGTCTGCGCCAGAAGCTCGACCAGTTCATGTCGGAAGCGCGGCGTAATGAGCAGAAACTGCGGCGGTTTGAGCGTCTGGAGTTACAGCTGATCGGCCTGAACTCCCTCTACGATCTGGTGAAAACACTCATCTACCCGGATAAAACGGATTTCCAGTGGGACTCGGTGAGTCTGATGCTGATCGATCCAGAGCACGAATTGCGACGCATGTTAGAGGACGAAGGCGCCCGCCTGGACGCACATCCGTCGTTGATTTTCGTATCCAGCCTGGACGAGCTGGACAGCGACTATCCTCATTCCTTTTTTCCAAGTGTAGGCCGTTATCGCACGGGCAGACATAAATCACTGTTCCCGCAATCACGGCCACGCAGCGTAACCCTGTTGCCCCTGGTCCGCTATGGCAAGCTCATCGGCAGCCTCAATATCGGCAGCCTGGATGGTGAGCGCTATGTGAGAGGCAGTCGCACCGATTTCTTCGAACACCTGGCTGCGATTGTCGCGATCTGCATCGAAAATGCGGCCAACGTACAACGCCTTCGACGCCAGGGATTAACCGACACCCTGACCGCGATTAACAACCGGCGCTTTTTCGAGCAACGCCTGCGGGAGGAAATCGACCTGGCGCAGCGCAGCAACGCAGCGCTTTCCTGCATGATGCTGGACGTGGATTATTTCAAGAAGGTCAATGATACCTACGGCCACCAGGTGGGCGACCAGGTGTTGCGCGAAGTAGCCGCCCTGGTTCGGGCCCAGTTGCGCGGCAGTGACGTGTTGTCACGTTACGGTGGCGAGGAGTTCGCCGCGCTGCTGAGTCAAACACCCATGGAAACCGCCGAAGAGGTAGCTGAACGTGTACGCAGAGGGGTTGAAGAAAACGTGTTTCACCTGCCGGGCGGCGAGACCTTTACGGTGACTATTTCCATTGGTGTCGCTACCTATACCCCGGCCAGCGAGACAGGCACGACGTCGTCCAGCGGAGAGTTTCTGGTGGGGCATGCCGATCGCTGTCTGTACCAGGCGAAAGCGGCGGGACGCAACGCCGTTGTCAGTGCCAGCGATTTTGGAAAAATGGGGTCAGAGCACATTTATGTTAACCGGTAGGAGCGCCGCCCTTCGGCGCGATTGTTTGCGACACCCAATCGCGGTCAGGTACCCAAAGGGCATAAAAGACCGCTCCTACAATGCTCTGGCCCCCTTTATCCAGGTTCCTGGTCCGGTGAAATCCGGTCAAGCCGCGCCTTGATCGTTTCCATCTCATCGCGCAGCTGGTTGACCATCTGCTCAAGCTGCTCCATTCGGTCAGCGTCCGCGCCCGGCCCGGCTGACATCGCGTCCGCAGGTGCAGCAGCCCCGTGCATTTCTATCTCGCCGCCAAACAGGTGTGCAAAGCGGGTCTCACGCTTACCCGGTTCGCGCGGAAGCTTTGCCACGAAAGGACCGTCGTCACGCTGCATGAGCTGATCGAGTGTCGACTCGACCGCGTTGATATCCTGGAATTTGCACAGGCGCTCGGTGCGGGTGCGCAGTTCACCCGGTGTCTGGGGTCCGCGCAGCAGCAACACGCACACAATACCGAGTTCCTGCTCAGAAAACGCCAGGGTGCCGAATTCGGTATTGCAGAACCGGTGCTGATATTTTGTGACGCGACTGCCGAAACCGCTCTTCTCGATGACATAGCGCTTCTTCATCAGGGCATCGATGGTGTCCCGCACCGTGGCCTCGTCGAGTGCCAGCACCGGATCGCGGCTGCTCTTCTGGTTGCAGGCGTTGGTGAGTGCATTGAGCGAAAGCGGGTAGTGTTCAGGCGTGGTGCGCTGCTTTTCAAGCAGGCAGCCGATCACGCGCACTTCGTAAGGTGTCAAGCAAATATCCACCAACGTCCTCCGTTCCTGTTGACCCAGCCAATATATCACCACGCTCTGGCATCGAATACCATTCGCAACACCCTGCCCCGCCCCTCCCGGTGACCAGCGCTAACCCCGCTGCTCGCAATCGTTATCAATTACCCTTTAAACTTCGATCCCGGCTAAACGTCGCCGTTCGACGACAGGGGAAATTCTGACAAGGACCGGCTACAATACACGCTCTTAAAAAAGATTTTCAGGAGATAGACGATGAAACTGCACCATGGAATCTTGAGCGTAATGCTGGCAAGTCTGCTGCTTATGGGGTTATCGGCCTGTGAAAAGGAAGGAGCCGCCGAGAAAGCTGGCAAGGCGATTGACGAAACAGCTGCCGATGTTGCCGAAAAGGCCGAGGATACAAAGGAAGCCGTCGAGGAAAAGATGACGAAAGAGTAACAACACCGGTCATTGCAGCGCTCCGGGTACCCCTTACCTGGCAAAAGGGGACGGAGAAATTTGAAATTGCCCCCCCTTAATTCTTCAGTGTAGGAGCGCCATCCCTCGGCGCGATTGTTTGTAGCACCCAATCGCAGTCAGAAGACCGCTCCTACACCCACCGGGAAACCTCACTCCGCTGGGGTCGTAATCTCAGGGTAGCGTGAAATAAAATGTTGCGCCTTCGCCCACTGCGCTTTCACCCCATATACGCCCCTTGTGGCGATTGATAACACGAGCCACCGTTGCCAATCCGATGCCCGATCCTTCGAACTCGTTTGAGGTATGCAGGCGCTGAAAGGGCTTGAACAGCTTGTTAGCATATTGCATTTCAAAACCCGCACCGTTGTCCTTGATGTAAAACGTCATTTCGTCATTCTTTTTCGTGGCACCAAATTCGATACAGGGGTGCTCGGTATTACGCGTGTATTTCCAGGCGTTTTCCAGCATGTTTTCAAGCGCTATTTTTACGAGATGGCGATCGCCCAGTACGGCGAGCTTATCCTGCACCGTGTAGTCCACTGTACGTGTCGGATCCTCTTCCTGTAATCGTCGCAGGATTTCTTCAGCCATGTGGCTGAGTGAGATGGTCTGGTCATTGAGTTCCTGGCGGTGGATACGTGACAGGGACAGCATGCCGTCAATAAGTTCACCCATATGCTGACTGGCCTTACTCACACGCTGGAGACGGTCTTTGCCCTCCTCGTCCAGCATGGATGCATGATCTTCGAGCAAGAGACGACTGAAACCATCGATGGAACGCAGCGGTGCACGCAAATCATGGGAAACGGAATAGCTGAAAGCCTCCAACTCCTTATTGGTTGCCTCAAGTTCTGTGGTTCGTTGCGCTACAGCCTCTTTCAGGTGCTGTTCGTTGTCTCGCAGTATTGCCTGCTGAGAGACGATGGTCTTGTGTGCTCTGACCAGATCCATGGTTGCATCCAGCATGTGCTTGCGTGTTTTAGCTATTAGCTGCGCTATCTTGGCGGTTGCCAGCGCTGTGCCCAGCAGGATCATGCTCAGGACCACGAGTTGAGCAAGCGCAGCCTTATCTTGCCCGGCGTTAACGCTGACAGTGTAAAGGTAACCCAAGCAAGCCGTAGCCAGGATACCGGAACTGAGTGAAACATTCTGCTCAAAACGCACGGCTGAATGAAGGATGAGCCAGAAAAAGAAATAGACAAAGTTACTCTCCAGTCCACCGGACAGACTGGCAAGCCAGGTATAAAGTGCCGCGTCTAAAAAGAGAGCGGGCAACCAACGGTCAGCCCAGGAGTGCCCGACGAAATGCAGTGCCAGGAGCGTGATATTCAGCAGCAGCGCCAGGCCCAGCACGGCTACAAACCAGGAAGTATCGCCGGCAAGGCCCCCTGACAAAACAGCAACGACAGGCAAGGCGATCAGGTTCAGCGCCCGGTAGTAGAGCATGCCCCAGGTGCGCGCGGCAACCTGGAAATGGAGACTTTCCTGTTCCGCGTAGGTGGCGTCTGGCAGCTGGGTCATGGTTGCCCCTGCCCGGCACGGACAAATACCTGCAGCATCGCGTTAGTGCGTACCGGGTTTGTGCGCCATATAGAGTCCATACCCGAAATAGCCCGGATACTGCCGAAAATAATCACTGACGGCGCTGAGTCGCATGTTGATTTCCGGATGACGCAGGACACGCGCCATGACCTTAACCGTTCCGAGCAGCCCTTCTTCACGCAACATCTGGTAGGGAGCGACCGGCTTGAAGGCGTGCGCCTCATGGGTGACCCGGTCCAGACCAGCATCTTCGAGCAACTTGACCCAATCGTCTTCCAGCAGCGCACCTTTGAATGTCTCGCAAATAGTAGCGCGCGTAACCCGTTCAACTTTTTCTGTGGGAGGTTTTACCCAGGTGACTTCATTGAAACCGACCTGGCCGTCCTGTTTAAGCAGCCGCGTGATTTCCTTGAGCATGTTGGGCTTGTCGTTGAAACACGCAACAGACTGGACGATGACGCGATCAAAACTGTCATTCTCGAGACCTGTATCGTTGGCGTCCGCCTCGCAGTATTCGATACTGGCATACCGGCGACCACGTGAACGCGCGCGCGCCTGAATAATCATTTCGGGATCGCGATCTAATCCAACCACCGTGCAGTTGTATTTGCGGGCCAGGTAGCGACAGGTGGAGCCTAACCCACAGCCCAGATCCAGCACACGCATGCCGGGTTTAATCGCAAGCTGTTTCAGCAGTCGTTCGCTGCTCAGGATGCCGCCCGGGTGCAACCATTGCATACCCAAATCGTCCAACATGAATCTGGTCAGGGAAAAATCTTCGACAGGTAACAGGTAGCCCCCGATTTTAACCGCCTCCTGGCCGTCAGTATGTACCAATGCGTCTTCTGGACTCATAAGTGCCTCCCTTGGCGGACGCAAGAACCGCCCGATCAGGCGGTAA
>Ga0316187_10000641_pt1 | contig 28146 bp, 26 predicted proteins | sample CroRivburrow1_MG_FD_204927 | JGI IMG/M metagenome (GOLD analysis project Ga0316187, IMG submission 204927) | Coastal sediment microbial communities from Maine, United States - Cross River worm burrow 1 | ecosystem: Environmental > Aquatic > Marine > Coastal > Sediment | place: USA: Maine... | reverse complement strand
TCTGCTGATTCTTTTACCTTCATAATAAACTCCTCAACTTGCGTTAGTTTATCAGAAAGTGTCTCTTAACTTTTTACCCCTAGTGGTCCACTATGTGCTGACGGGGTACAAGTCAGAGGAACCCCCTGACGCCCCATGAAGTGCCAGATGCCAGCAAGGTTTGCGGTCGCCTCATCAAAGGTATTGTTAAATCCGTGAACATATACGGTGATATTTTTACTCTCTGTAAGTGCCAGTCGGCGATTGATTTCGGCTCGAAATTTGGCCGCTGTTTTATCAAACACCTTTTTTGTTTCAGGATCTTCTACGGGCAGGCTATTCACCACAGAAAAGGGGTGGGGTGTTGGTGGGAATCTTCCCTGCTCGATTCGATTCTTCACGATCATGTTATGAGATCTTCCAGACTCTGATTGACTCACTTTCATCAGTCGGTCCCAATCCATGTCGTTCCCGATATCAATCAGAGTTGAGCCAAACCCTATGGATGGAGAGCGTCCAGAGCCGTATTCGAGCCGATCTTTTTCCGGGTTTGGGGCACGGTCTGTTACATATAACATATCCACTTGAGCATTTTTCTGTTCCGCTTTCAGATCGGAATAAGGGTAGCCTTTTTCTCCGGTGTAGAGATTAGGTGTAGGCATCAGGGTAGGTCCTGAGGCGCAGCCGGACAGTGTCAAAATGAACAGTGTCAGTAATGTTTTACGATTTAGCATGCGATTAATCCCCCACAGGATACGTTAGAGTTTAGACGGGACTTTGCACGGATTATTACAATTGAAACTATTCGCCGAAGGTCTCTTCAAAGGTTTCCAGCTCAAGCAGTAGCTGGCTTCTGATTTTGTTATTGCATACTTCGCGCCATGATAGGTCATGCAGGGCGCCGTAGATTGCGTAGAGAAGGTTTTTACTCGGCTTACAGCCGGTTTGTTTAACAAGTGTGAATGCTTCAATGGCACCCATGTTGCGCAAAGCTTCTTCAGAATAAATACCAGCCTTAGCCAGCATCGCTTCGGATGCAGGGCCCAGCAGTCGAAGATCACGGATATTCAGTCAGCGCCCTCTTTCAGGGCCGATGGCACTTCAACAGCATCGCCAATGATTTTAAAGGGAAGTTTGGATAGTCCATTCGGACATGGGCCGGAGATGCATGCTCCGTCCGAGGGATTAAAGCGTGCATCATGGGTATGGCATACAAGTTCTTCACCATCTTCAGAGAAGAACTGACCGGGTAGCCAGTCGAGTGGTGAGCCCATATGCGGGCAGCTGTTGCGATAGGCGCAAAGATCGCCGTTAAATCGAATGAGAAAACCTTCGTACTCATGTTCGGGCAGATCTGGGCTTATTTTTTCGATGAAAGTGAAGGTGATAGCTCGCCCCTCAACAGGGGAGCCGATCAGCTGCCAGTCAGTTACACACTCAGGATTTAAACTTTCAGACATGGTTGAGAATAAGCGGTTACTCAGATTTTGTCATGACCATGTTTGGTAGCACGACACTGCAGTGCCTGCTGGTAACATTGCGTGGCCTGTGCCCATTCACCTGCCTCGGCATACCATTCGGCACGGCTCTGAAGCGGGATGCAGCTACTGTTTTTCTCCAGTAATTGATCCAGGATTTCATTCGCCAGTCCATTCAGTCCGGCTTTATGAGCCAGACTTGCCTGAAGCCAGCGCATGGCATCATTGTAGTAGTCAGCCGCATCTTTTCTGTCCAATTTCTGAAATAGGTGCAGCGCCTCAGAACTCATGATGGTGAGTAGCTCGGCAGCAACATGGAAATCATCATGTTTTTCGAGATACTCCAACCAGAGTTTTATTGCGGCATCAGAATCCTGATTGGCAATATGTGCATGACCTAATGCAATGATCACATTGAGGTTTTCCGGTGCCAGGCGATGAGCTTTACGCAGGTGACTCTGCCTCGACTCCGGTTCCAGTTCTGCAAGATGGATGTAGATGCTTGCCAGTCTGGGCTTGATGCTGGAGGCAGAGCGCTGCCCCTGTTTCCACGAATCTTCAAGGAGTTTGGCCGCTGTGACCCAATCCCCCTCACTCTCTGCCAGTGCTGCCAGTCGTGAAACAGCCAGTGGTGCATCCGGATGAACGGAGAGCCATGCTTCCAGATGCTCTCGCTGCGTGGCGTTGTCTACCTTGGCTGGCGCATTCGGGTCTGTCGCTATTCGAGCAGCCAGCGCAGTGTTGAGCGGATCGCCTTTGGAGTCGGTTACAATCTGATCCTTAGCCGGTGTGGCCAGCGTTTTAAGAAGCGCTGTAGCCCACTCAGGGATAGTGCCACGTGATTTCTGGAAGGCTCTACGGCCCTGGTCTTCACGCATGTCCAACCACTGGGCAATACCCTCTCTGAGGCGCTGTTCACGACGTTTTTTGCCGCCCATTCGCAGCGTGCGCCAGAGTTGTCCCGGACCGGCGAAGATGGCAGTAACAATTCGACGAAGTAGCCATAAAACTGCAAGCAGAACCAGAAGCGCTGTGATGAAGGCGCCTTGCCGTGTTTCAAACACCCACCCAAAGGCTTCAACGCGCAGTGGTTGCCCTGCAATTTCCGGAAACAGTGAGAGTAGCACAGCGATGCCAAGCGCAAGAAGCAGTAGAATAAAGAGCCTCATGATAGCTCCTCCAGCCAGGTCTCAGCGGCTTGGCGCAACGCTTTGATGTCAGTCTTAAGCGGTTCGAAACTCTCAGGCAGCCCAAGATCAACGGCTTCTATAGAGTCACTGTTAGCTTTGCCTGATTTCAGTTGCAGTCTGGCGCGCAGCTGCTGCCAGCTCTTGGCGTCAGGCCACTGCCCTATCTCGATATTACGGCTGGTGTTAAGAAGTAATTGGCGAAGCTTCTCATCCTGCTGCTGTTCTGTTGTAGATGCAGCTTTGAGTGAAAAGTAGTCGCGAATCCAGTCTAACCATGGGGACTCATACACAGGGATGATGTTGTCGTGTTCCGGTGTTACGAGCGAATCGGCATGGGATTGCAGAGTCTGTTGCCAGTTTCTAAGATCCAGTAGCCGTTGTTGAGCCAGAGTCAGCATTGTTTGCGCAGTCGCATGCTCATCGGCACTCAACGAAGGCATAAGGATAATCTCTTCCCACGCAAGTTGCAGTTGAGGAAGATGGTTGGTTGCATTAGTGATCCAACGCAGACGGGTGCGCAGCTGCATCTTTTGAAGAGAGAGCTGAGTCTCCTGGATGGCCTGTTGATCCTGGCGCAGAGATTTTAGCTCGCTCTGCAGACTCTCTATCGCAGATAGCATCTGCTTTACTTCATCACTGCTGGCTGCGCCGTTTTCCGGGACTATGGGCTCTTTTACTTCAATAACTGCTTCCGGCTCCGTTATCTGAGGGGTTGATACAACGACTGAAGGGGGTGCTGTTTCAGGTTTTATGGAGGGGCTCTTTTTTTCCGGCTGTAGAGTTGAGTAAACGATATTAGTTAGTTCACTCTTTATTTGTTGCGGGGCATACACATAGCCTGCTGTTAGTAGGGCGATAAAAAGCAGGAGTATCGGCAGCTTTCCGGAGCGTTTTTTCGGCGCTTCTTCAGCAGCTGTAGGGATCTCTATATCTGCGATGTTTTCAGCTAAATCTGAAGCGTTTTCCACTTCTATATTCTCTTTGTCTGCACTCATAGGCTAAGCATCGTTCAGCCAGCGGGCTGCGTCCAGTGCATGATAGCTCAAAATAATATCTGCGCCTGAGCGTTTAAAGCTGAGCATGGTCTCCAAAACTACTCGTTTCTCATCAATCCAGCCTTTTTCAGCTGCAGCTTTTACCATCGCGTATTCACCGGATACATTGTAAACGGCCATCGGCAGATCGGTGGCATCTTTCACTGAGCGGATAATGTCCATATAAGCGAGCCCGGGTTTGACCATCAGAATGTCAGCACCCTCTTCGATATCGAGCATCGCTTCGCGAAGTGCTTCGCGGCTGTTGGCAGGATCCATCTGATAGCTTGCCCGATCACCAAAGCTCGGTGTGGAATCGGCAGCATCTCTGAACGGGCCGAAGTAGGCAGATGCATATTTAACAGCATAAGACATGATCGGCAGATCACTGAATCCGGACGAATCAAGACCAGCCCGAATCGCACCAATCATACCGTCCATCATTCCTGATGGGGCAACCATATCAATGCCCGCCTCAGCATAGGAAACAGCCTCTTTTTGGAGGTTTTCGAGGGTGGCATCGTTATCAACTTCATGACCATCAAGTACACCGCAGTGGCCGTGATCGGTATATTCGCAGAAGCAGGTGTCGGCAATCACATAGCTTTCAGGGGATGCGTTTTTTGCTTCTTTTATGGCTCTTTGAACGATACCTTCTGAGTCCCAGCCGCCTGAGCCGATAGCATCTTTCTCTGCAGGGATGCCAAACAGAATAATACCCGGGATGCCCAGTGCCGCACTCTCTTTGGTAACTTTTCCAACATCACTGAGTGGGATGCGGGATACACCCGGCATGCTTTTAACTGGCACAGCTTCGGTAATTGTCTCATCCACAAAGATGGGGTAGATAAAATCACTCGGGCTCAGCGATGTTTCACGTACCATGTTTCGAATGGCCGGGTTTTTGCGAAGTCGACGAGGACGATGGATCAGGTCAGGCAGAGACATATTCAGGCTCCGGAATTATTAAAGTAGTTGGACAGTGCATCTAACATGGCATCAAAACTAGCTGTTTTTGCGACAGCCTGCACGCTTAATCCGGCATCTTCTGCTGCCTTGGCAACCTGCGAGCTGATGACCGCAAGGGCAGGCGAGTTAGCGGTTTCAATGCTGCCGACTCGTTTGATGTAATTCTCTACTGTTTTAGGGCTGCCAAGAATAAGACCGTCAATCTCCCGGCGTTTCAGTTTTTCGACCACCTTTGAGACATCAGACTCAGGGCATTTCATGCGGTATGGATAGAGTGTGGTGACTTCACACCCGAGTTTATCAAGAGAGTGTTGGAGCATGTCGTTTCCCTCTTCTGCGCGGAAGAAGAGCAGTTTCTCGGGAATGCCTGACTCCCGGTACGCATCAAGCAGCCCCTGCTGGGAAGCTGTTTGGGGAATCAGTTCGGGTTTGATGCCATACCGATTCAGTGCGGCAGCAGTTTTACTGCCCACTGCAGCTACACGTCGATCACCGATGATGTTTGCAAATTTGTCACCCAGAGCTGATGCAACGCACTCCACACCATTACGGCTGGTAAAGAGCACTTCTATATGGGGACTTTCCAGTATCGAAACGCTCTGCAGGCTGTTTTCAGGAAGGCACTCGATTTCCAGGCATGGAAGGAACAGTGCCTCGCCACCGCGCTCGCGTATCTTTATTGCAGTTGTCTCTGCCTGCTCAGCTGAGCGGGTAATCAGAACCGTTTTGCCGGCAAGCGTGGAATGGATCGCACTCATTCGGCAATGATGCACGAGGCTTAAAGGCATGCCAATGCTATTGGCACTGTATAAAACAGTTGCTCAAATGGCTCTTTCATGTTCTCATAATAAAAGAGCTGTATCATGCAGGGCCTTTTGAGGCTCGGTGGACATGGATAGCGTGATGATCTGGCTTCCCCCTGATAATAGGAATGTTTTTTTTTACAGGTCCTCTATGCATTTGTGCATGGCCTGGGTTCAATGAATTTTTTTGAGGTAAAACAGATGGCAACGAAAAAAGTAAAAGAACAGGCGCGGAAGGTCCTGAAAGATGTCTTTGGTTATGACTCCTTTCGCGAGCCTCAGGAGGAGATTATCTCTACGCTTCTGGATGGTAAGGATGCCTTTGTTCTGATGCCAACAGGTGGTGGTAAGTCACTCTGCTACCAGATTCCGGCAATTATGCGTGAGGGAACCGGCATTGTGGTTTCTCCATTGATCTCCCTGATGAAGGACCAAGTAGATGCGCTGACCCGTTGTGGTGTTAAAGCCGCTTACTACAACTCATCTTTGAAGGCTGCTGCTGCCAAGGAGGTTCTGGATCAGTTTGAAGCGGGTAAACTTGATCTTCTCTATGTAGCTCCTGAACGTCTACTTACCAAGGCATTTTTGAAGCGACTGGAAGGGATTAAGATTGCTCTTTTTGCCATTGATGAGGCGCACTGTGTTTCACAGTGGGGGCATGATTTCCGTCCGGAGTATGTGCGACTTGGGGAGCTGCGTGAGATCATGCCTGATATCCCGATGGTCGCGCTGACGGCAACAGCAGATGAGCATACCCGTGAAGATATTGCTGATCGATTGGGTTTGAAGCGGGCGAAACGTTATGTCTCCAGTTTTGATCGCCCTAATATTCGTTATCTGGTTTCAGAGAAACGTCAGCCACTGACGCAGGTGCTTACCTTTCTCGAAGATTGGAAAGGCTCTTCCGGTATTATCTACTGCCTGTCACGTAAACGGGTGGAGGATATGGCAGTGAATCTTCAGCGGCATGGCATTCGGGCAGCGGCTTATCATGCAGGTATGCCGGGACGTCAGCGCGAAAAGGTTCAGGATGATTTTCTTCGTGATCGGGTGAAGGTGATTGTTGCGACCATCGCTTTCGGTATGGGTGTTGATAAACCCAATGTTCGTTTTGTTATTCATCATGATCTACCAAAGAGTATTGAGTCCTACTATCAGGAGACGGGTCGTGCTGGTCGAGATGGTATGGAGTCAGAGGCGCTGATGCTTTACGGCTCAGGTGATGTGAACCTGGTTCGTCGATTGATTGAGAATGTTGAAAATATTGATCAACGCCGTGTTGAAGTGCACAAGCTCAACAGCATGGTCGCTCTTTCTGAAGCGCTGACATGCCGACGCCGTGTTCTGCTTGGATATTTCGGTGAAGAGATGGAGGGCACAGCGTGTGGTAACTGCGACATCTGCCTAGATCCACCTGAGACGTATGATGGAAGCAAGATTGCCACAATGGCTGTGGAGTGTGTGAAGGAGATTAATGGCGATTATGGCGTTGGCTATGTTGTCGATGTTTTGCGAGGGTCTAAGAATGCCCGCATTACTGAAAAAGGGCATGAAAAAGTCAAAAGTCATGGTGCCGGAATTGATATTAATGGTGATGAGTGGACTTCAATTCTTCGTCAGCTTGTTCATCGTGGTATTTTTGTTCAGGACATCTCTCGACGTGCAGCCCTGATTCCTACTAAAAGAGCAGATCTGCTGCTGGAGGGAGGGTCGGTTACGCTGGCTAAATATCAGCCGGGCATTAAACGTAAGCTGAAACGCTTCACTCAGGGCAAGGATAAAAAACTCTATCAGAAGCTGGTTGAGATGCGCGAGAAACTGGCCGAAGAAGAAGACGTAGCACCGTATGCACTGCTTAGTGATGTGGCGTTGACTGAAATGAGCCAGTTAACTGATGTGAGTGAGTCTGCCCTGAAGAATGTTAGCGGTATGGGACAGCATAAGCTGGAGGCATATGGCGAGGCGTTTTTAGAGACCTTGAAAGGGCATGCGGAAGTCCGAGGTGATAGTGTCGGTAAGGATGCCATGGGTGGTTTGAAGCTGATGGCAAAAGGTTCGCCGGCAAATGATACCCAGATGCATACCTGGGGACTTTATAAAAAAGGTGCGACCGCAGTTGAAATTGCTGCTCACCTGGGCGTGGCGGAGAAGAGTGTGTACAACCACTATATTGCACTGGTGCGAGCCGGTTATCATATCGATGTTCCGACCGTCATTGGTGGAGATTTTGATGCGGTGATGGTTGAGCTGGATGATGCTGATCCCTACGCATCACTTTCGGAGACCAAGCAGGATCTTTCGGTTGAGCTGAGCAATGAGTTTTTCCGGTTGATCCTGGCCTGGCGAGAGGCGATCGGAGTCGCTTAAGAAGCAGTTATGCTCTCAGTGTTGGCGACCATGTCGCCAACACTGAGAGTGATTTAAATTATTCCTGTTAGATAACGCCGTGGTTTACTGCAAGGCGGGTTGCTGCCAAAACAATGGCAATAAACATCAACGTCGCACTGCCGGCCATCATCAGTTGTGCTGCCTTCAGATGCTTTTCATTGCCCTGACGGGATGTGAATGCGTGTTCTCTATCGGCTTGTCCGCTATCTTCAATCATTAGGTTCTGAATAATGTTAGTAGCCCAATGCTGCTTGGGTCCGGTGGTAACACCTTCTACGGCAGCGTTCATGGCGTTGGCGCACTCATGCGCGTTTACAACTTCCTCGCTATCTGTTCCATGAAGATGTCCGGCAGTAAATGCTGATACCGTTCTCACCTTAAGACGCTCTCCGAGTATGCCATGCAACAGGTTGCGAATGGTCTCATGATGCCTGACAGGATTTGGAAACCGGTGACGCCCCTGAGGAGTTTCCTGAATCCAGGTTGCTCCGCGAACCGATCCAAGGATTTCACCCGAGTAGCCGAGCGTTGAAATGGCTATGATCTGTGCATTGGTGATGATCAGATGATCGATATGGGCGGTTTCACCTTTTTTGTCTGCCAGTACCAGATGGTTAAATACAGTCGCACCTTTGTTTTTTAGAAGATTCAGTTGCCGTTCAATACGAGCCTTGCCAATCAACCCTGCCAGCCACGGCTTGGCAAAGTAGATTGAAACGATTAACAGCAACAGAGAGAGCCCTCCCAAGACAATCGGTGTTACGGCAGGTATCATTTGAATAGCATCCATGAGTTCTCCTACGCCCAATCCGTGGGCGGTGACAGGTGACAGGATGATATTGATTGGCAGGGCTATTGCAGTGATCAAGATCACTGGAGTGCTGCATGTTATAATACTATAGAAGCCTGATGTTGGACGGGTGCAGTTGACAATAGCTACTGCCGCCTTTTGAGCAGGCTGTTAATGCTATTTTGGAATCTTACTTAGTGTGGCAATATCCCAGCAGTTGGTAAGGTCAGCTGCGATGGTTTCAATAACGCTCCTGTCCAGCTTTCCGGCATCAGCCTCCTCTTGCAGAATGGCAAGAACTTTCTCAGGCGGCATTGAGCCACGATAGGGGCGGTCTTGTGCCAGTGCCTGAAACACATCTGCCACAGCAACAATGCGTGCTTCGATGGAGAGCCTCTGTTCACTCTTTCTGTAGGGGTAACCGCCACCATCCACACGTTCATGATGTTGTCCTGCCCATTTGGCAATCTCTTCAAAACCTTTGATTTTTCTCAGAATATTATGTGTGTCAAAGCTGTGGCGTTGAATGGTTGCAAACTCTGAATCTGACAGTTTACCTGGCTTCTCCAGTACGTCATCAGGGACCCTGAGTTTGCCAAGATCATGAAGCAGGCCAGCCAGTTCCAGCATGTCACAGCTTTTGACAGGTAGATCGAAGAGGGTTCCAAGATACCGGGAGAGGTTGGCAACACCCTCTGAATGTTCACGGGTGAATTTACTCTTGGCATCAACAATATGAGAGAATATTTTTACAACGCTCTTCAAGTCGGAGAAATCAATCTCTCTAGTTGAGTCGTGCTCGATCCATTCCGACGCATAACCATCTACATGTTCTCTCTCCAGCGAGAGCCAGAACGCTTCTGAATTTGAAATGTCGAGAAAGGCATCAACCAGATCCGGGTTAAACCAGTCATCCCGCTTCTCGATGATCTTATCTCTGATCTCTCCGGTGCCAAGCAGGATGTTCGCGTTTCTCACCTGTTGGTGCAGCGAGAGTACATCAACACGATCAGCCATGTAGATGCAGTTGGCTAACATGGCGACATTGGGCGGTAGTTTTTTATCTTTGAGCTCGCACCAGTGAGTGTGGTGGTAAAGAACGGTCTCTGCCAGATGCGCAAGGGGCGGGGTCTCTTTAAGGAGCATGGCTCCGATCTTGCAGTGCTCCTTCTCTTTCTCCCACTCAAACTGGGCAAGTCTTGCATGCACGGCCGTGTTGGCTACGCCGCAATCGTGCAGAATGGCGGCCTGATAGAGGCTATCCAACTGGTCTGCATCCCAGCCCATACGCATGCCGATTTCAGCGGCCATGAAGGCAACTCGTTTGCCGTGGTGAACCTGAACAACGCCAACCAGATCCAATGCATCAGAGAGGGAGTGAAGTGTTTCGTGCAGGTTAATGTGAAATGTCGACAAAGTGAGCTGCTCCTCAGTGTTAAGATTTTTAGACAAAAAACCAACGTATTAATCTATCGCTGTTTTGAGTTGAAACTTTAGTAGCCAATAATGAAATCATAGTTGTTACCATTTGGCTTAATGGAACGGGCGGTATGATATGGAAATGACGCGAATGATCACTGTTAGAGCAGCTAATACAGGGGCCTGTCAAAGGCATAATAACTTTTAGTTATCGGTTCATTTATTGTGGCGATGGACTGGGTATAATTTTACTTCCCAAACCAGTTTATGATCTTTGATCTCAATATTACGATTCGGATGTTGCCGGATTAAGTTGCCGGTAAAGCTGACGTTTTCGAATAATGGGCAAGGTTGCTACAGATTTTACTATAAATGTCGCTATGATAGAGGTTATGGAAAAACACCATCACATTGAATTCGATTGCCGACTGTATGTTTGAACGGAATCTCTCATGGATGAGCGTTTCGATCAGGGCGGTGCTTATGATTACCATCTCAGCCCTCATTTTTGGTTCTCTCTCCCTTTTCTTTTACTCTCAGGAGAAGGCGAATATTACGAATGGTTTCAGCTCAGAAGGTGCTCTGCATGTCGATATTCAGAAGCAGATTATTGGTCATGAATTTGATGGTATCGTTCAGTCACTTATGTTTTTGGAAGATCAGGTTGAGTTTCATTACGCCTTTGTGGATGATAATGGGGCTAAACAGGTTGAGGATGATCTTTTCTCGTATATGAAAGCCTCTGCCTCCCTGGATCAGGTACGTTTGATCAATGTGGAGGGTCATGAGGTTATTCGCGTTAACTATCATGGAGGAGCCCCCACTGTTGTGACAAAAGAGGCGCTTCAACAGAAGGGGCACCGTTACTACATCAGTGAGATCATGAAGCTTCAGAGCGGTGAGTTTTATATCTCTACTCTGGATCTTAATAAGGAGCACGGTGAAGTAGAAATCCCTCATAAACCGGTGATCCGTTTTGGGATGGGGGTCTATGATCAACAGGGTATAAGGGTAGGCAGTATTATTGCTAACTACCTTGCAAATGAGATGCTGGGTATTTTGAAAAAATCCGGTGCGCTTTCATCCGGCGATTTTATGCTACTTAATGGCGATGGGTACTATCTCTCTGCACCCGATCCGAAAAAAGAGTGGGGTTTCATGTTTGCCGATGGGGTAGCGAACTCTTTGGCTTTTGAGGTCTCCGAGGTGTGGGGCAGGCTCTCTTCTTCCGATTCAGGGGCGTTTTCTATGGATGATGCCCTTTATGTTTATTCATCAGTTTATCCTTATGATGAGATGTTAAAAAACAAGCATACCAAGCCGGAGATGTTGTCAGGGCACGCCTGGAAGATCGTAGGTTATTATGGACCGGAGCACTTCGATATGGCCATGGCACCATACCGGAAAGCGCTGCTCCAGTGGGCAGCTCTATTCGGAGGTTTTTTGCTCTTTGCAGCATGGCCTGTGGCGGCTTTTCTGGAGCGGCGAAAGCTGATGAACGACTATCTGGTACTACTCTCCAATGCGATAGAGCATGCCGGTGAGGCGATCTCGGTGACGGACGCTGACGGTGTCTTCGAGTACGTGAATCCGGCATTTGTTGAGCTGACGGGGTATGCCCCTGATGAGGCAGTAGGCAGAAAACCATCAGAAATCCTTAAGAGCACGGCGCAAAATAGCGACTATTACAAAGAGCTGTGGCAGACCATCAGTAAAGGTGAAGTTTGGCATGGTAAGCTGATTGATAAAAAGAAAGATGGCAGTTTCTATCCTGCAACCATTTCCATCTCTCCGGTTCAGGATAAAAAGGGCATCATTACGAACTATATCGCTATCCAGAATGATGCGTCGGACAGTCAAAGGCTGCTCGAAAAAGAGATGAGAGAAGAGAAGATGAAGACTCTGGCGACTGCTATTGGTGGTATTGCTCATGAGTTCAACAATATTCTTACCGGCATGCTCGGAAATGTTTTTCTACTGAAATCTAAAGGTGGGGGCGATGAGTATGCTTCTTCCAAGTTGAACAGCATTGAGCACCTGGGCAATAGGGCTGCTGGGATGGTGGATCAGATGTTGGTCTATGTCGGTAATGAGATACAGCCGCATGTGTTTACCTCTATTGAGATCAAGGGGCTCTATCAGGAGGTCTTTTTTGATCTGAAAAAGAGGGCTCCGGAAGGTGTTCAATACAGTAGTGAATTTCCAGATGAGGAGTTTCTGGTTAATGGTGATTCCGTCAGGCTGGTTGAAGCTCTTTCACATCTGTTTTCCAATGCCTGTGATGCTGTTGCAGATGTTCATGATGGCAGAGTCAGTGTCAACCTGGAGCAGGTTACAGTTAAGCAGGGGATAGCCGAACGTTTTGAAGTGGATGGTGAACAGGATTATGTGCGAATTACTGTGGAGGATAATGGTACTGGTGTTTCAGTTGAACATCGCGAGGTTATTTTTGAACCGTTTTTTACAACCAAAGAGGTGGGCAAAGGGACAGGGCTTGGCCTTTCAACCGTGTATGGAATAGCTAAGGAGCATAAGGGGTTCATTCTACTCAAAAGTGAGAATGATGAGGGGTGTTCTTTTCAGCTTTACCTTCCGCTTATCAATAGCTGAGGTTATGAGATGGTTGCAAAGCGCAAGGCGTTAATCATCAATGCATATATTGCCATGAGAGACTGACCATCTGTTTGGCTCTCATCTGTAGCCCATCGAGGTTTTGATAAACAGGAATTCCATAAGCCACTCCTAGCATGTGGCCTCCAGCAAACATATGACTGATACCAACGGATGCATCCAGGCGCTTACCGCCTGAATTCAGTGCATCAAAAGTAGGAGACATGTTGCGTTGCATCATGGTGATATCTTTGGAGCTTCCCGAAATAGATTGCCAATCCGAGTAGGTGAGGCGCGTCGTTACCGATGAGCCTTTTATCGGACTGAACTTTATCCAGCTTTGACCTTCCAGGCGATTTCCCAGGCTGTATTTTTGACTGTTTTTAGCTGTTCTAAAGGTGTAGCTCGCCTGCACGCCCCAGCTCCACTGGTTTTGGTTATCACGATAGGTAAAGCTTGGTTTTAGATCGTACGTGCCGCTGCCGAGTTGCATGGTGTAGGGGAGTATGCCCTGACTGTTTTGTTGATTGATACTGCCGGTTGGAATTGAAAGTCCGAGATTTAGAAGGAACTGAGCTGAGTCTTTGTCATACAGCTTATACATGGCACCAATCTCAACATCACCCAGCCCGGAAGCAGTCATGGTTGATTGAGCTCCCATCCTGTTAATCATGCCCATTTTGTTATCCAGATAGTTGAGCATTACCATCCAGCTAAGGTGGTCGCTCTGGGCATGCATACCCATCAGCATATGCATATTCATACTCATGTCAGTTGGTGCCATCATATAGTCACCACCACTGCTGTTTTTATAGAGGCTTCCCATTTTTGCGACATCTGAGGCTGCAACTCTGTTGCTGCCGGTCAGCATGTTATCCATCTCCATGCGCATGAGACGATATTCAAGCATCCAGCCACCGGACTTGTGCACATGATGGATATGTTCGTGTTGGACATTACTGACCTGATGCTGGCTATGACTCTCATGCTGCATGTGATTCTGGTGCCGGTGCTCTTCGGCCTGGGCGAGCCCGGTTGTCACTACTGATAATATGATAATGGGTATCCATCGGAATAGGTGGTAGTTCATTGGTTTATGCTTCTTATAACTATATTTGATCAGTTTTAGTTCAGGATTGCCTGAATCGCTGCTGTCAGAGCTGGCGCTGCAGTCTCTGTTCGCATAATACGGGGGCCAAACACAAGAGGCTCAAATCCAAGAGCGGACAGATGCTCAATGTCTCTTCTGCTCCAGCCACCTTCAGGTCCGACTGCAAAGGTGATATCTGTTGCAGTTGGAACACTCTCTTTAATCGCTTGCCACTGAAGGGCTGCTTCAGGATGTAGAATGTACCCCTTTCCAAAGGTTTGCAGACTTTTGAGTGATGGATGCCACGACAGCCCAGGGATCGCAGTGCGTTCGCTCTGCTCCGCTGCTTCAACAACGATCTTCTGCCATCGATCCAGACGAGCTTGAAGCTTCTTCTCCACCAGCTTGAATTGAGAGCGCTCACTGTTGGCGATCTGAAAGCTTGTTGTGCCAAGCTCCGTGCACTTCTGCAGTACAGTCTCAATTTTTTCACTCTTGTTGGCACACTGGATGATGTGAACCCGAACCGGCATCTCACGCTCTACATCAACATGCTCTTCGATGAAGCAGCTGGAGTGCGTTTTTGAGAGTTGGGAGATAGTGCCGCGAAATTCTCCTCCATTGCCGTTGAAGAGGGTGATCTCATCACCACTGTTCAGACGCATGACATGGCGAAGGTAGTGACCCTGATCAGCAGGAAGTGAAACTTCTTGACCGGTTTGAAGATCAGAATTAAGAAATATTCTACAGTGTGGCATGGCTGAATTCGGCCTGAAACAGTCCGGCTCTGCAAGGTTTCATATCGTCTGCTCTTGACCCGTGCAGCGCATGCCTCAAGATGCGCCACATGTTTTGTGGATCATTGGAAAAGCAACAGTGGACAGCCGTTCGGCAATGGCGGTCAAATGATGCAGGGGTTTCAAAAGATATCGCTGCAGTTTTGACAACCGTTGGATCTCTAACCCGTTTTCTTGAACGTCACTACGGCATGCGCCTTTCAGTGCGCCTGCATGATCAATTTGTTGATCGCTCCAGCCAAGATGAGGCAACGCTTCTTGATTGCCCTGCTGGCTCACCATGCCTGAGACGGCAGGTGTCGCTTCTGCACAGGGATTCTGTGATGTTTGATGCGGAGTCAGTCCTGCCATTGGAAGATTTGCCTGCTGATCTGATGAATGAGCTACAGGAGGGGAAACGTCCGCTGGGCAACCTGTTACTGGATCGTGGCCTCTCTCTCTCTCGCTCAGACTTAAGTGTTGTGCAGATGGAAGGTGAAGGTATTCATGCCGACCGCTGGGGCCGCCGCTCTGTTTTGCGTTCTCCATCCGGTACTCGCGCGCTGGTTGTCGAGGTGTTTCACCCCGAGATATGGAAGCGTCTGCAATCAATCTCACACAGGCACTGAACGCCATTCTTATAGTATTCATTGCAGCTTCATCTTAGAGGTTTAGAGTGAGTGCTTCCTTTGGGGGCGACTGGTATCGACGGAGATGCTGAACCCTTTGGGGCATGTCGGGTTGTTGGTCCCGTAAAAAGCTGGCACTTGCAATAATTGCAAACGACGATCTAGAACTAGCTTACGCTGCGTAAGTTACCCCGCACTTGAATTGCTCATCGCTTGAGTATCCGGGGTCAAACAGATGAGATCGCTATTCGAGACTGGAGATTCGTGGTCTTGGGAGTTAAAAAGTTACGAACCGACCCTCTGGGCACTTTGTCTGTTCGGTTTCCAAAGGGTGCTGTTTGAATAGACTAAACATGTAGAACCACTGGCTGATGGTTTTCGGACGTGGGTTCGACTCCCACCGCCTCCACCAAATGAAAGAGCCGCCCCAAAAGGGCGGTTTTTTATTTGGTGGAGATGTCAGAGCGAGGTGCCTTATTCGACAAATCGGCAGGAGAGCCGATTTGGACGGCTACAAGCCGCACGCAGGGTGAGGGTCAGGAAGTCCCGAGGCACAATTTCTCAGGATAGAGAAGTTGGACGGCCTTTAGGCCGCCCGAAGGGCGAGGGCCAAGGATGGCCCGAGTCACTCCCGCAGTGGCGCAAACATCCCTTCTCATAACAGGAGTTATTAATAAAATGACCCAAAGACAGAAACCATGAATCCCGAAAACCTAAGCTCCGAAGCACTTAGTCTGTTCAATACCCTCCCAGCCGAGGGTCAGCGTGAAGCATGCAGTCTCGCAGAATCACTATCTGAAGATGAAGCCGTTTACCTAGCCGCACTTCGCACCATGCCAGCAGAAAAAAAGCGACAATTCCTCTTCTCTTTGAGCAAAAAGAAATGGGGCCTGTAAAGACTTGGTCATCTCAAACAAAAGGCTCCCAATCGGGAGCCCTTTGTCGTTCGGGTTGAAGACTATTACCCTTCCGTCTTGTCGATATGCAGATCCATCTGTGGGTATGGGATGGAGATGCCACTCTCGTCGAATGCGAGTTTGATGGATTCCAGTAGCTCTGAGCGAACCCCCCAGTAATCACCACTATTGACCCACGGACGAACGTTGAAGTTTACGCTGCTGTCGGCAAGTTCAGCCATCGCAATGGCAGGCACAGGCTCTTTCAGAACCAGTTCATGGCTATCAAGGATGTTCTGCATAATTTCCTTGGCCTTGCGAATATCATCATCATAGCCGATGCCAAACACCATATCGATGCGTCGGGTGTCACGGGCCGAGAAGTTGGTGATGGTGCCGCCATAGATGGAGCCGTTGGGCACAATAACTTCGCGATTGTCACCGGTGCGCATCAAGGTGCTGAAGATGCTGATTTTCTCGACCGTACCAGATACGCCGCCAGCCTCAATAAAGTTACCAGCCGTGAACGGACGGAATACAATCAGCATCACGCCTGATGCAAAGTTCTTCAGTGAGTCTTGCAGTGAAAGGCCAATAGCCAAGCCTGCTGCACCGATTACGGCAACAAGCGATGTGGTGTCGACGCCCAGCTGATCTAGAGCAGCGATGGCGATAAAGAGCATGAGAATGGCATTGGCGATGGCACAGATGAAGTCGATCAGAATCACGTCGGTACCGGTTTTTTCCATGATGGCTCGGACGATTTTGATGATCGTTTTAACGATCATGCGACCAATAATGAAAATCGCCAGAGCAAAGGCGATGTTGATGCCCCATGGAATGATGTAGACGTTGATCAGTTCACTGATATTGATGTTCTCAAGCATGATTATTCTCTCCTTGGCTGGGTCGGAATCCATTGGTTATGGCCAACATAATTATGACCACAAACGAACTTTATAGGTTACCGTTTCAATTGTATTGTAATAAAAATTACGCCTTCTCCTGCGGCATTATTAAAGATAAATTAATTTTAATCTTCATGTTAGCGCTTCTATTTGAGAGCTTAGTTAAAAAATAATAATCCTTTTATTATTAACAATTTAAGGCGTCAAGACCTTAGCAGATGTAGGGTTGTGTCGACGATGGGGCTGCTTGACAAAACGGCGGTGGCAGTGGTAGAAATCCGACCGCACAGATTCTTCCGTGCCGGTATCTGACACAAGTTTAAAGTAAAAAGGGGGGGCTGATGGGCGCCAGCTATTTGGCTAACGAATATGCGCCAATATTCGTTTTTATCCTGATCGCTTTGGGTATGGGAGCAGCACCGCTCGTGCTCACTCTGTTTGTTGCAGAGCAGAAGCCGGATCGTGAAAAGCTCTCTGCCTATGAGTGTGGTTTTGAGGCGTTTGAAGATGCCCGTATGCACTTCGATGTGCGTTTCTATCTAGTGGCCATCCTGTTTGTTATTTTTGATCTTGAGACTGCTTTCCTCTTTCCGTGGGCGGTTGTGCTCGATCAGATTGGTATGTTCGGCTTTATTGAGATGATGCTCTTTCTGGTGATCCTGCTTGTCGGCTATATCTATGCCTGGAAGAAGGGGGCTCTGCAATGGGAATAGAAGGCCTGCTTGATAAGGGATTTATCACCACCACAGCTGATAAGCTCATTAATGGTGCCCGTGCCGGTTCACTATGGCCGATGACGTTTGGTCTGGCCTGTTGTGCGGTTGAGATGATGCATGCGGGTGCTTCCCGGTATGACCTTGACCGCTTTGGTATTGTTTTCCGTCCATCTCCGCGCCAGTCGGATGTGATGGTAGTTGCAGGCACATTGATCAACAAGATGGCTCCTGCGCTGCGTAAAGTGTATGACCAGATGGCCGAGCCTCGCTGGGTAATCTCGATGGGCTCCTGTGCGAATGGTGGTGGTTATTATCACTACTCCTACGCGGTGGTTCGCGGCTGTGATCGCATTGTGCCTGTTGATATTTATATACCGGGCTGCCCGCCGACCGCTGAAGCCCTGCTCTATGGCTTTATCCAGCTACAGGAAAAAATTAAACGTACAAATACGATTGCACGATGATGGTTCGAAAGAGGCATGGAAGCAGATATGAGTGAAGAGAAAGTGCAGGATGAGGTGAAAACAGCTGTTGAGGTTTTGGCTCTGCAGGAGAAGTTTGGCGAGCAGGTGCTGTCGGTATCTCAGAGTGTAGACTGCCCGGTTGTGACGGTTGAGCGCGATGCGATCGTGGATGTATGTCACTTCCTGAAAAATGATCACGGCTATGATCAGATGATTGATCTTTGTGGTGTGGATATGTCCGAGCACCCTTCTCAGGCTGAAGGTGATTCACGCTTTCTCGTAGTCTACAATCTTCTATCTGTCGAACGTAATAGCCGTATCCGTCTGAAGGTTGGGGTGAATGATCGAGAGCTGGTGGATTCAACGGTTGAGGTCTGGCCCACATCCAACTGGTTTGAGCGTGAAGCGTTTGATATGTATGGCATCATCTTCAAAAACCACCCTGATCTGCGTCGAATTCTTACCGATTACGGTTTTGAAGGCTTTCCGTTGCGTAAGGATTTCCCATTGACCGGGCGGGTTGAGATGTTCTTTGATGAGGCCCAGTGGCGCTGTGTTTATCGCCCTAACAAAGTAGAAAATCGTGTGTTGATTCCAAAGGCGTGGCCGGGGGTAGATCGTGGCTGAGATTAAGAATTACACGCTGAACTTCGGTCCCCAGCATCCATCCGCACATGGTGTGCTTCGGCTGGTTCTTGAACTGGATGGTGAGGTGGTTGAGCGGGCTGAGTCACATATTGGTCTGCTGCACCGTGGTACTGAAAAACTGTTTGAGTATAAAACCTACCAGCAGAACATCCCCTATTTTGATCGTTTTGATTATGTCTCCATGATGGCTAACGAGCATGCTTATGCACTGGCTGTTGAGAAGCTGCTTGAGATGGAAGTTCCTGAGCGTGCCCAGTATATCCGGGTGATGTATGCCGAGCTGACCCGAATTCTTAATCACTGCCTCTGGTTGGGTGCGGCTGCGCTTGATATTGGTGCGATGACGGTGTTCCTCTACTGCTTCCGTGAGCGTGAAGATATTTTTGATTATTATGAAGAGGTAAGCGGCGCTCGTATGCACGCGGCCTACTTCCGCCCAGGTGGTGTAAGCAAGGATCTTCCTGAAGGTTTGCTTGAGAAGATCAAGGGCTTTACCGAGCGCTTCCCCGGTTATGTTGATGAGTATGAGACGCTGCTGACTGAGAATCGTATCTGGAAACAGCGTACCGTTGATATTGGCACAGTAGATAAGGAAGCTGCACTGGCCTGGGGCTTTACCGGTCCGATGATTCGTGGTTCGGGCGTTGCCTGGGATCTGCGCAAGACGCAGCCTTATGATGCATATGATAAGATTGATTTTGATATTCCTGTTGGTGCAACCGGCGACTCTTATGATCGTTATCTTGTTCGCGTTGAAGAGATGCGTCAGTCCAATAGAATTATCAGCCAGTGTGTAGAGTGGCTTGAGAACAATCCGGGTCCGATCAAGGTTGATGATAACAAGCTGACCAGCCCATCGCGTGAAGCCATGAAGTCCGATATGGAATCATTGATTCACCACTTCAAATTTTTCTCTGAGGGCTATCATGTGCCTGAAGGTGAGGTTTATGCGGCGGTTGAGCATCCGAAAGGAGAGTTTGGTGTCTATCTGATGTCAGATGGTTCGAATAAGCCCTACCGTATGAAAGTGCGTGCATCTGGTTTCGCTCATCTGCAGGCACTGGATTACATGTGCCGTGGGCACATGATTGCTGATGTTGTAACTATTCTTGGAACGCAGGATATTGTATTTGGGGAGGTTGACCGATGAGTGCCGTAGAGAACGCTCTCCCTCAGTTTTCTAAAAGCCGTCTGGATGAGATTAAGGCGCTTGTAGCCCGCTATCCGCATGCTCGTTCTGCGCTTCTTCCTGTTTTGCATATGGCACAGGAAGATTTCAATTACATCTCCATGGATGTCCAGAAGATGGTGGCTGAAGTGCTCGGCGTACATCTGATGGCAGTTCGTGAAGTGGTTACATTCTATACCATGTTCCGTGAAAAGCCTTGTGGCACTTATTTGCTGGAAGTCTGTACCAATGCGGGCTGTATGCTCAATGGCGCTGATGAACTGGTTCAACATATGTGTGATTCGCTCGGTATCAAGGTCGGTGAGACCACTTCGGATGGCATGTTTACCGTGACCGAAGTTGAGTGCGCCGGTGCTTGTGGCGGCGCTCCTGTTGTGCAGGTGAATAATGTTTATCACGAAAAAGCGACGGCGAAGTCAATGGATGAGCTGATTACCAATGTGCGCGCAAAAGGGGGTAAGTAATGACTATCTCCTCCGATCCTAAGAAAGTAACGAAGATCTGTTTTGATCGCATTGATATTCCAAACCAGAAGTCTCTTGCAGTTGCACGTGAAAATGGTGCTTATGAGTTTCTTCCAACCGTTCTGAAAAAGTTCGATTCTGATAAGATTATTGAGGAGATGAAAACCTCCGGTCTGCGTGGCCGTGGTGGCGCGGGATTCCCGACCGGTTTGAAGTGGTCGTTTGTACCGCGCAATACAGGTAAGCCTACTTATCTTCTCTGTAATGCCGATGAGGGTGAACCGGGCACATTTAAAGATCGTGATATTATGCGTTTTGATCCACACCTGCTGATTGAAGGCATGATCATGGCTGGTTTTGCTCTCGATGTGCGTGATGCCTATATCTATATTCGCGGTGAGTTTCTGGCTGAAGCGAATATCCTTGATGAAGCGATAGCAGAGGCTTATGAAGCCAACCTGCTGGGCGATAATATTCTGGGCACAGACTTCAGTATGAATCTATTGGTTCATCGTGGTGCTGGTGCCTATGTATGTGGTGAAGAGACCGCTCTGATTGAGTCACTGGAAGGGCGTGCGGGACGTCCGCGCTTTAAGCCACCATTCCCTGCTGTGGAAGGGTTTTATAAGTGTCCGACCGTTGTGAACAATGTTGAAACACTCGCTACGGTTCCTGCAATTCTGGAGCACGGTGGTGCATGGCACGCTGCGATTGGCATTCCAAACAACACCGGTTGCAAGATTTTTTCAGTCTCCGGTCATGTGAACAAGCCTGGTAACTACGAAGTGCCTATGGGTACAACGCTGAGATCATTGATCGAGAACCAGTGTGGTGGTCTGCAGCACGGTACGGTTCCAAAAGCAATTATTCCGGGTGGCTCGTCTACGCCGTGGATTCTGGCAGAGCACTACGATGTGCCGCTGACCTACGATGATATTATGAAGGCGGGCTCGTTCCTGGGTTCCGGCGCTATTATTGTGATGGATGAGACCGCTGATGTTGTGGCGTTGACCCGACGTCTGTCGCACTTCTATGCACATGAATCATGTGGTCAGTGTACTCCTTGCCGTGAAGGCACCGGATGGATTGAGCGTGTGATGAACCGTGTGGATGGCGGAACTGGTTGTGAAGCCGATCTTACGGTGTTGAAAGAGGCATCGGAACACATGTCTGGCCGCACCATTTGTGCATTGGCAGAGGGTGGTGCTGCACCGATTCTCTCTATGCTTGAGCATTTCCCTGATGAAGTTCGTAGCCGTTTGAAGGAGAAATCATCATGACCGTGCTCTATATCAATGATGAGGAAGTCAAAGTAGCTGCGGGCACCAGCATTCTTGAGGCGTGTCGTGAAAATGGCGCCGAGGTTCCCTATTTCTGTTATCACCCTGAGCTCTCTGTAGCGGCAAACTGCCGTATGTGCCTTGTAGAGGTAGAGGGGTGGGGTAAGCCAACTGCATCCTGCTGCACACCAGTAGCTGAAGGAATGAAGGTTCGTACTGAGTCAGAGGGTTTGGAAAAAGATCGTGAGATGATGATGGAGTATCTGCTGATTCATCATCCGCTTGATTGCCCGGTTTGTGACCAGGGCGGCGCGTGTAAGCTTCAGGATTACGCTGTTGAGCATGGTAGCTCACAGGGGCGTTACACTGAGATGAAACGTGTTGTGGTTGATCATGATCTTGGACCGTTTATCAGCACCTGCATGACCCGTTGTATTCACTGCACCCGTTGTGTCCGTTTTGCTGAAGAGGTGGCTGGAACCAGCGATATGGGCGTTCTTGATCGCGGTGATCATATGCGTATTGATGGTATCGTTGAAGATTGCCTGAGCTCTGAGCTTTCAGGAAACCTGGCAGATATCTGCCCTGTTGGTTCACTGTTGGATAAGCCATCCAATGATATCTCCCGTCCATGGGAAGTAACACGTCACAAGAGTACCTGTACACAGTGTCCTCAAGGTTGTGATATCACGATTGAGTCTCGTGGAGACGAAGTGATTCGCATTAAGCCCGATCGTGAAGGGGTTGAACCGTGGATCTGCGACCGTGGCCGTTATGTTTACGACGCATTCCGCTCGGATGAACGGATTCTTGAGCCGAAAGTTCGCGAAAATGGTGAGCTGGTCTCCTCAAGCTGGGATGATGCCATCAGTCGCACTGTTTCTCTTATGCAGGGCAAGCGGGTAGGTATTGTCTTCTCTCCATACTGGAGTGTTGAGGGTCTAACTTCGATTCGTCTACTGCATGATCTTGCTTTTGAGGGTGCGAAGGTTGCTTTTGACCTGCATCGCCGGGATATGCGCCCATTCTCTTTTGAAGAGGGTCTCTCGATGACCACACAGCAGATTGAAGATGCTGAACAGGTGGTTGTACTTGGTTCTGATCTTCGCCAACGCCTGCCTGTGTTGATGCAGCGTCTGCGTAAGCGTATTAATTCCGGACGTCCGGTTACCCGAATCGGTGCCATGAACTATCGTACCAATACAGAGCCAACTAATGATGCGCTGATTCGTCCTCGTGATTGGCCCGCTGTAATTGCACGTGCCATGGATCAGTTGACTGATCTGGGCAAGCTGGCTGCAGGTATGGATGAGTGGATGTCGAAGGTTAAGGGTAGGCATGAGGCAGGAAAACTGCTTGCCGATGCCCTGATCTCTGATTCATGTGCCATGCTGGTGGGTGAAGAGATTCGTTGCCATGAAGATGCTGCGTCACTGATTTACGGGCTCGATCTTTTGATGCGTGCCAGCGGCCATACCGAAGAGGGTAGTGATGGGCGCAACCTGATTCCTGAAGGAATGAATGCACAGCTTCTCTCTGCTGTCTTTGGTGATGTGCGCACCAGTGCAGGTGAGCTGTTTGATGCAGCTTCCAATGGTGAGCTTGATGCTCTTCTGATTGTGGGCAGTGACCCGATGGGTGACGGGCTTTTTCCTGCACAGGCAAAAGCTGCCATGGGCAAGGTTCCAATGATTCAGGTTGGCGCCATCTCCGGTAAGGTGAGCGAGTATGCCGAGGTTCAGTTGCCTGCAGCAGCCTATTCAGAGATTGAAGGCAGCTTCATTAATATGGAAGGGCGCGTTCGTGTCGCAGAGCATCCGCTGAAGTCGATTGGGTCTGAGCGGCCGCTTTGGAAAGTGATGATGCGTCTGGTTCAGGCTATGGGCGGGGAAGTGCCTGCTGTGAATATGGCGGAATTGCGTGAGCAGGTGATTCGATTGGCTCCTGAGCTGAAGAGTGCATGGTCCGATGCAGAGGGCTTGATTGTCCCATCTCGAAATAGAGATGTTAAGACGTTGGCTTCGACTTCAAAACCATCGGCTGCTCTGGATGTAGTGAGTCGATACTCGATGTATCGTGAAGGCGCGTGGGCTCGAGCTTCTGATCTTCTGGTTGAAGCAGGTGGCCTCCACTGTCTGGACGATGTGCTGGTTCACCCTGATACGCTGAAAGCGGCTGGTCTCTCTGAAGGTGACAACACCATTAAGACAGCAGCGGGTGATAAGGCAGTTTGGCATGTTGGGCAACGTGAAGATGTTGCACCCGGTGTTCTGTTTGTTGCTAAGCGTGGTGTGGCTGGTGATCTCTCCAGTGAGAGCTCTGCTGAGCTGGCGGGAGGTAAGTGATGGATTGGTTAGATGTAGCAATCCAGGGCGCCATCTGGGCTCTTGAGATTCTGGCTATTGCGGTGCCGGTGGCACTCTCTGTGGCTTACATTACTTATGCTGAACGCCGTGTGATTGGCTGGATGCAGATTCGGAAAGGTTGTAACCGCGTTGGTCCTGCAGGGCTTCTGCAGCCGCTTGCGGATGGCCTGAAGCTCTTCCTGAAAGAGACAATTATTCCAACCACTGCAAACAAGTATCTGTTCGTTGCGGCTCCGGTGATGGCTCTGGTACCAGCGCTGGTCGCTTTTGCTGTTGTTCCGTTTGGTGAGACAACACTGTTTGGATTTTGGGAGACCACACATGTGATGGCGATTGCCAACCTCAATGTGGGCATTCTTTATGTGATGGCAATCTCAAGTCTGGCCATCTACGGCATTCTGATGGCGGGCTGGGCTTCAAACTCCAAGTACGCATTGATTGGCGCGCTTCGCGCAACGGGTCAGATGATCTCATATGAGATTGCTATGGGCTTCTCTATCGTCTGCGTATTGATCATGGCGGGCAGTATGAATCTCACTGCTATCGTGCACGCTCAGGCTGGTGGTATCTGGCACTGGTACCTGATTCCGCTTTTCCCAATGTTTATTGTGTTCTTCATCTCAGGTTGTGCTGAGACCAACCGTTCACCATTCGACCTGCCTGAGGGTGAAGCTGAGCTGGTAGCCGGTTTCTTCGTTGAGTATTCAGGCATGTGGTTCGCTACGTTCTCACTGGCTGAGTATGCGGCCATGATTCTGATCAGTCTGATGACTTCGATCATGTTCCTTGGCGGTTGGTATGCACCGCTTCCAGCAGATTTCCCGATTGTTGGCGCGTTCTTTGATGCGATTCCCGGAACGGTCTGGCTGCTGGCTAAGACCTCATTCCTGATCTTTGTATTTATCTGGTTTAGAGCGACATTCCCACGCTACCGTTACGATCAGTTGATGCGTCTGGGCTGGAAAGTATTCCTGCCATGGACTTTATCGTGGATCGCTGTGATTGGAACGATGACCTATGCGGGTGACATCTCTGAAAGTTTAAGGTGGGTGAGTGATCTTATCGGCTTCTGGCAGCCTTGGAGGTAATGGTATGAGTCTTATCAAACGTCACCTCAAAACCTGGCTGCTGCTTGAGCTGCTTCGGGGTATGGCACTAACGGGTAAGTATCTCTTTAAAAAGAAGATTACCGTTGAGTATCCGGAAGAGAGAACTCCGCTATCACCACGTTTTCGTGGACTGCATGCCCTGCGCCTCTATGAGAGCGGCGAAGAGCGTTGCATCGCTTGTAAGTTATGCGAAGTGATCTGCCCGGCACTGGCTATTATTATTGAGTCGGAAGAGCGCGATGACGGCAGCCGTAGAACAACACGTTACGACATCGACATGACCAAGTGCATCTACTGTGGCTTCTGTCAGGAAGCGTGTCCGGTAGACGCGATCGTTGAAACACAGGAATTTGAATATGCGTCTGAGACGCGTGCAGCACTCTATTACGATAAAGAGATGTTGCTTAAAGTCGGTGAACGTTATGAGGCGCAGATTGCAGCGAATATTGAAGCTGATGCGCCTTACCGTTAAGACCGGATAAAGTAGGAGAAACGATGCTGGAAACTGCTTTCTTTTATATGTTTGGAGGATTTGCCGTCGTGGCAGGTCTTGGCGTTGTGTTGTCACGCAACACGATGCACTCCGTAATGTTTCTTATCTTCTGCTTCTTTAATGCATCGGGCCTCTTTTTCCTGCTTGATGCCGAGTTCCTGGGCATCATTCTGATTCTAATCTATGTCGGTGCTGTGATGGTGCTGTTCATGTTTGTGATCATGATGCTGGAAGTGAACCGTGCGAAACTGCGCGAGGGGTTCCTTCAGTATCTACCTGTAGGTGGCATGATTGCTGCGATCCTGCTGGTGGAACTGGTTGGCTCGGTGAGCAGTGGCGTGTTTGGTGCTGAAAATATGCAGCAGGCCGCGCATCTTGGTCAGGAAGTTAATAATACGGTCGAGATCGGTAAAGAGCTCTACACCAAGTATCTGCTCGGCTTTGAAATTGCTGCGATCATTCTTCTCGTCGCCCTTGTTGGCGCTATCGTGCTGACACTGCGTACCCGTAAAGATGCTAAATATCAGAATATTTCTAAGCAGGTGCATGTTCGTAAGGAAGATCGTCTGCGCAAGGTGAAAATGTAATGGTACCTCTATCATCCTATCTTGTTGTTGCGGCCTGCCTCTTCTGTATTGGTGTGGTTGGCCTTTTTCTGAATCGAAAGAATGTCATTACCGTTCTGATGTGTATTGAGCTGATTCTACTGGCTGTGAATATCAACTTTGTCGCGTTTTCACATTTTCTGAATGATCTGGCAGGACAGATATTTGTATTCTTTGTTCTGACGGTAGCAGCCAGTGAAGTGGCCGTAGGTCTGGCAATTCTTATTGCCTTCTATCGCCAGCGTCGTTCAATCGATATTGAAGATATCAACACGTTGCAGGGTTAAGGGGAGGCTTTGGTGCAAGAGACAACACAAATAACACTCAATGTAGCCGAACTGCTTGCGATTCCATTGCTGCCGTTGATCGGTGCATTGGCTGCAGGCCTCTTTGGCTGGGCTCTTAAAGAGCGACTTAGCCACTGGATCACCTGTATCTGCGTTATTCTATCAGCGCTTCTATCTATTCATGTGTTTGGCCAGGTGCTGGATGGCGCCTCTTTCCATGGAAACCTGTGGTCATGGATGGTTTCAGATAACTTTATCGTGCCTGTCGGCCTGATGATTGATCGCCTGACCACTATTATGATGGTGACCGTGACCATCGTATCTGCATGTGTGCATGTCTACACTATCGGCTATATGCATGGTGATCCGGGCTACTCCCGTTTCTTCTCTTATATCTCTGCATTTACCTTCTCCATGCTGGTGCTGGTGATGGGCAACAACTTTTTCACGCTCTTCTTCGGCTGGGAGGCTGTAGGTCTCTTCTCTTACCTGTTGATCGGTTTCTGGTACAGACGTGAAAGTGCCAATGTTGCAGCGATGAAAGCCTTTATTGTAAACCGTGTGGGCGATTTTGGTTTTGCAGTAGGTATTCTGGCTGTCTGGTACTACTTCGGCACTATCGAGTATGCAAAGGTGTTTGCCGCAGTTCCCGCGCTGGTAGAAAGTGGTGCACATCTCTCATTCTTTAGCTGGGACATAGCAGCGATTACCTTTATCTGTCTGGCGCTGTTTGTAGGTGCGATGGGCAAATCAGGTCAGGTTCCACTACACGTATGGCTGCCCGATTCAATGGAAGGTCCGACCCCGATCTCTGCACTGATCCATGCTGCAACGATGGTTACAGCCGGTGTATTCATGGTGGCCCGTCTGTCGCCGATGTTTGAGTATTCAGAAGTGGCACTGGCTGCAGTCGTGTTGGTGGGTGCTACCACCGCATGGATGTGTGCAACGATTGGTCTTGTGCAGAATGACATTAAACGCGTGATTGCATACTCCACCTGTTCACAGCTTGGTTACATGTTTGTGGCCTGCGGCGTTTCAGCTTACTCGGCCGGTATTTTCCACCTGATGACACACGCATATTTCAAGGCGCTTCTCTTCCTGGCAGCAGGTTCTGTGATTCATGCTGTGATGGCTGAACAGGATATCCGTAAGATGGGTCGTCTGCGTAAATATATGCCGATCACCTACATCACGATGTTCCTCGCAGCACTGGCACTTGCAGGTGTGCCTCCATTTGCAGGCTTCTTCTCGAAAGATCTAATCATTGAAGCAACGATGGCTCGCGAATTCGTTGAGTATGGATGGGTTGGCACGTTTGCATCCTTTGCCGTGCTCTCCGGTGTATTCATGACCGCTTTCTACACCTTCCGCATGTTCTTCCTCACCTTCCATAACTCGGATCGCGTTTCGGAAGAGACCAAGGCGCATCTGCACGAGTCTCCCAAGGTGATTACTGTGCCGTTGATCATTCTGGCTATTGGTGCGGTTCTTTCTGGCCTCTGGGGATTCTCTTCCCTCGATATTGCCAATCCGGCGATCGCAAATGGCTTCTTTGGCGATGCT
>Ga0316187_10000640_pt1 | contig 28152 bp, 24 predicted proteins | sample CroRivburrow1_MG_FD_204927 | JGI IMG/M metagenome (GOLD analysis project Ga0316187, IMG submission 204927) | Coastal sediment microbial communities from Maine, United States - Cross River worm burrow 1 | ecosystem: Environmental > Aquatic > Marine > Coastal > Sediment | place: USA: Maine... | reverse complement strand
GGATCTTACTCCTTTTTAATTCTTTATTCTTAAATTTTATTTGATCTAACAAGCGTTCATTTATAATCTGTGCCTTGTCAATATCTTTATGTAATTCTAATAAATCGCTTTCTTCAATAAATGGCATGAGGTAATTAATTTAGGGATCCACGGTTAAAATTAAGTAAAAACCTTATTATCAACAAAATAAATAGGGTTAATCGGACAAAAATAACAGAATTATGGGAAGAATAAAATACGGAATTGGTAATTGTTTAAAACTATTGAAAATTAATTCTGACTAGACGGAATAAATCCCGTCGTTTTTAATTTCAATTTTTCTATTCCTGTAAAGGGTTCCTATGGCTTTTTTGAAGGTTTTTTTGCTCATCTGAAACATCTCTTGTATTTCCTCCGGAGCTGATTTATCATGAAGTGAAATATATCCTCCTGCTAATTCTAGCTGCTCAAAAATCTTCTTAGCCGCAGGTTCTAGTCCCAAATAACCAATAGGCTTTAAAACAACATCAACTTTATTATCCTCACGAATTTTCTTTACATACCCTTTCAAGGTTCCTCCAACTTGCATGGGTTGAAATACTTCACTATTAAATACCAGTCCCTGGTATTTATTATTTATTATGACGTCCCAACCTAATTCAGATTGCCTGCTTACCAATAGATCTACCTCATCGTTGGGGTTAAGTGATATTTCTTCATTCTTCGCGAATTTATTCAATCTGGATGAAGCCACTAATCTGAAGCTCTTTTCATCGAGGTAACAAAAAACCACATACGATTCTCCTTCAATCATTTTTGTCTGCTGTTCCCTGAAGGGTACCAACAAATGTTTTTCCAAGCCCCAATCCATAAAAGCCCCAAATTCGTTTACCTCAGCTACCTTAAGCCAACCAAAAGTATTCCTTTTTATAAGTGGTTTAAGTGTTGTCGCAATAGGCCGTTCTTCATGATCCAGGTAACAAAATACACTTATATCATCGCCTATATTGAATTCGTCCGGAACATATTTTGATGGAAGTAATAAATCATCCACATCATCGTCACCTAGAAATAATCCTACATCTGTTTCTCTTAAAATTTTTAAAGTGTTATAATTTCCTAATTCTATCATGAAATTGTTCTAAGCAAAAAGGTATAAAAAAAGCCGATCAAAAGAACGGCTAATTTGATGTTCTAGTTATAGACAGATTCTTTTTTAAAGTGCTTTGCCAATATATAATATACCACCGCACGATATTTGTTTCTCTCAGAAACACCGTATGTGTCAATTACACTTTTGATACCTTCCATTAGCAGAGGGCCATCTGTTAGCCCTAATTTTTTTTGTAAAAAGTTTTTCTTTACAGTTTCAAGTTCAGCACCGTCTGTTCCAGACACTTTGGAAGAATCCATATTATAGATTGCCGGCCCCAGACCAATAGTTACTTTTGTCAGTAGATCCATATCCGGGGTTTGACCAAATTTACCCTTGATATCCGCTGCGTACTGCTCAATAAGGTGGTCTCGTCTACTGCTCATATTGTTAGATTCTTTATAAGAATTAATAAGATCCTAAGATATGAAATCAAAATAAGTAAGCAAAATTTTATCATTCAATAATCGGGGTGTTTTTACCTCTAAAAGCACCGGCGAATTGGAAGGTAAATAAAAAGTAGACAAAGCAGTATTTAAGGTTTTTTTATCTACTGCTTCCAGATGATTTATATTAAAAAGTGAGCAAAGTTTTTGCAACTCTAAATCTTGTACGGTCTCAAAGTAGGTCTCAAAATTCTGAGAATTTTCCATACCTGGTAAGATCCTGAAAATTCCGCCACCACCATTATTGATTACCACTATTCTTAAATCGTTGCGCTTATATGAATTCCATAGGCCATTGCTGTCATAGAAGAAACTCAGGTCTCCTGTTATTAGTAAGGTAGGATTTACTGAATGAATTGACGAACCAATTGCGGTAGAAGTACTACCATCTATGCCACTTGTTCCTCTATTACAATATACCTTAAGTGAAGGATCTAAATCAAATAACTGTGCGTATCGCACGGTTGAGCTATTTGCAAGATGTAGCTGATAGTTTTTTGGAATGCCGGAACAAATAGTTTGAAAAGCCAAAAAATCTGTAAATGGAATTTCACTTAAATAAGTTCTCCTTCTGCTTTCATATTTTTGTTTTACTTCATCCCATTTGTTAAAGTAATTACTTTGCACTTCAGACCTCTGCTTAAACAAGTTTTCAAAAAACCAATTTTCATCTGTTTTTATGTGCTTTGAAAGACTAAAAAAAGTATCATAGGCTTTTTTATTATTTATATGCCAATGATGTTTTGGTTTATATTTTCTTAGAAATGCTTTTATCTTTTTTGAAACTATCAGACCTCCCATAGTAATCAATAGTTCAGGCTGTAATTCCTTAAAAAGTAATTCTTTATTCTGGGATTTTTCAATGGGCGCAATTACACTATCTATACTTGGAAGAAAATTTTTATGATGCACGTTTGAAGTAACTTCTGTAAAAACAATTACTGAATCATCATTCGCAAGGACATTTAAATAATCAACATTAATGCTATCTGGATTATTTACACCAATAATAAGCATTTTCTTTTCACACAAATTCCATATTTGGGCAAGATAATCCCAATCGATCTCCTCACTGCTATTCTCCAAAATTACAGGGACACAAAATGGTGCTATCTCTAAATTTTCCAAAGCGTCATATAGAGGCTCCTCAAAGGGTATATTTATGTGTACGGGGCTGTTTTGATTAATTGCCTCCTTTAAGGCATTATTTAACTCGGCATCATTATAGCTTTGTATTTGAGACTGCAAATTTTCTAAGCTATAATCTTTTGGAAATAAGGAGGGATCATACTTCTTTACTATATCAGTAGCATGGGAGATATCTTGTTTTAAATTGGCTGAATAACCAATATGCTTTTCAAATAATGATTCCTGTCTTATGGTCTGTCCATCACCAATATCGACTTTATAACCGGGTCTATCTGCAGAGATAACAATAAGCGGTATATCGCTGTAAAAAGCTTCTGCTACGGCAGGGTAATAATTTAAAAGTGCACTTCCCGAAGTACAAACGGCTATAACAGGCTTTTGTAAGTGTTGTGCCATGCCTAGGGCAAAGAAAGCTGCACTACGCTCATCTACAATGCTATAACACGAAAAATACGGGTCATTAGTAAAACCAATGGTCAATGGGGCATTCCTTGAACCCGGGGAGATTACAACGTTCTTAATACCCCTTGATTTACAATGGAAAACAACCGATTGAGCCGAAGGAATACTAGAATATTTCATAGGCAACACAAAAATACGACGGAACGCGGTCTAAATCCAATCAATTGACTTAATTAAATATCATATTTAGCATGGTTTCGCTTTTATGAACTGTTTCTATCCACTCTTGTTCAGCATTGGAACTGCCCGTTATTCCGCCACCAATATAAAGGAAAGCCGAATCATCTTTTATTTGCATGCAACGAAGGTTGACAAAGAGATGCGAAGTTTTGTCATTATCAATATTTAGTTCTCCTAAAAATCCGGTGTAAAATTCCCGATCATAATTCTCGTTCCTTTCAATAAATGCTTCTGCTTCACTTACAGGAAAGCCGCAAATAGCCGGCGTGGGATGTAATGCTTGAATTATACTTTTTAATTCCAAATCCCCAACTGTTCCCCAAATTTTAGTTTTTAGATGCCATAAATTACCTGCCCTAACAGAATTTACCTTTCCAATTGACAAATCCGGGACGTAACCCCTGAGTTGTTGAACGATGTGTTGGGTAACCAAATCCTGCTCCTCTTTTTCTTTTTTACCCCATGAAGGTTTATCAGTGGTTGTACTCTTTTTGGTGCCTGCAAGAGACATAGTAACCAAAGTGGAATTTTGTTTAAGAAAGAGTAATTCGGGAGTAGCTCCTATCCAAAGACCTATTTTTGGATGGTACCAGAAATAACAAAAAGCATTAGGATAACTATCAAGGACCTTTCTAAATATTTCAATAGGTGAGGAATTATTGGGGACCACTATCTTTCTTGATAGCACTACTTTCTTGAATTTATTATTTACAATTTCTTTAATCCCTTTATTTACAATTTCGATATGGTATTTCCTCCCCTCTCCCGGGATTGCTCCAAAGTTGGGAGTATCAAATTTTAAATCCCTCATTTGATATTCATGCGAATGGATTTTATCCGCTCGGGTTAGAATTCCAGGAGCCCTCCTATCATAAGGAGCGAAAACAAATCCTTTCTCGCTAAAATCATGGACATGATACAGGTTGGAATCTTGCTGAAAAATTGAGATTACTTCGTTGGTATTAGGTTTTCTGTAAACAACAACGGGTAATTCACTTTTCCAGTGATTTTCAATTATGCCAATGTGTTCTAAAAACATGCTAGGCTCTTGGTAGGGCAATAGTGGTTAATTTACATATTGAAATGAGGTTGCCTTTTATGTCTGTTATTCTAATATCCCACAATTGTGTAGTTCTTCCTTTATGAATAATTGTGGCCCTTGCAAATACCTCTCCTTCACTTATACTCTTTACATGATTAGCCGATGTTTCAATACCACGCACAAAAAATTTTTGGGCGTCAAGAAATACATACGAAGCGGCGCTGCCAACACTTTCGGCCAGAGCAACAGTTGCACCACCGTGCAAGACACCATCAGGTTGGTGAACCTTTGAAGTTACAGGCATTTTAGCTACAAGGTAATTTTCACCTACATCAACAAATTCAATTTCCAAGGTTTCCATTAGGGTGTTTTTACAAATATCATTGCAAACCTTAAGTATTTTGTCCTTGTATTCGTCCATAGAAATAATTTTGCGTAAAATTAAGCATTCAAATGCACAAATAACAATTGAAATAATATGAGTAATAAACCATTGGAAAAATCTGTTAGGTATAACAGCACAAACACCTATGAAACATTAAATGGCTTTACTGATAAAACCAAAAATGTATGGATTGTATTTCATGGAATAGGGTATTTGAGCAAGTATTTTCTAAAATATTTTGATGAACTAAATCCTGTAGATAATTACATTATTGCCCCGCAGGCACCCTCCAAATATTATCTGAACAACTCATATAAACACGTGGGCGCCAGTTGGCTGACAAAAGAAAATACTCAAACAGAAATAAAGAATAATCTCAACTATCTCGATGCCATTTTAGAAGCGGAAACAATGCTCTCCACCCATAACCTTATAATATTTGGATTCTCCCAAGGAGTTTCGATGGCGGCCAGATGGGTGGCTCAACGTAAAATTATTTGTAATCAATTAGTGCTTTATGCGGGTGGTATTCCAAACGAACTAAATAAAAATGATTTTGCACATTTAGATGCTAATACTCTGATAAGTATAATTATTGGTAATCAAGATGAATATCTTACAAAGGAACGTTTGTCTATTGAGAGAGAAAAAAGCCGGACCATATTTAATGGCAGGGCAAAAGAACATATTTTTGATGGAGGTCATATCGTAAAAAAAGAACTTATTAATAGTTTGATTATATGATAAATTCTATAATTCTGGAAAATGATAGGGTAAGACTCTTGCCTCTTACTCTTGATAACTATGCAAACTTACATTCAGTAGCTGCTGAGCATAAACTTATTCAGTATTCCCCTTCTGATATCGAAACTCCTGCGGCTCTTAGGAGATATGTTGAAATAGCCCTGGAACAACAGAAGCAAAGATCCTCGCTTCCCTTTATTATCTATGATAAAAAAGCCAGGGCATTTGCCGGAAGTACCAGATTTATGAATATAGATTATAAAAACAAGGTGTTGGAAATTGGCTCTACATGGATAGGCGAAAAGTTTCAGGGCACCGGCCTTAACTCGCAAATGAAAAATTTGCTGCTTAACCATGCTTTTGACATGCTGGGATTTGAAAAAGTCTCCTTCAGGATAGATGAACGAAACTTACAATCAAGAAAAGCAGTGGAAAAGCTGGGAGCTGTTCTGGAAGGAATTCTCAGGGAAAATGTCTATTTATTAGATGGCTATAAAAGGAATACCTGCTGTTACGGTATTCTGAAAAATGAATGGGGAAATTTTCTTCGCCAGCATAAATGAGCCAATAAGGGGTTAATTTTGTTCGTCCTCCCCGTAATGAAGTCTATGGAAACGCAGCCGTTTTTGAGGATCTCTATGGCAACTTATGGGATTTAATTGAACCGTTTAAAGAGTAATGTTATTATTCTTCAATTTTTATTAATTCATCCTGATAATAAGTTATACTTCGAGTAGTAAATAGATTTTTTGGTGTAATGATTTTTTTAACCCAATTCCCCTCCTCTTCTCCATCAAATTGGTAGATATAACCTTTCGTATTGACAGATTTTTCAATTTTTTCAACCTCTTTTATAAGCAAGCCCTCGGCATCATAGGTATAGTTAATATCCTTTATGGTTATAAATGACTTCTTAGCTTTATCATAATTGAATTTCTTTAATGAGGTCAATTTGTCTTCCGAATCATATATCCGCTCTTCCGCTTGATTGGGAATTCCATTAAGAAATTCTTTGGTTAAAACTATCTTGTTCTTTATGCCTTTTTTATTCTTCTTAAAAGATGTTCTTATAGATTTGAGAATTACACCATTTAACAAATAGGTTATTGTTGTTTCGCCCTTATAACTGCTATATTCAATATTTGTATCATCCAAACCTTGATTATTAGATCTGATAATTTCTATGAGATTACCATCCTTATCATAAGAATACTCATAGATATCCAGAACATCACCGGTATAAGAAATAATTTTTTCAGAAACTTTTTTATTATCCGTGGTATCAACTTCAAAAAAATGCGCAATTGAAGTCTGTTTGTCAAATTGGCCTTCGCGATAAATTTCATCGCGCTTTTCCATCAACTGTCCGTTCAAATATTTGTAATAAGTAATATCGTAATCGGTTTCATTATAACGCGTTAAATTTTTGGTAAGTAAGCCTTCCTTATCAAATTCAAACTCTTCTTTGCCATAATCAGTAATGACCAGGCAGGACTTAACCTTTCCCCTAAGGTCAAAATCCTTTATTGTAAAGATTTGTGGTTCCTGGGTATACGTCTTAAAGGGCAATAAGAGAAGTCCTATAACCGAAATCAGCTTAAAAAGGTAAGTAAGGTAGTTTTTTTGCATTGACACAAAATTACTTCTTTATACCTCAACATGAAAACAAATAGCATACCGAAAATAAAAAAGGGCGGAATAACCGCCCTTTAATCCCAACATATTATTTGTTTTACTTTACTTCTTCAAAATCCACATCTTCCACATTATCCCCTTCTTTTGTGTCTTCTGCAGAAGCAGTCTCTTCACCATTAGTTGGTGCTCCGGCTTGTTGAGCTTCAGCCTGGGCCTTGTACATCTCTTCAGATGCAACCTTCCAAGCCTCATTTATTTTATCCAGTGCAGATGTTATTATTTCAACATCTTTACCTTCATAAGCTGTTTTAAGCTCTGTTAAGGCATCTTCAATTGGCTTTTTCTTGTCTTCAGATAATTTATCTCCAAACTCAGTTAATTGTTTCTCAGTCTGGAATATCATGCTATCTGCCTCATTCATTTTATCCGCAGTCTCTTTAGCTTTTTTATCAGATTCTGCGTTAGCTTCTGCCTCTGCCTTCATTTTCTTAATTTCCTCCTCGGTAAGTCCGGAAGAAGCTTCAATTCTGATATCCTGAGTTTTGTTAGTAGCCTTATCTGTTGCCGATACCTTTATGATACCATTAGCATCTATATCAAAAGTAACTTCAATCTGAGGTATCCCTCTTTGTGCAGGTGGAATTCCATCCAAGTGGAATCTTCCAATGGTTTTGTTATCTGTCGCCATTGGTCTTTCTCCCTGCAAAACATGAATCTCAACAGATGGCTGGTTATCCGCAGCAGTAGAAAATACTTGTGATTTTTTCGTTGGAATAGTGGTGTTTGACTCAATTAATTTGGTCATTACGCCTCCCATGGTCTCAATTCCAAGAGATAACGGGGTAACATCCAATAGCAAGACATCTTTCACGTCTCCTGTAAGAACACCTCCCTGGATAGCGGCTCCAACAGCTACAACTTCATCAGGGTTCACGCCTTTGGATGGTTTTTTACCAAAGAATTTCTCAACAGCTTCCTGAACCGCAGGAATCCTGGTAGATCCTCCAACCAAAATAATTTCATCAATATCACTTTTTGAAAGTCCGGCAGCTTTTAAAGCTGTTTCACAAGGTTTAATGGTTCTCTTCACCAAATCAGCGATTAATTGCTCAAATTTTGAACGAGTCAATGTAACCACGAGGTGCTTAGGTCCGGAAGCTGTCGCAGTCACATACGGAAGATTTATTTCAGTTTGCGCAGAAGTAGACAATTCAATTTTGGCTTTTTCTGCTGCCTCACGTAATCTCTGTAACGCCATAGGATCTTTTCGTAGATCTATACTCTCTTCCTTGTTAAATTCATCTGCTAACCAGTCAATAACTTTTTGATCAACATCATCGCCTCCCAAATGAGTATCCCCATCTGTCGACAAGACTTCAAAAACTCCATCTCCCAATTCCAAAATGGAAACGTCATGCGTACCTCCACCGAAATCAAATACTACAATTTTCTGATCCTTGTGTTTCTTGTCCAGCCCATATGCCAAAGAAGCTGCTGTAGGTTCATTAATAATTCTTTCTACCTTAAGACCGGCAATTTCTCCTGCTTCTTTAGTTGCCTGTCTTTGTGCATCATTAAAATAAGCAGGCACTGTAATAACGGCTGAAGTAACGGCGTGACCTAAATAATCTTCAGCAGTTTTCTTCATTTTTTGTAACACCATTGCTGAAATCTCCTGAGGGGTGTACAAACGCCCATCAATATCTACTCTTGGTGTATTATTGTCTCCTTTTACGACTTTATAAGGTACTCTGTCAACTTCTTTTTGACATTCTGAGAATTTATTCCCCATAAAACGTTTAATGGAATATATCGTGTTATGTGGATTAGTAACTGCTTGTCTTTTAGCAGGATCTCCAACCTTTATTTCGCCACCTTCTACAAACGCAACAACAGACGGTGTAGTACGCTTACCTTCCGCATTGGGTATCACAACCGGCTCATTGCCTTCCATTACAGAAACACATGAGTTTGTTGTTCCTAAATCTATTCCTATAATCTTGCTCATCTATATTTATTTTATAAGTTAATATTTATCCATATTTCAGTGTTTTAATAAATGACAAACAGTATGCCAACCGGAAAAAACTGACAGGATGTCATTAGTTCCGCAAATATAAATGAGGTGTATTCTAAAAGATAGTGTATTTAGAGAGGCTTGAAACAGGAAGAATTACAGTATTTTTTGGCCTAATCGCAGTCTTCACGCCGCCGTGTATCTATAATATAAATGATCTTCCAGGCTCCGTCTTGCTTATGCAATTGAAATGAATTTACCCCACAATGACTCAGTTTATCATTGATCCAGAATTCATAAGGGGTCCAGGCATTTGCCATACTTCCATCGACCTGAATTTGATAGGATAGTAATTTTTCCCGAAATTTTGTAGTGTCAGGAATACTAACTATAGATTTTAGGAAAGTATTGAAATCTGAGGTCTTGACTACACTTGCTCCCTCTTTATCACGACCAATAGTTTGCATAATTATACCAGGACTGGTAGTGCTTTTTATTAGCACAGAATCCTGATTGTGAAATCCATCAAAAAACAATTCAACGGCCTTCTTTACTTCTTCTTTTTCATTATTCTGGGCATTTAATATACCAGAACTAAAAATCAACAGCAAACAAATAAATACTCTCATTGTTTAATCGTTTAAACTTCGGTGCCTAAAATAAGGAATAATTTAAACACTTTACCTTGCTCTTAACAATTGAACAAAACTCCTTACATTTAACTCGCCAAAAAGAAAGCAATGTCTATTTCCAAAAAAGAATACAAGAGGGTTACTGTTAAGTCCTTAATAGAAATGAAGAAGCAGGGAGAAAAAATTTCTATGTTAACAGCGTATGATTATTCCATGGCAAAGATTGTTGATGATGCCAAAGTTGATGTCATATTGGTTGGTGACTCTGCCAGCAATGTCATGGCAGGACATGAAACTACTTTACCTATAACACTCGACCAGATGATTTACCATGCCTCTTCGGTTATACGAGCAGTAAACAGGGCTCTGGTAGTAGTTGATCTTCCTTTTGGAAGTTACCAGAGTGATCCCAAAGAAGCACTTCGTTCAGCTATCAGAATAATGAAAGAAAGTGGTGCTCATGCAGTAAAGGTCGAAGGTGGTATTGAGATAAAAGAATCGGTAAAACGAATCCTAAATGCAGGTATTCCGGTTATGGGACATCTGGGATTAACACCACAGGCCATCTATAAATTTGGCACATATACCGTCAGGGCCAAAGAAAAGGATGAGGCGGAGAAGCTAATGGAAGACGCTGAATTGCTTGAGAAGCTAGGTTGTTTTGCAATTGTCCTCGAAAAAATACCGGCTTTGTTAACAAAGAAAGTGTCCGAAAATATTACTATCCCTACAATTGGTATAGGCGGCGGTAAATATGCGGATGGTCAGGTATTGGTAATCCATGATCTTCTTGGAATGACTCATGAGTTCAATCCACGGTTTTTACGGAGATATATGAATCTTTATGAGGATATGGGAAATGCCATTTCGCGCTATGTAAGTGATGTGAAAAGCCGGGATTTCCCTAGTGATGATGAGCAATATTAAAGCTAGTGGATAAGAGAACTAAGTCCAATTCCCAAAATCTTCAGGTATTATATGAGGATAACCATATTATTGCGGTAAACAAAAGACCAGGCGATATTGTTCAAGGAGACAAAACAGGAGATGAACCATTAAGTGAAATTGTAAAGCAATACATTAAAAAAAAATATAACAAGCCGGGGAAAGTTTTTTTGGGTGTGGTTCACCGGATAGACAGACCCACCTCTGGTATAGTCATATTTGCCCGAACCTCAAAAGCACTTTCCAGATTAAACGAATTATTTTCAAAAAAATTAGCAAAAAAAACATATTGGGCAATTATAAAAAATCATCCCGATAAAGAGCAGGGCACTCTTGAGCACTGGTTGGTGAGAAACACGAAACAGAATAAGTCCTATGCCCATATTAAAGAAGTTCCGAATAGTAAAAAGGCCGTTTTAGATTACCAAATTTTAAAAAAGCTCAACAATTATTATTTATTGGAAATCGATTTGAAAACGGGGAGGCATCATCAGATTCGGGCACAACTGGCGGCAATAAAATGCCCAATTAAAGGAGATTTAAAATATGGTTTTGACCGGAGCAATAAAAACGGAAGTATCCATTTGCATGCCCGAAGCATAGAATTTTTTCATCCTGTTGGAAAGAAACCTATATCTATAACGGCACCAACCGGAGAAGATCCAATTTGGGATGCTTGTTTTTGAATTTTCGATACATTTAAAAAAATCCCCATACCATAATGTGGTCATCTGAGGAAATCAACGAATATTTTTCAAAGCCTTATCTCGGATAATTTGCCCTACAGGTTTGTTTTGCAAATGACTTTCAAGCCAGGAGAGTATATCTAAATAAAGAAATGCGCGCTTTTCATAGGGATGATCTTCATATTTTTTTAGTTCATCATATAAACTTTGAAATTCCGCTTTTAATTCATGAGGATAAATATCCCCTAACTTCCTTAAGAATTTGATCATTTCCTTTTGAACTGCCTGAAGATCGTTCATCTTGAGTAAAAACTTATAAGTACTCTTTAACTGAATTTCAAGGTGGTAATCCATGCCTGCTTCATAATGCGCCACTAAACTTAAAACCCGGGCAAAGCACATTAGATCTTCCCTCATCTTAAGGTTTTTATTATCTATAATCTTCTTTAAATATTTTATGCAGGTTTTATTGTCTCCAACTCCAAAATACAGACAGGCAATTTTATAATAAAATATCATTATATGGTGCTGGTCTATGCGATCACTGTGTTTGGTTATACCGTATTCAATTATTTTAACCAGGTACAATCCTTTATCAAATGTGCCCTCCAGAAAATGAAGGTTTAACTTATTTGAATAAATATATAGGAATGCCAAGGATGATATGTTGTCGTTTTTAGAAAATTCCTTTTCGCCAACAATAGCCTCCATTTTTTCAAGTGTTTCTCTAAATTGAGAGCTGTATTTTACATAAAATAAAGATTCTAATAAATAATGATTCCCCTTCAAAAAGAAAACAGGATTTAAATAAATCATTTTTTTATTCTCATAGAACAGATCTACCCATTTACTTGAATATTTATAACATGATAAAAAGTCCTGTATCAAAAAACTATACCATAAATGTGCCTTATAAAGCCATAACCTTTCCCTAAAACCAAGATCTTCAATTTTGTATTCAGGTAAATGCTCCGAAAAATAAAGCCTTACTCGGCCAAGGTCTTCATCATTTCGCACATAGCCCACTTTTAACATCATACCATATAATTGGAGCGATAGATTGGAAAGTTTGCTGGTCAAAACGTTTTGCTCTGACAATTTCTTGGCTTGCCTAACCAGTTCATCAGCTCTGTCCGGAATACTCCTTGTAATATATTGTGTTTCAATAATTTTTTCTAATTCCACAATTTCATAGGCAATGTTTTTCTCTTCATTATCTATTGCTATACTTTTTACTTTATCTAATATTTTTAGACTTTGCTTATACAGCCCCTTTTGATAAAGTATAGTGGCAAAGTCCAATTGTTCCCTTATCTGAACTCTAATATTCTGATTTACCGGATTTAATCTTAAACTAACCAAAATCTGTTTGTACAAATGCGCTTTTAGGTTAGATAGCTGTGTTTTTTTAACGATCCCGCTCTCTAAAATTACCCTTTCATCATAAGTCTTAAGCTTATCAAGTAAATTAAAAAGCGCAAGAAATTTGGCATCTGTATTTACTCCAAGGCGACCCACATAAAGCTTAAATTGTCGCTTTTCAGATTTAGAAAGAGATTTAACTAAAACAAACAATGCATCTTTATGGGCATTTGTCATCGTAAAAAATATAATTTATATAGTTGTTTTACAGCACTTTACGAATACTAAAAAGTAAATTAACGTTGTAAATGAATCATAGGCAATTAAGCTATTCACTTTCCTAACTATATATTCGTATGGTGACTAAAATTATGCAAAAATAATGAGTAAAGATAAGGTAGACATTTTTGATACGACACTCAGGGATGGTGAACAAGTTCCGGGTTGTAAACTGGATTCCAAACAGAAGCTTGTAATTGCAGAGCGCCTCGACCTATTGGGGGTTGATGTTATTGAAGCTGGATTTCCGATTTCGAGCCCGGGTGATTTCAAATCTGTCAATGAAATTGCAAAAATTGTAAAGGAAGCAACGGTTTGTGGATTGACGAGATCTGTTAAAAAAGATATCGAAGTAGCTGCGGAAGCTCTGAGGTATGCAAGAAAACCTCGAATTCACACTGGAATTGGCACTTCTGATTCACATATAAAATACAAATTTAATTCTACAAGGGATAAAATACTGGAGAGAGCAGTTGATGCAGTTAAATATGCAAAAACTTTTGTAGAGGATATTGAATTTTACGCAGAGGATGCAGGCAGAACAGATAATGAATACCTGGCACGTGTATGTGAAGCCGTTATTAAGGCTGGGGCTACCGTACTAAATATTCCGGATACGACAGGATATTGTCTTCCCGAGGAATATGGCGCAAAAATGAAATATTTGAAAGAAAATGTAAAAGGAATTGAAAAAGCCAAACTTTCTTGTCACTGTCATAATGATTTGGGACTGGCCACGGCAAATTCAATAGCAGGAGTAATAAATGGAGCAAGACAGATAGAATGTACAATTAATGGTATTGGCGAGAGGGCAGGAAATACTTCACTTGAGGAAGTTGTGATGATATTAAGACAACACCCGGATCTCAATTTGGATACGAATATTAACAGCAAATTATTATACAGTACCAGCCAAATGGTTTCAGATAAAATGGGGATGGTAGTGCAGCCAAATAAGGCTATTGTTGGATCAAATGCATTTGCGCATAGTTCAGGTATTCATCAGGATGGAGTGATTAAAAAACGAGAAACATACGAAATTATGGACCCCGAGGATGTTGGTGTTAACGAATCCTCCATTGTGCTTACCGCAAGAAGTGGTAGAGCGGCATTGGCCTATCGGGCTAAAAAAGTAGGTTATGAACTCACAAAAGTACAATTGGATAGTGTTTATACTGAATTTTTGAAATTTGCTGACCAGAAAAAAGAAATCCTTGATGATGATATCCATCAAATAATTGAAGCAAGCCCAATTAATATTGAAAGTGTCGCTTAAATGAATCTTACAATTGCTCTTTTACCTGGTGACGGAATTGGACCTGAGGTTACTGCTCAAGCTGTTAAGTGCCTTCAGGCTGTTGGGGAGACTTTTGGCCACCAATTTGAGTTTACTGAAGCAATAGTTGGTGCAAAAGCAATAGATAAAACCGGAAACCCGCTTCCTGATTCCACTCTTGAATTATGTAAAAATTCAGATGCCGTATTGTTTGGGGCAATAGGTGACCCTAAGTATGACAATGACCCAGATGCTAAAATCAGACCTGAACAAGGGCTGTTAAAGCTTAGGAAAGAACTGGGACTATTTAGCAATATTCGACCGGTCAAAGTTTTTCCTACGCTTATTGATAAATCTCCACTAAAGAAAAGAATTATTCGGGGGACTGATTTTGTAATCTACCGAGAACTAATTGGAGGGATTTATTTTGGTGAGAAGAACTTGAACGAAGATGGCACTGTGGCTTCAGATTTATGCACCTATTCTGAGGCAGAAATTAGCCGTATTGCGCACATGGCATTCAAAGCAGCTAAAACGAGACGAAAGAAATTAACCCTGGTAGACAAGGCAAATGTCCTTGAATCATCAAGGCTATGGCGAAAAGTGGTCACAAAAATTGCAGAAAGTTATCCTGAGATTACTTTGGAATTTTTGTTTATTGATAATGCCGCAATGCAACTAATACTTAATCCCAGCCAGTTTGACGTGATTCTTACCGAAAATATGTTTGGTGATATATTATCCGATGAGGGAAGTGTAATTGGAGGCTCTATCGGCCTGCTACCTTCTGCTTCGGTGGGAGAGCACAATGCACTATTTGAACCAATACATGGATCTTACCCTCAGGCAAAAGATAAAGATATTGCCAACCCTATTGCATCCATATTATCTGCGGCAATGCTACTAGACCATTTTGGCCTGGATGAGGAGTCCAGAGCACTTGTAATAGCAGTCCTGAAATCAATGAAAAATGAAATTGTCACTCCGGATTTGGATAAAAACAGCAAGTACGGGACAAATTCTGTGGGCGATTTTATTTCGAGTAATATCCGGGAATCAGATGATCATCTTACTATCAACCGGGAAAATATTTGGTTGGGTAAATCTACCATAATTTGAAGGAGCTTTTACTTTATCTCAGACTTTCAAATTTGAAGTTTGCATTATTCGCTTAGCAACAATTCAATATATTGATCAAAATCTTCTTTAAAATCAATATACTTTTGGCCTGTGGCCGGCCCGTTGAATCCGGTATGAATCTTCCTTACCTTTCCCTTCTTGTCAATAAAGATAGTTGTAGGGTATGAAATAATATGATTTAACATAGGTAGTTTTTCATTTGCTTTGGTTTTGCTGGAACTGGCATATTGAGCCAGAAGAATTGGATAAGTTACGCCTACCCTATTTTTTAGCCTTTCAATTCCCTTAAAAGCCAGTTCTTTGGTCTTGGCATACTCGAAAGCCAGGGCAACCACTTCAAAATTGTCCGGTTTTTTGGTTTTTACGTAATCTGATAAAAATCTGGTTTCATCAAGGCAATTCGGGCACCAGGTACCCATAATTTGTACCACTACAACTTTTTCCTTAAATCTGGAGTCTTCTAGTGAAATTAAGATGTCTTCAGTATTTGGAAACGAAAACTGTAATTTATCATAGCCCTCCTTCATAAAGGTTAGCGATTCTTCATCAGCTAATTGAAACCCTTCATTCCTGCGGCCAATAAAAGGCTCTTTAAAATGATTTCCTGAATAAAAAGTGCCGTTTAAAGTACTGTCTGTCACCTTTGCAGTAAACAAAAAAGCGTGAGCCCCGTCAAAAGTGGAGAGTCTCAAACTATCGCCATCTACTATCCCTTCTAAATACCTATAATCACCCGTGTTTGTTCTGAAAGTACCACTAACCTTGTTGATTTGTTGTGAGAAAATACCCTTGGCCAAATACTCATCTTCAGAATCCGGACTAAATTTGGTTTCCCATATCCCGGAAACATCTACCCTTGCATTTGCTGAACTATGAAATCTAATGCTATCTCCATATACTGCGTAAAATGGTACAATTCTATCCAGGCTTTCTATAATAAATCTGCCCTTAATAACCGAATCATTAAAAATTCCTGAGATATAGCCCTCAAATGCAGGCATTTTAATTTTTATGCTGTCATTACGGATTTCAATCTCATCAACCCGAACAGTTTCCCCAGCATTATAAACGTCTATAATATATCCTGATTCAGATTTTTTTAAATTAAAATTAAAGGGAAGAAGCCCATTATCCATGGCTTCCAATTGGGCTAACCACATCCCTTCCCTAAGCAATTCACTTTGCTGGTTGTTACAGGATACTAAAGCTAAAAATAGCAGGAAAAAATAGCAAAATTTTCTCATTGGACTGGTTCTAAAATTTGATGCGAAATAACGATTAAAATCCTTTAATAAAAAATAAAGCTATTCGGCCTCTTGTATATTGAATGTATAAGACCTTTGTTTTATCTTTGAAGGCTAAAACTAGCCAATGAAAATTTCCTATAACTGGTTAAAACAGTTTCTTAAGCTCGACTGGGAAGCAGAAAAAACAGGGGAACTTCTAACCAATTTAGGACTTGAAGTAGAAGGCATCTCCCAATTCGAGTCTATTCCCGGTTCTTTAGAGGGGGTAGTAGTAGGCCATGTCCTAAGTTGTGAAAAGCATCCGGATGCCGATAGGTTAAAGCTGACTACGGTTGACATTGGTTTAGAAAACCCTGTTCAGATAGTTTGTGGCGCGCCAAATGTCGCCGAGGGACAAATGGTACCTGTGGCCACGATAGGTTCTACGCTATACACCAATGATGGAAAGACCCTGCTAATTAAGAAAGGAAAGATACGAGGTGTTGAGAGTCATGGAATGATTTGCGCAGAAGATGAGTTAGGTTTAGGCGAAAGCCATGAGGGTATAATGGTTTTAAGTGAGACACTCATACCGGGAACGGCTTGTTCTGAAATCTTTGAAATAGAAAAAGATGAAATCTTTGAAATCGGCTTAACACCAAACAGAGCGGACGCTATGAGCCATCATGGAGTAGCAAGGGATCTAAAAGCAGGACTTAAGCAGAGAGATATTCATACAGAACTTATTACTCCCTCCGTAAGTAATTTTAATGTTGAAAACAGATCATTAAAAATAGATGTTGCGGTTGAAAATAACAACCTCGCACCGAGGTATTGCGGAGTAACACTTAGTAACCTTATTGTGCAGCCTTCGCCAGATTGGTTAAAAAACAGATTGCGTGCTATCGGTCTAAGCCCTATTAACAATGTGGTAGACGCTACTAATTACGTCCTGCATGAATTGGGTCAGCCCTTACACGCATTTGATGCCGATAGAATTAGCGGCAAAAAGATAGTTGTAAAAACTTTACCATCCGGTACTAAATTTATGACCCTTGACGGTGAGGAACGCATTTTGAATGAAGAAGATTTAATGATATGTGATGATGAGAAGCCCATGTGTATTGCCGGAGTTTTTGGGGGAATTAATACAGGCGTAACGGAAAATACCAGATCAATATTTCTTGAAAGCGCCTATTTTGACCCCGTTTCAATTAGGAAAACCGCCAAACGCCACGGGTTAAATACTGATGCATCTTTTCGTTTTGAAAGAGGTGTAAATATAAATAACACCGAATATTGCCTGCGCAGGGCAGCTTTATTGATAAAGGAGATCACAGGGGGAGATGTTACTTCAGACGTTGTAGATCTTTATCCTCGGAAGAAAGATGATTATCAGGTATTTCTTTCTTTCGAAAGAATCAACACCTTAATAGGGCAAAAAATACCCGCAGATACGATTAAGTCTATATTGGCATCCTTAGATATCCAGGTCAAAAATTCTACCGAATCGGGCTTAGGGCTTCTGATTCCATTTTACAGAGTAGATGTACAAAGAGAAGTGGATGTAATTGAAGAAATTTTGAGAATTTACGGATATAACAATATTGATTTTAAAGAAAAGCTGAATGCTTCCATTGCTACCAGTACAAGATTTGAAGATCATAAACTTGAAAAACTAATTGGCGAGATGCTGGCTTCGAGAGGTTTTTATGAAATTATGACCAATAGTCTTACCAGTCCCAATTATGATAAATTTCTAGCTTCTAATACTGAAGAAACGAGAGTTGCCATATTAAATCCGTTAAGTGCAGATTTGTCAGTTTTAAGACAAACCATGCTATTTTCGGCATTAGAAACAGTGGCTTATAATATTAACAGAAAAAAACAGAACCTAAATTTTTTCGAATTTGGAAAAACATACCAGAACACCAAATCAGATTATTTAGAATCTAAGCACTTAACCTTAATTATTACGGGAACCCAAAATGAAAACAGCTGGATCTCTCCTTCCAGGCCTACAGATTTTTATTTCCTAAAGGCAGCAGTTGAACTGGTTTTAGAGCGACTTGGTATTGCTGATTATAACTCATTTTCCGAGCAGAATGACATTTTCCATGAAGGCCTATGCCTGAAAAAGAATAATACTGAATTGGTATCCTTTGGAATTGTTCAAAAGGCTATTTTGAAAGAATTTGATATTAAACAAGATGTTTTTTATGCCGATTTTAAGTGGGACGTATTATCAAAGATCATCCCCAAGAATAAAATAATTTTTGAGAAAATTCCACGATTTCCTGAGGTAAAAAGAGATCTGGCTTTATTGTTGGACATGGATATCTCATTTGATGAAATCAAAACCATTGCATTCGATACAGAAAGAAATCTACTGAAAAATATTACTCTTTTTGACGTCTATACCGGAAATAATCTCCCTCCGGAAAAAAAATCATATGCTGTAGGATTTACCATAGGGGATGCCCGGAAAACATTAACGGATAAGCAGATCGATAAGATTATGAAAAAACTACAGCAACGCTTTGAAAAAGAGTTGGGTGCAGAGTTACGATAGGTTACAATTGATTTGGTAAAATTACACTGTCAATTACGTGGATAACACCATTACTCTGATTGGCATCTGCAGAAGTTATCCTTGCTATATTTCCAAAACAATCCGTTAGAATAATATCCAGGCCATCCATAGTGGCTAATAACTCATTACCCTGAACGGTAGTTAAACTCGCAATACCTTTACCCCTGCACATTGCCTTTAATATTTTTGAAGCCGTAAGATTACCAGCAACGATGTGATAGGTAACAAATGATTGTAAGGCCCTTTTATTTTCAGGTCTTAACAATGCAGCTATCTTATCCTCAGACATCTTCTTAAAGGCTCCGTCTGATGGAGCAAAAATTGTGAATGGACCATCACCAGCGAGAGTTTCTTCAAGATCTGCAGCTTTTACAGCAGCAAGAAGCGTTTTGTGAATTTGAGATTCCTCCGTGCTCCGAATAATTGTTTTTTTTAATAAATCATTATTTACGGAAGCCAGGGAAGTTTGAGAAAAAGTTGTTAAAGAGGTCAATAAGGCAAGTAGGCTTAGGGGGGTTGCCAAAAATTTCATGGTATTTAATTTAAATTATTCGAAATTATCGATGAACGGTATAGCTAAGCCGACAAGATACAATTATGGTGGACACATTCATATAAGTGAAAATGCATTTGAAAGAATTTAACAAAATATTAACGTTGCTGAAATCTTAAACAGAATTTGTTTCATAAAGTCAATTCATTATTTTTGACTCAATTGCTAGAAAAAGAAACCCATGTTATTAAAAAATACAAATATCCAGGAGCAACTCAATAAAGCAAAACGTCAGTTCTCCGAAGAACAACTTATTAATGAGGTATATTTACTATTACAGAAATCTTCCGAAAAAGAAGAAAAAATTCTGAAAAAAATATCCGGTACTACTAATCGTTCACAAAATAATTTCAAATTTGATCTTTTAGAAACAGATAGAATTTTTCACATTGATCAAATAAAGGAAATCTGCATTAACTACAGACTTCGTTTTCTGGACTCCAAATATTTTAAAGGTCAGATTCCGGATAAAACAATTGATAAGATAAAACTGCTGGAGCAAAAGCATAATATTGAAATTGAAGGTTTTAAAATAGTTGCCCCTTCAAAACTGTTCAAATTAGCAGATAAAGATGATCCCCTGTTGTTTGCCCCTATTGGTAATGGATATTTTTATTTAATTGATAAATGGGGTAATGATTTGCATCCTTTACGCAGGATTCTGGTTTGGCCATTTAAGAATATTATCAACCTTACATTACTTGTAGTTCTAATCAGTTATCTAACTACACTTTTTATTCCAAACGGACTTTTTTCAAAATCAAATTCGCAAATGGAATTTATGATAATATTCTTTTTTATGTTCAAATCTATAGCCGCCGTAGTTATTTTCTACGGGTTCGCTTTGGGTAAGAATTTTAATCCCGCTATCTGGAATAGTAAATATTTTAATGCCTGAACATATAGACTAGCGAATTTCATATTGTACTTCGCTTTTTTCATGCGGTGTTAAATTAGTTGGTATACATCTGAAAAGGCACGCCATTCAGATCTATATTATCAATAAATGCAGGGTTGGGAATAGGTCTGACACGCAATAGGCCACCTTTACCAGGATCTCCTGATTTCTGATATCCAATTAAAATAAGATTGTTTTTGGCATCGTATGAAACCATGCTGGTATCGCCAATTTCGAATTCAACTAATTGTTCCTGTTCCGATAAAAAATTCTCGTAGTAATAAAGAAATGCAGTATTAGTTTCAAAATCATAAACAGCCGGAATATTTGGATATGAAGTCCCGGAAAAATTTGTGGGCATTGAATAATACAGATTCCCTACATCATCATAAAAGGAGGATTCAGAATCTCCGAATCCAGGTTCCTTACCATCGCCATAACGAATCGTTGCGCTTATTGCCATTGTAGTACTGCTAATAATATTATGTAACTCAGGATAACTGACTATGATATTCCCATCATCGGATTTAAAAAGTCTTTGTGCGTCAAATCCGAGATTTATATCGGCTACTAATTCTCCCATCCCGGTATCAAAGACTATCAAGGCATTTTTATTTTCATCTTCTATATCCTCTGATAAAATAAATACGTGATTATTTGAAAAAATTGCCTGTAAGGGTCTTTTAACCAACTCAATATCAATAAATTCAGGTACTGATAGTGAGGTGTTAATTATTCGAATATAATAAAGTGTCTCTTTGGCTCCTCCTCCGGGTACCTCATAACCAACGTAGAAGGTATTTTCGGAATGAGCAAGTGCCCGAACAATAAGATCGCAATTTCCCAAATCATCAAAGACGACCGTTTTTTGTAAGGCGTCATTTTTAAAATCATATAAAGAAATTCTCCCTGAACAATCCGTTTGAGCATTAAAAATACTTATTTCATTTCCGTCTCTGTAAGTAACCGAAGGAAAAGAAATACCTTCAAATTCACTTATCCCCGGATCTAAAAAAATAGTTTCAGCATCAGCATCTAAATTAATAAGTGATAGGACTTCATTAGATTGTACCAATAGTGAATAATTGGCATCAACATTTGGAAAGTCTTCTTTTGTATTCTGAAGGTCTCCGGTATCATCGCTGCACCCCAGCATAAAAAGGGCCAGCAATAGAAAGTAAATTCTGTAGGTTTGCATAGCATTAGGATTTGGGAGGTCCTATTCAGCTATACGGGTATTGCATACATTTTATCTCGTTGTTCCCTTATAGCCTTGTCAGACATATATTCATCAAACGTTAAATATCTGTCTATAGTATCTTTTGGAGTCAATTCTACGATCCTATTTGCCACGGTTTGAGCAAATTGATGGTCATGAGTAGTAAATATAACTGTGCCCTTAAAATTGTTCAGCGAATTGTTAAAGGCTGTTATACTTTCAAGATCAAGATGGTTAGTAGGTTCGTCTAACATTAGTACATTAGCCCTGATCATCATCATTCTGCTAAGCATACATCGCACCTTTTCACCACCAGAGAGAACCGTACACTTTTTTAATGCCTCCTCCCCACTAAACAACATTTTACCTAAAAAACCACGAATATATACTTCCTCTCTTTCCTCTTCGGTTTTGGCCCACTGCCTTAACCAATCCACTAAATTCAAATTTTCGTTGAAATAGTCAGAATTATCAGCTGGTAAATAGGATTGCACAGTTGTAATTCCCCAGTGATATGTGCCACTATCAGCTTTTCTTTTGCCATTGATAATTTCATAAAAAGCAGTTGTCGCCCTTGAATCTCTGGATAAAATTGTCACTTTATCTCCTTTAGCCAGATTCAGATTTAAGTTTTGGAACAATAATTCCCCATCCTCAGATCTCGCAGCCAAATTTTCAATATTTAAAATTTGGTCACCGGCTTCCCTTTCCTGTTCAAAAATTATTGCAGGGTATCTCCTACTCGACGGCTTAATGTCCTCAATCTTAAGTTTTTCCAACATCTTCTTTCTTGATGTTGCCTGCTTGCTTTTAGCGACATTGGCACTAAAGCGCAGGATAAATTCTTGTAATTCTTTGGCCTTATCTTCTGCTTTTTTGTTTTGTTGTGCCCTTTGCCTGGCTGCTAATTGACTGCTCTCATACCAAAAGGTGTAATTACCGGAAAAGGAATTGATTTTACCAAAATCTATATCGGCAATATTGGTACAAACCGCATCCAGAAAATGACGGTCATGAGACACTACAATTACCGTATTATCGTAAGAAGCCAGGAAATTTTCTAACCACGTAATGGTTTCATAATCCAAATCATTCGTGGGCTCATCCATAATTAAAACATCCGGATTACCAAATAACGCCTGAGCCAAGAGAACACGAACTTTTAATTTTGAATCCAGTTCAGACATTAAGGTAAAATGAAATACCTCCTGAATTCCCAAATTTGATAACAAGGTAGCCGCATCACTATCCGCGTTCCAGCCATTCATTTCTTCAAAGGTTACCTGCAGTTCTCCAATTCTATCTGCATTTTCATCACTATAGTCTGCATAAAGGGCATCTATCTCTTTTTTGATTTTATATAAGGGTTTGTTCCCCATAACTACAGTCTCCAGAACTGTTATTTCGTCATAGGCATTGTGATTTTGTTCTAAAACAGACATACGCCGGCCCGGTTCTAGGTGTACCTTACCTGAGGTTGGGTCAATTTCACCTGAGAGTATTTTCAAAAAAGTAGATTTCCCTGCGCCATTGGCACCAATGATCCCATAACAGTTGCCTTGTGTGAAACTAACATTTACTTCATCAAAAAGTATTCTTTTACCAAATTGAACTGATAAATTGGAAACAGATAACATACTTGTCTTTTTAAATTTTTTGCAAAAATACGGAAAAATAATCCTAAGTGGCAATAATCCTCGACGCGAATAGCCGGCTTTCCCAATTAACAATGATTGTGAACTTTTAACTGAGCCTTAACAGCTTCAGCCTATTGGTTTAACTAGTTTTGTATCCTATAGGCAGCGAAAATTATATGAATAAAACTTTACTATATTTTATTATAATCTTACTGGCAGCTTGTAATACCGCAGAAAAAAAATCTACAGCGGTTTATTTTGGCGGGGAAATTGTAAACCCTTCAAGCGAGTATGTTGTCCTGTTTAAAGGAGACGTGGTTTTAGATACAGCACGTCTTGATGAGAATAATAGATTTTCCTTTCAGTTGGATTCAGTAGACGAGGGTCTTCATCATTTTTACCACTTTCCGGAAGAGCAGTACGTGTTTTTAGAGCGAGGTGATAGTTTACAATTAAGGCTAAATACTGTTGATTTTGACGAATCACTGGTTTTTTCTGGTACCAATGAACAGGTAAATAACTTTCTTTTGGAAATGTTTCTGGCCAATGAACAGGAGGAAGAGTTGATTTATAAATACTATAGCCTGGAACCTGAAGCTTTTATATCAAAAATAGACTCCTTAAAAAATGTAAAACTTGAATCGTTAAACAACCTTTCAATGGAGGCTGAACTTACAGATGGTGCTAAGGAAATAGCCCAGGCCGGTATTATGTATACTTCCTATATCTTCAAAGAGGCCTATCCGTTTTATCATAAAAGGAAAAAAGGTGAGAAATCTATTCATGATCTTCCCCCTGACTTTTATGACTATCGCGCCGATATCAATTATAATAACAAAGGTCTAGGTTATTACCGGCCGTATTATAATTTCATGAAATATCATTTAGGGAACCTTTCATACATGGACTGTAAAAACGGCTGTGGAAGTCAGATTAAGATGGCAAAAAACAAACTCCATTTTAATCAACACAAATTAAAGTTAATAGATAGTCTAATAATGCAAAAGGAACTTAGAGATAATCTATTCAGGAATGTTGCAATGGATTATTTGCTTAAATATGACAAAGAGGAAAATATTGAAATTTTCATTAAGGAATTTCATCAAATGTCAGGGAACAACAGGCACATACATGAAATTAACGGACTATATGACGGGATAAAAAATTTACAACCGCAGAAAGAACTGCCTGAACTCATGGTATTTGATTCTGAAGGCAACAAGGTTTCCATAAAGGACTTAGGAAAAGACAGAAAGGTGGTATTTTACTTTTGGTCAGCGCCCGAAAAAAGGCATTTTACTAATATGATTACACGTATTAATCTATTAAAAGAAAAATATCCGGAGTATACTTTTATTGGTCTAAATGTAAGAACTGAACATTCCCGATGGAATAATATGCTCGAAGTTTCACAATTAGATAAAAACGAGCAATTTTGGACAGAGAATTTTGAAGATGTTGCGCATACCTTAATCGTCTATGACCTTAATAGAGGGATCATTACAAATGACGGTATAATTGTAGATGCTTTTGCTAACGTTTATACCTCTTTCTAGGGTACGAGGTTTGTTTGACAGAACAAACGATTATGGATAATCCTAACCGCTTGACCCAAAATAAGTTGCTGAGTTAATTTCCCTTATTATAATCCGCTAAAAACTTTTCTAACCCTATATCCGTTAAGGGATGTTTTAACAGTCCTTCAATAGCAGATAAAGGCCCGGTCATAACATCAGCCCCCACTTTAGCACAGTCGATAATATGCATCGTATGTCTTATTGAAGCAGCCAGAATTTCCGTTTCATATCCATAATTGTCATAAATGTGCCTTATTTCTGAAATAAGGTTTAATCCGTCTGTAGATATATCGTCTAATCTTCCTATAAACGGTGAAACATAAGTTGCTCCTGCCTTAGCCGCCAAAAGGGCCTGTCCCGGTGAAAAAACCAACGTACAATTTGTTCTAATGCCTTTGTCTGCAAAGTATTTAAGTGCTTTTACTCCATCCCGGATCATAGGAACCTTGACAACAATTTGTTCATGTAAATCTGCCAGCACCTCCCCTTCCCTGATCATTCCCTGCAAATCTGTCGCAATTACCTCAGCAGATACATCACCATCAACAATGTTACATATATCCACATAGTGTTTTAAGATATTATTTCTTCCGGTGATCCCCTCCTTTGCCATTAATGAAGGGTTTGTAGTAACCCCATCCAAAACGCCAAGCTCCTGAGCATCTTTAATTTGATCTAAATTAGCAGTATCAATAAAAAATTTCATGTGTTTTCTTTTGTTTTAATAACCTTTGAAAGCTGCGTATCTACTTTAAAAACGCGCCTACAAAACTACAATTTATAATGATTCAATAACAAGCGTTCATAAAGTTTATCAGGCAAAATTTTCTTTAAAACCAATGAAAATTTCTGCATTGTACTTCCAACTTTATAATGAACTTTTGGATTTTTAGTATTAATGATTCTAAATACCATTTCTGCAACCTTTATAGGATCCTGACCTTCTTGTACATGATCATCTATTATGGCTAATGATTTGCTGTAGGATTTGTAATATGGTGAATCACTATTTGCGGGTGCGTGGTAACGGCCGGCTGCTATATTCGTTGCAAAATCACCAGGTGCCAGGTTAGTTATCTTAATACCAAAGTCTTTGGTCTCCATTCTCAGGGCTTCTGTAAGTAATTCTAAAGCCCCTTTACTGGCTGAATAAATCCCCCTATAAGGCAATCCCATATATCCGGCTATTGAGGTGATATTTATTATTAGTCCTGAATTTTGCTTTCTCATCTGCGGTAATACGGCTCTGGCCATATTAATTGGTCCGTGGAAATTAGTGTCAAATACTTTTTTTATTTCAGCTTCCGGCGTTTCCTCAATTGGCCCCGTTATTCCAATTCCCGCATTATTTATAAGTACGTCTAAACAGCCCTCAGAGGCAATTAAATCATTTAAAGCCCGCGCAATACTGGTATTATCTCGGACATCTAATTCTATGAGTTGAAAATCTGAAAATTCAGGATAGTTCTCCAAGTTACGCGTAGTACCATAAACCTTATATCCTTTGGATTGAAGATGCAAACCAATAGATCTGCCAATACCTGAGGAACCGCCAGTAATTAAAACAATTTTTTGTCTCATATACCTTGCAAATAAACAAATAAAAAGAAGAGAAAGAAAATACTGAAATCTTAATTCGGAACGGAAGTGAAGAATTATATTAATCGGTAGAAGGTGTCAAAAACACAAAATAAACTGCATAAAAAAAGGCAAGCTACCTACATCGCACCGCTACAACCTCGTACCCTTGCTGCGTTCCCACCCTGGGGGATTCAGAGGGAGCTGGTCGTGTAGGACTTGCCTCATGCAAATATACGACCAATTTAAATTTGGGACAATCGTTTTACATTCTTATTTTAGCCCTAAAGCATTTAATAAATAATACTTTTGCTCAGAGTAACTTCCAATATTAGGCTATCTAATCTTAAACTATAGAAGTAAAATCGTATATGAATTTCATCAAGTTTTTCGTCCCTGTAATAATAACTATGCTGTTCTTAGCCTGCGAAGGGGATCCAAAACCCAAACAGTTATTTGAAATTGAGTTAGCCGGCAATACCAATGAGTTTAGCAATCAGGAGTCCGTAGCTGTATCCATAAAGAATAAAAAAGGAAAAACAATAGATAAAATAAGCTATTCCATCGACGGAAAAGTATTGGAGGTAAAAGGAGACAAACTAAGCCTGGATATAACACGTTTGGGGCAAAAAGAACTCAAAGCTGTTATTGAATATGAAGGGAATACAGCGGAAATAACTAAAAAGATAAAGGTTTTGTCCGGCACAGCCCCTGAAATTTACACTTATGAAATTGTCAATGAATACCCACACGATTTAAACGCATTCACTCAGGGATTAGAATTTTACAATGATACCTTATATGAGAGTACCGGCAGTGGTGGAAATGCTAAATCGTTCATCAGGAAAATAGATTATAAAACCGGTAAAGTATTGCAACAAAAGGACCTTGCCAAAAATTATTTTGGAGAAGGTATTACAATTTTAAATGACAAGCTTTATCAACTCACATGGCGCAGCAGCATAGGATTTGTTTACCAACTTTCTGATTTTAAAGAACTTAATAGTTTTCAATATGGGGAGAGCAAAGAAGGTTGGGGGCTCTGTAATGACGGAAAAATGATATACAAAAGCGACGGCACTGAAAAAATTTGGTTATTAGATCCGGAGACGCTCACGGAAGTAAGTCATATAGAAACAGTAACCAATAAATCCATTTTTAATAAAGCCAATGAATTGGAATATGTGGATGGAAAAATATACGCCAATGTCTGGCAAAAGGAAAGTATGATGATTATTGATGCGGAAAGTGGAGCCATCATTGGGGTGATTAATATGGCCGGATTGAAGAATAAAGTTAAAAAACATGAAAATCTTGATGTTTTAAACGGCGTGGCCTACAACCCAACAACTGACACAT